>OEMD01000120.1_pt1 | contig 7738 bp, 9 predicted proteins | sample 1487651 | NCBI WGS metagenome assembly OEMD01 (sample SAMEA104379606, study PRJEB20068) | metagenome | biome: 1000743; feature: 77; material: 1998 | place: USA | collected 2012 | depth 25 m | reverse complement strand
TGCTCGAATGCAAAAGCGCTACCTTCTTGTCGGGCGATTTTCTTAATCGCTTCGCCGCTGCTTGCGGTGCTTTTGTTTGGATTGCTGCGGATCCGCCTGATCAAGTAGGCGAGCAAATGCGCTGTGCACGCTTTTGCGTGCCGCGACGAGCCGATGCCACTCGTGGTTGATTGTTCTCCCGACGCGAAGTGCCGGATCGTTTTGGTGTTGGGGCTGCGCCCGGGCCGGACTCCGCTTGACATTTGCTCGCGATGCAACCTTGCCCTTTCGAATCTCAGGAGTTGACGGCGGCGGTGGCGATGGCCGTTGCGTACTGGCGTCGAAGTTCGTTGTCTCCGCCAAAGCTGGCGCGACAAACGAGGTGGCGACGAGCGAAGTGGCGATAGCCTTCTCAGCCATGCTGCTCGCCTCCTGAGCAAGCTCCCCCGCTTGCTGAGGTACCTTGCCCTGCTGGCACAAAGCCAAAATAAGCGCAGCGAGACCAACCGCGGCATGTTCAACACGAGAGCACAGGGATCGAACGAGATACCAAACGCTAGAAGCCTTCTCTAGTAGCCATGATTCGAATTGAGCGACGGCGGTACCCACAGGCAACAAGAGCAGCGTAGTGAGATGGCTGAAGATTTTGGCGAGCTTGGAATCGCGCCCGATCGCAGTGGCCCACCAATCGAGCATCCGACGCTGATTTTCTTCCAATGTTGGCATCGAATCAGTCTTGGTGCCGTCAAGTAGATCCGCGACTAACTCGTGATCCAGGTTATCGCGCAACCAGGCGCCCAAGAACATCGCGCCCTCCTGGCGATCGAGTACTCTGAGGTAAGCAGCGAGATGATGCGACCGGATCACCCGCTTGCCGGAGAGATGTGCGGACACAACGCTTGGGACGATCCCGGACCGTTCCGCAAGCTTGCGCTCACTCCAGCCTCGCAAATTCAGGACCCGAGACAACTCTTGCGATGAGAGCCTGTTGTGAACAATTCGCAAATTGCGAGATTCGTCTAGCATTTCAGAGGTCCTTGCGTATAGCAAGATTCTGCCCGGGGCGTCAATAACTTTCTTCAAAAGTTTTGCTTGGCGTACCGTAAGCCGCATTGCGTCACAGTCTGGTGAGGGTCGCCAGGTTTCACGGACCGGTACCGGGAGAAACAATCGTTTTTTCGTCATTCCGGTTCTCTCGCTTTCCAACGCCCATACTTCGGCTTGCCCTCGTGCGCACGGAGAAGATCTTTGCGAAACTCGTCGCCACTGCCTTTTTCACTTGTTCGGAAAAAGCTGGGTGGGAAAGGCTGAGTGGGACTTTGATTTATCCCCGAAAATCGCGAATTCATTGTGAGTCAAAACAGAAAACCAGACCGGTGCATATAAAAACCGCCGCCTCTTGATGCGCATCGATCACTACCAGCGGCAGGATCATTTTTTTTGGATCGATCTGAACGGACGTTCGCAGGCCTTATGCAGACCACTCTTATACGGTCTGGTACTTCCTTTCGAGTAGGGAACTTGTCGTCACGTCCAACTGCAGGCCTTAGTGAATAGAAGCTTGAAAGATTTCTTGACCAATGGCTTCCTTTTGGGTTTTCCTTTTCACCCAGGGGTTGCTACTCTCCATCTTCCGCGCCCCGACCAGCCTTAAGAAACGGGGATTACAATGCAAGTCGTGGATTTGCGAAGCTTCTTGGGGAGTTGGCCCTATGATTCGGAGAACAATGTACGCGTCGCACGCGGTGCAGACTGCCGCGAAATTATTCTGGTTCGTCAGCCGATGGGACTGGAAGAATACGAGATCGATGGCCGGCCAGATGGTCGGCGTATACATGGGATGGAATCCGTCTTCCACTTTCACCGCGCACGATTCGATGCGACAAAGCAGAGCAACGGGTTAATTGGATTCGATCTCAGCACGAAAGATTGCGACGAGCTTTTCGATGAGAGCGTATTGTATCATGATCGCTTGCTCGTTCTTTTTCGGCTTAAGAAATGGACGTGCGTGGAACGTGACGCGGCGCACATCCTCCGCCTGATCGAGTTTATAAAGCAACACGCCCGGTGCGAAGAAGATCGGGTACAACTCGATCACTGGCGTCCCGACATCGCCCGGATCGATGCAGCCGCTCGCGCCATGATCCTGTTGGAAAAAGGGCAATACCGGGATGCGCTGAGAATTGCGTGCGACGTCATCGGCAACTTTGAGATCGTGGCGGATGATTGCACGGATAACGGGACGCTCGCGAAGGCTTTGGTCGAAAGCGTTCGAGAGTCCCTTGCGAATCGCCCTACTCTTCGGACAGATGAAGAGTCCCTGTTCGTACAACACAACGATTACTGGACGATCCGCTATCACGGTCACGCGGCTTTCCTCAAAGACTCGCGCGGCATCCACTGCCTCGCGTTGCTGCTACGCTATCCCGGACGCGAGTTCCACGTCAGCGAATTGCTCGCCTGCCTTATACTTATGGGTGCACCCACTCCGCTGCCGGCAGTCACCGCGAACCGACGTCTGCGAGATGCATCCGCGGGATTCTCTGACGCCGGTCCAGTGCTGGATGCACAGGCGAAAGCGGAATACAAACGCCGGCTGAAGGATCTGCGGCAAGAGGTGGAGGAAGCGGGCCGATTTAATGATTTCTACCGGGCGGCCAAAGCTCAACACGAGGTGAACGCGATTAGCCGGTCCCTGGCCTCCGCAATCGGACTTGCAGGCAGAGATCGCAAGACTTGCTCCGAAGCAGAGCGCGCCCGTTCCGCAGTCACCAAACGCATCAAGAGAGCCATCCGAAAAATCGGCGAGGCAATCCCCTCGCTGGGACACCACCTGTCTGCGAGGATCAAGGCTGGATATTTCTGTTCCTACAATCCGCACCCGGATCGCCCGGTCGTCTGGAAACGTCGAATATGATGGCTTCTTGCTGTGCCATCATTTTCTGATCTTTTCGCGGTTGGGACACAAAATGTCCCAATGTGACGCGGAATGTCCCGCCTCAATATCGGTATTCCATCTTCCTTGACACCTCGTGATGGGGCCAAGCAGCGGAACTAACCAAAAAACCAACAAAAAATGATCAGGAGTAACCAATGAAAAAATTAAGTATTCTCACCCTTTCCATGGTAGCCCTCGTAGGCTTCATGGCTATTACCGTGTGGGCAGCCAGCCCGCACTTCATCAATTGTAGCGCAAGTGGCGTTAACTCTGATGGCACCCTAAATGCGTGTTTTAAGATAGCGGGACTCGGTTCAAATCAGACGATTACGGTAACAGCTTCCGCCACTGCTGACGCTGTGTACGCCTGCCTTAATCATGGGCAACAATGCCCCAATGCAGCCAATAAAGTGCACGTGACGGGTAACGTCTCCGCGTCCGGCGACTTCACGTCCGGCAAGAACGGCCAGATTACAGCTTGTCTCACAGTAGATCCGCCGCCCACTGAATTAGATTGCCCTAACGGCCAAAGGCTGGTTTTGGTTTCGGTCAGTTACACTGACGTTAGTGTGTCAGCACCGGAAGCGGGCGAGTGCGTCACTTCTCCCGCAAGCTTCTCGGCGAACTTCTTCCCGCAGTGTCCGTAAGGTAAAGCCTGCAAAGGCATTCGCCGCCTACCCGACACAGAGGTGGCAGGCCTGGTGCAAGAAGCCCCGGTACTCTCGCAAGAAGCCCTCGGTACTCTCGGCCAAAGTGGTCGAGAGTACCGGACTTATTTTCGACTGGTTAACGAGGAGGGGGCAAGCTTTTGCTGGTGCTGAGTCCCGACCTGCATCTCAGCTGTCCTTCGCCAAAATCCCAACTTGCTGGAAGCGATCAACTTCTCCGCTGGGCAATCTTAAGTTTAAGTCATGATCGTAGCCGCAGGCCTTCTCGTCGTCGGAATTGGCTCTCTCGCGCTGATTGCCCGAGCGCTGCGCAAAGCGCCGGAAGGCTACGAGGACGAACACGGCTTCCACATCGTCCGCAAGAAAGCAGTCACTCGGGTGTTCTCGGGATCGATGACAACGAAGATCCGAGCGTCTCGCGGCTTACGACGAGGCCACTCGCAATACGAGCGCGGCGATGGTCAGCAGGAGGAACATAACCGCCAGACCGAACGAGTAATCGCGAGCGCGCAGATGCGTGACGATCGCGCCGACAAAGAACAGGACAAGGCCGACTGCAGCGGCTATCCCGATCAGTGGCACGCGGATGCCGATCAGTAGTCCGAGCGCGCCTGCTGCTTTAAGTGTGCCAAGCATGGTTATCCACGATTCCGAAACGCCCACCCTGGCCATGTTGGTCAGAATCTGCTTATAGCGGATGAAATCGAGTGCGGCGGAAAAGGTATTGGCGGCAGCGGCCAGGAGAGTGACAACGATATAGGCGGTAAACACGGCGAGCTTCAATAATCACTTCGCGATGCCTACGATCTTGTGAAAATGTTTCCTTTGCTCGATCGCGTCGAGCATGAACGCCGCAACCGCTTTGCGGGAAAGAGAGAAGCCTCTTCTGGGAGCAGCACCTTCCCGGCTTCGATACGTTGCGTATTGGTCCTGCGTGAGACGCGGAGGACGAGCGATCGTCCAGTCGAGACCGCTGCCTTGCACGACTTTCTCCATGGCAAGCGAATCGCGCATATGATTTCGCAGGATAAAACTGACAATCCGATTGGGTATACCCGAGAAATGCGCCGCAGCTGAGAGAACGACGAGCCGCCTCACTCCCGAACGCTGCATTGCGCGAGTAACCGCAAGCGCGCTATCGTGCAGAAGTGAGCTTGGCTTGAAAACCTCGCGTGGTCCTAACGCGGAAATGACCGCGTCGTGATTTCGCATTGCCTCAGAAAGCTGGCATTCATCTGCCGCGTTCCCCTTAACAACGCTAAGCCGTTCGTGCCTTAAGATGACCGTTTCAGGCGAGCGAACAAACGCCGTGACATGATGACCTCTCGCGAGAGCTTGCTGAACAATCTCCCGTCCGGTCCCGCCAGTTGCTCCTATTACAAACATTTTCATGGTCAGCTCCTTGTTACTACGGTCCCTGTTGGGTCTATTGCGTGTTCCATTCGCGGAACACCTTGTGTGCCGGCAAAATGAGAATGTGAGATCCGGATTAGATCCATAGCCGGCTCCAAATCTCCTTCGCCGCGTACAACAAACGTGACGTATCCTGCTTCCGGCGCCCAACGGTGTGAGCGTGCTTTGCCTTGCGCGAGAACCCGTTCCTGATCGCCTTTCGACAACCTAATGTCGCAGTGACCATGGCCATGGACGTGCAGGAACATTTTCCCTGCCACAAAGAACGCATCTTCGTGGATTCCCGCATTCTGCCGCTCCGTCACATCGGACAAGTTGAGAATCCGTTGCCGTAATTCCTGATGAAGCTCTGTTCGAGATTTCATAATGGGTTCCTTTCTGCTGCAATAACGTGCCTATTAATACTACAGAAACTACTCTAGTATCTTTAGTTTCCAGATCAACAAAAAGTGTTTAAACAAGAATTTTTGTCATGATGGGTGTGAATGATTCCACGCCACCGATCTCTCTGTTAATCTGTTGAGATGGCGAAGCCCCAGGAAAAGATCGGCGCGCCCGCGGTGCGACCGATCGCGCCGCCGCCGCTGTCGCAGCATCTGCGCGAGCTGGCATCGCGGCCCGATGCATGGGCCGTGCTCGCGCGCAATCTGATTCCCGTTGTCGGGATCTACGGTTTCGGTTGGTCCGCTGCTTGCTGTGTTCAACTACTGGTTCGACGGACTCACCGCGTTGATCGCGATCGTCACCGCGGTGATTCCTCGCGCCCTGCGCGAGACGCGGCCAAAATCGGTCGGCGCGATGTCCGTGAAGAACCTCGCCGGCGGCGTAGTCACGTGGATTTTTCTCGTCGGCATCGTCGGTCTGCCGTACTGGATCGTGCTGATTCCGCTCCACGATCTGCTGCTTGGCAACGAACTGCGCCGCCAGCTCGCGAATTCGCCGGCACTCTGGTTCACCTTCGGCGCGCTCGCGGCCGGACATTTCTGGAAGGCGTTCCAATCGGGCTATGATGCGATGCCCGACAACGAGCTGAAGCAACGGATGCGGTGGGATGTGTATCTCTTGATACTGCGCGCACTGGCGATGTTCATTATGGCCGCGCACGGCCTCGCCTTCATTCTCGTGCCGCTGATGGCACTGCTGCTGAGCTATTTTGAGATCTGGCCGGAGCGTGCGCTCGGTGCGGTCTTTGGTGATCCGTCGCGGCTGTACGAATATGATCCGGACAATCCTGCGTCGAGCCGCCGCCGACACTGACGCCCGCTGATGATTTCGAGTAATTTGTGAACGTTATGCCGCGTTGCCCTTGGGCTACAGCCGAGCCGAATATCACTTATCACGATGAGGAATGGGGCGTCCCTGTACACGACGACCGATTGCTCTTCGAATTTCTGATCCTTGAAGGCGCGCAGGCAGGGCTGAGCTGGACCACGATTTTGAAGAAACGAGACAATTACCGGAAGGCCTTCGATGGATTTCGTCCGGAAAAAATCGCACGTTACGGCGTGCGCGATATGAAGCGGTTGCTTGGCGACGCCGGCATCGTGCGGAACCGATTAAAAATCGCGGCCGCGATCGAAAACGCCAGGATGTTCCTCGCCGTTCGCAAAGAATTTGGCACTTTCGATGCCTACCTATGGAGCTTCGTCGCTGGCAAACCAATCCAGAATCGCTGGCGACGCATGGCCGACGTGCCCGCGCACACAGCCCAATCCGACGCGATGAGCCGCGATTTGCAGCGACGCGGATTCAAATTCGTCGGCTCAACGATCTGCTACGCGTTGATGCAAGCGACTGGCATGGTCAACGATCATCTCGTGACATGTCCGCGACACGCCGAAGTCAGCCGCGTGCGTCGCCGCAAGTGAAGTAACGGGTCCCAAAAACGCGCCCGCAAGCAATGTTGTAGCCACCGGCCTGTGGCCGGTTAATGCACGCCCCAGAATGACTCGTGATTATTGGACGGCCCACAGAGCCGTGGCTAAAACCGTTACGGCTTCATTACCTCGCGCTAGACGCCGTCGGGTCTGTTTTCCGGTGTGTGCGGCGTTGGTCCTGGCGGTGCGGAATGTTGATTGTCGCTCGAGGCAGCTTTCGCGTTCGCCTCGGCAGCTCTCTTGGCAGCCCACCTGGCTTTCATCGCAGCCGCGAGTTGAGCACGGCGTTCCGGTGAAAGATTCAGCTTTTTCTTCGCCTTCTTAACGGCGCCCGATTTCTTTGCTTCGGCCGCTTGGGCTGGAGACTTCTTTTCGATTCGCTTAGAAGCCTTGGCAACCGATTTCTTTCTGGCTTTCGCCGCCTTTGCCGCTTCCACGGCCTGTAGTTTCTGTTTTAGCTTGGCCAGTCTCTTTGGGCCTTCTTGCAGACGCTTTTCGAGTCGCTGGATCTTTTTCCTCAAATTCTTCAGCTTCATAATTTGTGTCCTCCCGTTCGCGACGAAGGCGAACTAACGATTGGATTTAGAGTTAATGACAAAATCTCGTTGATGTCACGTTCTTCTTTAGCCGTTGACTTTTGACTTCCGCCGTTCGTCATCTTCGTTTCCTTCCGTGCCGACAAGTTTTCTGTCTATCGAAGCAAAGGAGGAAATTTGGCCTCTGAAGCAACCGTTTCGGATTTCGCGTGGCAGTCGAACTGAGGCACGAGTCGTCGTTGTGAGGGTCAGCGATGGCAAACACATCGGTCGCGGCGAAGGGATTCCGCTCGCGCGCTACAATCAAAGCACCGCTTCAGTGTTGGC
>OEMD01000091.1_pt1 | contig 7880 bp, 9 predicted proteins | sample 1487651 | NCBI WGS metagenome assembly OEMD01 (sample SAMEA104379606, study PRJEB20068) | metagenome | biome: 1000743; feature: 77; material: 1998 | place: USA | collected 2012 | depth 25 m | reverse complement strand
CGCCAGAGCTCACTGCCACGCCAACAGTGCCTGCGGTTACCGCGCCAACACCGAGACCAACGCCGACAGAGCAACGTCGTAAAAAACGCCGGACTCGACCCGAGACCAAGAGAAAAACAGACCCAGGCGGGCAAGTCGGAGAATTTTTTCGCTCGCTCTTCGGGCCAAAGCCGACTCCGACTCCAAAGAGCAACCGAAGGTAGTTCGGTCGAGAAAGCTGGAGGGGCACCAAACAAAGCGGCCAGGAGAGCGAAAGAGCGGTCAGGCGTAGTCGATTGCTTCTCCTTGGTTCAAAAACACGGCCTGAACCCCGGCAGCCTCTTACACTTGGCGGCCGCTTCTAAATAGGTTGATTTCGATGATTGTCACGCGCGAAGTGGGTTGTGTTTTTTGCAACAATTCTATATGTTCATTTGATCGTGAACCAGTCAAACGACGGCGAATCGCTATCACGGGCGCGTCGCCTTATGGCGAAACGTCACAACGCAACGCTCTGTCCGTTCGCTATTCGGCAGCGAATTGTAAATGCCCTCGCCAACGGGGATTCCAAGCGTGCAATCGCGCGCGGATTTCGGGTCAGCAACAACACCGTGACAGCTATCGCTGAGCAAGAGTGGCAGCAAGTGGAAGCACGTAAAGCTCGTATCGCGGCTCAGTGTGAAGCCGTTGCCACCAAAGCGTTCGACCAACTCAATGACCGCCTCGACGCCGACATCCTGCCACCCAACGTGCTCGTCCCGATTGCAGGCGTCGCCGCTGACAAACTCCTTGCCCTCCGCACGTGCGAGCCAAACTCAAGCCTGATAACCATCCATTACGAGATGAATCTGCGCGCTAATCAGCAAAAAGCCGACATGAACGCGCCACTCGACAGACTCCGCGTTCAGTTTGACGGCGAGCCCTATGCCCCCAGACGCTGACCCCAATGCCCGGTTTAACGACCTCACCCGCCTCAATGCAGGCCGAAGGGACAAGGCGCAAAGCGCTGGCAGATGCATCACCTACCGAAGAAAACGCCGCGCAAAGGTACCAGCGACAACGCACCCGGCATCAAAGCTTGATTTGACGGAATAACGTCGATTCGCTGCAAGGATCAGGCGTTTGTCACATCCGGCAACTGCGTGGCGCTGCGCAGATCGTCCGTCGATAGGTGCGCATATTGGCGCGAGACTGCCGCGCTCTCGTGACCCACAATTTGCCTGCGCAACTTGCTCATCGTTTTGGCCTGCGTCTCACCCGGTAGTGAGGCAGTCCAGACCAACCGCATTTGCACGGCTGCAATCTGTCACTCAACATTTGCGTCCATGCTCGGAAACCTCTCTCCCCGCACACTGTGTCAACTTTGTGCTGGACGTGGTTGTGAACGAGCACACGGCCTGCGGGAATCCTGTGTGGAATGCCACGGGCATAATAGCGTACTGATTCGAACCCTCGGGAATTTCTAGGTATTTCACCGAAACCGAGGCCGAAATCGAATAGCTCTTGCAGGCTCAGCAGTCTTTTTTTGGCGCTGGCCTTCTTTATTTGTTCATCACCCCTCTCGTAACCAGCTGGTGCCGATCTTTGGCAACGTCGTCGAAATCGCAGCCGAGCGCATGGAAGAACTTGCCGGTGGTGCGAGTCTCCGCGATGCAGGCAGCCGGAATCGCAAACCGCCAAGCTGCTTGCCTTACTCCGGGAAATTGGTGGAGGCGTGCCTGTGCAAGTGAATGTCCAAGTCAACGCGGCCGCGCTCCATGCCAAATACGCGGAGATGGTGCGCAAGCTTGAGGAGACAGGACCGCAAGGTCCGCCTGAAAATAGCGATGCAGGATGATCACGAGCGGTGCAAACATTGCATCCACGGGCGCTGGATACAAGCGCTCTACCTGTAGCCGCTTCGCTACGCGGAGCGATCGAGCGCCCCCTAGCCATTGTAAAGCTTTGTGTGAGGTGTTTGTGACGCGTGCGCCGCGCGTCTCACAGAGACGCGGCTACAGAGGCAGTACGAAGGTCTCGCCAATTTCGCGGAGCGCGATGCGTTCTGGAGTGTTACGAAGCACGGCCTGGAAGCGTTCTATAGGTTCCCGCAACGGCTCGAAACTGAGCCGGAATGTTTGGTGATGCACCGGCATGACAAATTGCGCGCCAGCAGCGGTTGCCATTTCCACCGCCTGTTCAGGTGTGCAGTGTGAATGAATCCACGGGTTGTACGCGCCGATTGACATGATCGCGAGATTGATCGGGTGTCCTAGTTTCCCGAAGCTATCCGTCATGGCAGTGTCGCCGGCGAAGAGAATGCGCCGTCCGTTTCGCTCAATTAAATAGCCATTGTAACCGCGATGAGTGTCCCGCTGCGTTCGCGCGCCCCAGTGTTTCACTTGAAAGGCGCTGATCGCGACGGTGCCTTTCGTTTGGCTGGTGCTGTTGAGCGCTTTCGTTTCACCCCAGCGAAGCTCTTTGATGTCTCGGAGACGTGTCCATCTTAGCAAGTCCGCCGTGTTCGGAGCAGTGATCACGCTCGTGTCGTCATGAAAGCGGTGGAGCGTTCGCAAATCGAAATGATCGAAGTGCGCGTGGGATAGAAGGATAATGTCAATCCGAGGCAGTTCGTGGAATTGGAGCGCAGGCGCGGTCAACCGCTTCGGACCAATGGTAAATCCTGGCAGCCGAATTCCGATGCGCGGAAAAAGCACTGGGTCGGTAAGAATCTTGATGCCCAAGAAATTGATGAGCACCGTGGCATGACCGATCCAGGCCGCCGTTACTTCGGCGTCGTTCCACTTCAAAGGCTCGGGTTTGGCGAAAGCGGAAGCGACCGGGCGCCAGCTTTCGATAGTCCATTCACGCCAAAGATGTCCAAGCCAACGCCGCACGCGCGCGCTACGCACAGTTGATTGTTCGGGTATATCCACTGAATGCTTCGAATGGCAAGACGGTAGACAACTGTGCCAAGTGCTTTGGTCTGTAGGGAGAAGCGCTCAGCCTGCTCCGCCTAAATCTTAGTCCTGCTAAATAATCCCTTGATAGCTTTCCAAAGAGTTTTGGTTGCTGTTGGTTTGCTGGCGCGCGCAACCAGTACGGGGCAACTTGCTCGGTTCAAAATGCTGCGAGTCAGATCGCCCATGATGTAATGGCGAAGCAGGCCGCGCGCCTGCGAGGTACCGGTTACGATCAAATCGTAATCGCCTGCGCGTACTTCTTCAAAAACTTGATCGATCACAATACCGTGCCGGAGACGCACTTCGACTGGAACACCAAGCTTTTCGAGTTCTCGTCGTTGCCGGCGCAGATTTGTCCCAAGCTCCGATTTCGATTCGAGTAGCTGAGTGACGTCCTCTTCCAACTGAACCAAGTCGGCGTACAAGGCAGGCGGCTCAGCCATAACGTGGAGCAACGTTACTGAAGCTTTCACAGCAGCGGCCAGCTTGCCGGTAAATTGCACCGCTTGCTCTATGAATTCTTTACCGCCCGTGCAAACCAGGAAACGTTTTAATTGTTTGGACTCTCCAATGGCCACCAGCACAGGGGGCTGAATAGCTTTGATCACTTCGTAGGTTTTTGCCGAGCGCCAGTAGTGCCCGGTTGCTCCAATCCAACGCGCCCCGATGACAACCAGTTCGTAGTTGGTCTTCGACGTTTGATCCACAATCTGCCGCACCGGTTCGCCAGATTGCACCACGATAACCGGCGACACGCCGCGGCCCTGAAGCAATTGTGCCTGGTTGTAAAGCGCATCGCGCAGAGGCTGCTCGTCCTGCGATGTTTCCGCAATTCCAAGGAGCGTGGCCTCAGCTTTGAGCGGTCCGGCCAGCAATCCTCCCAGGTGGATTGCCGTTTCGGCCGGCTGCGTTCCGTCGCTGCAGATCAAGATTTTCATTGCTAAATTTTGTGGCCGGTCATGAGGGTGTAACTTACGATCGCCGCGCCAATCAACGGCAACGGCACAAAGGCGAGCCGAATTTTTGGGCCGGCGAAATATTGCGTAGCGACCACACCAATCTGCGCGCCGATGACTGCGCCGGTGTGCATGACGAGCGCGATCAGAATGTCCACGTTGCCCTTAATGGCGTGGGTAAACGTGCCGTAACTGGCTGAAATCACGATCTCAAAAAGGTCCGTTCCCACGGCGAGATGAGTAGGTATACCGAGAACGTAAACCATCGAAGGCATCCGAATGTAACCTGCGCCACCACCGAGAAAGCCGCTAAACAGGCCTCCAATAAAAGCCACCAAAAGAATGGTCCACAGTGAAATTCGTATGCCTGAAGTGGGCAGCGTAATCATCGGCCAGATTTCCACCCGTTGAATTCTTTGCGTGACGGGGCCGAATGCAGAGCGGTCTTTTTTTGATTGAACGCCTTTCGCACCCAAATGCGATTGCCTTTTGTCTGTCTTCAGTGTTTTTCGGCTCTCCCAGAGCATGAATGTCGCGATGCCGAAGTAGACGATGATCGCGACATAGCTGACTACTGTGTTCACATTACCGGCGCGCTTAAGCGCTTGAATCAACTGCGCGCCACATTCGGCACCGCCAATTGTTCCAAGTGCCATGAAGAGCCCCAATTTAAGATCGACATTGCCAAGCGTGCGATGTTGTCTCGCGGCCACGATCGACTTGCCCACGATATGCGCCAAGTCCGTTCCAACCGCGTAATTCCAATCCACTCCCATCAAGCGCAGCGCCGGGCCGGCAATGAAACTTCCGCCGACGCCAAAAAATCCGCCCAAAATTCCAATGAGAAAACCGACAACGACCAGATAAATCGGGTTGATGTGCGTGTTGGAGATTGGGAAAAACATGAGTTATCTCCAGCGGCCGCGCAGGAACCGAAATAACAGCGTCGTCACCGCGTCCAGAGCAACAGCCTGACCGGCGATCAGCAAGAGCGCGACTGTGGCATATACGTAACGATGGTGCGCTTCCAAATGGTACAGCCACTCACCCAGAAGATGCAGAACCAGGAAGAAATAGCCGATGACGAGGATGGCATAAATCGCCAGTTCGATTGCAAACGCCCGCAAGCTTTTAGCAGCTCCTTTTTTCATCAGGCGACAATGGCTGAGACGTTGAAGGTTAAGGCGCGGAGATACAAGATTTGTAACATTACTGGACGAATCGAGCGAGAATCGGCCCTTCGGTTGTAGGTTTCAACGCTTTAACGTGCCAATCGGCTGAGAGGGTTGCACGCAAGCTCGTCAGCAGCCAAATTAATTGCGTAAGGAGCGTTTCTTTCTAACGTTCGATTTCACTTTTAGGGAAAAGAGCCATGGCTGATGTCGCGAACAAATACGCCGAAAACGTACCTGGCAAATTCTACGTCGACGACCAGTGTATCGATTGCGATTTGTGCCGCGAAACCGCGCCCGCCAATTTCAAACGGAACGATGACGGCGGCCATTCCTACGTCTACAAACAACCGGAGACGCCAGAAGAAGAAGGACTTTGCAAAGAAGCGATGGAAGGCTGTCCGGTCGAAGCGATCGGCAACGACGGAGCGTAAATGGCAGGGCGCGAGAAGGCCAGTCCGGCTCGGACCCGGGCGCGCCGCAAACGCGCCGCTTCGAAGAAAGACATCCAGCACCGGATTCAAACAGTTCCTGTCGCACTGAGCGTCGCAGGTTCCGACAGCAGCGGCGGCGCCGGTATCCAGGCCGACCTCAAAACGTTTTCGGCACTTGGTGTTTATGGATTGACCGCCGTCGCTTGCATTGTCGCGGAGATTCCCGGAAAAGTTTCGCGGATTGAGCCGGCCAGCGCGAGAATTGTTCGTGAGCAAATCGAAGTGCTCGCAAAAAGTTTTCCGATCGCTGCGATCAAGACTGGTCTGCTTTGCTCACGGGAAATCATTTCCGCCGTGGCGAAGGCGATACGGGACATAGGTAAGATGTTTGCACAACGCATCCCACTGGTGATCGATCCGGTCTTTGTCGCGACGAGCGGCGATCCTCTCCTTGAACCCGCGGCTATCAAGACTTATGAGAAGGAATTGTTCGCACTCGCGAGCTTAATTACGCCAAATCTCGATGAGGCAGAGCGGTTACTTGGAACGAAAATTAAAGATCGGCAATCGATGCATCGTGCGGGGAAAAAGTTAGAGAAGAAATTCGGCACTGCGATCCTTCTCAAAGGTGGTCATCTGGGAGGCGACTACGCTGTCGATATTCTCTTTGTCGACGGGAAAGTTGTCGAATTTTCAGCGCCGTTCGTGCGCGGCGTCGCGACTCATGGCACCGGCTGCACATATTCGGCAGCGATCACGGCCGGTCTTGCCAAAGGCCTGTCTCTCGAAGAGGCGATCACACAGGCCAAGAAATTCGTGACCGACTCAATCGCGCGACATTTCGGTTGGCCGTCGCACTTTGGCGGCACTGTACAAGCGCTTAGGCACTTGTAGCCGAGATCGACGATCGCGGCTGCGAACCTTACTACAGCTTGTTCTCCCAACGCTTTAGCTGCATTGCTTCGAGTGCAGCCACAGTTTCCGCCTGTTTTTTGCTGCCGCCGCTGCCCTGGCCAAGGACAATTCCCTCCCAAACCACCTGTGAGACAAACCTTTTTTCATGCTCAGGCCCACTTTGCGAAACCAATTCATAGATCGGACTTCGCGGCGAAATGCTTTGCAACAACTCCTGAAGCTGGCCCTTGGGATTGACGTCCACTGGTGTTTCTGCCAGTTGCTCAAGGTCGCCGCGAGTCTGCGTCAAAATGAACTCTTTCGCCGCTTCGAGACCGCCGTCGAGGTAGATGGCACCGATGAGCGCTTCAAACGCGTCCGCCAAGGTGGACGTTCGTCCCCGGCCGCCACTGCTTTCTTCGCCGCGTCCCATCAAAATGTAACGCCCCAAGTCGAGCGTGGCAGCATGCGCCCGCAACGCTTCACGAGAGACCAGCCGCGAACGTAATTTCGTTAGCTGACCTTCGGCTTCAGTTCGAAAATGGCGAAACAGATACTCGGTGATAACAAGCTGGAGAACAGCGTCACCCAGAAATTCCAAACGCTGATAATCAAAATGATAACGTTGCGCCTCATGACCGAGGCTCGGGTGCGTGAGTGCCTCCGCCAGCAAAAGTGAATTCCGAAATTTGTAGCCGATGCGTTCTTCGAGCGGTGTCACTTTTTTGCCATTCTGAGCGAAATCGAGGAATCTCTCAACTAAGTATAACGATTACAGTTCGCCCGGGCGAGAATACGGCTCGGCAGTCATAACAAAACCAACGGACAACCAGGTCGTCGAAGGTGCAGTCCGTTATCGTTTTTGATAAACCTCGAGCGAGGTGACCACATCCAATGCGCGCTGTAACACTGGATCGTACGCTGGCGGCTTCTCCGGCGCGCGGCCGCGGCGTTGCTGCGCAGCCTCCGCTGCTTCAACCTCGGGATTGGTCCCAGCCAACAGCGCCGCCTCGTTCATGTGCGGCCGGCCACCTTCGTAAACAAACGGCCCCATTCCTTTTTCGCCGCTCAGTTGGAAAATCTGCCGCTTGTCTGCCATCGACATTTCAACAGGCAAATCTGGTTTTATCCCCTCCGGAAACAATGGACGACCGTCGGGGGAAACCATTTCCGCGACAGCAACGCGTAGAATTTTGCCGCTCGGCAGTAACAAATCGGAGTATTCGCCTGCGCGACCGGCAGTCGTTTGCCCGATGACCAGGGCCTTGTTGTAAAATCTCAGTGCAGCAGCGATCGCCTCAGCCGCACCAACCGTATCGCCGTCGATGAGTACCATGACAAGGCCTCGAAACGCCGGATCACGATCCGAAGTGAAGACGCGGTCTTGACGTCCCGTCGGCTTGCGCGAGGTAAAGATCGTTTTGCCCTTGGGACAAAACCGCTTTGCAAATTCGGTGGCCAGTTGCAAATCAGTGCTCACCTGGCTGGCGCGAAGGTCCACAA
>OEMD01000248.1_pt1 | contig 7905 bp, 5 predicted proteins | sample 1487651 | NCBI WGS metagenome assembly OEMD01 (sample SAMEA104379606, study PRJEB20068) | metagenome | biome: 1000743; feature: 77; material: 1998 | place: USA | collected 2012 | depth 25 m | reverse complement strand
GCGGATCCGACGGCTGGAGCGCTCTCATGAAGAAATTCAGGTCGAGGAAACGCTTGTTTTCGATTTTTTGCATGGTCTCGGCGAAGCCTTTCGAGAGACCATTCGCCCTCAGGAGCTGCACCGGCTAATCGTCGAGGGCGCCACGCGTGTTCTCGACGCGCACGGCGGCGTACTTTACGTGACCGATCGAACGGGCGGGAAACTTACTCCGGCGTTTATCTCCAAAGGCTGTCCGCCACTGGTGGACGTTCCTCCAAATATCTTGCAACAAGCCGCGGCTGCTCCCATAGCACTCGAGAGCTTTCTACGGCTTCACACGGTTAGCCCGGGTCAAGGATTAATCGGACGAGTCTGGCAACCAGGACAGTCTGTTTGCTTGACTGAATTCTCCGAGGCGCCAGAGCTGGCAAAATTGCGTCGCAGCGCTTTTGGCAGCTCATCGATTATGGCTGCATCACTGCGGTATGGAAACCAAGATCTCGGCGTCCTGGCACTGGCGAATGGGCCTGCGGGCCCAGCTTTTTCACAGGGCGATTTCGTCGTTTTTAAATCGATCGCTGAGCAATCCGCTTTTGCGCTTTACAACGCCATCATCTATTCCATGGCTAACGAAAAGAAACGACTCGATCACGATCTCGAAATCGCGCGGGACATTCAGCGTATCTTGCTTCCATCGGAAGCGCCGGCGATTAATGGGTTTCAGATCAGCGGCATTAATGCGCCAGCCCGCCAGGTGAGCGGCGATTATTTCGATTACATTCAAGTCGATCAAGAACGGCTCGGGGTGGTCATCGCAGACGTGTCAGGCAAAGGCGTGCCGGCATCGCTTATCATGGCCATCTGCCGCAGCGTCTTGCGCGCGGAGGCGGCACGGAACCCATCTCCGGCCGATGTGCTACGAAAGGTGAACCGACAGCTTTACCCCGATATCAAGGAAGACATGTTCATCAGCATGGCTTACTTGATTCTCAACCACCAGCACGGGGGAGTGACGCTCGCGCGCGCCGGACATGATGCGCCATTACTTTACAAGCAGCAGTCGCAAACTGTCACGCCGGTGAAACCGCCCGGCATGGTCGTGGGAATTGACAGTGGAAACGTGTTTGATAGGCTAACCACTGACTTCGCTGTTCCGCTCGAGCGCGATGATTGCCTCGTCCTCTACACCGACGGCGTGACTGAAACGCTTAATGCCGAGGAAGACGAGTTCGGTCTCGATCGCATGATGCAATCGGTTCGCGCGAGTGCGATCAATGGAGCGCAAGCAATTGTAAGGAAAATCATCGAGGACGTTCGCGACTTTACCGGTTCGGTCCCACAAAACGACGACATCACCTTGATTGCCATTCGTAAAACATGAAAAAAATTCCTGTTACTGAACAAAACAAACAAATGAAACAATCGGCGTCCGCAAGTTCGATCCCTTCATCTGTTGCGCCTGGGGCCGATGCCGCACAAAGCGAAGCAGAAGATCCAATGGCTGGCTTGCAAGCCGATCTCGACCGGTTTCGAGACCTCGCGCTGCGGAGTCAGGCCGACTTCGAGAATTACAAGAAACGTTCTGCGCGCGAAAAGGAAGAGGCGATCAAATATGCCAGCAAGTCTTTGCTGGAGCGTTTGGTCGGAATTATTGATAATTTTGAGCTTGGCCTCGCAGCAGCAAAAGAGCAGGGCGCAGATTCTCCCATTTATTCCGGAATGGTTCTCGTGCAAAAACAACTCAACGATTTGCTGGCTGAAAATGGACTGCAACCGATCGAGGCCGAGGGAAAAACATTCGATCCGAACCTGCACGAAGCAATTGCCCATGAGGCCAGCAATGAATATCCCGAAGGGATTGTGGTGCGCCAAGCCCGTCGCGGTTATCGATTTAAGGACCGACTGCTGCGACCTGCGAAAGTGATTGTTTCCAGCGGCCCAGCAAAATAAGTGGGCTCCTTGCTTGCTTCGCTTACCAGTCCCATAAATCACACAGGGGCTTATCGGTCACATGGCTACTGAAAAACGCGATTACTATGAGGTACTGGGCGTTGAACGAAACGCCACGGATGAGGAGGTCAAACGCGCCTATCGCAAGCTCGCGGTCAAGTTTCATCCAGATAAAAATCCGGACGACTCGCACGCCGAAGAAAAGTTCAAGGAATTAGGGGAAGCGTACGATGTCTTGATCGACCCTGACAAGCGGGCAGCCTACGATCGCTTCGGCCACGCCGCCTTCACGTCGGGCGGCGCTGGTTTTGGCCGTGGCGTTTTCCACGATCCGTTCGAGATTTTCCGGGAAGTTTTCGGCGGCGGTGGATTCGGCGGCGGAATCTTCGAGACATTCTTCGGTGGCGGCGATCGGGCAGAAGATCGGCGGCGCGGATCGGATTTGCGCTACGACATGCAGATCAAGCTGGAGGAGGCGGCGTTTGGCGCCGAAAAAGAGATTGAAATCGCGAAACTGGACACCTGCGACAAATGCAGCGGCAGCGGCGCTGAACCAGGCTCGCGCACGATTACGTGTTCTACGTGTGGCGGCCGTGGGCAGGTGATTAGTTCGCGCGGATTTTTTCACGTTTCGCAGACGTGTCCTCGGTGCCGCGGTGCTGGTGAAGTCATTGAGAAACCGTGTCAGAAATGTCGGGGCGAAGGACGCGTGGAGAAGTTGAGTCGCGTTAAGCTGAAAATACCTGCCGGAATCAGGGAGGGTTCACGGTTGCGCTCGTTAGGCAACGGCGAGGCCGGCACTCGCGGCGGTCCTCCGGGCGATCTTTATGTGGTCATACACGTTAGGGAGCACAAGATCTTTCAGCGCGAAGGCGATGATCTGTATTGTGACGTACCGATCCCTTTTTCTGTTGCGACTCTGAGTGGCGAGATTGATGTACCGACGCTTGAAGGCAGGGCGCAACTGAAAGTGCCTGCTGGCACACAAAGCGGGCAAATGTTTAAACTGCGCGGCAAAGGAATTACAAATGTTAATGGGCGCGGCCGCGGCGATCTGTTCGCACGTTTAATTGTCGAGGTGCCGTCGCGCTTGAACGCGCAACAGCGTCGCAAGCTTGAGGAATTCGCGGCGCTTTGCGGCGACGAAAACACGCCGTTGCGCAAGAGCTTTTTCGAACGCGCGAAGGAATTTTTCAGATAGAACCCGCAGCTTCTGTGTCTCACAATGCTGTCAAACTGATCGAGTGTCCCCGTGACGCCTGGCAGGGTCTCAAGCGACAAATCCCCACGGAACTCAAGGCGCGTTATCTCCGTGCGTTAATCGCGGCAGGCTTCAAGCACATCGATGCTGTTAGCTTTGTTTCTCCCAAAGCCATTCCGCAGATGGCTGATAGCGAGAAAGTGCTCGAGCAAGTCAGTCCACCAGACGACGTCGAAATCATCGGCATTGTGGTTAATGAAAAGGGAGTCGAGCGCGCCACTGCGACAGAAGCGGTTACGACTCTGGGCTATCCTTGTTCCATTTCTGAGACATTCCTGCGCAAAAACCAAAACCAGACACTCGAAGAGTCTTACAAAACGTTGGAATCGATTAAGACAAAAGCTGACGCATCCGGGCTGGGTATGGTTGTTTATATCTCGATGGCGTTCGGAAATCCGTATCGCGATCTGTGGGATGAGAACGAGCTGCGCCAGGCAATAGGGAAACTGGCGGCGCTCGGTGTCCGATCGATTTCGCTGGCGGACACCGTGGGAGTTGCCGACCCTGATTTGATTCGCCGTGTAGTCCAATCGATCACAAACCAATACGCCGATTACGATATTGGCGTGCACCTTCACAGCACGCCGGGGGACGCTGCAGCCAAAGTGCTCGCTGCTTACGATGCAGGCTCTCGGCGAATTGATTCAGCCGTTGGTGGTCTTGGTGGGTGCCCCTTCGCGCAGGACGCTCTGGTTGGAAACATTCCTACCGAGAGTGTAATCTCCGCGCTTCAACAGCGCGGGATAGAGCTGCCGATAAGTAAAAAATCGTTGGCGGATGTGCTGGCGATGACCTCGCTCATCGCATCCGACTACCAATAGGAAATCGAGTTCCGCGCGCCATAGCTCCTATTAGTCCCTTAGGTCACATGTATCGCTTCTTCATCTCTCCGGAAAACTGGAACCTTGGCGCGCTCACATTAGCCGGGTCGGAAGCACACCATGCACGTGACGTCCTGCGCATGAGGGTTGGAGAGAAAGTTGTTCTCTTCAACGGACGTGGGCACGAAATCACCGCGGAAATTGTCGATCTTGGCGTCGATAAAATTGGGTTGAGAAAATTGCACGAAGCGGAAACACCACCACTGCAATGCCGGATTGTTCTCGGACAGGCAATCCCGAAGGGAAAAAGCATGGACTTAATTGTGCAAAAGGCGGTCGAGATTGGCGCTGCAGAAATTGCGCCGATTATTTCTGATCGCACCATTGTGCAGGTCGACTCCGAAAGCGCAGTGCAAAAACAGTCGAAATGGCAGCAAATCGCGATTGAGGCGGCCAAACAATGCGGGCAGAACTGGCTGCCGCATGTACATGCGCCGAGAAAACTTTCGGACTTCTTGTCTGCTGTGGAGGCAGGCGTGTCGCCTGAAGAATCTTCGGCAGCGCAGTCGACACGGCTGCCACTACAGAAAAATATCGCCCCATTCGATCTACAACTGATCGGATCGCTCCAGCCCGGTGCGCAGCACTTAAAGAAGGTTCTTGCGGGCTATTCGAGCGAGCATCAACATTGTCCTCGCAGTGTCTTGATGCTTGTTGGGCCAGAGGGCGATTTCACGCCTGCCGAACTCGAGCTCGCGCGCCGTCACGGTTGCCAGCCAATTACACTCGGTCCAATCATCCTTCGAGTGGAAACAGCGGCAATCTATTGCCTGAGTATTCTCTCCTACGAATTACTGATTTAGATTAGCGGGACGGGAAAGAGGTGGCAACTGCGGTCGCCGATGTCAAAGCGCAGGGTACGAAAATCCAAGAGGTGAGTGTGCGCGTGGAAGTGAGTAGACCTGCGCCGCAAATGGCCGCAAACAACCGATAAAGCTGTATCGCTGGGTGACTGCGTTCGGCTGTGCTACTCGGCAATCGCTGCTTCGACGGTGGATTCCGTGGGAAGAGTAGGGGCCGGCGCTGTCTGGTCTGGTGGCGCGGGCTGGATTGAAACAATACTAAACTGAGCAGCCCCGTGCTCGGTGTTTAGGGAGACAATCACGCCGACTTCATGACCGAGCAGCGCCTGACCAATGGCGGTCTGGTACGAAATGATGTGGCGATCGGGATCGCCATCCCACGCGCCCAGAATGGTGTAAGTTTCCTCCCGGTTCGTCTCCGTGTTGCGCAGCGTGACGATTGTGCCGATGGACACCCGCGACGTATCCGTATTCTTAAATGACGTCCCGCGCGCGTTGTGCAGCATCTGCTCCAGCTCGGCTTTGCGTCGCATCAGCACGCTTTGCATTTGTTTGGCTGCTTTAAATTCAAAATTCTCGCTTAGGTCGCCATACGACCTGGCAAGCGCGATCTCTTTGGTGTTCGCTGGAATCTTTACTTTTACGAGCTCTTCGTATTCGGCCTTACGTTTTTCCAGGCTGCTCCAGGAAACGATCAACGCAGCGGCCTTGTCCCCGCCTAAGGCGGGCTGCCCGCTTGTGATCATGCTTTCCAGTTCTGGATAAACTTTAACCATCCGGGCCAGGAGCGAACGCTTTGTCAGCTCGTCAAAAAGCGGGCTTAATTGCAGCCGCCGCATCGCATCGCGCGCAAGAGCGACGTCGCATTTCCTAAAGATGTCGCCAAGTAACTGGCGATCGTCGACCACGGCACGGTGCAACTTGCTGGCGCGCCCGGGAGCATTGTGTTGCTCGCGCTCCAGCGCCGCCAAAATCGCGCCAAGCAAATCCGGGGTGATTAGTTCGCTCCAGCCTTCTCGTTCGCTACAAAGCCAGGCGAGCATCTCGCTGGTGGCTGAGTGTTCGCGAATGCTTCGCTCCAGCGTCATCCGGAGCTCTTCGTGCTTCCCGGCTTCGTTCAAGATGCGGGGGATTTGCGCAACCATGCGACCGTGGCTCTCCTGCATCAAATATAAGGCGCGATCTGTCCATGAAGGACCGAGCGCGGCGGGCAACGCTTGCAGAATTTTCTTCTCTTTTGCCGCCGGCAATTTCGGCAGGATCGATATGAGGCGGTTCTCTTCCTCGAGAATCAGTTTCGAAAGGGTCAACCCGACATGGGTCGAATGCAGTGACGGGTTGCGCGCGAGTAAATCGTCGCGCGCGATGATGAGCTCAAAGGCGAACTCAGGATGCATTCTTTGATCACGCACCGTCATGTTCTCGATCGTAGCGATGACCGGCTGAAGTTGGTGTTCTTTAAATTGCTGGTCCGATTTGATGATCTGCTCGAGCGCTGCGATTTGCTCTTTTGGTTGTCGTGCCTTGTTGAAAGTGTCAAGCAGTTCGTCCGCCTGCGACACACCGTCGCCGCGCATTTGAATGGGATCGTTCTTTTTCGCAGGGACGGAAAAAATGCCGCTTGCCTTAAGCGCTTTCTTCGTTGATTCCCACCAGCGTTTCCATTCCGTTTCGCTGAAAACATCGCCTACCAACCATTCACCGATCTGCTGTGCCGTGGCTTTACCGTCCAAACTTTCGAGAATATTTCGCACCAGCGCAGCCGGATTTTCTCTTGCCAAATTTTTGATCGCCGCCAGGTCTGTCGCTTTGCGTGCGAGGAAGTGCTCTGGCGCCAGCGGCGTGACGTTCTCGGCCGCGTACTGGGCCTGCATCGGATGCGATTTTTTGCCTGCAAAATCAATTACGATCTGGTTGAGTAGCAGGTTCCATTCGCTCACGCGACCGAATCCCCAGCTTTTATGCAAACAAAATGTGCCCGGCTTTAATTTTTCGAGTTGCTGCGCGGCGCGGGGAGTGAGTTTGCCGGCTTCGACCAGTTTTTCTAATTCGGTATCCATCAATGGGGCTAATAAGTCCCGTGTGACCTATAAATCGCATGGGTCGCGCGTGCAATTTACCATTGCCGTGCGACCCGCTGCATGAAAATCTCCCCGCCGTGACGACAAGTATCTGGTTTTGGATCGCCTTTCACATTGGCGTGTTCACTGCGATTGGGATCGACCTCTTCACGTTCCACCAGCGCGGCCGGGAATTAAGCATGACTGCGGCGGCGCGGCGCAGCGTGCTGTGGGTGCTCGTGTCACTTGGATTTAACGCTCTGGTGTGGCGCTTCAAAGGACCACATCACGGCCTGGATTTTCTGACTGCTTACCTGGTCGAATATTCACTGAGCGCCGATAACATCTTCGTGTTTGTATTGATTTTTGCGCATTTCCGCGTTCCTCCGAAGGCACAGCATCGCGTCCTGGTCTGGGGAGTCCTCGGCGCCCTGATCATGCGCGGAACCATGATTATCTGTGGTATTGCGTTAGTGCAGCGATTTCATTTCGTCCTTTATCTCTTTGGCTTGTTCCTTCTGCTCACCGCAATACGGATGTTGTTTCGCAAACATCCGCCACATGATTTTGCGGAGAGTTGGGTAATCCGCGTGTGTCGCCGGGTCTTTCCCATTACCCGCGAATTTCATAACGAACACTTTAAGGTACGTGTGGATGGTCGTTGGATGTTGACCCCACTCGCCTTGACGATGATCGTGATCGAGCTGACGGACCTGCTCTTTGCCGTGGATTCGATTCCGGCGGTCTTCGCTATCACGCGTGATCCATTCATTGCGTACACATCCAATATTTGCGCGATTCTCGGTTTACGGTCGCTTTACTTCCTGCTCGCCGGCCTGATGGACCGTTTCGTTTATCTGCGAACCGGACTTGGCTTGGTGCTCGGCTTTGTGGGTATTAAAATGATTGTTGCTGATTATGTGCCGCTGCCCAGAAGTCTCTCGCTTGGAGTCATCGTACTCATTCTCGCT
>OEMD01000624.1_pt2 | contig 8298 bp, 7 predicted proteins | sample 1487651 | NCBI WGS metagenome assembly OEMD01 (sample SAMEA104379606, study PRJEB20068) | metagenome | biome: 1000743; feature: 77; material: 1998 | place: USA | collected 2012 | depth 25 m | reverse complement strand
GGAATGTCCGCGAAGTTGTTGGTGTGATGGTGGAACTGATGATGGACGCGATGCGATTCGGGCCGCTGGAAAATGAAGCCGAGCCACGAGAGAGTTTTGATGTTCCAATGATAGAAGAATTCCCCGACTGCGATGAGAACGGTGTAATAGCCGGCGGCGCGAACGCTGGCGCCAAATAGCGGATACACAATTAAGCTGCTAAGGATCGAATTGATTAAGATTTCCACGGGATGCTTGTAAAAGCTCGTAAGGATTTCAAGGCGGCGCGCTGAATGGTGAATCTGATGTAGCACGCGCCATAGAAAGGCTGATACATGCCGATACCGATGCCACCAATAATAAACGAACGTGGAAAAGAAATAGACGATCGCAGCGGAGGACCAATCGCCGAAGTGGTCTCGCAAGCAAAAGATCGACGCGTGATCGAGCCAGCGATTCCAAGTCTGACCGGCAAGGAGGGTGATGCCGAGCTGAATCGAGTTGATAAGAATGACTCTTCCCCACCAGGCATTGACGCGAGGCAATTCCATCGCGGGCCACAATCGTTCGGCCAGAATACAACCGGCGGCGACCCCAAAAATGATGAGCAGGTTCATGCTCAGATGTTCGCCACTCCCCGATCATTGCGTTAATCGATAATGCTTTGCGTCATTATCGATTTAACTGATGGTCGTGCTGCTAATTTGCCAAAAGCGTCTTCCGCCACTCGTTAGGCGCCAATATGGCAGCAGCGACGGGGAAAGTAGCGTTGCTCGTGTGGTGAGTTCGCAAGCGCTACGGAGCCGATGTAAGCGTGGATTTGGTTTCGTTGGCTTTCTCCGCGGCACCGAGGAATCGCTGATACAGGAATGACGCGACCATCGCGATGATGGCGACCACTACGAACGCGCTGATACGATAAAGTTGGTCCAGCTGCGAAAGGTCGTGAAAGAAAAGTTTGACGACGGTGAGACCGAGCAAACCGAGACTCGCATAACGCACAGGCGCAATTTGCTTGCGGATGCCAACGATAAGCATCAATAGCGCGAACAACGCCCAGGCGATGCTATAACTCATGTCGCGCGCGAAACTCCCTGAGAATTGAAACGTCAACGCGGCCGCGCCCGGTGCGCTGAAGTAATCGGCGATCTCGATGTTCACGATTAAAAAGGCGAGCACCGTGCCTAGTGTGTAAAGCAAGGGCAGCACATTCGACCCGAGCACGAGATGGCGCGGCGGCGCGAGGAATCGTCCGGCTGCGAACAGACACACGGTTGCGATACCGTAGGTGTAAAGATACCAATTAAGAATTGGGAATGCGGCGTGCGGATGATAACTCAGCACGGCCGGATTGAGGGCAAGCCGCGCAAAGACAACCCCGAGCAAAACGACACCTGTCAGGCGCAGTCCCGGATGCGGGACGCGATGAAACAACCAGCAAAGCGCTGCACCCTCCAAGGTCCAGCCTACCGTGATCCATTGTCGATCAAACTGGATCGGGAAAATCAGCGTGATGAAGAACAGTGCTGCGCCTCCAAAGAGCGCGAGTTGTGCATTTCGGGGCGGGCTGGTTAGTGATGTGCGTTTAAGCACCACAAGAAGTCCAAGGAGCGAGGGTAGAGCAAATGCCAGGGGTACGAGACCAGGGATATGGCTCGGATAAGCGCTGCGGACAACCTCATACACCAGGTAAAATTGCAACGGTCCAGCTAGCGCGGCGGCAGCCCATGGCGCAGTTTTCCCCGCAAACTTCCGATGGAAAATGAAAGGAAAGATCGTGAACAACGCGTAAAACCCGAGGTACCAAGTCAGTGGTAGCGTGGCACGCATAGGATCGAAATGTTGGAAATGCCAGGCGTGCTCCAATGCGAGCACGCAAGCGAGCCCGATCGCCGGGAGCACGTCTAGCAAGAGGATTTCGCTCATGCCCAGGAGCAAAATGACCAGCAACAGTGCGAGCCCAAACACCGCGGATGGATTCACAAGGGGTAACTGCAGCGTTACCATGATTAACAGCAGAAACGGCATCGCGGCGGACAACGCTGGAAGCTGAACCGAAAGATTCCCGGGATCGGTGATGTTACCGAAGAGTTTTGGCACGCGTGTTCCCGCCTTCACGAAACGCCGGCTGGCCCAACTTGCAGCGAGCAGAAAGAAAATCGCAAAGCCGCCAAGGATGCACAGCGCTGTCGGCAAGCCCGTGAGCTCGCTTGGAATCCGCAGCAGCCACCCGCCTACCGCTATCAGAGTCAGCAGGAGCATGGCGAGAATCGGCAGCAGCCTGCCCGTTGCCAGGGCGAGACCGAACGCGAGAAGGTCGACAATCAACACGAACGGCCAAACGACAATTGAAAGCTCGGTGATCTGAAAAATCGGCATCAACATCACCAGGAGCGACACGGCGGGAAATGCCTGACTCCACCACGGGACATGAATCTTGCGCAGACGTTGCAGCACAAGCGGGGTCGCGGAATGAAACAGCGCGAAAATAAAATAGAATGTCAGCGCAGTATAAAGATATGCAGTGGTGAGATACGAGTTCGTCCATGCGGCGAGAAGAATGAATGCCGCTAGCCCAGCGAGGGCGTTAACAATAGTCAATCTGCTTTCGAGCAACGTGAGCGCGAGAAGGCCAAGATCGACAATGAAAACATAGCTGAACAAGAGCGTTGGCCGGTGCGCGATCGTTGGGAATGAGAGCAGGTAAAACGCCACCAGGATCGCCGCGCCTCCGAGCCCGAGCGCGCAGGCGAGAAGCTCATGGTTCATTTTTCTGGTTCGCTTTGCCCATGCTACCGCTGCAAGAAACAGCCCTTGAAATCCCGCAAACATCGCCATGACAACAAGGACTTTGTTGCCGGCGAAATATTTTTCCGGGACAAAGAACGTGGTGATCCATGCGAATTGCATTAACGCTGTTCCGAGTGCGCCTAGAATCGCGAGCGCATTCCATCGTTGCCGTTGCGCGACCGCGAGCAGACCGACATCGAGCAACGCGATATAGACGAAAAGGCCGAGAGGGTAATCTTCGCCTGTCGAAAGCAATACCGGCGTGAGAAAACCGCCGGCGATCCCAAGCACAGCGACGACCATCGCATTCAACCGGACGGCGAGCAGAAACGCCATCGCCGTGATCAACGTCATCAATAAAAACGTTGGAATGAGACCGAAGAATGCGAAGTGATAATAAGCTCGACAGGCAAACGTCACGGCATAGAGCACCAGGATTCCTGTCGCGCAGAGCGTCTGCGCAGTGACGGCGTTTTCCTTCCGTTTCAAAAACAGACCGCCGATGACAAGGCTGGCGCCAACGACAAATCCAATCGCAACCCGCAGCTCCGGCGAGATGAGATTGTGCTCGAACGAATATTTCACGAAAAACGCCACGCCGAGGAAAAGTGCGAGCCCGCCGATCCACGCGAAGAGTTTCGCGCCCATGAATTGCTCCCAATCAATCGGTGGTCTGGGTGGCGTTGCGATTTGAGGAACGGCTTCTTTGATGAATCTTTCGGGAATTGGCGGCGGCACCGATACTTTCTCTTGCCCGATTGGAGCGGCTGTTGTGATTGGAATCGGTAACGGGACGGCTTCCATCGCTGCCACAGCGACTTCAGGTTGCAGGACGGGGATGACCTCCGGCCGCAAGTTGCGCACTTCGTTTTCGAGTGACGACAATCGCGCAGCTAAGTCGTGGATGTTGCGCTTTGCGCTGTTTGCTTTGGCGAGCGCGACGAACGGTAGGATGATAATCGCAATCAACAGACCGATGATGAACAGGACTAGGAGTTCCATTTGTTTGTTAGGTTTGACCGAATATCCGGCCTTGCTGCAGAGGATAACTGCTTTGCGCGGCAAATATTAATTGATAAAAATTGCGGATTTCATCGACGCTTTCGATCATGAACATTCACCACCTCGAGCTGTTTTATTTCGTCGCAAAACACGGCGGCATTGCGGCCGCGGTCCGCAATATCCCTTACGGCATCCAACAACCTGCAGTGAGCGGGCAAATTGCGAAGCTGGAGGAGTCGCTAGGCACCAAGCTGTTTCAGCGACGACCATTCGCGCTTTCGCCAGCAGGGCTGGAATTATTCGAGTTTATCAAGCCGTTTTTCGACAACATCGAGATCGTTGGTGAAAAACTACGTCAGAACAGGTCGCCGCAATTGCGCATTGCTGCGCCGTCGATCGTGCTCCACGACTACATTCCGGAGCTGCTGCAGAAGCTTCGGACCAAATTTCCCGAGTTCCGGCTTTATCTTCACGAGGCGGCGCGCGCCGAAGCAGAGAGATTACTGCTGGCCCGAGATGTCGATCTTGCGATTACCCTGGTTGAGAAAAAATCGCGTGCTGGGATTCAGGTTCGACCATTACTGGAGCTACCGTTGATTCTGCTCATTCACAGAAATTCCGGGCTGGCTCGCGCTGGGGAGTTGTGGAAGCGAGACAAGATCGAAGAAACGCTGATCAGTTTCCCGCGAACGGATCCCGTTCACGCTTCCTTTCAGCGAGGTCTTAAGCGCCTTGGAGTGGAATGGTTTTGCGGCATCGAGGTCAATTCGGCGCGCTTGATCGAGCGTTACGTCGCGAGCGGTTATGGAATCGGTTTGGCAGTGGCAGTCCCACGCTTCAAACCGGCCGCAGGCGTGCGCGTTTTGGAGTTGCCGAATTTTCCCGCGGTTGTTGTGGGCGCGTCGTGGTCAGGCAAGCTTTCGAATATTTCGAAGCAATTGCTCGCCGAGTTAGAAACCGAAGCCCAAGTGCAAATGCGCCGAATGAAAAGCCGAGGCCGGCATTAACGCGATGTTGATCTGGTCGCCGCCGCTGCGCGCTAATTCGGCTCGTCTTTGAGCATCGATTTGATCTGCTCGCGCAATTCTGGCGTCTCTTCGTGGCCGTGCGCCGAGACCGCGTGCTGCACCGCAGCATCCACCACTTCTTCTTCCGTGCCAGAGATTTTCAGCGAGCAATTTTTCTCACTCGGATAATCTCTGCAATCGATCGATTTTCTTTTAGCTGCCATTGTTAGCCGTGGATTAATTAACTCTTCTTCAATTCCGCCAGATCTTTTAGCACTTGCTCGCTGTGGTCGGCGGGCTTGACACCGGTGTATACCTTGGCGATCTCGCCTTTCGGATTAACGATGAAGGTGTTTCGCGCGGCGACCTTGGTCCCTTTGTAATCCATCACCGAACCGTACTCGGTCGAGACCTTCCCGTCAGGGTCGGCGAGCAATTTGAAGTTGAGTCCTTCCTTCGAGCAAAAATCCTTGTGCGATTGGGCCGTGTCTACGCTCACACCGAGAATGACCGCTCCGGAGTCTTCATATTTTGCCAGGTCGCGCTGGAAATTGCGCGCCTCCATCGTGCAGCCACTGGTAAAATCTTTGGGATAAAAATAGAGCACGATCCATTTGCCGCGATAATCCTTCAGGCTTACCTGCGAACCGTCACCTGTCGTTAGGCTGAAATCCGGCGCGGGCTTTCCGACCTCCGGTTGCTGTTGAGTTTCCGCCGCTGCCATCACGCCCAAGGTGCCAAGCCCGATGATTACTGACAAGATCATGTTTCTCATTTTCATGCCCCAGTCTTGGAGCGCATAGGCAGCTAGTCAAGGAACGATCCCCGAGAGCTTCGGAGCCGACTTAAAATGCGATAGCTGAGAAGCCATTATTTCTCGAAAGGAAAGGCTTGCGTGCGATTGCGTGTTTGAGGCAAAAGAGAGCTGAATGGCCCAATTCGTCGCATCGCCACACGCCGAAGTGAAGCCTGTGCGGCTGATTCTTGGTTTGATTGCCTGCCTCGGGCTTGTCTTCACCTTCTGCACGCTGTTGTTCGGTTTCACCTCGATCCCGGCAAACTCCGTTGGAGTGAAGACGCGTTTTGGCGCGTACCACGATGTCGTCAACCCCGGACTCGCCTACGCGATTCCCTATATCGACCAGATACACGTGGTGCCGACGCAGCGTTTGTTGAAACTCGAGTTCGGGTTCACCTCGCCCAACGCGACGAACATTTATCAAGGCGACGTGCAACCGGAGGAAACCGAGACCATGATCACGGGCGATCTCAACACGGCCCTTGTGCCGTGGGTGGTGCAGTATCGAATTACCGATCCGAAAACGTACCTGTTCGGCGCGCGGGAACCGGAGAAAACGTTGCGCGATCTTTCCGAGAGCGTCATGCGCGAGGTGATCGGCGATCGTACCGTGGACGAAGTGCTCACGATCGGGCGACACGATATCGAATCATCGACTTTGAAACGTCTGGGCGATCTGTGTTCGCAGTACGGCCTGGGAATTCAGATTCAGCAAGTGCAACTCGCGACCGTGCGCCCGCCGCCAGCCGTACAGGCCGCGTTCAACGAAGTCAACCAGGCGCAGCAGGAGAAGCAAACCGCCATCAACCAGGCTTGGGCGGTGTATAACGATGCCGTTCCAAACGCGCGCGGCCAGGCGAAGGAGCGCGAGAAACAGGCCGAAGCGTATGCGTTTCGCCGTGTGAACGAAGCAAAGGGCGAAGCGCAAAAATTTTCATTGTTGCTGGCCGAGTACCGGAAAGCGCCAGAGGTGACGCGGCGCCGTCTTTATCTTGAAGCGATGCAAGCGATCCTGCCCAATTTGCAAAAGAAAATCATCGTCGACGACAGCTTGAAAAACATTCTCCAGACGTTGCCGCTGCTGCCATCCGATCAAACGAAGGCGTCCCAATGAACGTGATCGATGTCACTCCCCGACCGGCGGCTGTCTCGGCCATTGTGCGCTTTTTGCAGAGCCGGTTGATGTCGGTCTTGGGAATTCTTTTCATCTTGACGGCGCTCAAGTGGGGAACGCTCCTGTTTGTTGTCCATCAATATGAAACGGTGATCATCACGCGTTTCGGTAAAATCGTTCGCACGGTTACAAACCCCGGATTGAAGGTCAAGCTGCCGGTCATCGATAATGTGCACCGTTTCGACAAGCGCATCCTTGCCTGGGACGGACCGCCGACCGAATGCCCCACCAAAGACAAGCTCTATATTATTGTCGATTGTTTCGCTCGGTGGCGTATCAGCGATCCGTTTCTCTATTACAATCGGCTCAACGATGAACGCAGTGCGCTATCGCGCCTGGATGACATTCTGGGGAGCGAAACGCGAACCGCCGTCGCCGCGCACGATCTCGTGGAGATTATCCGGGTTACCAAAGGACGAAAGCCGCTGCGTGACGAGGAGCTTGAGAAAAGCGGCACCGTTCTGCCAACAACGATTCCTGACGTTGAATTTGGGCGCGGCGAGATCGAAAAACAAATAACCGAACGCACGCGCCAGAAGATTTCCGACTTCGGAATCGAACTGCTCGATGAACGTTTCAAGCGCAGCAAGTACAATCCTGCCGTCGCGGAGAAAATTATTGAGCGCATGTCGAGTGAGCGACACCAGATAGCTGCCCGTTTTCGTTCCGAAGGGCGCGGCGAGGCGGCAAACATCAGCGGGCAAAAGGAAAGCGACGTGGCTTCGATCAGTTCCACGGCCACGAGGAATGCGCTGGAGACCGAAGGGAAGGCCGACGCCGAAGCAGCTTCCATTTATGCCGCCGCATTCAATCCACCTGATGCGCAGGAGCTTTATTCATTTCTTCGCAGCCTCGATGTGATGCGCGCCGCATTTGCAAAAGATACTACCGCGGTCATCTCCACCAATAGCGATCTCGGCCGATTGCTCAAGTCGATGGCTGAGGCAGTGGCTCCTCCAAAACCGGCGCATTGATTCGACATAATTCACCGATGCGTGTCGGTTGCGCCTTTGGTGAATTGGCGTTTGTCTACAATTCATGAAGGTCTGGATGATCGGACATTCGACACATTCGATCGACGATTTTGTGTCCTTGTTAAAGCCGAACGGAATCAAGTTGGTTGCTGACGTGCGATTGCTGCCGGGATCGAAGCGCTACCCGCAGTTTAATAAGGAGACGCTGGCAGACTCGTTAGGGAAAGTCGGGATTCGTTACGAACATTTTCACGAACTTGGCGGCCGACGAAAACCCAGGGGAGATTCACGCAACACGGCCTGGCGGAATGAATCATTTCGCGGTTACGCCGATTACATGGAGACAGAGGAGTTCCGCAACGGTATTGAGCGCCTTCTCGATCTCACTACCGAAGCCGGCCGGGCTGCGATCATGTGCGCAGAAGCGGTGTGGTGGCGCTGTCATCGGTCGCTGATTTCTGATTATCTTAAAGCGCGTGGCATTGAGGTAATGCACATCCTCGATGCAAACAAAGCCGAACCGCATCCATACACGTCTGCCGCGCGGATCGTGAATGGAAAACTAAGTTACTC
>OEMD01000025.1_pt1 | contig 8390 bp, 8 predicted proteins | sample 1487651 | NCBI WGS metagenome assembly OEMD01 (sample SAMEA104379606, study PRJEB20068) | metagenome | biome: 1000743; feature: 77; material: 1998 | place: USA | collected 2012 | depth 25 m | reverse complement strand
GCAGTAAGCTGCGCCACGGTTGCTCGGAAATCCTTCTTTAGCTGCGCAATCGCGACAATTGTGCCAGGAAGGGAATCCGCCGGAACAGGTAGAGTTATGGACTCTTTGAACTCCCCCGCGTGCTCTTGCATTTCGATCACGTTGCCGGCTTAATCGTAAACGCAAATCACAGCATCGTGTGAACTGCTGTAAAACTAGTGCGCGACAGCTTCCGGCAGATAAAAAAACAAAATGCCGAGGATAACGTAAACGGACAGAAGCTGGACGCCTTCGATCCAGTTGGTTTCGCCGTCGCCGCTGATTTGAAACAGGATATAAACTGAAGCGACCACGGCGAAGACTTCCGGCCGCGAAAACTCGAGGTCCATCGGCTTACCAAATAAATAGGAGACGAATAGCAGCAGCGGCGCGACAAAGAGTGCGATCTGCAAGCTCGATCCAATCGCGATCCCAACGGTCAGATCCATTTTGTTTTTCAACGCCATAAGAATGGCGCTCGAGTGCTCGGCCGCGTTGCCGATAATCGCGACGACGATGATGCCGACGAAAGTCTCGGTGAGCCCGAACGTCGCGCGTACGCTCTCGATTGTGCCGACCAAAAATTCGGCAAGCAGCGCCACGAATCCAGTAGCGACGAGCAGGACCATTATCCCTTTACCGCGCGACCAATACTCGCTTTTTTCCTCCAGTTCGCCTTCGGTGCCTTGAAAGAAATGTCGGTGCGTCTTGAGCGAGAAACTGAGCACGCAGAAGTAGGTGACAAAAAGCACCAGGGCGATCGCCAGGGAAAGCCGCTGCTCCATTATTGGACTCCAGCCACTTGGGCTGCGGTCTGCGGCCATATGAAACACCGTCGGAATGATCAGCGCGATTGCCGCCAGGGAGAGGGAGATCGCCGAGGTGCGCGCGCCAGTCCGATTAAACCGCTGCTCGCTGTACTTTGTGCCGCCGCACAAGATTGACAGCCCGAGAACGAGCAGAATGTTGCCGATAATCGAGCCCGTAATCGAGGCTTTGACCACGCTGCTTAGACCTTTCGAGAGCGCAACCACGGCAATGATCAGTTCCGCCGCGTTCCCAAACGTTGCATTCAATAATCCGCCGGCTCCTTCGCCCATTCGCGCGGCCAACGCCTCGGTCGCGCGCCCCATCAATCCCGCCAGCGGAATAATGCCGATGGCCGAGCAAATGAAGAGCGCCGTGGGATTCTCTGCACCCGGCCAGAACCGCAATACAATCGCTATCGGCACAAACAGAAGTAGCCAAGTGAGTGATGGTTTTAGTTTCACAATGAACACTGATTGGATCGCTGATACGAAATTCGGATTGGGAGCGCCATCTGCGGGGGTGCTGTTAAGGCAGCGTTAGTGCCCACGCACGCATAAGCGTGAACTAACCAATTAACCGAGGCCCGAGCCCCGCGAGTTTCACCCGCTCGATCCGTCCACGGTGCGGTAGCCATGATCGTGAGTCTGACGCTTGTGCCGCTGTCCGCCGGGCGCAACGCGGCGGAAAGAAAGGGCGGGACGCCTGGGACTTCGCGCGCGAGGAGCAATGGCGCGGGATTGTTTATTCGGACGTGATTATCGCCGCCGGCTTTGCGATTTTCGTGCTATCAGATTTTCCGCCGACGCAGCGTTTCGGTCTGGTGGTGCTTGCCGGATGTATTATCGATATTGTCGCAAATCTATTCGTATTGCCGCTGCTCGGTGGGCGCGCCATTGAAAAAGCGTGTTTGAGGACGCGGCTGCGATTCGGTCGGAGGACCGACGTATTCATGAATGCGCCAACGATGTTTTTCTTATCATTTTGTTCGGCGAGCTTCGACTCCCGTAAACGGATGCTCGAATGAACAGTAAAAGAACATGCCCCAATCGGGGGAATCCGAGGTAAGGCCGATCGGCAGAGCCAGACCAACGACTAGTTGCGCGTCGTTCGGTAAATTGAAGGCGTAACGTGCGCCGGGAGAAACGAGCGCAGTCGTTGCGCGGTCCACAGTCGGCTCCGGTGCGAGTTCGCCTTCGGCGATATCTTCATTCCGGCCGGCCACCGTCTCGAGCATCAGATTGAAATCACGGCTGACCGCGTAGATCGCGCTCGCCCCGAGATTGTAATTCGTCAGGTGGTGGTCCCGCGCGTTCGGGAAGACCGACATCCCGGCGTTGAAGTGCAGGGTCCACCGATCGCTGATGATTTTGCTGAAAGGCAGATTTGTCTCATAACCCACGACACCAGTGCCCAGGCCCTTGTCCCGATCGCCGGTGGGGAGCACCAAAGAAAGGCGTGGCGCGAAAGCCGGAGTCCATTCGTCTTCCGTTAGCGCCTGCAGACGATAGTTGAGCCGCATATCTTCTATGCCGTTATCCTCTTCCGTGAAAGCGTACGGAATGGTATAAGAGAACTGGTGCGTCTGACTGAAGACCGGCCATTCCTGAGTAAAACTTGGTGTGATCTCGCGCGAGCCGTTGGTGAAATTGATCGGAACATTTAATATGTGCTGCGCTACGCCCGGCTCCTGATTATAAGCTTCTTCGACGAAGAACGAGTTGTCCTGGATTCCTTTAGCGAGCGGCTCGGAGGCGATCGAAGTAGTGACCGGCGACAGGGGACCTGCTACGACCAGAACGCAAGCGATGACAACCAAGACGCATGATTTCGATCTTGGGCCAAAAGCCGAGAACTGGGGGAGTTTAATACGTAGATGAGCTTCTTCGTTCAATGTTTCTGCAGGAATCGCACAAAGTCGCGAGGTATTGAAAGCAGATTCGATTCCCGTTATAGTCGTTTTTGCTTTGCGAGCGCTTGAAAGTACCCGGCGCTGGTAGTTGGTTTACCTTACTAATCAAATCGATGCAGGCCGCGTTTTATCAATCGGAATCCGACCAACCGCATCCGGGGCGGGCGCGCGCGATCATCAAAGCGCATCCGGAAGTGCGTCAGTTGATGGTGCGCAATTCGTGGACGGCGCTCATCGCCGTCTCAATCGTGGTTACGCAAACGGCGATCGCGTATGGAATGGGAAGGCTCGGATTTGGCTACTGGTGGCTCAGTCTTCTCATCGCGTATTGCGTTGGCGCATTCGCGAATCATGCCAATTACGTCATTATTCACGACGCAACTCACAACCTGATTTTCCGGAACAAAAGCTGGAACAAGATGGTGGCCGTCATCGCCGACCTTCCCAATCTTGCGCCCGGGGCGATGGGGTTCCGTGTCTATCATTTGAAGCATCATTCGCATCAGGGGGATTACGAATATGACGCGGACCTGGCGAACCACTGGGAAGCGCGTCTGGTCGGTAATAGATGGTATCGCAAGGCAATCTGGCTCATGCTCTTTCCCTTTTTCCAGCTAACGCGGCCGCCGCGTTTAAAAACGATCAAGATGTGGGACCGCTGGTTCTTTATCAATTTCGCGTGTGCGGCGGTCTACGACGTGGCAGTCGTTTATTTTTGCGGTTGGCCGGGGTTTCTTTATCTCGTTTTTGCATTTTTCTTTTCAATTGGCTTACACCCGGTCGGCGCACGCTGGATTCAGGAGCATTACACCTACGATTTCGACCAGGAAACCTTCAGCTATTACGGGCCAATCAATCGTGTTGCGCTAAACATGGGTTATCACAACGAGCACCACGATTTGCCCTCGATCCCGTGGAACAACCTGCCAAAACTGCGCGCAATGGCCCCGGAATTTTACAGCCATCTGAAATATCATTCCTCGTGGAGCCGGTTGCTGTTTCAGTTCGTTTTTGACAAGCGATACTGCCTCTATTCCCGGGTTGAACGAATGAAAGAGAGGACGGACTCTCAACGGGTCCCGGATATGATATCCACTCGAGTTGGCAGTCTTGATCTAAGTGCGCGGCCGATTAGTTTTTAGCCATGGCTGAGCGGCTGTACGTCTCGAATAAGAATGAAACGGTCCGAATGTTCGAGAGCGATTTCATGGAGTTCTTTACGCGGGTGCATCCGGTGACTCCATTGGTGCTGTACCTGCCGGTCATTGGCTACATGCTTTACGTCTCGCTGTGGCAACGCCGATTGTCGATGCTGGCGGTGGCGGCGCTATTTTTGCTTGGCGTTTTGCTCTGGACGCTGCTCGAGTACCTCATCCACCGGTACATTTTCCATTACGAACCGAAGACCCGTCTGGGACAACGCCTGCACTATATCATCCATGGTGTTCATCATGATTATCCGAACGATGCGCGACGGCTCGTTATGCCGCCGAGTATAAGCGTCCCGCTCGCGTTTCTTTTCTATGGTCTGTTCCTTCTGATTTTCGGCAGCCTTGCTCCGGCCGTCTTCGCCGGGTTGGTTTTCGGTTACGTCTGCTATGACATGCTCCATTACGCGACCCACCATTTCGGCATGAAACGCGGCATGTGGCTTTGGCTGAAGCAGTATCATCTCCGCCATCATTTCAAGGATGATCACATCGGATACGGCATTAGCTCGCCGCTCTGGGATTACGTTTTCCGGACGACGCGAAAGTAACCCGCCTCTCCCTTTGTAGAGGCTTCGCCAATGGTCCAAATGGCATAGACGCCCGCGTTGCGTGCGTGCGCTCGGCGCGACGCGGTACCCTACCTACTAAAATCTTGTCTTGGAATCCGAAACCCGCTAGATTGGCTGCCCCGAGACGGGACTTCTGCGTAATGCAGCGGAGAATCCCGTAAGGAATCTGTGAAGCACAAAAACTCTCAACTTTGCTGGGACGCGCCGTCCGCAGGGACGGAAGCGAGCGAAAGACAGTGTACGAATGGATGAACAAGGACCCGGCAAAACTTAGTCTGAGCAATTTTCTGGCGGGAGAAAGCAACGACCCGCTGCAAGCTCCAGCGAGCTTTACGAACTGGATGCGCGTCGGCGCGTGGGCGGTTGAATTGTATGAGCCCGAGCTGCTTGCCACGGCGGATGCGCGCACACTGATCAGTTACGGCGGAAAACCGCGGCCGGTGATTAATCTCTGCTCCTATAATTATCTTGGTCTCGCGAATCATCCTGAGGTGTTAATGGCGGCGCACGAGGCGCTTCGCACTCATGGATTAGGAGCATGCGGATCACCCATGCTTTCCGGGATGACTGATCTACATCGGGAGCTCGAACGGCGTGTCGCGAAATTTCTCGGACGCGAGGACGCGATGTTATTCAACAGTGGATTTGGCGGCGCGCTGGGCACAATCTCCGGGTTGCTTCGCAAAAGCGACGTGGCCATTTTGGACAACCGCTCTCACCTCAGTCTGCGCGATGGCGCGGTGCTGTCCCGATGCCACACGGAGAAATTCGAGCATAATGACGCAGCCTCGCTTGATACGGCGCTGAGTCGCCAAAAAGGGCGCCGCCAGCTTGTGATTATTGAAGGCATTTATTCGATGGACGGTGATTTCGGCAACCTGACGGAGTTACTTGCCGTCGCAGAATCTCACGGCGCGAGCGTGTTCATCGATGAAGCGCATTCCATGCTGGCATGTGGCGAGCACGGTCGTGGGGCAGCTGAGAAGTTTGGAGTGGAAGATCGCGTCCCGCTCGTTTATGGGACGTTCTCCAAGGCCTTCGGAGCACTGGGAGGTTTCGTGGCCGGTTCCAAAGAGACGCTGCAATATCTCCGCTTCTACGCGCATCCGTATGTTTATTCGTGCGCGCTACCGCCTGTGGTGATCGCGGCAATTCTAAAAGCGTTGGAGCTGGGTACCAGGCAGCCGGAACTGCGGACCCAACTTTGGGAGAACGCCGATTACTTCCACGCGCAACTCCGAACTCTTGGACTGGATACGGGAGAATCGACGACCTATGTGATGCCCATTGTCATTGGTGATCGGGAACGCATGTATCGCCTCGGGCATGAACTGCGACGGCGTGGTCTTTGGGTTGCCCCGGTTGATTATCCGGCTGTGCCACAACATCGAATCTGTTTCCGTGCGTGTGTGACGGCCAAACATACGCGCGCAGATCTGGACGAAGCTCTAAACATTCTCGCAGACACGCTCGTCCCAGCGGCCCTCCAAAAGCAAAGCGCCTGAGGAGCTTGCTTAAGACAAGGTTAATGTCCGGCTTGTTTTTGGATTCGAACGCCTCTGCTAAATCGATGCCGGAACGAACAGAGGCGCCGTGCTCGGGCGTAGAAGCCACCTACAAAGCGCGCGAGGTCGAGGGAGTTTTCGATCTTTATTTCTACAGGCCAATAGGGTTTTGGCTCGCCCGGTTTTTTGCGCGCCTCAGGATGACGCCGGCGGGCGTGAGCTTGCTGGCCGGCATCTTTGGCGTCGTCGCGGGGCACCTTTATTACTATCGCGACCTAAGCATCAACGTTGCGGGAATGGTGCTCCAAGTTTGCGCGAATGCATTCGATAATGCGGACGGGCAGCTTGCGCGCATGACGCATCGGGAAAGCCGCGAGGGCCGTATCATTGACAGCATTGCCGACCACCTGGTCTTCGTCAGCGTTTACGTGCACTTGACTCTCCGTTATCTGTTCGAAGGCTCGTCGCCAGCGATCTGTCTTCTCGGGCTTGCTGCGGGGATCAGTCACGCATTGCAAGGAGCAGCGGCGGATTATTATCGCAACACCTATCTTTACTTCGTAACCGCGGGCGCGCGAACGGGCGTGGATTCCTCATCTGGCCTGCGATCGGACTACCGAAAGCTGACCTGGCGTGACACACCATGGCAGAAGCTTCTGTTTGCGTTGTATCTGAACTTTACTCGTCAACAGGAAATGCTGGCACCGCGCCTGAAAACGTTGCGTGATGTCGTCGGGCGACTGTTTCACGGCGAAATTCCTGACTGGCTAAGAGCGCGTTATCGAAATTTAGCCCGTCCAATGCTCAAATGGTGGAGACTGTTGATGACGAACATCCGGATGCTGGTCTTGTTTGCCCTTCTGTTCATCAGCCAACCAGTTTATTACTTCTGGTTCGAGCTGATCCCGCTCAATTTGCTCTTCGTTTACCTTCTGTTTCGCCAGGAAAAAATGGCCGGATCGCTGCTGAAAAGATTAGAACCCGCTTGACAGGCCTTTTGTCATGTTGAGCGCAGCGAAACATCTCTGTCCATTTCCCTGGGCAAACGTTGCAGAAATGATCCGAGATTCTTCTCCCGCGACTGCGGGATCAGAATAACATTGTAGCCTTTGCATTCGTGTCGAACATTGAGATTTCAGAGGTTGGCTCTCGCCAGGAGCGCAACGCGTTCATCAAATTTCCATGGCGCGTTTACGCAAATGACCCCGCCTGGGTGCCGCCGTTAATAATCGAACGCAAAGCGTTCCTCGATCGTAAACACCATCCGTTCTACCGACATGGCAATGCCGTGTTATTTCTGGCCCGAAAAAACGGCGAGATCGTTGGCCGAATCATGGCGAGCGACGATCCGAACTACAATGCGCTGCATCAATCGAATGTCGGCTGCTTCGGCTTGTTCGAGTGCATCAACGATCGCGATGTAGCTGCAGCGCTTTTCGAACGGGCTGCCAGTTGGCTTCGGGGAAAGGGACGCACTGAAATCATGGGCCCGATCGATTATTCAACCAATTACGTCTGCGGCTTGTTGATCGAGGGATTCCAGTTTCCGCCTACAATATTGACCGCGCACAATCCACCGTACTACCGGGAGCTGATCGAGGGCTGTGGTTTTACAAAAGCGAAGGATTGGTACGCGTGGTGGTTTGCTGATCCGTCAAAAGCGGTGGTGCAGTTGCGACGGCTCGCGGCGCGCGTTCACAGGCATTGCCCCGTCACTTTTCGTCCAGGCAATCTCACAAATCTTCGGGATGAAAGCAGACGGCTCCGTGAAATTTACAATCAGGCGTGGGCAAAGAACTGGGGCTTTGTGCCGTTCACAGAACCGGAGATCCAGTTCATGACCAAAGAACTAAAGCCGCTGCTAATGCCGGGGTTTGCCTGGATCGCCGAGAGCGGGAATGAGCCTGTTGGATTTGCGCTGGGCCTGCCGGACATCAATGTGGTCCTGCGCGATCTCAACGGACGTCTGACGCGCTTTGGCTTGCCGATCGGCTTGATAAGATTGCTATTCTACAAAAATCGCATCCAAAAAGGCCGGCTGATAGCTCTCGGCGTGATTGAAAAATACCGACGCGCCGGAATCGCAGAGACGCTCGTGCTGCGGGTCATAGAAGAAACAATGGTAAAACGCGGGATCACCGGCGAGTTGAGCATGACGCTTGAAGACAATTTCATGATCAATCGTTTTTTGGAAGCGATCGGAGCGGATCGCTACAAGACGTATCGAATTTACCGCAAACAGTTACCCTGCTGACAACGACTCCCAAATGAAGCTGCGGCCGCCGGGGCTTCGTAAAACGGAGCTTCGTCTTGCTGGCCGGCCGCCAGATCACGAATGCGCTCGGGCTCGCCGCGCCGCATCCTTGAC
>OEMD01000045.1_pt1 | contig 8514 bp, 7 predicted proteins | sample 1487651 | NCBI WGS metagenome assembly OEMD01 (sample SAMEA104379606, study PRJEB20068) | metagenome | biome: 1000743; feature: 77; material: 1998 | place: USA | collected 2012 | depth 25 m | reverse complement strand
GGTTGCGGATTCAAGCGACCAATTCGAGTAAGCGGCAATTTCGGAAATTTCTTTCGCCATTCTCGTCCCAGACGCGTTCTGTCGCGCGGAGAAATGGCGAAGAGCAATTCGTAATCTTCGCCTTCTGAAATTGCGTCGTCGATCTTCGCGCCACGAGTAAGCGGCAGATTTTCCATCTCGACGCTAAATCCAACGCGGCTGGCCCTTGCAAGTCGTGGAAGATCGGCTCCCAATCCGTCGCTTAAATCCATCATTGCGTGGATGGAGAAATTTTTTGTGAGCCACCGCGATTCCGCGATTCGTGGAACGAATTGCAAATGCTTTTGTTTCATGGCGCCACCCAGTCGACCAGTGACAAAAAGATCATCGCCCACCTTGCCGCCCCTGCGCGATACACAACGGTCTCTTTCGACAAAGCCAACAACGTTAACCGAAACTGCCATGGGCCCGGATGTGCTGCTCATTTCGCCGCCGACTATGCTGACCTTGAACCGCTTCGCGGCCCGGCGCAGTCCGTGATAAAGGCCCTCCACCCTTTCAACCTTCGTTTGCTCAGGAGCAATGAGAGTGATCAGGGCAAATTGAGGCATGGCCGATGTTGCCGCAAAATCGCTGAGCGGACGCATCATCGCTTTCCAGCCGACGTCGAGCGCGTTCGCCGTTGCCAAGAAATGCACGCCTGCGACAACGCAATCGGTTTTGAGCACAAGAAAGTTGCGGCGATCGCGGGTTTCCACCACAGCGCAATCATCACCCGGGCCGTTGACAACGGCTTTTGCGAGCGGAAGACCAGGCAAAAGCTGGCTGAGCAACCGGTCTTCTCCGATCTCGCGCAATTTCATTGTCCGTTTTTAGCGCCAGCAGCGCTATGTCAGTTTGAGCCTGGGGGAACGCCCCAGGCTATGGATGAATCTGCACCTTTAGCGCCAGACTCGCGAAGGCTCATGGAGAAAAGATCTCCGGAAACGCAAGGGCGGTAAGGGTGAGCGAATTGAAGAGCGAATGCATCGTCATGGCGACCAGGATGGAACCGCTCCACTCGTATGCAATCGCGAAACAACTTCCCAAAACAAACAATGGCGCAAATGAGGGTACGTGGGCGTGCGCCGCGGCGAACAGCAGCGCGCTGAATGTGACACCTAGCAGGCGGCCGAAATAGCGCCTGAGTACACCGTATATGAAAAATCGAAAAAGAAATTCCTCGACTACCGGCGCGATTGCCACGGCGAAAACGATGATCATTATTCGCTGCTCAATCGTGCGCGATCCGCTGAAAAACTCGACGATGTTTTGCTTGCTCGAGCCGCCTCCGAAAAGCCGCTGTGTTAGGGTGTCAGATAACAAGATCAATGGATAAGCAAAAAAAAGCAGGATCGCTCCGGTGCTCAGGGTTCGAATGAAACTTAGCCGGAAAAACCCGCCTAACGAGCCAACGTCAAATCCGCGGAACTGGAGGAAAGTGACTATGACGAGCACCACGCAACCAGTAAGAAGAAAATTTGCGAGAAGATTGCGCGCGCTGAACTGGATCGAGGGCTGCGAAACAGATGCGCCAATGGTCAGAAAAAGAAAAAGGATCAACAGCGTGGCCAGTATTGCCTCGGGCACTCCAAAGCTTCGCGTCGTCGCCGCGTCACCATCGAAAGCATTCCGGGTTCGCGCGCTGATCTGATAAATCAGCGAAATATAGACATAAAGGCTGGCAAGGAGGTAAAGGAGGGAGAGAAGAAGGCCTAAGACAGAGCTGGGAACGGCTCCCGATGCCGCGAAGAGGCTGCCGGATCGCATGCGTCCTGGGATCCCTACCGAACTGACAAACCCTTGCGCGTCTCCCTCTTACTCCTGCTCATGCTCTTGCGGCACAGTGCTCGAGCATGAGTAAGAGTAAGAAACCAGAGAGAGTTCACCGTATTTCCACATGTTTACGGCGCGTAATACGTCGGCAGGAAATACGCGCGCCCACTTTCCAGTTGTGGAATGAGTTGCTTTGGGAGCGCGAGCTCAATTTTTGAATCAGTCTCTCCGAATATCCGGAGGAAACGGAGCAGGCTAAAGGGCGGACCATATTTCACCACTTTGGCGTCCGGCGCATTTCCCAGTTCCTTCGCCTTGCCGAATGCGTCGTCCAACTCCCCAAGGCCATCGATCAACTTGTGTTCGAACGCGTCCTTGCCCGACAAGATTCGCCCGTCGGCGATCGTATTGCGCAAAAGGTCTGCCGGAAGATTTCTTTCTTTCGAAACGATGCCGAGAAATTTGTCGTAAGTTTTCATGATAAAGCTCTGCACCAGCTCGCGTTCCTCCGGCGTAATCGGTCGTGCGCCGTTCAACATGTCCTTGAACTTTCCGCTTTTGAAAACCACGGAGGCGAGTCCGACCTTGTTGAAAAGCTGCTCGTAATTCAGCGTTTGAATAATGACGCCGATGCTGCCGGTGATGGTCGTTTCACTTGCCATTAAAAATTTGCCGCCGCAGGAAACGTAATAACCACCGGATGCCGCCAGCGAATCCATGTAAATCACCACAGGTTTTCTCGCGCGCACCTTGACCAGCGCGCTGTAGATCGCGTCGGAAGCGGTCACTTCTCCGCCGGGAGAATCGATTTCCAGCACGATCGCTTTGACGCGACTATCATCGCGCCCCTGTTGCAGGGCCGCGCGCATGTCATCGACCATTGAATCGGTAACGGTGCCGGGGAGCGAAGAGCTGATCAGCCCGCGCATGGTGATAACCGCGATCTTGTCCGTAGTCGCGCGCGCACCTCGCTGAAGCAGGATTTCACGGAAGCGCGGGATTGGCTCGGGCTCGCGGATCCCGCCAAGGCGCTGAAATGCCGCAATCATCAGCACGAAGTTAACGAACAGACTGGCGCAAAGCGCGACGAACAAGAAGATGCTGAGACAACCGAGCCTTCGATTAGCCACCATGACAGGACGAAACTGCCGGAGAACTGGCAAGGGCACAAGCGCTTTTCACAGGTGATCCTGCGCAGACACGATGTCCGCTGTCCTCAGCGGGTGATCCGTCGCCCAATGGTTCCCAGTGTGCTGAGGACAGCGCACGCTGCAGCCATCTTCGCCGCGCCCTGGCCCGATTTGAGATAGATTAGATGAGTTCTAGAACGTCTTCAGGTATTCGAGCAGCTTCTCTTTGTCCCGGTTCGACAGTTAACTGCCGTAGGTGTGGCCTTGATTGCCATTTCCGTTTTCTCATGTGCCGAAAGAAAATATGGCTGGTGCAATACTTCTATGGATTTCCAGTTCCGGCAAAGTAGCGTAAGGCGCGTAAGCTTGGCAGAAAAAAATAAGCACCGCCGCGCACGGTGACGAACTGTGGCATCCCGGAGAGACGGCGCCGTAAACTGCCGTCGCCAGGCATCGTGAAACTGCCGGTAATCGAGCATCCTGGTATCGACTCTAGATTACCTAGCAGTGGGTCGCTTTCTCCAGTTAAGCCGGAGAACTTGGTGCTTACAATCCAAGCGTTTTGCAAGAACTCGAATTGGCGCGAGATATTGGCATTGAGACAGATGAAGTTTAGCCCGCGCCGCGGCTCCTTTTCCGGCGCAGGCTCGAGCGCCTGCTGGGGTGATAGCTCCGACCCGTACTCCCGGCCGCGCCGGAGAATACGATGGAAACGAACCGACGAAGTCAGATCGTCGTAGAAACCCTTCGGGCCAAAGCCCAGCATGATAATGAGCTTCCTCAGTGCGCTGAGGCGTCGCTCAGGAAAGTCGCTATTCCGCGGATTCGCGCGGCGAATATGTGCGCCGAAAGGACAGCGGGCACCGGCTGCATCGCTTTCGTAGGTAAATTGATTTTGCTTAACGGTGGTCGGATCAATCCCGGGGATTGTTTCCTCCTGGATCGGCACCAAAGGATCGCCTGATTGCACGCGGCCAACCATTTTCGCGCCCAGCTGGCTAGCCTCGGCGAGATTTCCACCGGCGTGTTGATAAAGGAACTGCCAAAACTTTCGGACATCCTGTTCCAACTGCCGCATCACGAGATAGCTCCCGTTGCGGCCAAGATCTTTTTTTGTTGGCGCATCGTGAGCGGGGAGCAATTCCACAGTGCCAGCGTTGGGTTCCAGCAAAGGCCGATCGGTAATTTTGCCGTATTCGTTGCGATAGCCGAGAAGAAACTCACCCAGTGCAACAATGTTAGTGTATCCCAGCTGAATACATGGCGTTTGCCGCTGCTGCGTCCAGTCGATTTGCGGCTGACTGATTCCATCGGCAAAGCCGAATGGTTCGTCGCCATCAAGATTGCTCGTGCCAAGCCAGGTCGGCTCTTCGAATGCGTCGCTCCAAACGTTGCCTTTGGTGCTCTGGACAAACGATTCAAATTGCTCCGGTTCGGCGAAGAACATCACCAGAAGATGCGGCTCGCTCTCGTACCTGCCCCAGAGCCACTTTGATGGCGCGTTGTCTCCAACGTCGCCCAACTGCCGGGCACGGCTTTCTTCCGCCATCCCGCCACGAAACTCGTGCGAAAAACCGGCGATGATTGACTCCGATACTCCAAGCGCCTTAAGACCAGGCGCTGTGAATGCGATATTTAAAGCAGTCTTTGGCGGCGGCGACTGAGCAACCGCGGTGGTTACGGGAGCAGACCGCAGCCAGGCCTTCGCCGCAGCCACGTTCTTGACGTTCACAAGCGCGTAGGAGGCGCTGGTCATGTGACCGTAGCCAAAGCGGACCAGGCCCTGCACGTCGGCGTAATCCACTTCGCTCATAGCAATGCGGCCCATTCACGGGCCTGTGCATCAGTCAGCGATGGTGTCTCCAGTCTCTGACGAATCCGTGTGTTTCTCTCGAGGTCGACAGCAGTCAACCCCGGATACGCCTTGTACCAGACTTGCGTCGGCAACGTGTGGCGCCGGAGGTATTCCTTATATTTGCGCTCGTCGATGCAACCATCCAGCACCAGCCAATTCGTTCTGGGATAACCGATCCCATTGCTGAAAGAAGCATTCAGGCCGAAACCGGTCTTGTTAATGAAGTCGTCCATGTAACTCTCGACGCTGCCATCGTAGTTGCTAAAAAAGATCATCCGCTCTCTACCGGCCACAAACACCCAGCGTGCGAAGTGGATCGAGCGTATGCGTCCGAGCGTGCCAGGCCGCGTAATATGCCGAGCGCCATAGTTAACAGTTTTGAGCACAAATATCGCCGTCAGCAGTCGCACCAAACCAGGCTTGAGACTTCCCATCGCACTGAATTGATTTGTCACGTCGTGATCTTCTAAACGCGACAAGTTCTCAGAATGCTTCTGATCTACCGTAGGACAAACTTCAGGGTCCGTCTTTTCTAAACGACGAAGCGCGAAGACATAGAATGGCGCAACGAGAATGAGCAACGGCGATGCAATCAAGACCAGCAGTGGCATGCCGAGCAGGTGTAGAAGGTTTTTGATCTGCCATCTAACCGGTGTTGGACTTGCGCCAGACAAAGTTAACCGTCCTTCCGATTTCTCGGACTCGACGAAGCTTTGTAGTTTTGCGTGGAGGTCCTGCGGTGCCAGATCGCGAAACGCAGTTGCGTTTTTTTCGATGTAATTTTCGAGCGCTTCGTAAAGAGCTGCTTCCTCGCGAATCTGGCGCACCGTCCGTCCTCGCCAATTCACGTACGCTGCAATAGCGGCAGCATTGTGTTGTCTCATCCACGCCAGAAGGTCGGAATTAGAACTGAATCCCTGGCAACAGGAAAAAATTCTGGCCAGACCTTTTCCAGCGCGCTTGATCAACTTGCCCAGAAACGCGTTTGCATCACCGTCGACATCTCCCAGGAATGCCAGGTAGAGCGGATACTGGCGCGGAGCTAATCCATAGACACGAACATCTTCAGTCGTCTTATCGTCGAGGATGATGAATCGTGCAAAATGGAGCGTGTCGAATTCCGTGAAGGGAATCAGCTCGTTGTCTGGGTTCACGCGGCCCGGGGCGCGATTCATCGAGTCAAGCAACTGCCGAAGCTCGGTCTCGCGATTTGGATCGATCGGCGCAAGGACCATGAACGTCGACTGCGGAGTCATGATCTCCTAATCGAACACCTCATCCCCTGTCGGCTCGTAATGAGGTACGCTGTTCATGTTATGCCGCAGCGTCGATAGCTCTAGATACATCCGCCTTCGAGCGCGGCTTTGATTACCTAACGGGCGATGCTCGGCAATTGTATGCCAGGGATTATAAGAAAGCCTTTTGGCGAACTCCATTTGCGCCGGTGAATCGAACTTCTGTTTTGGCAAACGCAGCGTCGCCACTGAAACCCGTGGCGAAAGTCGCTCCGGCCAGAGGACGCCGTTATTCTCGATCGGCATCAGGAACGGATCGGTTTGTAGTTGCAAGCGAAAGTCCAATTCCACATCGCCTTCGCCGAGCGCCTTCACCATTGCATCGCGCAGATAATCGTCCGCCGGACGGAAGGGAAGCCGCGGAATCGGAGTTTTTTTCTTCGTCTTCGGCCAAATGGAGTATTGCATCGCCTGGCCTTCTCCCAGCAGATACGGCACACAACTAAAGTAAGGAGCTTCAAAAGGGCTGCTCTGCGTCTTAACCCACAGCCCCTGCATGATCATGTCCAGAATGTGTGGCTGCCGAAAATTGACGAAGTGAAAAATCTGCGCGTTTTTCACGCTCCATTTCTGCAGGTGCGCATTCGACTTTGTATCTTGGGTCACAAAAGTCGGAGTGGAAACGCCGAACATATCGAGCGTGAACTTCTCCTCATCCATTAGCTTCGGTCCGGGCACACCCAGGAGTTTGATGCTGATGCTCATGAAGCCCACGTCATCGACGTCCGGTGTGATGTAAGGTCCGGGCCCTGAGAAACGGACCCAACAACGGAAGGTCTGCGGTTTGGCATAGATGCCATGCCGGAACTGGGGCGGCAGATTGTCATGAACGATAAATTCCCCGCGCACGATGCCTTGCGTCTTGGTATTCCCGCCGCGCTCGAACCCGCCCGGTTTCCAAAGTAGGCGCATCTGCGTGGTAAAGCTCTCGATGATTGAGCTAAGGTACTCCTCCTCGCTAGGCAGCGGTTTTTCCTCGGCGATCTTCAAGCCTTCGTCCTTGCGCTGCCTATTGATCAACGCGGTAACCAGGCGCGCGATTGGATCGCGAAGAGTGGCATCAAATGGCGGGCGGAGCCAGTGATCGACCCGGCGTTCCATCTGCAAGAGGAACATGACTGTATTGCTGATCCAATTTAGCAAACGCGAGCCAGTATTGGCACGCGGCATTGGGCGGCTAACGTTCGAATTCACGGCACGACCGCTGTAGGGCGTACGATTTAATTACGCCGGGGGTGGAAACTCGAGCGCGAAATCGATCAGCCGCTTTTTGCTCCAGTAAACTTTGCCGAGATAAACATGCGGCGCGACTTCGCGGATCTCGTCGCGGATCCAATGCGCAACCAACGAGGTCTCCGAATAATCGAGCACGATGCACTCTTTGTTATCCAGCCAGCTCGGGCCTTTGTACACCTTGGCGATGATTGCGTTGAACGCAAAGGGCAAAATCTTATTCCGCAAAATTCCCTTTGCTGGATCAAAAACTTTTCCCTGCCACGCAAAATGATTTATGAAACTCGCCATGTCCTGTGTATAGGTGGTTCCCGGTGCGATGATCGCCGTGCCGTTGGCCTCGCCGCTGGGAATTTCGCCGACTGGACTTTCCGTGAACAGATCGTCCAACTGCGCCTGCGACATTTTCAACATTTCTGCAACTGTGACAGCCATAATTTGTTCCTTTCGTTAGAGGTGCGTTCGATTGTTTTCAGATATTCGATTATTTTTCAAGAAAATTATCTCAAACAATTCGGCTACCTCGTGCGAGGTGGACTTCCGCAGCACCCGATTGTTGATCGTCTTACGCGCCTCGCACTGGGAGACGCGGCCGCACAGGCTACGCTGCGCGTTCGCCCCAACGCGAGGCGCATCTCCGCCTGAACAGAGATCAGTGGCCGAAAGTCCCGACAGGCGTTCGCGCTTGTCTGTAACCGCATAGCATGATGACCACCCCAACCAGATTAAGAAAAGGAGGTGGCACCAGCAAGATCCAGCCGAGTGTGGTCAGCGACGGTACGGCGAGGATGTACGACACGTCGGTGAACAAATCTGAAAAACGCACGCCCGCGCTCACAGCGAGCCAGACGGGGTCCTTCTTCCAGCGCCAAAGCGTGACAGCTTGTGCGAGCGCGAACGCGGCCCACTGGCCAGCGGAGCGACGCAGGAGAGCGGTTTCAAGACCGGCCGGAACGGCAGCGTGGAAAAGCCGAAACCAGATGTCAGGAGCGAGCCAGGCCATCACGAAGAGAACGGTATCTTCCACCAAAGCTGCCCAGAGATAGATGACAATTACCGCCTTGAGTCGTCGATCAATCATAGATGCGCGTCGCTCACCCGCGGCCGCTCCACTTCCTTTTGTTGTGTTGTATGTTACATGCGAATCAAAACGTTTTCAGATATTCGATTAGCGCGCGTTTGTCGGCGTCGGCCTACGATGCTGACA
>OEMD01000299.1_pt1 | contig 8583 bp, 11 predicted proteins | sample 1487651 | NCBI WGS metagenome assembly OEMD01 (sample SAMEA104379606, study PRJEB20068) | metagenome | biome: 1000743; feature: 77; material: 1998 | place: USA | collected 2012 | depth 25 m | reverse complement strand
GGGTGAGCCGCCCCTACCTTTTTTGGGTCGGCTCATTGGCAACCGATGCGCGTCGCCGATTTTTGCATTACTCCTCTTAACATCCGCATCTGTCGTTGCCGAAATCCTCCCCGCTGATTGTGCACGCGCTGCAAAGTATTCTGAAAGCAAACGCGGCGTTGCCATGCTGGTCATGCAAAATGGGCAAACTATTTTCGAGCATTATGCCAATGGCGGATCGGCGCGCGAGAGATGGCCGATTTTCAGCGGAACCAAGAGTTTCTGGGGGGTCGCGGCGGTGGCTGCGATGCGCGATGGTTTGTTCAAACTTGACGATCCTGTTTCCGACACAATTACGGAATGGAAGAGCGACCCGCGCAAATCGCAGATCACCATCCGGCAGTTACTCAGCCAGACCGATGGTATCGAAGGCGCGTCGCGGCTGCAGCGCGCGTCGGTTCGAGATCGCAATGCGATGGCGATTCGGTTGCCCGTGGTTGCTCAACCGGGCTCGGCTTTCATTTATGGGCCGAGCCATCTTCAGATTTTTTCGGAACTGCTGCGCCGAAAACTAGGGGGTCGGAGTACGACCGGCTATTTTCAAGGACGTGTGTCCAATCGGCTTGGACTGGGTCGTCTGAACTTTAAAAAAGATGCCCGCGGAAATCCGCTGCTCGCAACAGGATTTGAATTGACGGCTCGTGAATGGGCGTGCCTTGGGGAGTTGATCCTCCGGCAAGGTAGTTATCACGGGCGACAAATTGTTCCGGCAGCCCTGTTGCGAGAAGCGTTTGCCGGCTCGGCGGCAAACCCGTCATACGGCCTCACATTTTGGTTAAATCGACAGGCACTAGACGGGCACGAGGCAGACATGGAACGGATGCTCGATTTACCATGGCAAAGTGCGGAGTGGATCGGCGTGTGCGTCTGCAAGGACGCGCCGGCAGACATGATCGTAGCGCTTGGCTCGCATTATCAGCGGCTCTTTATTATTCCATCGCTAAAGGCCGTCATCGTGCGGCAAGGATTGGAAGCACGGTTTTCCGACGCGCACTTCCTGCGGCTGGTGCTAGGCCGTATTCAGTAAATCGATATGCAGGATTGACTTACTTGTTCGTCTGGCAAACGATCAGGCGGTATGAACCAGAACTCTGGGGATGAGCAGGCGCTCATCAGGATCCAGCATTTATAAAACGGGATGGCGTATGGAAGGTGGTCGCGTCACAAGTAACTCCAGTCTTAAAGAAGTAATCGTTAACAGTCGTCGATATTCCTTATGAACAAATTCACAATGGGTTGCGGTGTTTTGCTCGCAATCCTGCTTTTTATTGTCGTTATTGCGGCGCTCGCACTAGGTAGCAGCTACAATCGTCTCGTTCGTTTGCAGCAAACCGTCGATCAAAGTTGGGCGCAGGTGCAAAACGTTTATCAGCGGCGCGCAGATCTGATTCCCAATCTGGTGAACACGGTTTCAGGCGCGGCGAATTTCGAGAAATCGACACTAACTGAAGTGACGAACGCGCGGGCCAGTGTTGGCCGTGTGCAACTTGACCCAAGCAAGGCGCCTGCCGATGCAGCGCAACTTGAACAATTCCAGGCTGCGCAAGGGCAGTTGAGCAATGCGCTCTCGCGCCTGCTGCTCGTGGTGGAGCGATATCCAGAATTGAAGGCCAATCAGAACTTTCTCAGTTTGCAGGCGCAACTGGAAGGAACGGAGAACCGGATCTCAGTCGAGCGCGGGAACTTCAATAATACCGTGCAGAATTACAACGTGGCAGTGCGCAGTTTTCCGACAAACTTGATTGCGGGAATGCTCGGTTTTCCGCCACGACCATTTTTCACAGCGCAAGCGGGCGCGGAGAAACCGCCGCCTGTGCAATTTAATTTTAGCCCCGCGCCGACGCCCGCCGCGAATTTGAATCAAGGCCCCGCGCCGACGCCTGCGACTGCCGCGTCGCCATAAGGTGATTCGCAATCTTGCGGGAGTAGCGGGCGGGCCTGCCACGCCGAAGCCTGGCGAAGGCCAGTCCTCCGCGACCCAGCATCCGACACGGCTGCCACTACAAATCTTGCGCGCCAAACAAGTCGCTCCGTTGGTCGCAGCATTCCTTGCATCGCTGGCGGTAGAATCCCAAGCCGCGGAAGTCATTCCACCGAAACCGGACCGGTATTTCAACGATTATGCTGGCGTTGTCTCCAAATCCGCCGCGCTGCGTTTCAATGAAGAGCTTGCCCAATTTGAGCGGGAAACGTCGGATCAGGTCGTGGTCGCGATCTTCCCAAAGATGCAGAGCGACTCCGATATCGCAGATTACACCCAGCGTGTCGCCCAGGCGTGGGGCGTCGGCCAAAAGGAACGTCGCAATGGCGTCGTTCTTTTCGTGTTCGTTCAGGATCGCAAAATGTTTATCCAGGTCGGATACGGCTTGGAGGGCGCGTTGCCCGATATCACTGCGTTCGATATCACCGAATACAAAATCAAGCCGCATTTTAGCAATGGCGATTACGACGGCGGGATCGCGGCCGGAATCGATTCGATCTTTAAGGCGATTCACGGCGAGTACAAGGGATCGGGAAAAACTGTTGCGGAAGAACATCGCGGTGGCGGTGCTTGGAGTATCTGGTTCTTCATCATTTTTGTGATCGTGTTGATCGTTATTTCGAGAGTGCTGCGGCGTCTTGGCGGCTGGGGCTATTCGTCCCGCGGCGGCGGTCCCGTATTCTTCCCGGTAGGTGGCGGCGGTGGCGGCTGGTCTTCGGGAGATGGCGGTGGCGGCGGGTTTAGCGGATTCAGCGGCGGAGGCGGGAGTTTTGGCGGCGGAGGCGCGGGATCGAGTTGGTAGCAAAATGCGAACCAGAGAGTTTCTCAGCAAGCTTGAGCATGATCGGATCGTGAGCGCGATTCGTGAAGCCGAATCAAAAACCTCCGGCGAGATTCGCGTTTATATTCAGCGCGGCAAACTGAATGCCGATCCGCTGATCGTTGCACAAAAAAAGTTTCAACGTCTCGGAATGTACAAGACCCGCGAGCGCAATGCAGTGCTGATTTTCGTAGCGCCGCGCGCGCACAAGTTCGCGATTGTTGGTGATAAAGCGATTCACGAAAAATGCGGCGAGCAATTCTGGCAGCACGTTGTAAGTGGAATGCGGACGCATTTTCAAAACGAGAAGTTTAGCCGCGCCATCGTCGAAGGCGTCGGGGAAATCGGCAAACTGCTGGCCGCGCATTTTCCGAGAACGTCGACATCGTCGAATGAATTGCCGGACGAAATTGTTGAAAGCTGAATGAGCCGGCTGAGACTTCAGCCGGAACTGGCGGGCTGCTGAGGAGGAACAATGTTGGCATGGCGCGCGAGTTCCTGCCACCTTCCAGCTTGTTTCATCCACACTGCTGTAAAGCGGAGGTGTTCGGTTTTCCCGGCGCTCGTCATCTTCCCGCCCCAGACAACAGTCTCGCCTCCCGCGACGATTACGATGTCGCCATAAACCTGGAGATATTCAATTTCTCGATCAAAAGAGGTGATTACTAGAAAGCCCGACTCGACCATTCCCAGAACCTGTTGCTTGCTCACGAACTTGTTCAGTGGGTTTGTGACGACAAAATCGTCGGACCAGAGCCGGGCCATCGCTTGTGGATCTTTATGAAGGAAGGCGTCGACTTCTTCCGCGTTAAGTCGGCGAATCTCTTCTTCCACGTGCTTGTCCTCTTGCGCCGTAGCTGCAGCTTGCACGAAATCGAGCGCCGAGGTCAGAATTAGTAGCACCGCCAAAGTGACGGGGTTTTTCATGAACCTATCGTGCTCGCCAGTTGTTTCGGTGTCGAGCCGCAAACCCGCAAATTGCACTTGCAAAATTGGCGATTCCGCCTTTATTCCAAGCTCTGCAGCGAGTTTTGTAATTACGCCGTTGGTCCCTGGGTCTCCGTCGCTGGATGCGAGGCCGCACTCGCCAGGGGGAACCCGGTGAACGAAGGAACTTAGCGACTTAGCGATTTAATGATCAGGAGATTTGTCTCCGGCAAAATCACTGACTCACTTATTCGTTTAATCGCTAACTAAGAAACATGCCAATCCGTTACGGTCGTTTTGAGATGCCGAAAACTCTCGCCAAAGACGAGAGCACAGCCACAGATACTTACGCCAAATTCACCGCCGAACCGTTTGAGGCCGGTTATGGGCACACCATAGGGAACTCGCTCCGGCGCGTCCTGCTTTCCTCTCTGGAAGGCGCTGCGATCACTGCAGCAAAAATCACGGGCGCCCAACATGAATTCGCCACCCTTCCAAGCGTGGTCGAAGACGTGACCGACATCGTCCTCAACCTCAAAAAGGTAAAATTCAAGCTCGATGGTCAGGATCACGAGCCGAAGAAACTTTCCCTTAGTGTAAACAAAGAAGGCCAAGTCACTGCCGGCGACATCCAAACCATTCAGGGTTTTGAAGTGCTCAACCCTAAGCAGCTCATTTGCACTCTGGACAAGAAGCACAAGTTCGACGCCGAGCTCGATGTGCGCGTCGGTCGCGGTTTTGCCACTGCCGAGGAAAACAAGCGCGCAGACCAGTCGATCGGCTTGATTCCGATCGATTCCATCTTCTCTCCGGTCACGCGCGTCAAGTACGCGGTCGAAAACACTCGCGTCGGTCAGCGCACCGATTACGACAAGCTCATCCTTGAAATCTGGACCGACGGACGCTTGACGCCGGACGAGGCGTTGCTCCAGGCCTCGGCGATTTTGCGACACCACCTAGACGTGTTCGTGAACTTCAACGAAGAAGTGATCGAATTCGATCAGACGCCGGCCGGCGTGAGCGAAGAAAACCTGAAGCTCAAGAAACTGCTCAACATGAGCGTCAACGAAATCGAGCTCAGCGTGCGCGCAGCCAATTGCTTGAATAATGCGAACATCACTACAGTAGGCCAGCTTGCACAAAAGACCGAAGCGGAAATGCTGAAGTATCGTAATTTCGGAAAGAAATCGTTGAACGAAATTAAGGACAAGCTGCAACAGCTTGGTTTGGGCCTGGGCATGAAATTTGAGCCCGGCCTCCTGGACGTTCCGGTGAGCAGCGATGGTGCCGGCCCGAGCGGAGCGGCCAGCGAAGAGTAAGCGTCAGATCGAGGATTACCTTCGCCGCGTTATGAGACATCAGAAAAAGACAGTCAAACTGGGTCGCACGGCTGAGCATCGCAAGGCGCTGCTAGCTAATCAGGTTTGCTCCTTAATCGAGCATCAACGCATCAAGACGACGCTGGCCAAAGCGAAAGCAGTTCGTCCGCTCGCGGAACGGATGGTCACGCTCGGAAAAAATGGCTCGATTCACGCGCGTCGCACCGCTCTAGCGACGCTGCGCCAAAAGAGTGCGGTGAAGAAATTGTTCGATGACGTCGCGCCGAGATCGGCGGAACGCAATGGTGGATATACCCGCATCGTGAAGCTTGGTCAGCGTAAGAGTGACTCCGCTCCCATGGCATTCATTGAGTGGGTTGATGCAGAAAAGGTGGTTGAAGAAAAACCAGCGGAAGAGAAAAAAGCGAACCGAAAAGAAGCTGAAGTTAAGCCAAAGAAAGTAGAACCAGAGGCCGCGACACCGAAAGAAGAGGAACAGGCTGTGAAAGAAGAAAAACCTGCCGAAGCGCCGGCCCCAGCGGAACAACCGAAACCGAAGAAGCGACGCTGGTTCGGCCGAAAGTCCGAGGCCGAGGAGTAACATCCGGCTCGCGGGCGGGCCGGTTTAGCTTTCTAACGCATCGATGTCGGCCAGATTCCTCAGGCCGACTGACCGCGCGCTTGCTCAACCAGAATCTGCAGACGCTCGTTACTGGTGAGTTTTTGTAAAATTCGCGATCCGCATTTTCAGGCTCGACGAAATTGCGAAACTTCTTCGCCGCCTTCTCCACGAGCGGAATATAAACTTGGCAGCTGTGCTTTCCGAGCGAATTTGATCGAAGCTGAATGACTCCCAATCCCTACCTGTTCATCGTCATTTTCATTGGTGTAGCGTTGGTCTTTCCACTGATCCCGCTCGCCCTGGCCTGGCTGTGGCGGCGAATTTTTCAACCGCCGAAACCAGGCCCAGAGAAGAACGCGATCTACGAATGCGGCGTCGAATCGATCGGTGAAGCACAAATCCAGTTTCGCTCGCAGTACTATTTGTACGCGATCATTTTCCTTATATTTGATGTGGAAGCGATCTTTCTAGTGCCATTCGCAGTGGCTTTCACTGGTTTGCCTATCGGCGCATTCATCGCGATATTGGTTTTCCTATTGCTCCTGATTGAAGGGCTCGTTTGGGCTTGGAGTAAAGGGTGTTTGCAATGGGAACGATAACGCGTTGAACGATCGAGACGTTAGAGTGGAGCAATGAACGAAGGAATCGACGAAGGCTTGCGCAGCAAACTGCAGCAACAGGGTGTCTGGGTGACTTCGATGCAGGAGCTTTACAACTGGGGACGCAAGAATTCGATCTGGCCGCTCCAGTTCGGACTCGCTTGTTGCGCGATTGAGATGATCGCGACCGCGGCCTCGCGCTATGATATCGCTCGCTTTGGCGGCGAAGTTTTTCGGCCATCGCCGCGTCAGGCCGATCTGATGATTGTGGCAGGCACGGTGACTAAAAAAATGGCGCCACAGATCGTGCGCCTTTACAATCAAATGGCCGATCCGAAATACGTGATTGCAATGGGTGCGTGTGCCATTTCCGGCGGTCCATTCAAGCAAGGCTACAACGTCCTCAAGGGAATCGACCGTTACATTCCAGTCGATGTTTATATTCCTGGTTGTCCGCCGCGTCCCGAAGCGCTTTTACACGCATTCATGGAATTACAGCGTAAGATCGACGAACAAAAGTTGAGCGGCGTGAACAAGGCGACTCACCTGGATCAGGAACAGCCGAGCGAGTTCCCCGTGCCCGCATTCGGCAAGCACGATCTCGAGCCACCGGCGAATCCAAACGTGTTTCGTCCACCGGCGATCGAACGCGCTTAGCGAATGGAAGGCTTGGAGCAAATCAAGGCGCGGATCGAAGCCGCCGTGCCGGGAGCGAACATCGTGATCGTGCAGAATGCGAGCCCATCACAGCAGTATTCGCTCAAAATCGACAATGAACATGCTCGCGACATGGCGAAGTTTCTGCGTGATGATCCTGCGTTGCGCCTGGATTTTTGTTCCAATGTGACCGGCGTCGATTGGTTAGACCGCGCCGTAAAAAAAACGGTGAAGGTGAAAAAGGTCGTCGATGGAGAAGAGAAAGAAGTCGTTGAAACGACCGAGGAAAAACTCCCCGCCTACCTCGAAGCTGTTTATCACCTTTACTCGATGACCCACAAACATGGACCGGTCATCATTCGAATGAGGACGGCAGACCGTGCAGAAAATGCTTGCCTGCCCTCGCTCACTCCGATCTGGCGGAGCGCAGAATTTCAAGAGCGTGAGATTTTCGATCTCTATGGAGTCCGGTTCGACGGCCATCCCGATTTGCGCCGAATCTTGATGTGGGACGAGTTCGAAGATCATCCGATGCGCAAAGATTATCGGGAACCGGACGATTACGAATACGAACCGACACCGCACGACGACGTGCTGGAGAAAGCTAAGCGACATCATGCGTCCCGACCGGCCGAAGAGGAATTGAAACCTTCCTGACCTGTCATGTTGAGCGAGTCGAAACACCTCTGGCCATCTCCAAATTCCAAAATATCAGCAACAAATCAGAGATCCTTCGTCGTCTTCGCGACTCAGGATGACAATTTGAAATGACTGCGACTGTTCAAACACTCGAAGCGATGGAGCGGCCGCCCGTCAGCATGGGCTCGCGACTTGAGGGCGAGCTACTCGAAGTTTCGATGGGTCCGCAGCATCCGTCCACGCACGGCGTATTCCGGATGAACGTCGCGCTGGAAGGCGAGATCGTGCGCAAGCTCAAGCCGGTCTTCGGATATCTGCATCGCAATCACGAAAAGATTGGCGAGAACGCGAGCTATCTCGGCTCGATGCCGTACACCGACCGGCTCGATTATTTTTGCTCGATGACCAATAACTGGGCCTATGCGCTCAGCGTGGAAAAACTGGCCGGCATCGAAGTTCCGGAGCGCGCTCAATATCTTCGCGTCATTCTTGCAGAGCTGACGCGGCTCCAGAACCACGTGTCGCTACTGGGATTTTTACTTAACGACATGGGCGCGTGGGGGACGCCGCTCATGTACGCGTTCCGCGAGCGTGAAAAAATTCTCGACTTATTCGAATCACTTTCGGGTTCGCGCATGATGTGCGATTACATGCGCTTCGGCGGCTGCCGGGTGGATGCCAGTCCCGAGTGGCTCGTGCGTGCGAAGAAAATTGTCGACGTTTTTCCGCGCTTCGTTGACGAGTTGGAACAATTGATCGTCGGCAATGAAGTTGTGATCGCGCGGACGCAGAACGTCGGCAAACTTTCGGCCGAGCTTGCGATTAGTGCAGGTATCACCGGTCCGATGCTTCGCGCATGCGGCGTGAATTATGATGTGCGAAAGGTGGACGGTTACGGATTCTATCCGCGCTTCAAGTTCCGGATTCCATTAGGCGAACACGGTGACACTTACGATCGACTAATGATGCGCGTGTTGGAG
>OEMD01000521.1_pt1 | contig 8709 bp, 10 predicted proteins | sample 1487651 | NCBI WGS metagenome assembly OEMD01 (sample SAMEA104379606, study PRJEB20068) | metagenome | biome: 1000743; feature: 77; material: 1998 | place: USA | collected 2012 | depth 25 m | reverse complement strand
TCATGAGCGAGGACCGCGCATTTGAGCGTGTTGGCGGCAATCAAACGTTGCACGCGAACGTGCGGCTGATTGCGGCTACAAATAAGAATCTCGAACAAATGGTGCGTGAAGGAAAATTCCGCGATGATCTTTATTTCCGGCTCAACGTGGTGCGCATCACGATGCCGCCGTTGCGCGAACGAAAAGAAGATATCCCGATTCTAGTACGCGGATTCTTACGCCACTTCTGCAAGGCAAATGACAAGCCTCTTATCGATCTGACGCCGGATGCGATGGACGCACTCCTGACTTATGACTGGCCGGGCAACGTTCGCGAGCTCCGCACTGCGATCGAACATGGCGTCGTGATGGCAACCGGGCCAAAGATCACATTGCGCGATTTGCCGATGGCTGTGCGGCAAACAGCAAGAGCAAAACTGCCAGGCGCGATCTCAGCTCAGGCTTTTGGTGAAAAGACGAGTCCGCTCGATCTGCACGAGACCGAAAGAAAATTGATCGCGCAGGCGCTTGCAACCACCAATGGCAACGTGACCGCCGCGGCCAAAAAACTCGGAATCAGCCGCCGCACGCTTCATCGAAAAATCAACGAGATGAACGCTCCGAAAACGGAAGCGAAAATCAAGAACGATGGAACATAGCGTTTTCGGCGATCGCGATCATCGCGCTTCCGCAATGACACCTTGTCTCTGCTGTCCTCGAGCAACTATCGCGTCCGGCGGGTTGCTTTCTTAAATCTCCCTCTGCGTTCGGCCAGCTTTAACTCTCATTATTCAAGCGAACGCTGCGTGTAATACGCCAGAGCATAACTTCGTTGCGCCTGGTGACCATTCCCGTCCTAAGGTTGCGAGTGTGCTCTCACCAGAATAGATCTTGTTGGGCCAAGTAAAAACGTCGGAAATACTTACGTCAGGGGGCTGCGCGGTGTAATGTCCATTCTTGGTGGCTGTTATGCGCTTCTCCGTTGAGCTGGGGAAAACCGTCGGAATGTTTTACGAGTTTTCGCGCAATGTAGTGCTATTATCGACAATTTTCCGTCACACGTAACTATCTACAAATTAGGTCGTTGCGACACTTATGGGGTGATTGCTGCGATGTTACTCGGTGCCGCCCTCAGTGTGCTCGGCGTGGCCAGACGTTACATAATGGGTTAACAAGGCAAGCGCACCGACCTCGCTAAAAGCTTATATCGGAAATGGCCTTCCAAAGGACGGCCACTTTGCTTGTACCTTTGAAACGCCGAACATAGGCTTGAAAAAATCGGAATCACGTCGGCTTCCATGTTTGACTGTACTAATTCGTAACTCCCGCTTCGCCAGCATCCATGGAAAACTGGAAAACATCCGAATGCCCCTGCTTTCGCCAGAAGATTACTCCCGAAACGAGGCCTGGAAATTGCAGACCGACTTCTCTATCTGCGTCGCAACCTACTTTGATTTGAGATTGTAGGCCGGGATAACGCGCGCGATCAGCCTTACGCTGCGAGCACTTTTGCCGTCGAAACTTCCATTTCCACAGACCGCCCAAGGAAATCGAAAAGGACGCGGATCCGTTCTTTCGCGGGAAGTAAATGAGTAACCACGGCTTCAAGTCCTTGAAAGGGTCCATCAATGATTTGAACCGATTCGCCGATTTTGATGGAGCAATCGAGAGTCACGATCTCTTCCGAACCCACTCTCGATTGGAGCGCAGTTACAACATTTTCAGGCAACGTTGCCAGCCGATCGCCAAAATGGACAATCCCTCGAATTCCATGAGAATTTTCAACGGCGCGATGTTGGGTTGAATAGACAAATTTTGCGAACAGATACCCAGGAAACATAGCCTCTACAAACCAAACCGGGCCCCTTTGGGTCATCCTTCGGAAACGCAATCGAGGCGAAAAACACTCGACGCCAAACTGACGCCGGAGCGCTGTCGCGGCCAAATGCTCGCGCTTTGGCTGCGTCTTTAGACAAAACCATACTGGTTCAGGGACCAGCGCGAGCGAGGCGGATGACTGGGTCACACTCCGAACTACGGAATTGGCGATTCCAAGTTTCGGAAAATCGTAAAGTTTTCCGTCGAATTCTTGGGTCATCGCTTCAGGGGAAAAGGTAATCCGCCAGTCGGAACCAGCCGAAAAGCCCCACAGCTGCAGCATATTATGACACAACGTCGATCAAGGAGCGGCCCAATGTCGCGCCGGACTCACCCTCTGGTTATGAATCTGCAAAAAGGAGTCAACCGTAATCGTTTCAGCCGAGGGCCGGAAGTTCGCCGTTTAAATCACCCGGGAGATTATTGGCGGCTGGGAAAAGATTACCGCGCACAATATTGCATCTGGATTGCTGACAGCTTCGCGGCAGCTTCCTGATCTGAATCTGCATGCCCAACGATTGTCGGAGTCTTGAGAATACGCCCCGCAAATGGAAAACTAATGGGCAGGAGACGAGTGCAGGTGCCATGCTCGAATTCGCGAGACGAAACATTCGCGTCAATGCGGTCGCTCCTGGTGTGATCGCAACAGAAATGTTCGATCGTTTTGCCGAAGATGAATTGCGCGACCAGATTACCTCAATGATTCCCGTTGGGCGGAAAGGCGTCAGCGAGGAAATCGCCGCAGCGGTTCTTTATCTCTGTTCCAACGACGCAAAATTCACGACTGGGACGTCGCTGGTGGTCGACGGAGGCTGGATCGCGCAATAAACAGTGAACTCCAAAAAATCAAACGCACGGACCGTCTGCTGTTTTTCATCTCAAGCTAATAGTGACGCAGGACCTTCATCCAGAACAGGAATAGGAGGAGAAACCGAGGATCTTCGTGACGTCAACGCCTTCATCATTGTCGGCGCAGCGACCGAGATCGGGATCGAACCGACAGCGCGCCACGGAGCCGATCTCGGATACATTCCGGTACTCATCACGGATGCCTGCGGCTCTGGCAATGAAGCGGCCGCAAAGCGCTCGGTCGAGAGCCGGCAATTTGCAGGCGACGCGTTACTTACCGAAACGGAAACAGTTTGTGACGTTCTGCGAAGGCGATCGAAGGTTGGCAGCTCATGACCGTCAAGTACTGCCGCGGCGACGACGCCGTCGCCACAATCGGTACAATCCGAACGCGGCAACGCTCAGCACAAAGAGCCCTGTGAACGCCAGCGCCAGAATGTTGTGGATGGGATTAGTAAGAATGTAGTTTGGGTATCGCGCGTAAAAGCCGTTGAAGCGTTCAAGCGCTGCTGGCAATGCTGTTAAATCTGCTCTCTCCAATTCAAGCCGGTGCTCATTGGGATGGTAGTGAGATCCGAATCGGTAGGCGCGTCCTGCCGCGTTCAATTCAATATGGCCGCCCAGGATATGGGTAAGGGGGCGCGTCGTCACAAAGTCCACAACTCGCAGGGCGCTTTCGCGGTAAGCTGCAGCATCTTCAATTAGCAGTCGAGCCGGCAACAGAAAATCTCCCGAAAAAAGAATACCGGTTCTGTCATCATAAAATGCCACGTGAGTCTCGTTGTGTCCGGGCGTCGGAATTACGTTCACAGTTCGGCCGCCTAAATCGATATGGGCGATCCCATTGGGCCAGTTAGTAAAACCGAAGAACGCTCGAACCCCCTCCAAGTCGAATGGCACAACCTGGACCGATGGAAGAGATGCGAACTGAGGATCGCCGGCACGATGATCCAGATGCCTGTGGGTATGCGCCACGAGGAGTGGAAGCTTTTTGTGTTCTTTTTCCGGCAACAGCTCTAAGACCATCTTCGCCAGGGGCATCTTTTTCGGGTCGGCGACTGCGCCGGTGTCGATTAAAAGAGCTTTGTCGGAGCCGATGAGCAGATAGATAAAATTTGCTTCAAAATTCGCGCAGGGACTTTGGCGCAGAATAAATGTTTGCGGTTCGTACTTGTGGACCTGCAAAGGAGGCTGCGGCGATGCTACGCAATCTTCGGCACCGATGTTCCATTGCGCTGGCAGAGAGCCAGGCACCGGTTCTGCCAAAGCGGGTGATGCTGAGAACAGTATTGCTGCGAGCGTGAGCAGCGTCGCATCCGACAATCGAGAAACAAAGCCGTGCAATCCGTCAATGCGCATCGGATCAATGCAGCGGTTTGGACAAAAAGATGGCTATGCCTGCATCTTCTTGCAGCGAGTAGCGGACAAAACCGGCAGCCTCGTATGCACGCAGGGCGCGATCGTTATTGTCCATGACCTCAAGAGTCAACTTGCAGCAACCGAGTTCACGAGCTTTGGCTTCGACGTCCTCCAGTAAACGCCGTCCGACGCCCTTTCCACGAAATGCGGGTAGCACCATGCAGTCGTGGATATTGATGAGGGGGTTGGCGGCGAACGTGGAGAAACCGATGAAACACACAGCAACACCGACCGGCTGCTCATTCTCGAAAGCCAGAAAGATCAAAGTCGTCGGGTGCCTCCGCAACCCGGGGATCAGACGCGCCCGAACATCCTGATCAAGTGGTTTGGCACTTCCCATCGCATCCCGCGAGTAGGCGTCGACCATCGCAAGCACCGCCTCGCGATGTTCGGATAAGTCTAGATCTGCTTCGACAATTCGAATGGACATCGATGCCTCACTTCCTCGATAAGATGCCAATCGGCTGATGTTCGGATTCAAAATCGCTTTGCTGCTGCGGTGTGTCGGGAACGACATCTTCAAACGCGCGCGTGGCCATTAGCGATTGTTAGTTCGGCCATTTCAGGCTCGCCAATCCGGGGACGCAACAGCTGATCCACCGTGCAATCGACGAATCTTTGTCTTTGGGTTGGGCCGGGTGATGTTCATTGGCGGCGCGCGGCGCCGTTGCAAGCGCAATCACCGCGCTGTTTTGGATTGGAACAACGTCGCCCGTGCGTGCCGGCCAGGAACCCTAACCGCCGACGCATGGCAGAAATTCTTCGCGAACGATCTTGCCGTCCTTCACCGTGTAAACCCCAACTTCGGACAACTGTCGCCGCTCTTTCGATTTCTTGTCGGTAACGTCGGCATCATACTGCACAACGAATCGATCGTGGCCGACAAATGGGCCATGGGCATCGAAGCTATGGATTTCCATTGCGTTCACCCACCAATCGATTTTGCCGCGCACACCTTCCTTGCCGCGAGTTTCCGGTGAGCCGCCGCCCATGCTGTATGCTTCCACGCTCACGATGTTGTCATCGTAAAGCGTATCGAGCGCTTCATACCAGGCTTGTTTTCTAACCAGCTCCACCACTTTTTTCGCAACTTCTTCGGTGTTCATTTTTCCTCCTTTGTTTATACGGACAATTTACTCGCTGATAAATTGTTCAAGTCTATCGAGAAGACTGTTCCAGCCCTCATTGTGGCGATCGCGCGATTCTTCGCTCGGCAATTGCTCGCGCCTCAATCGCAGTTCCGTTCCGCCGCGACGCTCGAAAAGTTCGACCGTCACGACACTGGTCCGTTTCTCCCAGGCTTCATCGTCGTCCCATTGCCACGTGAAAACAATTTTCTTCCCCGGAACCAGCTCGCGGTATTCGCCGAACGCAGCCCAGTCTTCGCCATCTTGAGTGATCAGGTCCCAGCGATATTTACCGCCCATGCGCACGTCCGCAGCAAGATTCCGCGTACGCACGCGTTCCGGTGCAAACCATTCTCCTAATTGCGCTGGATCAGTCCACGCGTCGTAAACGCGGGCGGGCGGCGCGTTGATTAACCTTTTGATTTCGAGCGATGTTTTTTCTGCGGTTTTCTCGTTCATGGTTTTCCTTTCGACCTTTCAACGAATTGCTTCAGCTCCGAGCCGATTATCGCAGTCCAGCCGGCTTCAAAATTCTTCCGCGCATACGCTGGGGTTTTTGGAAACGTTTCGATCCCGGTGTGCGTCAGCTTCAGTCTCGTCTTATTGCCCTCGGGAAATAGTTCAAACGTGACGAGAGAATCTCCCGGCTCGCCTTTCTATCGCCAGGTGTAAGCGATTTTCTTTGCGGAATCACTTCGGTGACTTTGCAAAGGTGATGATAAGTGTTGCCTTCGTGCTCGACCACGAATTCAAACTCACAGCCGATCTCCGCCTTAAATTCCTTTAGATCGAAATACCACTGCCGCATTTCATTCACGTCGGTGAGCGCAGTCCAAACTCGTCCGACCCGAGCATCGAAAATGCGCTCAACGATGATCGCTTCAGCTGAATCGCTTGTTTTAGTGATAATGTTTGCTCACTTTGCATTCGTATCCGGCTCGATGATTCCAAAAACGTCCTTCTCGCGGCCGGGTCATGCCGCCGTTGATTCCCGGTTGATCGTCGGGTCCGGTTGTAATCTGACCAACTCGAACCGACTTTCGATTCCATCGCTCGCTGCGCGTCGTAAAGGTATTGCTCGCTACGCTGCGCTCCACCTTGACTATGCTCGCTCCGCGTGGCCAGCCGGTCGTTATCGGTTCACCGTGGGAACAGTTGTTGTCTTACCTCTGAATCGCAAAGCTCGAATCGATATAAGATCTTGCGCCAGTTTTCTTTTTCGGTGAGCTGTGGGCGTTTTTCGTGTCAGCTTGCGCTGCTCGAACGATCAACGCCGTAGAAAAGTGTTACAGTAAAGTGTTACAATCGCGTCGTGCCCTCTCCGACGAAAATGCGCAAATCATTGACGTGCAGAGGTAAGAGATGGTGCGCGATAGAGGGTTCGAACCTCTGACCCCTACCGTGTCAAGGTAGTGCTCTACCACTGAGCTAACCGCGCCCTCGAATCAGCAGTGATAACTGATCGGGGACTAGAGACGAGTCAAGCGAGATATCCGCCTCAGAGTGGCAATTCGCCCAGCTCCAACAAGTTCCAGCCGCGTAGAAATCCTATCGTTTGTACCACCACTTCGTGACTGGACAACTTCGATGTGCAGGACGACTGTTCGCGTCTCGTGAGTGCCCTGTTTTTCAAACAATTTTTAAAACGACCGTTTCAGATTGCATCAATCGTCCCCAGTTCCAAGGCACTGGTGGAACGTGTCGCCAGCAAGATGGATTTTAGCCAGCCTCGTGTGATCGCCGAGTACGGGCCGGGGGAAGGAGTACATTCGCGCGAGATTGCACGGCGGATGTGTCCGGATTCACATCTCCTTCTGTTCGAGTTGGACCGAGCGTTCGCGGGCGATCTGGAACGCCAGTTTGCCGGCGACCGGCGTGTTCGTGTGATCCATGGCGATGCAGCGTCGTTGCCACACGAACTGAAACGCCGCCGCATGGATCGCTGCGATTATATTCTTTCGGGTATTCCGTTCAGCATTCTTAAAATTGAGAAGAAACGCGCACTCTTGCAAAAAACATATGATGCGCTGGCGCCTGGTGGCAGTTTCATCATCTATCAAGTCACGAACGAATTGAAGCAACACGCGACCCTGTTCGAGCACGCCCAGTCAGAGTACTTCCTGCAAAACATACCGCCGATGTTCATCACTGTTTTTCAGAAGACGCATCCGCTTGATGGCCACAAACGTGGGACTCTGCAGGGGGCGAGCTTTAGCGTTAGCGCACATCGTTCTGCATGACGGAAAAGCCGACCCGAACAGAAAAAGATTCGATGGGCGAGATAACGCTTCCGGCGTCTGCTCTCCATGGCGCGTCGACTCATCGCGCAGTGCTAAATTTTCCGGTGAGCGGTTACCGGTTTTCACGGCCGTTCATTCGCGCTCTTGGCTTGATCAAATGGGCTGCCGCGCAGGCAAATCACGACCTTGGCTTGCTCGATGCAGAGCGTTCCGCGCTGATCGTGCAGGCAGCTGAAGAAGTTGTTGAAGGAAAACTCGACGACCATTTTCCGCTCGACATTTTCCAGACCGGTTCGGGGACGAGTACAAACACCAACGCCAACGAAGTTATCGCGAATCGCTGCGCCCAGCTAGCAGGCAAGGCGATCGGGTCGCGTGAATTGGTGCATCCCAACGATCACGTCAACATGGGCCAGTCCAGTAACGACGTGATACCGTCCGCCATTCATATCAGCGCGGCGGAACAATTAAAGAACTGCCTCGTTCCGGCTCTCGCAAAATTACAGGCCGCACTTGAGGCCAAAGCGAAAGAATTCTGGAACGTCATGAAGATCGGCCGAACCCATTTGATGGACGCGACGCCAGTTCGGCTCGGGCAGGAATTCTCCGGTTACGCGCAACAGGTCGCTTATGCCAAAGAACGCGCGCAGAAGTCGATCGAAGCTTTGCGTGAGCTGGCACTTGGCGGAACCGCGGTGGGCACCGGTCTGAACCGTCATGCTAATCTTCCAGAAAAAATACTGCGGCATTTGGAGCAACGCACCGGCATCGCTTTTTACGAAGCAAAAAACCACTTTGAGGCACAAGGCGGAAAGGACGCAGTCGTTGAAGTTAGTGGTCACCTGAAAACGATTGCGGTCAGTTTGTTTAAGATTGCAAACGACATCCGGTGGCTCGGAAGCGGTCCGCGATGCGGAATCGGCGAAATCCAACTTCCGGCGACGCAACCGGGCAGCTCCATCATGCCGGGCAAGGTGAACCCGGTAATGTGCGAAGCGGTGATGATGGTCTGCGCACAAGTGATCGGCAATGACACGACCATTACCTGGGCCGGAGCAAATGGAAACTTCGAGCTCAACGTCATGATGCCAGTGATGGCACATAATCTTCTCGAGTCGATCCGGCTGCTAACAAATGTGGTCGACGTTTTCTGCGACAGGTGTGTTCGCGGCATCGTCGCGAACGAAGAGCGGTGCCGCGAATTGATCGAGCTATCC
>OEMD01000344.1_pt1 | contig 8854 bp, 8 predicted proteins | sample 1487651 | NCBI WGS metagenome assembly OEMD01 (sample SAMEA104379606, study PRJEB20068) | metagenome | biome: 1000743; feature: 77; material: 1998 | place: USA | collected 2012 | depth 25 m | reverse complement strand
CAAACGGCCCACAGGGCCGTGGCTACAGGATCGCCTGCAAGCTTGACAGACAAGATCGACATCGTTCAGCCTGAGCGGCTATGAACGCTCTTAATCGATTTACTGATCCGGTCTATTGTATAATGCGGCTGATCGCTGGACTCATGTTTGCGTCTCACGGTGGGCAATTGGTTCTCGGCATGTTTGGCGGCATGCCTGGTTCAAACAATGCGTTCACACAAACCGGCGGCTGGATCCAACTTATTGGTGGATTTCTCATCGCCTTTGGTCTGTTTACGCGCATTAGCGCTTTCATCTGCAGCGGCGAAATGGCAGTCGCGTATTTCATGATACACGTGGGCAATGCTACTACGTCGATGGCGAAGTTCTTCCCGATCTCCAGCGCCGGACCTCTGTTCTCCAATAAGGGCGAGCTTGCCATATTTTATTCCTGGGTTTTCTTCTTCATGGTGTTTTATGGGCCGGGCCGATGGAGTCTTGACGCGATTTTTTGTCGAAAATCGGCTGCGGGCGCATCTTCGGCTGCGTAGCCAAGGCCAAGATCGACATCGTCAATCAATGAAACATCTTCTGTTCGCCATTACTTTTGCTTGCCTCGCGCAACGGGTTCATGCGCAGGAGTACAAGGATTTCGGGAAGGAACGTTTGAACAATTCGCCGCGGCACGGGGAATGGGTCGATATCAAATCGGGCGCGCAGACGATCAAGGCGTTTGTGGTTTATCCAGAGCGCAAAGACAAGGCGCCAGCGGTGCTGGTCATTCAGGAAATTTTTGGCCTGACCGATTGGCTGCGCAGCATGTGCGATGAGCTCGCCGAAAACGGGGTGATCGCGATTGCGCCCGATTTTCTCAAGGGCCAAAAGTTTGAAGATCCCGATGGTGCGGGCAAGGCGACCTCGGCGGTAACACAAGACCAGGTGAAAGCGGTTCTTGATGCGGCCGCCGATTACGCCCTAAAAATTCCGGCATGCAACGGCACGCTTGCTGTGTGTGGATTTTGTCGGGGAGGGGGATGGGCCTTTAGCTACGCAAACGAAAATCCAAAATTGAAAGCGGCTTATTCATTTTACGGCGCGCCGCCGGACTCTCCGGAGCAAGTCACGAACATTTCGTGTCCGGTTTACGGCTTCTACGGCGAAAATGATGAGCGGGTAAACGCCGGTATTCCGAAAGCGCAAGAGTTTATGAAGGCCGCCGGTAAAAAATACGAGCCCGTGATTTACAAAGGCGCTGGCCATGGTTTCATGCGCTCCGGGGAACCGGCAAATCCGAACATGCGCGAAGGCGACAGAAAAGCGCGTGACGAAGCCTGGGCGCGCTGGAAACTGTTGCTGAAACAGCTGCAATAGCGTTCTCTGTCATTCCGAGCGGAGTCGAGGAATCTCTAATTATTTCTGTGGCGTTGCAGGTGAATCAATATCGAGAGATGTCTCGACTTTGCTCGACATGACAAGTGCACTTAAGTAATAGCGATCGAAATTAGTCGGCCGCGCTGGAACAGCATCCTGCAGCAGTTGAAGTGAGTGCGATGAGAACCGGGTGACGCGCGATTCTAATCGGAGCAACAAACAAAGCTACTTCCTTGCGCCTTCTAGTTCATCTGCGAGAGCGTTCGCATCGTATACTTTGTGCAACGCCTCGATGATCGCCGCAGAATCGACCGAGACCGCACGCGCTTGTGCGTCTGTGTAAATGCAATCGAGCACCAAAGACTGAATGTTCCCATCGAAAATAATGCCAACGAATTCGTTTGCCTTGTTTACAACGGGGCTGCCGCTGTTGCCGCCAATGATGTCCGCGTCGGACACGAAATTGAAATGTGTCGCCAGATTCAGGTTGGCTTTCTTGTCGATCCAACGCTTCGGCAAATCGAATGGCGGCCTGTTGTCGTGCTCGGCAGAACGCTGGTATAGACCTGCGAAATCGGTGAACGCGGGAATTTGTTTCCCGTTCTGTTCGTACCCGCGCACGGTTCCGTAGGAAAGACGAAGTGTGAAGGTCGCATCCGGATAACTGCCCGTGCCTTCGATCGCAAAACGTGCTTTGGCGATTTCTGAATAGGCCTGTTTTTTTATCTCCTCCTGTGTGTCGTAGATCTTCTTCGCTTCTCTCGCTGGGCTGTCGACCAGGCGCGCGAGGTCGATCATCGGATCGTGCGCTGCTTGCAATGCGGTGGCATCCTTGCCGTAAAGCTCTTTGCGCACGGCAGCATCTTTCAGCTTGGTCCCGGACACGAGCTCGACTGCGCGATCGTGCGGTGATTTTCCAGCGAGCACCTTTTTCACGAGCGGATCGTCGACGCCAAATTGGGAAGCGAAATCGGTCAACGAATCGGTCAGGCGCAGGATCTCGTAATCGTCGTAAATGGGCTCGGTCGAAAAGAGTTCCAGTTCCAGTGAATCGCGTGCGCTGTCGCGAAATTGGGGGATCCGTTGGCCGTTCGGCTTGGCTCGCTCATCCACCGTGCGAACAAGCAGACGGGCGTATTTGAAAAGATTTCCGAACAACGCTCGCGGCCCGCGATAACCGACCAGGATTGGCCGTTCCTGTTCGAGGTAATTGTAGAGCGGCGCGTTTTTCGCAATCTCGGCCTGAGCTCGTTTGATCCGATCGTATGCACTGGTCGTCGTTCGTAGCTTCGGATCGCGCTCAATGGCGTCGCGCAACTTTTGCTCGCGCGCTTTGAGTGCCGACCAAATCTGCGGATCAAGCAGGCCAACGAGGTAACCATCGTAACGTTTGCGGTTGTTTTGGTCGCCGAGAAGATCGTGACGCGCCTTCCTTGCATTCTCAAAAGAGCGCGCGCTGTAAGCTAGCCCCAGTACTTCGCGCCGGTAAAACATTCCCAAAAGATAAGGCAACCACCGATCGCGCGTGTCGGTGAGTTCATCCAAAGTGAGTTGCCGATCCGTTTTACCCGGGCTGCCGCTCACGAACGTCAGTTCGCCGGCGCTGGGCCCGTGCGAGTTCCACTTTAGAAAATTGTCGATCTTCGCCGGCTGCCCATTCTCATAAACGCGAAAGATACAAATATCGAGGTCGTACCGCGGATATTCGAAGTTGTCCGGATCACCGCCGTAAAACGCGATCTGCTGCTCTGGCGCGAAAACAAGCCGCACATCGTCGTAGCGTTTGTAACGATAAAGATGGTATGCGCCGCCCTGGTAAAGAGTAACCACATCAGAACGCAGCCCGGTCTTATCTTTGCTTTCTTTCTCAATCGCAGCGATGACTGAGTTCCGGGCGCTGGAAGCTTGATCGTTGGTCATTCCAGGTTTCACCGCTCCATTTACGCGCGCTGTTACGTCTTCGATTGACATCAGCACGTTGAGCTCGAGATCGGTGGATTTGATTTCGTCCGCCTGGGTTCTCGCGTAGAAGCCGTCCTTCAAATAATTGTGTTGCGGGTCGCTAATCTTTTGCAGCGTGTCCGCGCCCACGTGATGATTTGTAATTACAAGACCATTTGCGGATACGAACGAGCCGCTGCCTCCAGAGTTGAAACGGACGCTCGCTTTTTGCAGATGCTCCAACCATTGCTGCGTCGGTTCGAACTGATATTTCTCTTTGAGCTGTTTGAGCGGTGGCGCATTGAACAGCCACATTCCTTCATCGGCGGACACTGATGTATTCAATGCAACCGCGAAAACGAAAAGTGAACCACAAAAAAACGCGCGAACTGGATTCGACATGGGCGGATCATAAAGTGAAGCCGAAACAGCGACAACTGCCCTCTTACTCGTGCTCCTACTCCTGATCGTAGTTGACCATCGACAGCGAGCACGAGCACGATTACGAACATGACGCCAATGTTTCGAGCTAAGCGTCGTAAGGTCAAGCGGCTGGATTTCGTTCTGGCCGGTGCGCAAAAATCCGGCACGACGGCGCTGCATTATTTTCTAAGCAAACACCCGAACATAACGATGGGCGATCAGCAGGAGATACATTTTTTTGATGACGACGCTCTGTTTGTTTCCGAGCCCGATTACGAGGAATTACACAAACATTATCCACCGCTTGCTCCATCCACCATGTCCGGTGATTGCACGCCCAGCTACATTTATCACGAGCCAGCAGCGGAGAGGATTTGGAAATATAATCCGAAGATCAAATTGCTGATCCTTTTGCGAAATCCGGTCGACCGCGCCTTTGCTCACTGGAACATGCAACGATTTAGAGATCGCGAACCGCTCGATTTTTTCGATGCTGTGCGAGAGGAAAAAACGCGTATTACCGGAGCGCCGCCCGCTCAAGCGCGCCGCTTTGCTTATGTCGATCGAGGATTTTACGGACAGCAACTCGCGCGTCTGTTCAAATTCTTCCCACGCGAGCAAGTCAAGGCGGTAAAGTTTGAAAAATTTACGGGCAAGCAGCGCGAAACGCTGACTTCCATCTTTTCATTTCTCGGTCTCGAACCGCTCCGTTCGGTACGCAGTAAAGACAGAAACGTCGTTCCATACGAGCGGGCGATGAATTGGGAGGAGCGAATTTTCCTCTACAATCTTTTCGCGGAAGACATCATAAAGGTCGAGCAGCTGTTAGGCTGGGATTGTTCGGATTGGAAACTGTAGCAACTCTGTAGGAGGCAGCCGTGTCGGCTGCAATCCTCCGTAGGTTAGCAGGCGATGCGCCTGCCCTACAATTTCCGGATCTGCTTGAAGTGGGGACGCTGGTTTGGGTCGGCTGCAAGCAGCGCTTTCCAACGGAAAATTCGCGCGCCTTGCGACTCAAAGAAAGCGCGCAATTCATCCGTAAAAAATGAGGAACCGTCCGGTCGCGGATTAAATTCCAGCAAGAGACGCCCCTCGGGTCTAAGAAATCGTGTTCGGATATCGTTGATAAAAAATTCCCAATCCTCGGGTGTCCATTCGAGCCATTCTCCGTTGTTGGTACGCGTGAGCCGGTGAAAACAAACGCGGTGGCCGGTTACGAGATCGAATTTTCTTCCAAGATCGGGGAGCGGTGTTTGCGGCTCAATGCGCCCGATCACGCGGCGGACGTTGAAGAACTCGGTTGTGCCGCGGAAGAAAGGCTCCTCATCCGTGTCAAACCCGAGTCCCTCGTGACCAAATAACCGGCAGAGGTAGAGAAAGTAGCCGGCGCCGCAACCGAGATCGAGAATTTGCAATGGTGGGGAACGATCGAGCCAAAGATCCTGCGCACGCCTAACGTTCACGCCGATCCAGTATTTTGCATCTTCGTACGCATTGATCTTCCGCGCATTTGGCCGGTAGGGATAGCGCTCGCGCAATCTCTCTAATTCGGTCCGGTCAATCGTCCCAAGAATTCGTCGAGCGCTCACAGGGTGAGTGGAGCGGCAAACGTGCTCCCACAGGCTTTGGCCTGCGTCGAGTGAAAGGAGTTTTTGAAATTTCCGCGAAAGTTGCACGCACTAACGATGCAACGAAGTGTCCGACAGACAAGGCCGACAAAGGGAGCGACAGCTTGGGCAGCCGTCGAAATAAAGGCGACGGCTACGAAGCCGTCACTCCTTGATAGTAACTTGGATCAGGCCGGTTGAGCCTTCGCGCGTCATGAATCCGCTTGCCCAGCCGTTACCTGGAATGAGCTGTTGCCCGTAGAAGAATTGCTCGTAACGCCAAATCATATCGAGTGTCGCGCCGGTAGTTTTTTTCCAGCGAAGCTCGTAATACAAATGGCGTTTCCATGACGGCGAATGGCCGGTCATGAAATTGAAATCGAATGGCGTTGGCCAACTCAGAATGCTCCGACGGATTTGGATGGAAGCATCGTCGCCTGCGGGCGGCACGGCAATGAGGTTCGCCGCTTCTGTCCGTGCCGAACCGAAAGGGAAAACTTTCCCTCGGTCTGCCAGAGCAAGCTGATCATTTTTGGTCGTGCCGACGCTAGGAGTCGGACCGTTCCTGTCGTTAAGACTTAGGTCGAGGTCATTGATGTGAAGGATACCACCAGTCCCGCTTCCCTCATACGCGATCGAATTGATTCGTGCTGAGGTCATCTCAATGGTCCCGAAACGATCGAGGAAAAGTGAAATCTGGCGGCCGGCGAAAATCCAGCTCGCTACTATGGCAATAACAAATGCGACGAAAATTCCAAGCGTGATGAGGATCTTACGCACTGCTGCTTTATTTGTAGCCACGGCGCTGTGTCACTGTGTTTGGAAATCCATCGATGGTGCCTGAACACAGCGAGGCGACTACAGGTTACGCTTTTTTTCGTTGAATATAATCGTTCACTTGTTCTTCGAGAATCTCGAGGGGTAACGCGCCATTTTTCAGCACGGCATCGTGGAACTCGCGCTGATCAAATTTTTCTCCCAGTTCGTTTTGTGCACGCGCGCGCAATTCTTGAATCTTTAACATGCCGATTTTGTAGGCGCAGGCTTGACCAGGCGCGACGACGTAACGTTCGATCTCAGATTTAACTTCTTTCTCGCCCATGCCGGTTTTCTCGCGCATGTAGGCGATCGCCTGTTCGCGGTTCCAGCGCTTTGCGTGAATGCCTGTATCGACGACCAATCGGACCGCGCGGAAAAGTTCATCCCGAAGGCGTCCCAGGTCTCCGAACGGATCGTTGTCGTACCACCCGATTTGTTTCGCCAGCCATTCGCAGTAAAGCGCCCAGCCTTCTATGTAGGCAGTGAACGGGATGATTTTTCTAAATTGTGGAATGCTTTTGAGTTCTTCCACTGTTGAAATTTGCCAGTGATGCCCTGGCACTCCTTCATGATAGGCAAGCGTCGGCATGCTCCACTTCGGCACTTCATTCATGTCTCGCAGGTTTGCGAAAAAAACCCCCGGCCGACTGCCATCCATTGCCGCAAATTCGTAATATGCACCCGGCGCCGTTGCCTCTTTAAACTCCGGAACGCGTCGCACTTCGATCTTCGCGCGCGGAGCAGTGAGAAACAATTGCTTCGATGAACGCTCTGTCGCCTGCGTGATCAACTCTGTGTACCTCGCTAAGGCGTCGGCGCGCCCTTTTTCATCGTTCGAATAAAGAAAACGCGGATCTTTGGCCAGTTTGTCCATCGCCTCTCCGACCGGTTGGCCCGCAAAGCCGTTTGCATCAAGGATTGCTCGCATCTCATCTTCGATGCGAGCCACCTCGCGCAGACCAAGCTCATGCACCTCATCCGGCTTGAGCGTGGTGGTGGTGTTCTCGTGCAACTTGTAAGCATAGAACGCGGCGCCGTCCGGCAACTTCCAGACGCCATCGTCAGTTGTCGTTTTTGGCAAGATTGCCTGGAAATAATCGATTAGTTTTTGATAGGCCGGATAGACTTTGCTGGTTATTGCCGATTCCACACGCGCTTGAAAAGCGGCGCGATCCGCTTCGCTTAACTTGTCAATCTTGCTAGCGCGGGTTTTGAATGATGTCGCCAGAATATTTTCCGAAGCAGGTTTGCCGATAAACTCGGTCATTTCCTTAAGCACTTCCTCAACCACGAAACGAGGCGGCAGGATTTGCTTTTGTTCCCGGGCCCTCAGGCCATCGAGAAGTTGATCGAACTTCGTCGGCAAAGCATCGAGCCGCATGACGTAGTAATCACAATCCTTCCGGTTCAGCAGCCGGTGCGTATTCGCCATGAACGAGGGAAACTGGTTCTGCACTCCAAAGAGCTGATTGACCGGATAATTGTGCCATTGCCATTTCTCACCTTCGGCTTGTATTTGCAGAAACCAATCGAGCACGTGTGTCGAAAGCTTCTGCGAAGGCGATTGGCGCTGGAGCGGATATTGGCGAAGCTGCGCCAGATTGCGTTTCCACCTGTCGAAGTCGCGCTGTTGTTGCGCGGGTGATTCATCGTCGAGCTTTCCGTTATGACGCGTGATACCGAATTGCTCGACCAGACCGAGCGCGGAGAGCAACTCCGGATGGTCAAAGAGAACTTCGGCAAAGACCTTGTCGTAAAACAGATTCAGGCTCCATGGGCGGAACCAAATTAGATTAACAAGGAAGACCGCAATCGCGATTGCGACGACGGCAATTATTGCGCCGAACCATTTGAAAATTCGCTTAAACATGTGCTCGCCTCAGCGTTGGAACGCCTCCTTAACTATGATGGAGCGGTTGTCCACTTTGGATTCAAAAGTTTATCCAGCATCATAGATAATTACGCGACATTGACTGGCGAAAGCGATGCGGAGCGGTTGCATCTATTTGTGAGATAGTTTTGCTGCGGAATTTTTGCTATAGCCAAGTGTCATGCCTGCCCCATCAGATCGCATTGATAAACCTGAGCCGCGCTGGCAGGCGATCCTTGCGTTGCTCGCCATCGGAGGAATTTACCTGGCGCTTCCGCGCGATTTGGTCATCGGCCCCATCTGGTTGGTGCCGGCTGTAATTGTCGTTCTGCTTCTGCCAACGGTGGTGAGTCATCGCGTGGGAGGACAGTCATTGAATCGCACTCTCGGCATCATTATTAGTGGAATCACGACGCTGGCGCTGATCGGTTCGGTTATTCTTCTTGTGCGCGCACTGCCAACGCACCGTGAGTCGCCGTCGCAGTTGCTGCGCTCAGGGGGACTCCTCTGGCTGACGAATGTGATCGTGTTCGCGCTCTGGTATTGGCGACTGGACGGCGGTGGGCCGACCTTGCGCCACAACCAAAAAAAATTCGGCAGCGCAAGTTTTCTCTTTCCGCAGATGCAAATCCCGCATGATGAGCGTGCCCAATTCGAGTGCGCGCGTTGGCGGCCGCACTTTATCGATTATCTGTTTGTCGCCTTCACGCAAAGCTCCACCTTCGGTCCAACGGATGCGCCACTGCTGGCGCGCTGGGCAAAAGTCTTGGCGATGACCCAGATTTCAATTTCACTCACTATCGTTGTCCTGCTGATCTCGCGTGCGGTGGGCGTTTTGTAAGGC
>OEMD01000166.1_pt1 | contig 9464 bp, 8 predicted proteins | sample 1487651 | NCBI WGS metagenome assembly OEMD01 (sample SAMEA104379606, study PRJEB20068) | metagenome | biome: 1000743; feature: 77; material: 1998 | place: USA | collected 2012 | depth 25 m | reverse complement strand
GATTTCCTCTCTTACCATTCGCCCAAGTGTTTTGCCGCCTCGGCGGATTGAGGCAAAAAGAACAATCATGTCGTGGACGCTGCCGCCGAGCGTTGCGCCGATCAGGATCCAGAGAGTGCCGGGAAGAAAACCGAACTGCGCCGCCAGTACGGGACCAACCAACGGCCCCGGACCGGCAATGGCTGCAAAGTGGTGCCCGAAAACCATCCAGCCGTTTGTTGGCACATAATCCTTGTTGTCGTCTTGCAGCACGGCCGGTGTGGCCCGCTGCTCGTTGAGCACGAGCACTTTTGTGGCCAGCCATTTGCTGTAAAAACGATAGCTGATCGACAACGCGCAAAATCCAGCGGTAACGATCCACAGTGCGCTGATATGTTCGCCGCGAGATAACGCCAGCATTGCCACTGCCCACGTCCCCAACGCAGCTACGGCGAACCAAAGCAGCTTTTTCCACAAGCTCATCCTGTTCGCAGTTTAATTGAAATTGTTGCGCTCCGCTACAAGGTGTGATCTATCTTCAGGTGCGATTTCAACATAAAATACGCAAGCTTGTAGATGGCCGAAGCCTGGTCAGTGCGAGGAAACACACGCTCAGACTTCTCCGAAGTAGTCGGTTCCCGCTGAATAAAAAACGGGTTATCGAAACAATCGATCCGGTTGCTTTCGAGCAGATTCGCAAGCGATACGCGGTCGCAAATCCCGGCGCGGACTGGCCGAAATATCTCGATCTGGATCGGTGGATCGGAATCAACATTCGGCGAATTCGCCAGATCGAACTCGATTTAACTCGTCCCAAGCGCATCCTCGATCTTGGCTGCGGCGCAGGATATTTTCTCTACATAGCGCAACTGCTGGGTCATTCCGGACTCGGCCTTGATATGGACCGTTTATCCATGTTCAGAGACGTTACGCGTCTGCTCGGAGTCCGCCGTATAGTCCAGCGAATCGAAGCTTTTCGGCCGTTGCCCGATCTTGGACAAAGATTTGATCTCATCACGGCTTTCATGATTTGCTTCAATAACCACAAAATGCCGAACCTCTGGAAGGTGCCGGAATGGGAATTCTTTCTGGATGACCTGGCAAAGCATCTCACGCCACGCGGCCGAGTCTGGCTCGAACTAAACCAGGAATATGACGGGTCCTTCTACACGCCTGAGATAAAGGAATTTTTTCAAAAGCGCGGTGCAAGGATCAACGAGCAGAAAGTGATTTTTACATCAGGCCTTCGCGCGCGTGTTTCAACTTCTCCAGTTGCACGCTGAAACCCTTCAGTCGCTGCCGATGTTCTTCAACAACAGGAGCGGGGGCTCGGTCGACGAACGATTTATTTCCCAATTTTTCCTCGACGACGCGCATTTCGACTTCGATTTTTGCAATTTCCTTATCGAGCCGCTGCCGTTCCCCTGCTCTATCGGCCGCGGCAACTGTCAGAAAGATCTCGCCCAACGGCGTAACCGCGACCGGGTTTCCGGCTGGCGCTTGATATTTCGGATCCAGCTCCACTTCTTCGGCATTCAATAACCGTGTCAGCGTCGGAATCTGGCTGGAAATTAATTTATCACCTGTGCGTAAGACAAATCGTATCTTCCTGTTTGATGGAAGCTTGGACTCCGCCCTTAAATTTCGTCCTGCTTGGATTGTTTGGTAAATGGCTGAAACAAGCTGGCGTTTGCCGGTAAGGTCCAGGGCGTCATCTAAGCGGATCTTTTCCGGCGGCAGGGCAAATTGAATTGAGCCTTCTCCGAAGTCCAGTAGTGACCAGAGTTCTTCGGTAATGTGTGGCATGAAGGGATGCAGTAACCGCAATATCGCGGAAAGCACAAAGTCCATTACCGCCAGCGCGGATTTCTTCTTCGCCTCGTCGCTGCCAAAGATTTCCGTCTTGGCGGCTTCGACGAACCAGTCGCAGTAATCGCTCCAGACAAAGTCATAAAGGCGTTGTGCGACCGTGTTGAACTGATATTCGTGGTAAGCAGCTTCGATTGCGTCAATCGTTTCGTTCAAGCGGGCGAGCAGTTCCAAGGCGTAGATCGATACCGTCTGGTTGTCGATTTTTGGAGCGACGTCGCCCGGTCCATGCATTTGCCGGAAGCGAGCGACGTTCCAAAGTTTCGTCGCGAAGTTTCGACCTTCTTCGATTTGCTTTTCGTCGAAGCGAATATCCTGTCCTCTGGGAGCAATGCGCATCAGGCCAAAGCGCAGGCCGTCAGCGCCATACTTGTCGATCAATTCGAGCGGATCGGGCGAGTTACCCAAGGATTTCGACATCTTCCGGCCGAGCTTGTCGCGAATTAGGCCCGTAAAATAAACGTCGCGAAACGCAATATTGCCCTCAACGCGGTCTGATTTGCCAGGCTTGAACTCCAACCCTGCGATAATCATGCGCGCCACCCAAAAGAAAATGATGTCCGGCGCCGTCACGAGCGCGCTCGTCGGATAAAATTTCTTCCGTGTTTCTTCATCCATCGTTTCATAAGCCCAAAGCCACGATGAAAACCACGTATCGAGTGTGTCTGAATCCTGTGTCCAGTTTTCAGCGTCAGCCGGAGGATTGATCCCGACGTAAATCTCCTCGCCGTTTTGGGATTTGGAATCTGGGGTTTGGGCTTTCCGATACCAGGCCGGTATGCGGTGTCCCCACCACACTTGGCGGCTGACGCACCAATCGCGAATGTTTTCCAGCCATTGTGCGTAAACTTTCTCCCAATGCGGGGGAAAAAATCGGATCAGGTGATCGCGCACCACAGCCAGGGCCTCTTTTGTTTTCGGATAACGCAAAAACCATTGTTCGCTGATGCGGGGCTCGATTGGCACATCGCTGCGATCGCTGAATCCGACATTGTTTTCGTACGCCTCCATCTTCGCGAGCGCTCCCATCGCCTGCAATAACTCCGCTGCTTTTTCACGCGCTTCGAATCGATCGAGTCCGTCCAACTCTCGAACCGCCGGACAATTAATCCGCCCGTCGGGATGTAGCACATCGACAATCGGCAGATGGTGGCGTTGACCAATCTCGAAATCCAGCGCGTCGTGCGCGGGCGTGACTTTCAAGACGCCGGTGCCGAATTCCGGATCGATTGCTTCATCGGCGATAATCGGAATTTTCTCACGTGCGAGGGGACGCCACGCATGTTTACCCAAGAGATCGGCGTATCGCTTATCATCTGGATAAAAAGCCATCGCAGTGTCAGCCATGATGGTTTCGGGACGCGTGGTTGCGACTACCAGGAAACGCCAGGGCTCCTCCAGAATCTGGTAGCGGACGAAGTAGAGGTTCCCCTTCTGTGGTTTGGAAATGACTTCTTCATCCGACACCGCAGTCTGGGCAGCCGGATCCCAGTTGATCATGCGGCGACCGCGATAAATCAGCCCTTTCCGGTAAAGATCGACAAAAACCCTTTGGACAGCCGCAACGTACGCGTCATCGAGCGTATAGCGCTCGCGCGACCAGTCGCAGGAACAGCCTAACCGTTTAAGCTGTTCGATGATGATGCCGCCATGTTTATCCTGCCATTCGAGCACGCGACGCAAGAACTCTTCGCGGCCGAGATCATGCCGCGTTTTGTTTTCCGTTCGCCGCAGATGTTTCTCGACTGCCGTTTGCGTACCGATTCCCGCATGATCCACGCCCGGCAGCCAAAGAACTTCACAGCCCTGCATTCGCGCGCGTCGCGCAAGAATGTCCTGGATGGAATTGTTGAGCACGTGGCCGAGCGTAAGCACGCCGGTAATGTTTGGCGGGGGCATCACGATAGAGAACGGCGGCTTCGACGAATTCGGATTCGCAACGAAATCGCGATTTTCCATCCACCGCTGATACCATTTCGGTTCAAACGACTTTGGATCGTATCTCTTCGGGAGCTCTGCCATTGCGATCAATCATCCAAAGGCGCGAAAGGTTTGCAAATCGACGGCGCGCCCGGCGGTCGCGCTCTACCGTGTGCTTGCATCGTGATGCCCTAACCGCCACCTTCCCGCTGCATGAGTGATTCGCGCCCAATCGGCGTCTTCGATTCTGGCATCGGCGGCCTTACCGTAGTAAAGGCGCTCCGCGATTTGCTGCCAAACGAAAACATTTTCTACCTTGGCGACACGGCCCGTGTTCCTTATGGCCCGAAAAGCCCTGAAACCGTACAGCGTTACGCCTTAGAACTGGCGGCAATCTTGACGTGGAAAAACGCGAAGGCGCTGGTTGTCGCGTGTAATACGGTTTCATCAGTCGCGCTGCCGTTGCTCATAAAGAAATTTTCCGTGCCCGTGATCGGGGTAATTGAGCCGGGAGCGCGAGCTGCGTTACAAGCGACACGCAACCGGCACATCGGCGTGATCGGAACTCGTGCGACGATTCGGAGCGGCGCATACGAAAAGGCGCTGCGCGCGGCCGACAACAACGTGCGCGTGAGCAGTCGAGCATGTCCGTTGCTCGTCCCGTTAATCGAAGAAGGACTGCTCGATGACGATGTGACGGACCGCATGATTATGCGCTATCTCGAGCCCCTGCTTGCTGATGGGATCGACACACTGGTGCTTGGTTGTACGCATTATCCGCTGCTCACCGATGCAATCGCGCGAATGCTCAAACGCCAGGTCATGCTCGTCGATTCCGCGCAAAATTGTGCAACCGCGGTGGAAGGAATACTAGATCAACAATCACTTCGGGCGGCGCCGACAAATCGCGGTGAGCTACATGTCGCTCTCACTGACGCGGACGACAATTTCCTCAACGTCGCCCGCGACGCGCTGCAGTTGACTTTCGGCGAGATCGAGCTGCAACCTTTGCCCTAGGTTTTGGCAGCGCTTTCGCCACGAGATCGTAGGAGTGGTCAATCATTTTTCGCAGCTCGGAATCAGGAATGCCACTCTCAATCCCAACGGTGTTCCAGTGCTTTTTGTTCATGTGATAACCCGGCGTGACTTGCTCGTAACGATCGCGCAGCTCGAGCGCCAAATCAGGGTCGCACTTTAGGTTCACATTGGTTGGCACTTCGTCCAGAGCTGCTAATGCGAACATTTTACCGTTGACTTTGAACACGAGAACATCGGGCCCGAATGGCGTGCCCTCAGTCGCGCAAGGTTTGCTCAGACAGTATTCGCGGAACTGCGCCAGATCCATCAGGCGAGCCGTTCGCGTAAGATTGCCGGCAGGTCTTGAATTGCAACGCGCTCTTGTTTCATCGAATCGCGATCGCGCAACGTCACCGTATCGCGCAGCGCCGGATCTTTTTCCCCCAGCGTCTCGAAATCAACCGTGAGCCCGAAGGGCGTACCAATTTCATCCTGACGCCGATACCGACGACCGATGGCCCCGCTCTCATCATAGAAAACAGTCATATGCGGCCGCAAAAGCTCTACAATCGCTTTTGCTTTCGCGACCAGTTGCGAGTTGTTTTTTAGCAGCGGGAATACACCGCATTTAATCGGAGCAAGGCGCGGATGAAACCGCAGTACGACTCGCGTTTCCATTTTTCCTTTTTCGTCCGGCGCCTGGTCTTCCGAATACGCCTCACAGATTAGCGCCAATACTGTGCGATCGACCCCCGCGCTCGGCTCGACAACGTGCGGAACAAACCGTTGTTTCGTTTCCTCATCGAAATATTCAAGAGCTTTCCCGCTGGCTTTTTGGTGCTGTGACAAATCGTAATCAGTGCGATAAGCCACGCCTTCGAGCTCCTGCCGCCCAAACGGAAAATCGTATTCGATGTCGTATGTCCCTTTTGAATAGAACGCGCGCTCTTCGTCGGGCACTGTTAGCACGTGAAGTTTGCTGCGCGGAATCCCGATGTTTTCGTAAAACGTCAGACGTTCTTCTTTCCAGTACTCGAGTAATTCCATTCCCTGCTCTGGCCGGCAAAAATATTCGAGCTCCATTTGTTCGAACTCGCGCGATCGGAAAGTGAAATTACGCGGATTAATTTCGTTACGAAACGCTTTGCCGATCTGTGCGATGCCGAATGGCAGTTTCTTGCGCGAAACTTCGAGAATGTTTTTGAATTGAACGAAAATTGACTGCGCAGTTTCGGGTCGTAGATACGCGATTGATGACGGATCAGACGATGCGCCGAGTTGAGTTTGGAACATCAAATTAAATGGCCGCGGTGCGGTAAGTTCAGCGCCATTCTCAGGATTGAATTCTTGAGTTTGGCTGACTCGTTCCTTCGAAGGTTGAGGGAGCACAGGAAGTCTTAGCCCCCGCTTCTGATAGAAAAGTCGTGCGGTCTTTTTTGCTCGTGAGTCAGACTCGCCAGGGCGGACTAGGACACGGAACGAGTCGCCGCACACTCGCCGTGGTGGAATAGAGTAACCTAAGCGAAATCGCTCCTCCCATTCGGATTTCGGATTGCGCAGCAGCTCCGGCAGCAGATCGAGGAAAAATTGCTCGACGGATTCCGGTTCATTCGTGGGTGCGGAGATGAATAGATTTCGTCGCTGTGCGATGCGGAGGCCGAGCGAGACGGCATCTGACATCGAGATGTCTTTATTGATTTGAGGCTCTTGGTCGGTCTCAGCCAGCTGCGCGAGCGCCAGTAGACCGTCGTCAGAGGGCATGGCATCGCGAGCGGATTCATATGTAAAAATTGTCCCCTCTTGGAAAGGAATTTGATCTGCTTTGAACCGCTCGTTAGTCAAACGGCAATCTACCATTAAGTCGGCGAATCCTTCGACATGACCTGATGCTTTCAAAACAGCAGGATGCGTGAGGATAGAACCATCCATGCCGACGACGTCGTCGCGTTCGTGTACGATTACACGCCACCAGTAATTTTTGAGGTTTCGCTTTAACTCAACGCCAAGCGGTCCGTAATCCCAAAGGCCGTTCAACCCGCCGTAGATTTCACTCGATTGGAAAACGAAACCTCGCCGTTTGCACAGGCTCACGATTTTTTCCATGCGCTGCGTGTCGCTCGGCGCGCTCATGGAGACAGTGTTAACCATCGATTGCGCGGATGTCGCGGATAATTATTGAGACTTTGTTGATCCGTGTGATCCGCGTCATCCGCGGTTTTACTTTTGCGTTTCGACCGTGATTTCGGTCTTCACCGAATTCGCAATGAAGCATTGCTCGTGCGCGGCATGATTCATCTCCTCAAGCTCTTGCGCAGTGGGTTGCTTGTCACCTGAGAATTTCAGCCGCTGCCTTAGAGTCACACGCGTAATGGCAAGTCTGCCTTCGGCATTTTTTTCCATTTGGCCGACCGCATCGTCAATATACTCGTCGAGCACGAACTTTTTTTTGGCCGCGATCGCAAGGAAAGTTAGCATGTGGCAGCTTGAGAGCGACGCCACAAACGCTTCTTCGGGATCAACAAGCTTTGGGTTGCCCAGATACGCAGGAGCAGCCGACGCTTGCATTTCGTGTCCGCCGTCAAAATTCCAGGTGTGATCGCGCGAATATTTTTGATACTCGAACGGCGTGTCGCCGCGTTTCCAAGTGAGAGTAATTTTATGTTCGGACATTCTTTTAGATAGAATGAGATGTGTTACCGGGCAAGCGATCCGGTGTTCCGCCGTAGCCTCGGTGAAGGGGGATGCTTGCGCCCCCTCGTGAGCGCTTTATTTTGTCCGCTTCTGCAAAGACGCGCGATTAGCTCAGTGGTAGAGCGCTTGCTTCACACGCAAGAAGTCGCAGGTTCGAACCCTGCATCGCGCATTCTCTTACGTTTCGCTGAAAACCCGAAGTGCCATATCAGGATAGAGCGGTCGCCGCGGCCACAAGTCACGGGTTCGAACCCTCTATAGCGCGCCGTTGTTTTTATTTGCCTACGAGGGAAATAACCTGCAGAAATAACACCCTTATGGGCCTGGTGCAGCAAGTTCTCGAAGTTGTCAAAAAGCGTAACCCCAACGAGCCGGAGTTTCTTCAGGCGGTGACTGAAGTGCTGGAATCGATCCGGCCAGTGATCGAACGTCACAAGAAGTATCGAGACGGAAAGATCCTTGATCGCCTTGTCGAACCCGAGCGGATGATTCAGTTCCGCGTTCCCTGGATCGATGACAAAGGCCAGATTCAAGTTAACCGCGGGTTCCGCGTCCAGATGAACAGTGCGCTCGGTCCTTACAAAGGAGGCCTGCGCTTTCATCCGACGGTCTGCGCCAGCATCGTTAAATTTCTCGCGTTCGAACAAGTTTTTAAAAACTCGCTCACGGGTCTGCCGATGGGCGGTGGTAAAGGCGGCGCGGACTTCGATCCCAAGGGGAAATCTGACACTGAAGTCATGCGCTTTTGCCAATCGTTCATGACCGAACTATTCCGCCATGTCGGTCCGCATACCGATGTGCCGGCCGGCGACATCGGCGTGGGCGGTCGCGAGATCGGATATCTGTTTGGCCAATACAAACGGCTGGCAAACGAATTCACGGGCGTATTGACGGGCAAAAGGCTTAACTGGGGCGGTTCGCTCATGCGCCCGGAAGCCACTGGCTACGGCGCCGTCTATTTTGCACAGGAAATGCTCAAAACACGCAACGAAACGATCGAGGGAAAAACTTGCATCGTCTCCGGCGCCGGCAACGCCGCCCAATTTACTGTGGAGAAATTGATCGAGTGCGGCGCCAAGCCGATCACCATGTCTGATTCAAGCGGCTACATTTACGACAAGAACGGCATCACGGAGGAAAAACTAGCCTGGGTCAAAAGTATTAAGAACGTCCGGCGAGGCCGCATAGCGGAATACGCGAAGAAGTTTCGCGCCAAATATGTGCCTGGCCAGCGCCCTTGGAAGATCAAATGCGATTGCGCGTTTCCCTGCGCTACGCAAAACGAGATCACCGGCGAAGACGCCAAGAAATTGGTTGAGAACGGTTGCTATCTGGTTTCCGAGGCGGCCAACATGCCGACCGTGCCGGCGGGCGTCGATCTTTTCCTAGATAAGAAAATTCTCTTCGGTCCCGGCAAGGCGGCGAATGCGGGTGGCGTAGCGACTTCCGGCTTGGAAATGAGCCAGAACTCGATGCGTTTACCATGGCCGCGAGAAGAGGTTGATTCGCGTTTGCGCCATATCATGTTCACAATTTTCAAAAACGCGTGGGAAACCGCCGAAGAATACGGATACCCGGGCAACCTCGTAGTTGGCGCAAACATCGCTGGATTTGTGAAGGTGGCTGACGCAATGCTCGATCAAGGCGTTGTGTAGATTCTCAACGCCACAAGGAAAGACGGCTTCACAGCCGCCCAGGGGAACATGACGACCGGAAAATCGTCTCTCCTTGTTAATCAGATTTTTCCGTGACTTCGATTGACAGCCGATGTTAGAAGCTGCCTCCAATTTCGCCGTGGTTAAATGCAGGCGCGTAAAAACTTTGTCGAAACCGAATATTATTATATGAAGATGAGCATTGTTGATCGAGCAACTGCGAATGAAACAGAAACCAGATCGAGACGATTGATTCTGTTGGTTCTTCTGCTTTCAGCGCTGTTCTGGGCTGGAGGCTGTGAAGGCTATTACACCGGTTACCCAGGTTATTAC
>OEMD01000418.1_pt1 | contig 9537 bp, 8 predicted proteins | sample 1487651 | NCBI WGS metagenome assembly OEMD01 (sample SAMEA104379606, study PRJEB20068) | metagenome | biome: 1000743; feature: 77; material: 1998 | place: USA | collected 2012 | depth 25 m | reverse complement strand
TCAACTGCGCGTTCGCTGATCTTCGAAGAATCGGCGCCCGAGATGCAACCGTTCTCCTCGGTAACTTCAAGGTCCTCCTCCCAGCCGTAATCGTGTTCGATGCACCAGCGCGCCCCTTGTTCGACAACGTTTCGAAAATCCTGACGCGATAATTTCAAGAACCCGTGACTTCCAACTCCTGCAGGAACGCGCCCATAGAGCCGGTCAACGATCTGATGCAGATAAGGTTGCACATCGTCGTGCGTAAGATTGGTGATCACCAGGCGCATGCCGCAGTTGATGTCGAACCCGATGCCGCCCGGTGAAATAACACCGCCTTCGTGCACGTCCATCGCCGCGACGCCGCCGATGGGGAATCCATAACCGCTGTGGCCATCGGGCATGCAGAGCGCGTAACGTGTAATCCCGGGCAAGGTCGCGACATTGCTGATTTGCTGGTAAACGGCCTCGTCCATCTCGCGAACTAATTTTTCCGTCGCAACGATCCGTGCCGGCACGCGCATGCCTTCCTTGTGACTCGCCGGCAATTCCCAGACGACGTCGGAGATTTTTTTCAGTTTATCGATGATGGCCATGCGTGCTGCCCCTCACGAAGAGATCGCTTTTCAGGATACCTTTCTTTGCATTCCAGTTTCTCTTTCCTGTTCTTGCTCAACTTACGAAGTACATCCAAGCGGCAGAGGTCGCTGTGGCGACTCGGGCTCGACGACGTAACCGTGATTGCGAGCATAGATTACGCGCTTTGGAGTGCGGCGGCGCGCCGCCGCTTTTTGAGTGTTTGCGGCGATCGAGCAGTAAGTTTCGCTCCGATTCTCAGAAACGAATCGACCCACCAAAAAACGTTCTCCTCGCGCACCACCCGTCTCATGCGCTTCATGCGCGCGGTGCGCTCGACATCGGTCATGCGGAATGCTTTCAAAACTGTGTCGGCAACTTCCTCGACATCGTAAGGATTGACCAACAATGCGCCGGTTTTGAGTTGCTCCGCTGCGCCGGCGAAATGGCTAAGAATGAGCACACCATTTTCGTCGATGCGGCAGGCACAATATTCCTTGGCCACGAGATTCATTCCGTCCTTGAGCGGCGTGACGAAGGCGATGTCGCACCCGCGGTAGTGCGCGAGAAGGTCTTCGCGATCGAGGCTGCGAAAATGATATTGCACCGGCAACCAATTGCTGGTTGAAAACCGGCCGTTGATGTCACCGATCAGGCGGTCGATGCGTTGCTTGAACTCGTGATATCTGGGAATCTCCACCCGGCTCGGAACGACGACCTGAATGAGCACCACATGGCCGCGTAGTTCCGGATGGCGTTCCAAGGCGTCGCGGTACGCGCGCAGCCGCTCCGGGATTCCTTTGCTGTAATCGAGCCGGTCCACACCGAGGATCAACTGACAATCAGGAAAATTGGCGCGCAGCTGCTGAGACCTGCGAGCGACCAGCCCAGACATCGCACCTTTTTCAAACGAGCCGAAGTCAATCCCAATCGGGAAATGCCCCAGGCGAATAGCGCGTTTTTCGAAACGAACCAATTGCAGTCCGCGACGAGGAACGACCCGCGCATCCAACATTACGCGCCGAACGCACCCGAGAAAGTTGCGAACGTCGCGCCGTGTCTGGAACCCAAGCAGATCGAATTGCAGGAGAGCGCGTAGCAGCCGCTGCGGTTGAGGCAGCTTTGCAAAAATGTCGTACGGCGGAAAGGGGATGTGCAGGAAAAACGTCAAGGCTGCGCGTAAACCGCGCTCGCGCAATGCCTGCGCGACGTACATCAGGTGATAATCGTGCACCCAGATGAAGTCGTCAGGTTGCGAGCAGCGAGCGATGGCGTCGGCGTAACGCTCGTTCACCTCCTTGTAAGCTTGCCAATATGCCGGCTCGAAATTGCAAAAGTTTTGCAGATCGTGAAACAGCGGCCAGATGACTCCGTTTGAGTAGCCGTAGTAAAATTCGTCGCGCTCAGTCTCGCTAAGGGCGACTGGCACTACCTTGTAACCGGCGTCACGCGTGGCTTCGGCAAGCGGGCCCTTCGGGATCTGGCCCGCAGTTCCGGGCCAGCCGATCCAGGTTCCACCGCGTTCGCGCAACACCGGCTCCACCGCAGAAACCAGTCCTCCGGCAGCCGGTGTGACAGTCCAAAGATCTTCGCCCGTCGAATCCAGCGCGAATGGTAATCGATTGGAAACGACGATCAGGCGATTCATTCTAGCAAAGGGTTAAAAAGTTAAAAAAGTTACATTGTTACAACGGAGTTCGTCTGGAATCCTTTTTAACCTTATAACGTTGTAACTCTTTTAACTCCTTTTGTTAAATCGAATATGATTCCCTCGGCGCTGAAACACGTTCAAGAGATTGCTCGGCGCAGTGGTCGTCCCGCCATTTTTCTAGACTATGACGGCACCCTTACGCCGATCGTCAGTCATCCAGAGAAAGCGTTGCTTTCTGATTCCATGCGGCAGGCGCTGGAAGCGCTGGTCATGCGGGCGCCAGTCGCCATCCTCAGCGGTCGCGACCTTGATGACGTTCGTCAGCGTGTGAACACCGGCGCAATCGTTTACGCTGGCAGCCACGGATTTGATATCGCCGGCCCTCGCGGACTGCGCAAAGAAATGGCCACGGAGTTTCTGCCCAAGCTCGACATGATAGAAAAGGAGCTTGGTAAACAGCTTGCTGGAATCGCCGGCGCGAGAGTGGAACGAAAACGTTTCTCCATCGCCGCGCATTACCGAAACGTGGATGAAAGCGACGTTGCCAAAGTAGAGCGAGCCGTGAGCGAAGTGGCCGCGCGACACCGGGAGTTGCGCAAAATGGACGGCAAAAAAGTTTACGAACTGTTGCCTGATATCGATTGGGACAAAGGCGAGGCCGTGCTGTGGTTAGTGGAAATCCTGGGCTTGGAGCGCGCGAAAGTCCGGCCGATTTACATCGGCGATGATCGCACTGACGAAGACGCCTTCCGCGTGCTTGGGCAGTGCGGCGTAGGCATTCTCGTGAGTGAGCAACCGCGACCCACTTCGGCGAGTTATTCCCTCAAGGACCCGACCGAAGTGGAGCGCTTCCTGCGCGAGTTGGTTGCGACACTAACGTGACGGCCATTCGAGCCTAAAGCTGTTGTCTTTCTCCAATCTTGCGCCGGTGCTGAATTGCACGCTGAGTTCATTCAGTTGATTACAAAGCCATTCTGCGTCCGCGGCTGATGCGCGCTCCAATTTGAACCGTCGCATTCGCATAGGAGCCAAACGCGCCGTGATCAATTCGTTGTGCGAGTCAATTTCGATCAAATACATCAGCGCCAAATCGCCGCGGAACATTTCGTAACCGCTGATTCCTTCGTAGTCCGTCAGGAGATCTCCGCAGCCGTAGAGAATGAGCCGGCCCTTGAAGACCTCAATTGCTTTTACGTGATGCGAAGAGTGTCCGTGCACGATTGCAATGCCTTCATCAATCAAGCAATGAGCAAACGTTATTTGGTCACGCGGAATTTCGTAGCCCCAGTTGCTGCCCCAGTGAACGGAGGCGACAATCAAATCGCCCGGTTGCTGAAATGCGCGTATTTGATCGGCCACTAGCGCTGCGGTCGCTTCTGAAAAGTCATCGAGCAGATTTACTCCCGGGGAAATGCTGGTAGCCTTCCAATCTTCCGGGATACCGCTGGTTCTTGATCCAAACGAGAATAACAGCAGGCGGCCATTGCCGACCGTGTCCAAGACCGCGGGCTGCATCGCTTCTTCGGCATCATTGCCTGCGCCCGCGTGGGCGATGCCTGCCGCGTCTAAGGTTTTCAGCGTTTCCGATAATCCGTCGTATCCCCAGTCCAACAGATGATTGTTTGCCAAAGCGCATGCGCTGATTTTTGCAGACGTGAGGCAGCCAATGTTCTGCGGGTGCATGCGATAATGAATTCCTTTTTCAGGCCATGGCGTTTGCGCCGAGGTAATGGCGGTCTCCAGATTTGCGATTCGCAAATCGATCTCGGCGCGTTCCAGTTCGCGCAGCGCATCGCCCCAGATGTAATCGACGCTCAGTGGGCGCGGTATCGGTCCGTTGGCTTTCTCAGCAAGAGCGACATACTCGCGGGCATCGCGCACATACGGCTCGTATAGAATTGGATTTACCGGATGCGACAGCGCCTGATCAATGCCGCGTCCCGTCATCACGTCGCCACAGAGAAAGAGGCGCATGAATCAGGATAGGCTCCAAATCCCAAGCTCAAAAGCTTCAAGGAGCGACGGCCTGGGCAGCCGTCGATTTCAACATGACGGCTGGGAAGCCGTCACTCCTTGGCCGAATTTGGCATCACAGCTCGAGCTTCATCCCATCGTGGGCAATGCGCACTTCGATGCCTCGTTCGGCGGCGATGGCGTGGAGCTTGGCAGCAAGCTTGCCCTCGTCGCCGGTGACAATCTCCGAGCCGCAATGCGTGATGATGGCTCGCGGTACGCCTTCTTTTTCGCACCACGTCAACTGGGTGCGAACCGGCGAATGGCCAATGAGCGTTTTGTCGCGTCTTCGAATGAACGAACGCGTTACAGTAGCGCCATCGCCAATGTAAATTTGCACATTTTTCAAGGCCGCTGCGCGGTCATGGATAAACACGAGATCAGGAACGTAAAAGACAGACGCACGACCGGTGCTCACACGATATCCGACAGCCGGGGCAAGAATGGAATGTTCAACAGAGAACGCCTCAAATGTGATGCCGCAAATCTTCGTGGGTGTACGCTCCTCAATCAGATGCCTATCTTCGATGCGACACCTTGTTAACGCCTGCCAGGTTTTCTGCGGCGCATGCACCGGGCAGGGCGCGCCAACTCTCAAGCCCCACGCGTGATCGGGATGCGCGTGCGTGAGCACGATCGCCCTCGGATGCAGCCGCTCAAATTTTCCCAGCCAATCAAGGCCGCAATCGATCATCACATCGGCACTGCGATACGAGACCATCAGCGAAGTGTGCATACGATGGCGTCGCGTCCGCTTCTCAATCTCACCACGCGTGCCAAGGAACGTCAGTTTCATCGAACAACATTAATATTTTCCCAAAGTTCTGGATAGTTGCTAAGACAGACAACTGGACACTTCGTAACCCCCGAATCTGTCATGATGGAGAGCACAAATTCTTCGCCGCGAATCAAGCACGTCTCTTGGGGCCGGCTTGAAGTCGACGGCAAGGCCGAGCCCTACAAAGATGCAAAACTTTTTCCCGGCGGTTCACGTGATTGGAATTGGCGCGAGACTGGAACTGGCCACAATCCTGGAATTCAAGTCGCCGACGTGCAGGAACTATTGGAGCACGGTGCCACTGTGGTCGTGCTTTCGCGCGGAATGGCCGAATGCCTTCAGGTACCTCGCGAGACGCTCGATTTTTTGAGAGAACACCAAATCGGCTCGCACGTCTTGCCGACTCGCGAAGCCGCGGCGCTTTACAACAAACTCGCAGAAACCGAGCCGGTAGGTGGACTTTTTCATACGACGTGTTGACGAGACGTGCCGGAAGTTTTGCGTGCAAGGTAGGGCACGTCACTCCGTGGGGCTGTCTGAGTTCGGAATGAAGGGTCTGTCCGAGGACCGCCCGCCTGGCATTGCCGGCTGTGCCTGCTTATGCCAGATCATCTGCATGCGATCATTGCGTTTCCGCGCGACCCGGGAATGGAAACGACGGTGAAGAACTGGAAAAAGTTCGCCGCCGGAAAGCACGGCGTGGATTGGCAACGCGATTTTTTCGATCACCGCTTGCGCGATCACCACGAACTGGACGAGAAATCCAGCTACATCCTGATGAATCCGGTTCGGAAAGGATTGAGCGAGCGGAGGATTGGGTCTGGGTTTATCATCCGAACGACCGTCCGCCGCCGCGTTGGCAGAGCGGGCGGTCCTCTGCTCGCTGTTCATTCGCGTTTGCGGCGGCGCGCACGGAGTGACGCGCCCTACCTTGCAACGCGCTTGATTTCATCCAGCGATGCCGGGTTTTCCAATGCAGATGTATCGCCAAGTTTTTCGCCCAGATACGCGGCGCGCACGATCCGGCGCATCACTTTTGCGTTCCGCGTTTTTGGTATGTCTGCCACAAAGACGACTTCTCGCGGAGCGAGGGCTTTACCCAAGTCGCGTCCGACGTTCTTTTTCAATTCGCCTGCCAGGGTAACATCGCCATTTGCGCCTTTTTTCAAAACGCAAAAACAAATCAGCGCTTCGCCTTTGATGGAATCAGGGACGCCGATCGCCGCGGCTTCACTCACTTGCGGGTGCGCGACAAGGATTGACTCCACCTCAGCTGGGCCGACGCGTTTGCCGCCAATTTTAATTGTGTCATCGGAACGCCCCAGAATGTACCAGAGCCCATCGTTATCAATTGCCGCCCAATCGCCGTGCACCCATGTATCGGGCCAGCGCGACCAGTAACTCTCGATGTAACGCTCACGATCTTTCCAAAACCCCCGTGTCATTCCAATCCACGGCTCGCGAATGACCAATTCGCCAACTTTTCCGCGGACGGATTTTCCATTTTCATCAACAACATCCGCCGCCATTCCAGGCAGCGGCCCGGAAAAGGCACACGGTTTCATTGGCGTAAGAACATTTCCCATCACAATGCCGCCGGAAATCTCGGTGCCGCCAGAATAATTGATGATCGGAAGTTTTCCGCGCCCGACGTTTTGAAAGAGCCACATCCATGGATCGGGGTTCCACGGTTCGCCGGTGGACGCGAATTTGCGCAGCGATGAAAGATCGTGTCGATGCACGATCTCATCGCCATAACGCCGCAGCGCCCGGATCAAAGTCGGAGAGACGCCGAGCGCCGTCACTTTATGTCCTTCTACCAACGACCAGACGCGATCGGGTTCAGGAAAATCCGGCGCGCCGTCATAAAGCATCATCGTTGCGCCCAGGAGCATGGTCCCGAAAACTTCCCACGGACCCATCATCCAGCCCATGTCGGTCATCCAGAAAAGCGTTTCGTCTGGATGGAGATCGAGACCATGCCACATGTCTTGGGCAGACTTAATGGGAAATCCGCAATGCGCATGTACAGCACCTTTCGGTCGACCGGTTGTGCCCGAGGTGTAAATGATCATCATCGGGTCTTCCGCTGAGGTGTGCTCGGTCGGCGCGTCATTAAAAGGCCCAGGCAACTTTGTCGGTGGTGCTGCATCAAGGCTGAGATCTTCGACGAGCCATTCGCCGGCTTGGTTGAGAACGACCAGATGCCGCAATGTTGGAATTTGCGCGGCCGCGTCATCGGCAATCGGTTTCATCGGGCAAAATTTCCCGCGTCGATACGTTCCTGCAGCGGTAAAGAGCGCTTTCGCGTCCGCATCGTTTAACCTCGACACAATTGCGGCTGCGCCAAACCCGGAGAAGAGCGGGAGGAAAATTCCTCCGATTTTAATGATGGCGAGCATCGCGACTACGATTTCCGGCACCATCGGCATGAACACGCCGATGGCATCGCCTTTGCCAAGCCCGAGAATGCGGAGGGAATTCGCCATGCGATCGACTTGATCGCGCAATTCTTTGTAAGTGAGCTCGCGCGTCGTGCCGCCTTCGATTTCGGACTTAATGGCCAGCTTCTTATCAATCTCCGTGTCTGCGTATTTGTCGAGCAGGTTGTGAACGATGTTCATCTCGCCGCCCACGCACCAGCGGGCCCACGGTTTGCCCTCGCTTAGATCCACCATGCGCGAATACGGTTTATAGAACTCGATGCCGAGATCGCGAAGCACCATGTCCCAAAACCACGCAATGTCCGTGGTCGATCTTCGCATTAACTGGTCGTAGGAACCGAGCCGGTGCTTATCGATGAATTGCTGGAGATTGGATTGCGCAATCAGCTCCGGCGATGGGTGCCAGACAAATTCTCCACCAAATTGAAATTCGCTCACGGACTTATTTTGCTGTCATTCCGAGCGAAGTCGAGAGCTGAAGGCTCATACCATGGGCCGCTCGCTAGGTTAATGGCATCGACGCCCATTAACCTGGCAATCCCATGATGAAACCGTTGGGTAACGCCGCGGGATTCTTCGACTCTGCGGAGTTTACCCTGAGCGAACGAAGCGAGTCGAACGGGCTACGCTCAGAATGACCGGGAGTGGGGTTGCCCCTTACGAATTCGTCGGCAGATTGAAATTGCAACTTTTTCCATGAAGACAACGCTTGCTCATCAACTCGCCAGTTATTCCTCCTCGTTCCGGTTTGAAGATCTTTCGAAAGAAGTCGTGCACGAAGTAAAACGGCGCGTCATTGACTCGCTGGGTTGCGCACTGGGCGCGTGGAAGGAAGAGCCGTGCATCATTGCGCGAAACGTCGCATCCGACTTCTCGGCGAAACACGGATCGACAATCATCGGCACGAATCACAAGGCGCCGCCGGACTGGGCCGCATTCGCGAACGGCTGCGCCATCCGCTACTTCGATTATAACGATACATATCTTTCCAAGGAGCCGGCGCATCCGAGCGATAATATTTCCGCGGCGCTGTCTGCGGCGGAAAGCGTGGGCGCAAGCGGCCGCGAATTGATTGCTGCGATCGCGCTTGCTTACGAAGTGCAATGCAGACTTTGCGATGCCGCGAGTATTCGCGCGCGCGGCTGGGATCATGTGACGTACGGCGCCTTCTCCACGGCGTTAGCGTGCGCCCGCCTGATGAAACTTGATCCCGAAAAAACGCGACACGCGGTGAATATTGCCGGAGTCGCGTGCGCGGCGATGCGCCAGTCCCGTGCAGGCGAACTCTCGCATTGGAAAGGCGTTGCATTCGCTGACGCAGCACGGCGCGGCGTTTATTCGGCGTTGCTTGCCAGAGCAGGAATGACCGGGCCGGCCCCAATTTTCGAAGGGCAAATGGCTTTCGAAAAACAACTCGGTGTTTCGCTCGGGAACGTCGGAGAAAAGTTCCGCGGCGCGCCGGAAATGATTTTGAATACTAGCATCAAGTTTTGGCCGGCGGAATATCACAGCCAAAGCGCAATCGAAGCAGCGCTCTCATTGCGCGAGGAAGTTGGCGATCCCGCGAAGATAAAATCAATGACGATCGAAAGCCATGACGCCTCGGTGGACATCATCGGCAGCGAGCCGGAGAAATGGAAACCGGCAACACGCGAAACGGCAGACCACAGCTTGCCTTACATTACGGCGATTGCGCTGATCGATGGCGAAGTAACCGACAAACAATTCGACCGCGAGCGCTTTAGCCATCCAAACGTGTGGAAATTTTTGGAGAACGTGAAGGTGGAACGCAATTCGCAGTTGAGCTCGATGTATCCTGGCGCGGTCGCGAACATCGTACATGTAGATCTTGCGGATGGCCGGCGATTGACCAGGCGAGTCGATTATCCGCTCGGGCACGCGAAAAACCGTCTGAAAGATTCGGAGGTGGAAGAGAAGTTCTTCGCGCTCGTTGAGCCGGCCATTGGCCAAAAGCGCGGGAAGAAGATTGTCGATCTTGCGTGGAAGCTGGACGAAGCGGCAAATGTTGACGAGCTGATGAAGGCGCTGGTGATGCCGGAGAAGTAATTAAGAGATGTCTCGACTTCGCTCGACAT
>OEMD01000051.1_pt1 | contig 9599 bp, 8 predicted proteins | sample 1487651 | NCBI WGS metagenome assembly OEMD01 (sample SAMEA104379606, study PRJEB20068) | metagenome | biome: 1000743; feature: 77; material: 1998 | place: USA | collected 2012 | depth 25 m | reverse complement strand
CATCGACACGGTCGAAGACATGGTGCGGCTCTATGATGGTTTTGATCTCGGCTCGCCGAATTTTTCTGCATCGATGACCATCAGCGGCCCGGCGCCAATCATCATGGCGATGTACATCGCGGCGGCGAAACGCAGGTTCGGCCCGAAAGTTGTTCCCAAACTGCGCGGCACAATTCAGGCCGACATCTTCAAAGAAGTCCAGGCACAGAACGAAACGATTTTCCCGATCGAAGCATCGCTGCGTTTTCTCACTGACATGGTCGAATTCACCACTCGCGAAATGCCGCGCTGGTATCCGATTTCGATCAGCGGCTACCACATCGGCGAAGCCGGTTCAACGCCCGTTCAACAGGCCGCTTATACGCTCTCAAACGGATTCGCCTACGCGGAAATGTTTGCTGCGCGAGGAATCCCTGTGGATCAATTCGGGCCGCGTCTCTCATTCTTCCTCGATTGCGGCCTCGACGCCGAATACATCGCGCTGGCTCGCGTGTCACGGCGCATTTGGGCAATCGGAATGCGCGATGTGTTTGGCGCCGGCCCACGGGCGCAGCTTTTCAAATTGCACACCCAGACCAGCGGTCGCTCACTAATTGCAGCGGAATTCAAAAACAATCTCACCCGCACTGCGGCCGAATTGGTGCTCGCTTACATGAACGCGACCAATTCATGCCACTCAAACAGCGCGGACGAACCGTTCACGACGCCGAGCGAAGAATGGATTCGGCTCGCGGCGCACGGGCAGGCGATCCTGCTCGAAGAGTCCGGCATTTTCAAACACACCATGAACATGTTGAGCGGTTCGCCCGGGATGAAAGCGGTGGAGCGCTCCGTGGAAGCGGCGATTCTCGATGAGTTCCGCGAGATCGAGCGACTGGGCGGTGTGCTCGCAGCGGTGGAAGACCGTTATCAGCGCAGCCAGATTCAGAACGCTGCGCATCGGTACGAGCAGCAAATCTACAATGGGACTCGCCCGATCATCGGGCTCAATCGTTATCGCGACGGCGCCGAGGACATACCCGACGTCAAACTCGCACGTACGCCTCGGAAGAAACAGCAATTGCAAGTGGACCGCCTGGCAAAATTCAAGAAGAAAAACGTGGAGAAAGCCAAACGCGCACTGGATAAACTCGCCGATGTCGTCGAACGCGGTGAGAATTGTTTCCCGATGTTGCTCGAGGCAGCGGAAGTCTGTTCGTTAGGCCAAATCAGTGGCCGCTTGCAGGAAGTGGTCGGGCGTTTTCGCCCGATGGTGTGATGTAGCACAGGCAAGGCTGCGTGCGGAGCTGGCGGGCGTGTCGGCTGCCAAATCGTTTTAAACACGCGGCCAGGATGCCTGTGCTCGCATTACCTCACAGGGTTTTTCTGCTACGAGCGTGCGCCGAACGCGGGATTCGAAATCCTTAGTGAGAAGCGATGGTCGGCCAAGCATACATCGGCACCAGCGGCTGGAATTACAAGAGCTGGCGGAAGGATTTCTACGGCGAGACGCCGCAAAACCGATGGCTGCGGTTCTGTTCGCAGCGTTTCACCGGCATTGAAGTCAATGGCACATTTTATCGACTCCAAGAGAAAAGCACGTTCGAAAAATGGCGCGATCAGACACCCGAAAGATTTCGTTTTGCCATAAAAGGTCACCGTTATGTCACGCACAACAAAAAGCTGCTCGACGTGGAAGAATCCGTGATTCGTTGTCGCGAATCGGCGTCGCCGCTCGGCAAACGTCTCGCTGCTGTGGTCTGGCAGCTACCGGCATTTCTGAAAAAGGACACAGACCGGCTAGAAAAGTTCTTAGACGCTCTGCGCCACTGGAAAAGCACGCGACACGCTATCGAGTTTCGTCACAAATCCTGGTTCGATGACGAAGTAACCGAACGCCTCAGGCGCCATGCGGTGGCCGTCTGCATGTCAGACGCCCCGGACTGGCCAATGTGGGAGGAAGTCACGACAGATCTCGTTTACATCCGTCTGCATGGTCACACCCGGAAATACGCATCGAGCTACAGCAAGGCCTCGCTGAAAAAATGGGCGATACGCATCCGTCGTTCGCTCAAGGAAAACTGCGCCGTGCACGTTTATTTCGATAATGACGCCGAAGGCGCAGCGCCGCGAAACGCGCTTGCACTCCTAGAAATGTTGGGCTCATCAGGACATGAATAGGTCGGACAATTCGGATACGAGTTGATCGCGATTGCTCGGCCGAACTTCGATCATAGTGACGTCGGAGCGCTTCTTGATCGCGTCGGTGAACGGGAACGATCGTGCGGTAATCGTTGCAAGGATCGGCTCGCCACCATTGAATGCCTCATTCACCACATCACGAAAAACGGCTGATCGGATCTCCATCGGCCCGATCTCATCAAACACGATAAGTTGCCGCGCACGGATAGCTGCGCGGATCGCTTCGATGCCGATGTTCTCCAATGCGGATAGATCGAGGCCATATTTCCCCAGACGCTGCTGCGTGTCGAAATTCACGTGTGCAAACACAGCCTCTTTACCGTCAATCGTAATGATCTTGAATCCGACGCGCGCGCCGCGCTCGCGGATTTCCTCCGTATAAAAACCGCCTGCGGGTAGCGGCAGATCTTTTACGAGGCGTTTGATCAGAGTCGTTTTTCCACAGCCCGGGCGGCCGGTCAGCAAAATCTTTTTGCCCATACAATAAATTCCGTCGGCTGCGGATTCACTGTCCGGTGAAAATCAAAGTCGAAAGTGATGCACCTTAAGGAGGAATAGCGCCGCGCGTCAGCGCGGAGCGTGCGATGAGACCGACGGCGAGTAATCCAAGTGCCGCGAGTCCATTGAACGGGTCTCCGACCAGCATTGCAACCAAGAAGATCACACCACCCACGATCACAACCCAAACCGACCATGGATATCCCCAGGCCCGATACGGCCGTCGCAACTCAGGTTCTCGGCGCCGTAGTACAATGAGTGCGAGACAAGAGAAGCAATAGTTGGCCGCCAAAAAGAATGACGTCATTGCGGCCAGACGCTGAAATGTCCCGGATACAATAAGGCCGACAGCGGTGGCGGTTGTTAAGAGCGTAGCAGCGGCCGGTGTGCCACCGCCGGTCACGGTCGAGGTGCGCGACCAGAACAGCCGATCACGTCCCATAGCGAAAATGACGCGCGTACCCATCATCATGACCGCATTTAACAGTGGTACGAGCGAGATTACTGACAAAATTGTGATGAGATTCCGTCCCTGCGCGCCCGCGATAACCTGTGCGGCGTCAGCCGCAGGCAGAGTCGCGTCGGAAAGCGCCGAGATAGGCAGCACGTTTAGCAACGCTATGTTGACCAGCAGGTAAATCGCCATCACCGACAAGACACCCCCGATCATGGTTCGCGGGAGATTGCGCGACGGGTCGCGATCTTCCTCCATAAAATACAAGGGGCTTTGCCAGCCCCCGTATGTGATGACGATTGCCTGCAAGGCAATGACCAATCCGCTAAATGTCGTCGAGGAGACTATGTCTGCCGAGGAGTATCCACGTGTTGGCACAAGGAGACACATGGCAACAAGCGCCAAGAACGCGACGCATTTCACTGAGGTGGTCAACTCTTGAAACTGACTACTGATGCGGATTCCGAGCCACTGCAGCACCAGAACAGTAACAAGGATTGAAACGGCGACAAATCGAACGGCACTGCTGAGTACCGGCCCTAGGACCGCTGCAAACTCGGCAATCGCAATCGACACATATGCTAAGATCGAACAATACATGAGCCAATCGGTCCAGCCCACGGCGAATCCCACCGTGCTGCCGAAGGCGCGGCGTGCATAAACGTAGTACCCGCCAGCTTGTGGCAGCATGACGCCCAACTCAGTCAGACAAGTCGCACCAAGCAGTGTGTACATTCCACCTACAATCCATAAAAGAAGAATCATGGATGGCGCGTGGAGCTGCTCCGCGACCAGGCCCGGTGTCCGAAGAATACCGACGCCGATCGTGCCGCCGACGCTCACAGCGAGACCGAAGCCGAGGCCTAGAACGCGTCGAAGCTGGCCGGATGTTTCTAATACCATGCGAGCGCGAAGCGTAAGAATCCTAACTTCTGGATGCACGCTTCTGGCAATACGCGCAGAACCATGCGGTGCGCCCGCCGATCCTCGCTGATCTTAGTTTCCTTCCGCACCGAGGACACCTTCCGCCTTTTCCCCGATGCGAGAGAAGCCATGATTTTGGCATGTGGTTCACGTCAGCTTTGGCGGCAATCGCTTTTTCCAAGATGTAGCGCGTCGTCCGAAAGAGTTTTGTGAGGGCTTTGTCGCCCAAACGGGAGATTTCCGTCGCGGGATGCATGCGCGCGCGGAAAAGAATTTCGTCCGCGTAAATGTTGCCAATGCCCGCGATGAGCCGCTGGTTCATCAAAATCGATTTTACTGAGCCACGGCGTTTCCCCACGATTTTTCTGAACTCTGGAAGATCGAGATCAAGTGCGTCCGGTCCCAGCGCACGCTCTTTCAGAAATTCGTCGACATCTTTTAGCAATCCGATCTGGCCGAACTGGCGCTGATCATCGAACGCCAGACGATGATTGTCGGCGAAAACAAAGAGCACTCGCGTATGCCGCGGTGCTTGTCCGTCGTCTTTGAAATAGTCAAGCGACCCGGTCATGCCGAAGTGTAGTCGCAACCAGAGCTTGCCATCGGCACGCACAAACAGATGTTTGCCATGGCGGCGACTCGATTCGAAGCGGCAGCCTTTCAATCCACGCGCAAGCTCTCGCGCTGTGACGTCTTTCAAAATGTATGCGTTTCGCACGTCGACGTCGTCGATCCGTTGATGCAACGACGTGACATCAAGGTATCGCTTGAATATTTCAACATCAGGCAACTCAGGCATTGGCGTTAGATACGATTAGTTCGGAGGTGTTTCATAAACAATCTGCGACCTCCTGCTGGACGTGGATATTGCAGGTTGGAACTTGAAACTTCCGGACGTTTATGTCGGTGGAGTCAATCGAGAGGTTCATCAGATTGCTGAAACAGTCGCCGCGCGGCGCTGTCTTCAATCCTTGGTGGCAGGTCGACAGGCAAAACGACGTCGGCCGCACCGCTCCCGCTATCCGAAGAAAACAGTTAGCCGCTTATCTTGGAAAACGGCTCGGCAAGGTTACGCTCGTTACGATTGGTGAAGCGCTCGGTTATCGCGGCGGACATTTCAGCGGCATTCCCATGACCTCCGAGCGAATCCTGCTCGGAGAAAAGAGAGATGACAGCATTGAACCCGAACACGTTTTTTCCAGCATCAAGCCGCGCCGCACCAGTAAATCTCGGAATTGTCCGGAAGGATTTTCGGAGCCGACAGCAACTATCATCTGGAGCACACTGCTCAGACTCAGACTAAAGCCGGAGCAATTCGTCCTGTGGAATGCGTTCCCGTGGCATTCGTTCGATCCACGCCGCGGCATGTTAAGCAATCGCATGCCTAACAAGTCCGAGCGATCCGCTGGCCTGTCGGTGCTCAAAGCTTTCCTCGATCTTTTTCCGTGTAACGAAATCGTCGCGCTTGGCAACGTGGCGGCTTCGCAATTGAAGGAAGTGAATGTCGAATCCCATCGAGTTCGTCATCCCGCCTCCGGCGGGGCCAAACTTTTTCGCCAGCAAATCGAAAAAATCGTGAAGAAAGTCAGTTAAACAGGCACAGCGGAGCCTGCGGTGTTGACCACAATTGATTTCCTCTCGGCCAAGCACAGGAGGATTGTTTTCACGGCGTCGGAAACGGACGTCGTTGTTGAAACTCTGATCAAACCAGGCGCGAGCTCAGATGGTGCCTCATAAGCAGCGCTCAATTTCTGGAAGTCTTCGAGGCGAGCATCTGATGTTTCGGCGGTCTTTTCATCCCGGGCTTTTAGCCGCTTTTTGATTTCATTAGGATCGACCTCGAGTTCTACGAACTGAAATGGCATGTTTGCCTTCTTGCATTCGTCGCGAAGAAATTTACGGAGCGCGCGTGTCGAGAATGTGGCGTCGAGGATGACGCCGTTGTGAGATTGGAGCGGCCGAGGTCGGCGCCCTCGGCTACAGCCAATCGCGGCGAGACCGTTTTTAATGAGTTTCCTGTAGGTTCGTCGGGTCATTTGCGGCAAATAGATTTTGTTACGCAACTCTGGCGAGGATCGTTGAGTGAGCGGAACGCCGGCAAGTGTCTTGCGAATTTCGTCTGAGGAAAAGACCGGCCAATCCAACTCGCCGGCAAGTCGTTTCGCGATAGTGCTCTTGCCCGTGCCGACCCGACCCATCACGACAAGAATCAACGGCTCGGAGCCGGCGATGGTATACCGAAGCGCGAGACGAAAATAGCGATCCGCTTGTTCCTCGTGTTCCTGCCGATTTGTCGTTTCTTTCTCTGTCGCCTGGATGCTTTCCACCTTCCCGCGGACGAAGGCGCGATAGCACTTGTAGAAATTCGCGACCTTCAGCATTCCGGAGTCGCCTAATTCGCACGCCGCATTCCGGAGAAGCAGGTTTCCCAGGTCGCTTCGGCCTTCGAAATCGAAATCCATCGCCAGAAAGGCGAGATCGTTGGCGATATCAATGAAACGAAACCGGTCGTTAAACTCGATGCAATCGAAGATGGTGGTCGCTTCCGGAGTGAGATGAACGTGATCGAGATGCAAATCGCCATGGCAATCGAGAATCCGGTGCTGCTGAATTCGTTCTTGGAACAAGTAGTCATTCGCCATGTAGAACTGGCCCGTGAAATGGCGAATCGCTTCGAAAGCGGCACCCGAAATTGTCTTACCAACAAATGGCTCGACCTGCGCAAAATTTTCATCGGTACTAATCTTCAGCTTTTCAGGCGTCCCCCATTTTTCGATTTCGGGCGTCGGAATTTCGGACTGGTAAAACCGATGCAGAGTGGAGATCACCCGGTTAATCTCCTTTTCACCGACTAGATTTTTTTCCAGTAATTCGTTCAAGAACCAGCCATGCTGCAGTTCTTTCATTTTGACCGCGTACTCAACGATGTCGCCTGGTGGTTTGAATGAAAAACTGGAATCAGTCTGGTAGATTGGAACGGCATCGAGATAGATCTCCGGACAGAGCCGTCGATTCAAATCGATCTCGCGCGGGCAAAAGTAGCGGCGTTTTTCCAGCGTGCTGAAATCAAGAAACCCGAGGTTCACCGGCTTCTTCACTTTGAAGACAAACGGAGACGCAATGAACACCCACGAGATGTGTGTTTGCATCAAACGCACTTCCGCCGGGCTATGCGGATATGATTGGGGCGATTCGAGAAAAGCAATCAGCCGCTCCTGGGACTTTGATCGGGCGACTTCTGCCAATTGGACGTTGGATGTTGGGCGTTGAGCGTTTTCCTCGCCCCCCTATGGCCTGGGCGGTTCGCTCTTCTTAAATGGCGCGAACAAATCAATCGGGACGGGAAGAAACGTGGTCGTGTTATGTTCGCTGGAAATTTCGCGCATGGTTTGGAGGAAGCGTAGTTGCAGCGCAATCGGCTCCTTGCTCATCATCGCGGCGGCCTGCACCATTTTTTCCGCGGCCTGAAATTCGCCCTCGGCGTTGACGATCTTTGCGCGGCGCTCGCGCTCGGCCTCGGCCTGTTTCGCCATCGCGCGTTTCATCGTATCGGGCAGCGCAACGTCCTTCACCTCGACCGCCGTGACTTTCACGCCCCATGGTTCGGTTTGCCGGTCGATGATCTCCTGCAACTTCAGGTTGATGGACTCGCGCTGCGAAAGCAGGTCATCCAAGGGGGCCTGGCCGAGGACGCTGCGCAGCGTCGTCTGCGACATCAGCGAGGTGGCTTTGAGAAAGTTCTCAACTTTCACGACGGCGGCTTGCGGATCGACCACGCGGAAATAAACAACCGCATCGACCGTCACTGGCACGTTGTCACGCGTCATCACCTCCTGCTTCTCGACGCTGATGGTGACGACGCGCAAATCCATTCGCACCATTCGATCGACAATCGGGATGAGAAGAATCAGACCCGGCCCTTTCGCGCCGAGTAATTTCCCCAGACGAAAAATCACGCCTCGCTCGTATTCGCGCAGGATGCGGATCGCCTGCGGCAGAATAATGACGGCGAGAATGATGAGGGGTATGGCCCAACTAATCAACTTTGGCAGTGCTTCAATTAATTGCATGGCTTTATTCTCCTTTGGCTTTCAGTTTCACAGTTAATCCTTGCACCGCTGCGATCTCGGCAGGTTCGCCTTTTTCGATCGGCGCGTCGCTGACCGCGTTCCAATATTCGCCTTCGACGAAAATCCTGCCGCTGCGCGAATCAATTGGAGTCAATGCGGTCACCGTTTTTCCAATCAGCGTTTGCGCTCCCACTTTTACCGGCAAGAGTTGCGCGCGCAGCCCTTTGCCGATGATAAAAATAAAGAACGCCGCAGTGATCAGTGTCGCAGGAATAATGTAATTTAACGATAAGCGAAAGAGCGGGTCGCCGCGATTGAAGAGCATGAGCGAGCCGATCAGAAACGCAATGATTCCGCCGACCGTCAACACACCATGGGTGGTCGCGTAAACGTCAAAGATAAAGAGCATCAACGCGAGCGCGATCAGGACGAGGCCGGTGACGTTGACCGGCAAAACGGCCGCCAGATAAAGCGCGAGAACCAGCGCGATCGCTCCAACGACTCCGGGAAGAATCGCGCCCGGGGTGGTCAGCTCGCCAATGATTCCATAGATCGCGATCAGCATGAGAATGAACATCACTTCTGGTCGCCAGAGTTTTTGAAAGACGTGTTCCGAGGCCGACATCTTGATCTCCGAGACCTCCGCGCCCGCCGTCTTGAACGTCTTCCCATCCACCACGCGGCCGTTCAATTTTTGTAACAGGTCAGAAATATCGGAGGCAATCAGGTCAACGACTTTTAATTGCAGCGCTTTTTCAGCAGTGATTGATGCACTTTCCTTCACCGCAGACTTGGCCCATTCGACGTTACGCTGACGCTTACCAGCGATTGTCTCAATATAGCTCACAGAAAAATTCTCCAACTTCTGCTTCATCGTTTCGTCGGTCTTTTCTTCTCCGCCACTGGGAAACCCGCCTATCGAGACCGGATGCGCCGCGCCAATTGTCGTTGCCGGGGCCATTGCCGCGACGCTGGCCGCAATCGTAATGAAACAACCCGCGCTGGTTGCAGTCGCGCCCGTTGGAGCCACATACACTACAATTGGCACCGGAGACCCAAGAAAGCTTTGCACGATCTTCTGCGTCGAGTCGAGCAAGCCACCGGGTGTGTTAAGTTGAATGATAAGACACTGAGCATTTTGCGCTCGGGCTTCGTCGATGCTGCGCGAAATGTAGCTTGCCGTCGCCGGCCCAATGGCTCCGTCGATATTAATAAGAGAAACCTTCTCCGCTGCGAAAACTGTCGGAGCGATTGACAAGATGAGCCAGGAAAAGAAACCCGTAAACGCGCTCGTCACGCGGCCTTTCTCCACGCGCTGCGCTGCGATGCGCAAAGTTATGCTCCTTTCATCGGCTGCAGCTTGATCGCCAGGTCGTTCACCTTTGGCTTCACAATCTTCTCGTAATCACGATAGCTCATCTTGATCGCGTCGGTGTGCGTGCCCGCTTCGAACACGATGTAATCTTGCTCCG
>OEMD01000026.1_pt1 | contig 9620 bp, 7 predicted proteins | sample 1487651 | NCBI WGS metagenome assembly OEMD01 (sample SAMEA104379606, study PRJEB20068) | metagenome | biome: 1000743; feature: 77; material: 1998 | place: USA | collected 2012 | depth 25 m | reverse complement strand
ATCGATCGCAGCGATAAAAACCCGGGCGATGTCCGACGCCGCTGCGATAATTGACATAGGTCGCCAAGGCGAGCAGCGGGAAGTTTTGACGATACATGTCGTACTTCAAATAGAACACGCGTGGAAAACCGGTGCCGGTAATTTGCTCTTCATCCCATGATCCATCGGGCTTTTGCGAACTGAGCAGGTAGCGCAAACCTCGCTGGATACTCGGTCGCTCGAGATCGCCGCACGCACAGATGCCCATGATCGCCCATGCTGTTTGCGACGCCGTGCTTTCGCCGATGCCTTTGGTCGATGGGTTTTCGTAGGTGCCGCAAGTCTCACCCCAACCGCCGTCGTTATTTTGACAACTCTCAAGCCAATCGCGGCCGCGCAATATCCAGTCCTGCGTCATATCCTGATCAATCGCGCGCAAACCGCGCAGCACCTGCCAGGTGCCGTAGATGTAATTGACGCCCCAGCGCCCGTACCACGAGCCGTCCTTATCTTGAGTATCGATGAGGTACTGGATGGCATCGCGGACAGATCGCGTGTTGAAATCGAACCCGATATAGCCGAGCAGCTCAAGCGTGCGGGCAGTAAGGTCACTGCATGTTGGATCGAGAATCGCATTGTGATCCGCAAACGGCATGTCTTCCAGCCACGGCGTGGTTACGTTCTTATCAAATGCCCCCCAGCCGCCATCCCGGCACTGGAAGCTCATCTGCCAATCCAACGCGCGACGAAAGATTTTGTTGAGCGCTTGAGGATCCTTTGGCTGGATTAGCCGCAGCGCCATCAACACCATCGCCGTGTCGTCGGTGTCGGGATAATAAACGTTATTGTATTCGAATGCCCATCCGCTCGCTTGTGGATACGAATTGTTTGCCGACCAATCGCCACGGATGCGCACTTCTTTATTAACGAGCCACTCGGCGGCCTTTTGCAGGGCAGGATGCTCGGCAGGAAGGCCTGATTCCGCCAGTGAAATGATGTTGATCGCAGTGTCCCAGATTGGCGACCGACACGGTTGGATGCGGAAGTCCTCGGGATCGTCAACGAAGAGTCCGGCGAAGTCTGTTTCCGCTTTGGCGTAAATCGGATTTGATTTTGAGTAACCGAGGGCGCGCAATGCGATTAAGCAGTTCAACATCGCCGGAAACACGGCCGCGAGGCCATCGCTGCCCTCACCAATCCGCTCGAGCATCCATCGCTCCGCCTCTTCCAAGGCGCGCCGGCGCAGCGGGCGAATCCGAAGCGGCTGCAGGAATTTCAGAGTGTCGTCGAGCCGAAGAAAGAAATTGCGCCAGGTCCAGAAAGGCTCACTGCGGGGCAAGCGCAAATCGCTTTGCTCGGTGCCGAGTGGATAGAGTTCGTGCAATTGCTTTTCGCCAGGCAAAACTCGAGTCGGTTTGAAATGGTTAATAATCGCCAGCGGTATGAGCATGGCGCGGCTCCACGACGACATTTTGTAAATGTGAAATGGCGCCCACCGTGGGAGGAGCACCATTTCCAAAGGGATCGCCGGCAGATATTTCCAGGGAAACTGGCCGAGCAATGCAAGATAAAGCTTGCTGAACGTGTTCATCTGCGGAATGCCGCCGCGACGAATGATATTCGCGCGCGCCTCCTGCATAAACGGCGCGTCCACCGAACAGCCCGCGAGCTTTAGTGCAAAATATGCTTTGGCCGATGCATTAATCTCGCTCGGGCCGCCATGATAAATGTTCCATCCTCCGTCCGGCAGTTGGCGTTTGAGAATATGACGCATGCAGCGCCGCTGCAATTGCGCGTCCACTTCGCCGCACCAATGCATGAAAAGGATATAATCCGAGCAGAGTGTGCTATCGACGATTAGCTCCCCGCACCAATGGCCATCTGGCTTTTGCTGGCGCAGCAGGTTCTCTTGCGCACGCGCGATGGCGTGCGCAATCTCTTCGTCGTTCGCCGAATAAGACTCCGATATCTCTGGTCGCGCGCTCGGCAACGCAATGAGGTTCTTCGAAAATTCCGGCATGTAGATCCGCCCCTTACGAGGCTTGTGCTGCAACTTCTGCACGTTTCCCGGTCAGGTGACCGTTACCGGAGCTCACGCCATTAAAGGCGAGCACTTCGCTGCCACGGCCAGAGGGTTTCGGTTTCGAGCCGAAATTGAACTTGACCGTCTTCCAGGTATCCCCTCGCCGCGCTTGCAGGCCCAACGTCGCAGTCGGCTCGTAACCGCAATGCACCATGCAGTTCTCGCAGCGGCTATCGCGCGCGACGCCGTTCACGACGCCATACCGGTCCCATGCGGTCTTTTCCAGTAATTCCGCGTAGCTCGAGTAGTGTCCGTCGGTCATCAAATAGCATGGGCCTTTCCAGCCGCGGATATTGCGCGTCGGGATCGCCCATGCCGAACATGTCAGACCGCGCTTGCCCGCGAGAAACTCGAAATAGATTGGTGTCCCCAGAAAAGTATATCGACTCATCCACTTTTCGACGTTCTGAAATTTCTCGATGGTCATCGCGCGAGTGAGAAAGAAGTTTTCCGGGCGCAAATCAAGCCGCTTGATCATGTCCTTCTTCGCGGCGTCGTAATCGTATCCAGGGGTAATAGTGTGGCCATCGACGCCAAGATCTGAAAGATAATCGAACATTTGTTCGATCTCCTGCATATCGGTTTCCTTGTAGACAGTAGTGTTCGTCGCGACCTGATAGCCAAGCAGCTTCGCCATTTTGATTGCCAGGATGCATTCCTTGAAAACGCCTTCGCGTTCCACGATCAGGTCGTGTGTTCGCTCCAAACCGTCAAGGTGCACGTTCCAGTACATCCATTTGGTTGGACCAATAGTTGGCTTTGCCGGGTCTTTTGGTCCCTTGCGAATTTCGGCCGCATCCTTTTCGCTTAGCAGTCCCGCACCGAGCAACGCAGTGATTTTTTCTTCGATAAATTCCGGCCGCCTCGACAACTGCGAGGCCATCCACTCGCGCATCTTCTTGCGCATGAACATGGCGTTCGTGCAAATGTAAACGATCCGCCGCTGCGCGAGCAGTCCTTGCACCAGCGCCTCGATGTGCGGATAGATAAGCGGTTCGCCGCCGCAGATGGAGACCATGGGCGCGTTGCACTCCTTTGCCGCGCCAAGACAGTCCTCCAAGCTCATCATGTCCTTGAGCGACGTGGAATACTCTCGAATCCGCCCACAACCTGTGCATGTGAGGTTGCACGTGTGCAGCGGCTCGAGCTGAAGCACCGTGGCGAATTTCTTCGTGCCACGTAACTTATGCCCAATCACGCAGGCCGCGATTTTCGCTGTAAGCGGTAAAGGAAATCTCATTGGAGCGAGGATAGTAACAGGAGGCGCCGGTGTGTCAATAACCCGGTCCATCTGTGAGTGTGTGTGTTAGTCTGAATCGGCTGAAAGCCGCTGTTTGGATTTGCGGCACTCTACACCCAGACTGCCAGAGGCCGAAGAGCAAAATAAACGCGCGACTGCGAGCCATTTCTGTGGTTAAATAGTCGCAAGTGAGTATCTAAACAAAGTAAAGAGTATGAAACGATTATTGTTAGCAGCATTTGCCGTTGGCCTCATCGGTTGCGCGCAACAGCCAGCCCCACCGCCGGGTCCGGCGGTGACCGGCGGTTATACCTATGACCGCTATGCGCGAAACGCGGAGGCTTGGGGATATGCAAATCCAGTTTATAAGAACTGGACCACGGACCAGTTGCAGAAACGCCGCCTGGATCTCTACGCTCAGGTTCCCTTCACTCGGGACCGCAACGAAGTGCCCGCCTACATCTATTCGGGAATGGCGCTTCCACAGCAGGATGAGATCAAGGCGATCGAAGTTGTGCTCAACCAGCGCTATCAGGCCGGCGATAAAAGCGCAGAGTTAAAGGATTTCTGGCCCTACGTACGGCGGCATATTGCCAGCGGCCCGCGTGTAGAAACGATTTTTTAACTTCGAGCGATTTCGAAGTGGTGTGAACCGGCGAAGGCCGGGCGTATGGATTATCGGGCCTGCCAGCCGCGCCGGATCAGGCTAACAGCGATGGCGGCGAGAAGAAGCGCGACAATTTTCGAGACGCCCCGTAATCCTTGTCTCCCCATCCAACGAGTGAACCAGTCGGCATTCCAGAATGCCACTGCCACCAAAGCAAGATTAACCAGAAGCGAGGTCAGCGTGAACACTAACCCGACCGTATCGACGAGAACGAGAAGTGCCGTGAGCAACGCTGGCCCGGCAATCAACGGCATTCCAAGCGGCACGATTCCGAATTCATCGCTCCCTCCGGGATCGGAGGAACCAAGATTAAGCAATTCACGGCCTGCCAAAGCGAGTAAAATAAGACCGCCCGCGACTTGAAAGTCCGCATCCGTGATTCCAAGTGCGTCGAAAATAATCTCCCCGAGAAACATGAATCCCACAGCCACGCAAAGTGCCGTGAGGATTCCGAGAAACGCCTGGCGTTTCCGCTGCTCCGGCGAAGCGTTGACAGCGAGTCCCGTAAAGATCGCGACAAGTCCGATTGGATCGATGGCGACAAAGATGGGAATGAAGGCGAGGAAGAATTTCTGAATCATCGTGGCGCATGTTTCCTAACTTTGCCACGGTCAAACGCAACTTGAGAATCGCAGCCCATATGCGCGCTTGACCAGCGGCGGTGGACTCCCTTCGCGTTCTCGCGCTCAACGCTGTTCCGCTGAATTTGCCTTTGCGGTGGTGCGCGCATACAGGTGTGAGCCAACTTCGACCACTATGAAATGCTCGTTTCTTTTCCTGTCATTCGTTTTCGCCGCGGCGAGCCCAAGTCTCCCAGCGGCTGAACTGAAAACTGTCGATGACTTTCGAGTCGCAGCTGCGAAGGCCAATGCTGTCTTGACGCTCCCCGATTGGGAGCAAACGCCCAAAGCGGTTGAGGCCATGATGAACGACGCCATCGCGAAGGCGAACACGGCACTGGATCAAATCGGCTCGCAAGACCTGAAGAAGGCGACGTTTAAGAGCACAGTGGTGGCACTCGATGATCTCACTTACGAGGCTGGACTTGCAGCGAACAGGGCCACGATCATTAAAGAGACAAACACGAATCCAGAAATGCGCGCCGCTGCCGAGAACGCGATAAAGGCCTTTCAGGATTGGGCTGTCGGCATTGATTACCGTGAGGACGTTTACAAGGCCATCAAGGCTTTCGCCGATACACACCCCAAGCTTTCGGGTGAGGACGAAAAACTGCTGAATGAAACGTTGCGCGATTATCGCCGCGCTGGATTAGACCTTCCGCCCGATCAGCGCAAAGAGGTGGAGCAATTGCGGAAGGAGTTATCCAAACTCGGGACTGATTTCGACACAAACATCGTGAAGGCCAATGCGCCGGTGATTTTCACGAAGGCCGATTTGGATGGACTGCCGGAAAGCTTCTTCGCTTCGCCCGGCATCCGGACAGGAGACGATGCCTACACAGTGATGGCAAATGTCACGTGGCAATTCAATACCGTCGAGGAAAACGCAAAGAGCGAAGCAACGCGCAAACAGCTTTATGTCATTCGCGAGACGCTCGCCAAAGAGACAAACGTTCCTGTTCTCAACCAGATGCTTGCGCTTCGGAACAAGATCGCGTTGCGGCTCGGTTACAAATCGTGGGACGACTATCAAACTGAAGTCAAAATGGCCAAGAACGGAGCGAACGCGGAGAAATACATTAGCGATCTGGTCACCGGAATTCAGCCCAAGTTTGAGAGTGAAGTCGCGGAATTACAAAAATTGAAGTCCGCCGAAACGAACGATCCCAACGCCAAGATCGAGGTATGGGATTGGCGCTATTACGCTAACCAGCGGGACAAACAAAAATATGCGGTCGATAAGGAAGCATTGCGCGCATATTTCCCGTTCCAAAAGGTGCTCGACGGCATGTTCGACATTTATCAGAGCATCTTTGGTCTGAAGTTTGAGAAGATCGCCGCTCCTTACAAATGGATCGACGATCTCCAGCTCTATATGGTGACTGATTCCTCGACCGGCGAACCGCTCGGGATGTTTTATCTCGATATGTTTCCGCGCGACGGAAAATTCAATCACTTCGCCCAATTCGAAATTATCGGCGGCAAACTGTTGCCGGATGGAAAATACCAGAGGCCAACTGTCGCCTTGCTTTGCAACTTTTCGCCTCCGGCGGCGGACAAGCCCTCTTTGATGACACACCAGGAGGTCGAGACTTTGTTCCACGAATTCGGTCACGCCTTGCATTCAATTGTCACTCGCGCGAAGTACGGCCGTTTCGCCGGAACGCATGTGCCGGGGGATTTCGTAGAAGCGCCATCGCAGATGCTGCAGAACTGGGTCTGGGACAAGAAAGTGCTCGACACGTTTGCGGCCGATTACCGCGATCGATCGAAGAAAATTCCAGCAGAAATCATCAAAAAAATGAATGACGCGAAGCTGGCGAATGCCGGTGTTTTTTACAGACGCCAGTTCGCCTTCGCCTCGCTCGACCTCGAGTTACACAATCAGCATGCGGAGGATATACCCTTCGATTGCGTGGCCATTTCAAATCCTATCCTGGAAAAGGTCTTTCTCCCAATTGATCCGAGCACCACCTTCGTTTCCTACTTCGGCCATCTGAATGGCTACGACGCCGGTTACTACGGCTATGCATGGGCCGACGCCATCGCCGCAGACATGGCAACCGTTTTCGAAAAGGCAAAGGATGGCTACCTCGATAAGCAAGCTGGTATGAAGTTACGCCACGAAATCTATGAACCAGGCGATTCGCGTGACGTCAACGTTTCCATCGAGAAGTTTCTCGGCCGCAAACAATCGGTTCAACCATTCCTGAAAAAAATCGGTATCGGCCCGCACGAGAAAAAAGAAGCGCCTGCCGGATCACCCAAAAAACCCGCTAACATTACTTTGTCATCCCGACCGAAGTGAGGGACCTCACAAAGCGCACTGGACGATCGAGAAGTCCTTCGCCAGTTCTGGCCAATGAGCATTTCATCGTAGAAGCGTGCAGCACCTGCTACATCCCGGGCTACTTGATTGTGACCCCTAGTGATGCCGTCGAGTCCCTTTCGCAGATGAATCCCACAGCTCTTGCAGCGCTTGGGTCAACATTGGCAATGGCCACTGCTGCAATCGAAGCCGTCGTTCGGCCACAGCGAGTTTACTGCTCTTTATTTTCGGAAGAGACACGCACCGTTCACTTTCACCTTTTTCCTCGGACAGAATGGCTAACGTCCAAGTATTCTACTGCTCATCCGCATGATACTGAGATTTCAGGTCCACGCCTAATGGACTGGGCACGCCGAACGTTTCACAAGCCAATTGCGAGTATGAATCGAGATGAAACCTTGGAAGAGATTCGAGCTTGGCTCACGGCGTCTTCGATCAACGTCTAACACCGCTTGAAAGCAACCGTTACTGAACTGCCATTCAATAGCTTTCTCGGCATTGCTCCCGCCCGGGACTCTGCGCATGTACTGCAACTCCCATCAGGTAACCAATACCTCAATCATTTTGGTACAGTTCACGCCAGTGCGCAGCTCGCGCTCGCGGAGGCGTCGAGCGGTGAGTTTTTGCTCAGACATTTCGGTTCCGCTGACGGTCTTGCGTCAGTCGTGCGGCGAATGGAGGCAAAGTTCCACAAGCCCGCAAGCGGCAGCATCATATCCACCGCGAGTGCAGCGCCTGAAGCTCTCGCTCGGCTTGACGCAGAGCTTTTATCAAAAGGCCGTTCCATCATTTCAATTACAGTAGATATCTACGACGAGTTTAACGCGCACACGCTTTCCGCGACGTTTGATTGGTTCATTCAGCGCGAGAAAAAGTCTGACCTCGCTTAGGCCCACTGCAACGCCTGAATAATGCGCACAGAGCCGAATGTCTACTCTCGCCGGTGGTTTGAATTCTTCCACATTGGCATTGGCGAGGTTCGCACGATGCAAGAGACAGCGTTTATCCGCCGTTGTGCTCCTCTGCCCGGTTTTCGCAAAGTTGTAGATGTGTGTTGCGGCATGGGACGACATGCCCGGGCGCTCTCGAAGCACGGTTACTCAGTGATCGGCATTGACCGCGATGCTGATGTAATCGCGAAGGCTCGCGCGCTGGCTGGGGGCCCGAGCTACGTGAACGCGGACATTCGCGACTACCAGCCGGAGTCCGCCGCGTTCGACGCTGCGATCGTCATGTCTCAGAGCTTTGGCTACTTCGATGTGACGACAAATCAAGAGGTGCTCGGACGATTGGCTGACGGACTTCGTGAAGGCGGTCGAGTAATCCTGGATCTGTGGAACGCCGAGTTTTTTGTCGCTCATCAGGGCCGATATCAGTTGAAGACGCCTAGTGGAGTGGTTCGAGAAACCAAGCGCGCGGAGGAAGATCGATTGTTCGTGCACCTGGATTATCCGGACGGTGGCGAAGACAATTTCGAATGGCAATTGTTCTCGCCCGCGCGAATGATTTCGATGGCAGAATGGGTCGGCTTGCGCCAATTACTCGCGTGCACAGATTTTGATGAGGCGACGCCTCCATCTCCCACGAATCCCCGCGTCCAATTTCTTTTCGAACGCTGCGGCGCATCACCAATAAATGTCAGCCATTGGTGACTATCGACTATCTCGCTGATCGCCGTGAGTTTATCACAACAACTGTGGGGAGAAACGGAAGTTGCCATCATGGAGTTTGCCACGTGACAGAGAATATGCGGGCGAAAGACCGCTGTTTTGACGATTTCGATCATCACCAGCAGAAATACTTGTGGCTGCAATGACGAAATCCGAATGACGACACAATGAAAACTAATCGATCCATGCCTTCCAGCGTTGTCATCCCTGTGTTGACGTACGCGAGTGTGCGCGAAGCGGTGGATTGGCTTTGTCGCGCCTTCGGATTTGTAGAACGGCTGCGAATAGGAGACCACCGGGCCCAACTTTCTTTTGGCAGTGGCGCCGTGGTTATAGCCGGCCAGCAAGAACCTTTGCCTCAATCTGGCTTCTCTCACTCTGTCATGGTGCGCGTAGCTGATGTCGACAGTCACTACAAGCATGCAAAGAAAACCGGCGCGCGAATTATCAACCCACCTGCCGAATATCCTTACGGCGAGAGGCAATACACCGTGGAAGATATCGCTGGCCACTTGTGGACGTTCTCGGAGACGATCGCAGATGTGGACCCAGACCTTTGGGGCGGCACGCTCGTTGAGTAGCTGTTCACCATATTTGCGGCGCTCACAGAACACCGCTACGGGAAAGGGATGAAAATTTCGCGTTGGTTAGTCGCAGTGTTTCTTACCGCTGCGACTTCGCTTTTCGCTGTTGATGAATTGGCGTTGCGCTTGGAACCGGCGTTGGAGGCGATCACGCCGGACGGTTTGCTGGCGCACATCAAGGTTCTTTCGTCGGATGAATTCGAAGGGCGCGCACCGGGGACAAAAGGCGAACACCTTTCCGTTAATTACATAACGGAGCAGTTCAAGAAAATCGAGTTGAAGCCGGGAAACCCAGACGGGAGTTACACGCAAGAGGTTCCGTTGGCTGGAATCAAAAGCGAACCACGAATGTCGTTCGCGGTTCGCGACGGGACGATCGATTTGAATTACCCTGACGATTTCATAGCGTCCTCCGCGCGTCTTCAACCGGAAATCAGGATCAACAATT
>OEMD01000113.1_pt1 | contig 9639 bp, 8 predicted proteins | sample 1487651 | NCBI WGS metagenome assembly OEMD01 (sample SAMEA104379606, study PRJEB20068) | metagenome | biome: 1000743; feature: 77; material: 1998 | place: USA | collected 2012 | depth 25 m | reverse complement strand
AATCTGTGCTGCGACGCGTATTGGAAATCGCGCCGTATCCACGCTAGAAGTTAATCCTCATGGCGGAACAAGGCGGGACCCAGACGATTACATCTCCAAGCGATCGACAGAAAAGCGTCCCGGTTGTTACGGTCGAGAGCTTTTACAACTCGCACGCTGAAAAGCTGCAGATGAAGCTAGAGGGGCCGCGGGTGGGGTTTCATCGCAAAATTCGCGAACCCACCATCAACCGGCCCGGCCTTGCGCTCTCGGGTTTCTATACTTATTTCGCTGAGAAACGCGTGCAGGTGCTGGGCGCGGCCGAGCATTCCTATCTCAAAAGTTTGCCTTCGAAGTTGCGCGTAAAACGATTTCGAAAATTGTGCGAGCGCAAAATCCCATGTCTGGTCATGTCTCGTGGATTTCATCTCGCGCCGGAGTTGCTGTCTGTTACAGCCGAGGCAAAAATCGCGGTGTTTCGCACTCCGATGATTACGATGAAGTTCATTAACGCCGCGACGATCGCGCTGGAGATGGATTTTTCCCCAACAGTGACCGAGTTCGGCAGCATGGTGGACATCCTGGGTGTAGGCGTTTTGATTCGCGGCGCGAGCGGAATTGGCAAAAGCGAATGCGTCTTGGGACTGATCGAGCGCGGCTACAGTCTCGTGGCCGATGACGTGACCCGGATCACTTCGCTTGAAGGACGCGAGCTCATGGCGACAGCGCCCGAATTGACTCGCAATCACATGGAAGTGCGCGGTATTGGCATTATCGATGTGGCGAAGGTTTTCGGCATTGGCAGCATTCGAATCGAGAAGCGCCTCGACCTCGTGGTCACGCTAAAGGACTGGCACGACATGGAAGAGGTCGATCGAATCGGGCTGGATCGGGAATTTTATGAAATTCTCGGGCTTCAGGTGCCGCATGTGACCATTCCGGTAAGGCCCGGCCGCGATATGGCGCGCTTGATCGAGGTCGCGGCAATGGATGAAAAATTGAAGGGCCTCGGCCAAAACAGTGCAGTCGATTTTAACGCCAGGCTGCTCAGTTTGATGGAGCGGAAGGGAGCGGTGTAATGGGCTTGTTGTATAGAAAAACCGGCCGCGCAGCGGCTGCCCAAAAGGTCGAAAAAGACATTCCGATTACCAATCGGCTGGGGCTTCACGCTCGGCCGGCGGCCATGTTTGTGCGGATTGCGAGTCGTCATCGCTCGGAAATCTGGGTTTCTAAGGAAGGAGAAGAAGTAAATGGGAAGAGTATCATGGGCTTGATGATGCTGGCCGCTGGCCAGGGATCGAAGCTGCAGATCCGCTGCGAAGGCCCCGACGCCGACAAGGCGATGGAAGAACTGGAGGCATTGATCCAGGCGGGTTTTCACGAGGAGTAAGTTAAGGTCGTCGCGCTGCGACCCGAAAGCTCTCGGGGCAGCGCTGCCTCCTTAAGGCCCACGAAGAGGCTCTCGCATTGTTTGACATCTGCTTTACTCTGGCAGGTGCATGAGCGGCGGCGCGCGTCAGGAAATCCGGTTTGAAGGAGCAGGCGTTTCGCCCGGAATGGCCTGCGGCAAGATCCATGTCGTGCGCGATGACCTGGATGACGTTCCGCGGTACCGGATCGCGGCTTCCCAGGTTCCGGACGAGATCGGGAGGTTCGAGACCGCGCTTATTCAAACGCGCATGCAGATTCTGGAAATGCAGCAGCGCATTGCGGAATCCATTGGAGCAAAGGATGCAGCCATTTTCGATGCGCATCTGCTCGTCGTCGAGGATCGCACGTTGATCGACGAAGTGCTGCGGAAGCTGGAAACCGATCTCTGCAATGTCGAGTGGGTCTTCCAAGAAGTTGCCACGCGTTACGCCGAGACCCTGAATAAGATCGACGATCCCTACCTGCGAGAGCGTGCGCTGGACATTCAGGACGTGACAAAGCGCGTGATTCGCAATTTGCAGGGCAAAGCTCCCAAGACGTTTCTTGCCCTGAGCGAGTCGCACATTCTCGTTGCGCACAATCTTACTCCTTCGGATACCGCAAGCATTAACCGCGCAAACGTGCTCGGGATCGCGACCGATCTGGGTAGCCGCACATCGCACGCGGCGATTCTGGCGCGATCTCTTAACATCCCGGCGGTCGTCGGATTGCACGACATCACCACAAAGCTCGAGACTGGCCAACACGTGCTGGTCGATGGGAGTGATGGCCTGCTAATTGTCAATCCGGCGCCGGAAACGATCGCGCACTACGCAGAGGTTGAATCAAGGAGGGCCAGAGTTGTGGCACAACTCAAAGAACTGCGCACGACAAGATCGACCACGCGCGATGGTCGTCACATTGTGCTCTCCGCAAATATTGAACTCCCGGAAGACGTCGAAGCCGTCGCAGCCAATGGCGCGGAGGGCATCGGACTTTATCGCACGGAATTCCTTTATTTGAATCGCCCTACCCTGCCCACAGAGGACGAACAATTCGAAACGTATCGAAAAGTAGCAGAGCGCGTCCGGCCTGATCCGCTAATTATCCGGACATTCGATCTAGGCGGCGACAAGCTGGCTCCTGGTACGGTGGATATCACCGATGAGTTAAATCCTTTCCTTGGCTGGCGCGCCATTCGTCTTTGCCTCGAGCACATAGACATCTTTAAAACGCAGTTGCGCGCTATTCTCCGTGCCAGCGCTGTCGGGAACATAAAAATCATGTTTCCCATGATCTCGGGGCTGGATGAATTGCGCGGTGCCAAGGCCGTGCTCGCTGAGTGCAATGAAGAGTTGCGCCGGTCAGGCATTCCTTTGGGCGAAGAGATCGAGGTTGGCGCGATGATTGAAATCCCAAGCGCAGCCATCTGCGCCAATGTCCTCGCACCCGAGGTCGATTTCTTCAGCATTGGAACAAACGATCTGATTCAGTACGCCCTTGCGGTCGATAGGGTGAACGAGAAAATCGCGCACCTTTATGAACCTACGCATCCGGCAATACTGCGTTTGTTAAGAATGATCGCCGAGGCGGCGCATGCCCATCACATCTGGGTGGGTGTTTGCGGAGAAATGGCCGGAGATGTTGCGCTCGTTCCGCTTTTACTGGGTCTTGGCATGGACGAGCTGAGTGCAGGGGCTACGCTCGTTCCGCGAGTCAAACGCGCGGTGCAAAGTCTGGCTATTCCCGAATGCCGCGAGCTGGTCGAGGAAGCACTCAAACTTAATACTGCCTCGGAGATTCTGGCGCGCTGCCTGGAATTAGCGGACAAGCGTTACGGCGATCTTTTGGGCTGAATCCCAAATAAAAGTTAAAAAGGGGAACGGCGTCCGACCGCGGGGATGAGGAATCTTTTTACTTTCAACCTTTTAACTCTTAACTTTTTCTACTCTTCCCCCTCGGGATCCGGCTTTAGGCCTTCTTCTTCCATCTTGCGCAAAACATCGCTCATATCGTCCACCTCGTCCCAGACGTCTTGACTCACATAGATGGGTGCCTTTTGCTGAGTGGCCATCGCGATGCAATCGCTCGGGCGCCCGTCGAGCTCGATGATCTTTTTCTGATGTAATTCATTTTGGACGCGAATGATGACTCGCGCGTAGTAGGTGGCGTTTTTCAGGTCATTGATAATGACTCGGTCAACCTTTGCGCCGAGAGCCGTCAGTAGATGCGCCATCAGATCGTGGGTGAGCGGGCGTTCCTTTGTAATCTGGCGCATGAACATCGTGATCGCGCTCCCCACGGTTTGATCGACATAAATGATGAACACCTTGTCGTTATTGCCGAGGAACACTGCGCACCCCCCGCTCGTCGGCAAAACCGCGCGCACCTGCACTTCGATCACCGTTTTGTTCACGAGCGAACGTTATCTGCAGGGAAACGAAAAACAAGCGATGTGCATCGCATAGGTCGCCTTCGTTTCATGCGACACGTAGGAACATATGAACCGCATGAGATTTTTGGACCTACTCGCTTGCATGTTAGGCGCACTGAATCATTGTGCGTTTTGCGGCATTCATCGCCCGCGCGCTTTGGCCAAATGAAAAACGAATGGGACGTTGATGCAGCGATCGCGACCTATAATGTCGACGGTTGGGGCGGAGGATATTTTACTGTCAACGCAGCTGGCAACGTCGTCGCGCAACCCTTGCAGCAAAACGGTGGCACCATCGACATCTTGGAAGTCGTAAATGAAGCGCGCAATCGCGGTTTAAGTTTCCCGCTCGTCATCCGATTTCAGGATCTGCTCCGCCACCGTGTCGAAACGGTTAACTGCGCATTCCAAAACGCGATAACGGAGTTTGGCTACAAAAATGAATATCGCGGCGTTTTTCCGATCAAGGTCAATCAGTTACGCGAAGTTATCGAAGAAATTGTCGATGCCGGTCAGCAGTTTCACTTCGGTCTCGAAGCCGGAAGCAAGCCGGAACTGGTCGCCGCGCTGGCAATGAACCAGGACCCCGAAAGTCTCATCATTTGCAATGGCTATAAAGACGCGGCGTTCATCCGCATCGCGCTGCTTGGTTGCAAGCTCGACAAGAAGGTGGTCATCGTCGCCGAGAAACTCGAAGAGCTCGAGCAAACGATACGCGCGGCAAAGGAAGTCGGCGTGGAACCGCACATCGGCATTCGCGTCCGCCTTTACAGCAAAGGCGCCGGCAAATGGGCGCCAAGCGGGGGAGAGAACGCGAAGTTCGGTCTGGATACCACAAGTCTCGTCGCCGCGAGCGAAATGCTGAAGGCCGCAGGCCTGGCGCATTGTCTCAAACTCATTCACTTCCACGTAGGGTCGCAGGTCCCGGATATTTCAACTATCAAGCGCGCTGTGCGCGAAGGGGCCCGTTATTACGCGAAAATTGCGAAGCTTGGGCATGAGCTTGGATATCTGGATGTCGGCGGCGGGCTTGGCGTCGATTACGTCGGTTCGCGTAGCGACTTCGATAGCTCCGCAAATTATTCGCTCCAGGAATACGCCAACGATGTCGTCTGGAATATCATCGATGTTTGTGATTCGGAAGGCGTCCCGCATCCGGCGATAGTGAGTGAAGGCGGTCGCGCGATCGTAGCGCACCATTCCGTGCTAGTGATGGAAGCGTTTAGTTCCATCGAGAAAACGGCGCCGAAGTTGCGAGTCACCGCCGGCGAGAAAGATCACAAACTGGTGGCCGATATCCTCGATGTGAAACAACGGCTTAAGCGTGGCAATCGCCTTGAGAGTCTGCACGACATCCAGCAGATCAAGGAGGAAGCGCAGCAGACATTCGAACTTGGTCTGCTTGACCTCGAATCAAAAGCAAAGATCGACACCATCTACTGGCAGCTGGCACAGCAGATCGTGAACATGCATCGCGGCTTGCGGTTCATTCCCGAAGAAGTCGAGCAGCTCGAAACTACCTTGGGCGACCAGTACATTTGCAATTTCTCGGTTTTCCAATCGCTGCTCGATCACTGGGCGCTGGGTCAATTGTTTCCGATCATGCCGATCCATCGGCTTAACACGCCGCCCGATCGCCACGGAATGATCGTCGACATCACGTGCGATTCCGACGGCAAGGTCTCGAAGTTCACCGATTTACAGGATGTACGTGATACGATCCCGCTGCATCGCATTGTGCCGGGCGAAATGTATTACCTCGGCGTGTTCATGGTCGGCGCGTATCAGGACATCATGGGTGACTTGCACAATTTATTTGGGCGCGTAACCGAGGTGCACATTTTCCTCGATCCGGATGAGGAGTCCGGCTGGTACATCGAAGAAGTGATCGGAGGCAGCACCATCGGTGAAGTCCTTGCCATGACGCAGTGGGACAAAGTCGAGCTGATGCGGCTGCTCAAGACACAGGTTGACGACGCCATCAAAACCGATCGCCTTAAGCCGAACGACGCCATGCGACTTCTCGATGACTACGAGCGCCTCTTGCAGGAATACACGTATCTGACTTTAAACGGCACCAAACCACCGCCCCAACCGGGCAATTGGTTACCATTGAGCTAAAGCCGGGGTCGGGACCCATCTCTTGTCATTCCGAGTGAACTCGAGGAATCTGTTACTATTAAGATGACCGCGCTTTCTCCAACTCCGACTAAGGACGCTTTGCAAAGCACCGCACCAATCGATTCGATTCAGGTGCAGGGTTGGGTGCGGACGCGCCGCGATTCCAAGGATTTTTCGTTTATCGAGCTGAATGACGGCTCTACCCTGCGCAATCTTCAGATTATCGCGAAGAACACGTTGCCGAATTACCCCGCGGTTCAACGGCTCACAACTGGAGCATCTGTCGCCGTCAGTGGCGCGTTGGTCCCCTCGCAGGGTAAAGGACAAAAATGGGAGCTGGTTGCGGACAAAATCGAGATCGTAGGAACTGCCGACGATTCCTATCCGCTGCAAAAGAAGGGGCATACGCCTGAATTTCTGCGCGAAATCGCTCATCTTCGTCCTCGCTCAAATCTTTTCAGTAGCGTCTTTCGCGAGCGGAGCAGACTCGCGTTTGCAGTTCACCAATTTTTTCAGGATCGCGGTTTCGTTTATGTTCATACGCCAATTATCACCGGCAGCGATTGCGAAGGAGCCGGAGAACTATTTCGCGTCACAACGCTGGACGCCGAGAAAATGCCTCGAATGACCGATGGCAAGATCGATTATACGAAAGACTTTTTCGCACGGCCGACCTACCTGACAGTAAGCGGCCAACTCGAAGCGGAAGCCTTCGCGCTGGCCTTATCCAAGGTTTACACCTTTGGACCGACTTTTCGCGCTGAGAATTCCAACACGTCTCGACACGCCAGCGAGTTCTGGATGATTGAACCGGAGATGGCGTTTTGCGATCTGAAAGGCAACATGGACCTCGCGGAGGAGTTTGTTAAGTATCTGGTCGCAGACGCGCGCGAACATTGCGCCGATGAGATGGAACTTTTCGCAAAGTTCGTGGACAAAGAGCTGTTTACGCGACTCGATTTTGTCGTCGATCGGCCATTTCAACGGATCACCTACGCTGAAGCGGTTGATCTGCTAAAAAATAGCGGTGAAAAATTTGAGTTCCCGATTGACTACGGATTAAATCTGCAATCAGAACATGAACGCTGGTTAACCGAGAAACACTTTCAGTGTCCTGTCACGGTCTTCAATTATCCAAAGGAAATCAAACCGTTCTATATGCGTTTGAACGACGACGGGAAGACAGTGACCGCAATGGATTTGCTCGTGCCGGGAATTGGCGAAATCGTCGGCGGCAGCCAGCGTGAAGAGCGGCTCGATGTATTGGAGGAAAACATGCGTCGGCACAACATGGACCCCGCCGACTACAAATGGTACCTCGATCTTCGCCGTTACGGCACCGTGCCGCACTCTGGTTTCGGCCTCGGCTTCGAGCGAATGCTGATGTTCATTACTGGCATCCCGAACATTCGCGACGTCGTTCCCTTCGCACGAACGCCCGGGAGCGCGGAATTCTGAGCATGTGAATAGCGCCTCTTCCGAGGGAAAGAAGCGGCATCCTAGGTTTTGACGGCGGGTGCTGGCTGCAGAATGATCAACGCCGAAGGTTTTACAGTGATTTTGATTTCGCTGGAAGATTTCCGGCTCTGTTTCTTATCTGGCCAAAGTTTGTCGTCCAAATGGAGTGTTGACTCTGTTGACTCCTTCCAAACGACCCGTAATTCACGGAATTTTCGCGCGGGCAGCGGCGACTTACTCTTCTTCCCAGCTAGCCGCGCGTCGAAATGTTTCGCCAAAAGCGCGCAATCGGCTGGGCGTGCGCAAGCGAAATCGAATCGTCCATCCCGGGTCGCGGCGAGTGGCGCCAGATAAAGGGCAGGGCCAACAGAGTGAATATTCATTGCTTCCCAAAGAATGTAGCGCCCGGAAATGTCTTTCCCGTCAATCTCGATCTTCCATTGACGCGGGGGATAGTCGTGCAGCATCTGGCGCAAGAGCGCACTGTGCCGCGCCATCTCTTGTTCTTTGGAAAGCTTCTTAATCTTGGCGCGCTTTTTCCGGTCTTTTTTTGCCACGCGGACGTAATCTGCAAGCAGACCGCCGCCTGCAGCTTCAAAAAAATAGCGTTCACCCCACGGGCCGTAGGCAACTCCGACGTCAAACGCTCGTTTCTTTCCACCTTCAAGTCTCGCTATAATTTCCTCGGGAGAGGCGACGAAGCCGAGCGCACGCGCCAGATTATTGGCCGTCCCAAGCGGGAGAACACTCAATGGAATGCCGCTATCAACAAGCCCGTAGGCCACCTTTGCAGTAGTCCCGTCACCGCCGGCTGCAAGCACGAGGTCGGCAGGTTGCTTGAGCGCTTTCTTAAAGCCGCGTTCTTTCGTGGATTGATAAATGGCGTGATGCCCAGCCTTGGCCAGTGCCGCCATCAATTGCTTCCTGCCATGTTTGGCGTCACCCGCCTTGGGATTGTGGATTAACGTGATTCGCATCGAGTTTTGTAATCGTAGATACTGGATCGTTCAGCCAAAAACAATCTGGCATACGTTTCATAGTAAAGAAGATGCGAATTTTGATTTCGAACGATGATGGCATTTACAGCCCGGGCATTGTTGCCCTCGCGAAAGTTGCGTCGCGTTTTGGCGAAGTACGCATCGTTGCGCCGGACGTGGAGCAATCTTCGATGAGTCACGCTATTACTTCCTCACGGCCGCTTCGGTACAAGCGGATTCGCGTGGGCGACTTCGAAGCCTATAGCGTGAATGGTACTCCAGCTGATTGCGTTGCGCTCGGAACGCATCATTGGCAGCATGTGGATGTCGTTCTTTCGGGAATCAATCTCGGTTTGAATCTCGGTAATTCCTGCTGGCATTCCGGCACCCTGGCAGCTGCAAAACAAGCCGCACTGCTCGGAGTGCGTGGCATCGCGCTCAGTGCCTTCGTGAGCGAAAACAAGGAGCCAGATTTCGCAAAACTCGGTCCGTACGTTGCGAAGGTGATCCATATGCTGCTCGAGGAAAAAACGATGCCTCTGGTGAACGTGAATTTCCCGGAGAAACCACGAGGCATTCGGTGGACCCGCCAGTCTGTGCGACATTACGACGGGAAAGTTGCTCCTAGCAAAGATCCGATGGGTCGCCCAATTTTCTGGTTCACCGTTATCCCCCTGCAAGGAGCCGAGGAAGGGACCGACCGATGGGCGATCGAGCACAACTGGGTCTCAGTCACTCCATTGCGCCTCGATCTGACCGACGAAAAGGAGCTCGGCCGCGCGCTGGCCCTTCATTACACACCACCAATCAGTACTGACACATCCGGCACTCTACCAAGGAAAAAGACCTCTAGGCGCAGCCCGAACAAAAAAGCGCGGCACGAAAAGAGTTAACGGCGATTAAATCACTGAGGCTTTATCGGAACACAGATCAGCGCTGCGTTTCTGTTATTCTCGTGAACTCAAGCTTGGAGCCGCCGAGTTCTTGCAGGGTCATCCGGTCGCCAGAAATTTTCATTTGGTAAACTGCAGTTGCGAACGGTGTCTCGATTTTGATTCGATCTTCGTGGCCGAGTTTGTACCTGCCACGAACGTCTCCGACGAGGACAACGCCATTTTCCGAAAATTCCCAAAGGATTGCATTTGATCCTCCCATCATGCGCCATTTGCCTACTACGGTGGAATGTTCGCAGCCAGCCATCGCGAATACCGAAGCGATGGCAATAATTATCTGTAATCCCGGCTTGGATTGAGAAGAATT
>OEMD01000487.1_pt1 | contig 9656 bp, 8 predicted proteins | sample 1487651 | NCBI WGS metagenome assembly OEMD01 (sample SAMEA104379606, study PRJEB20068) | metagenome | biome: 1000743; feature: 77; material: 1998 | place: USA | collected 2012 | depth 25 m | reverse complement strand
GAACCGGCCGCCGCGATAAAGAATCTGCGGCGGCTCGCAAATCTGGGCGACTCAGCACTGCTCGCAGACTACGGGTACTACGAAGCGATCGATTATTCGCGACGCACGGAACTCGACGGCGCGGCGGGAATCATCATCCACTGTTACATGGTTCATCACCAGGGAATGTCGCTCCTGGCTTATGGCAATGCTTTACATGACAACGCAATGCGGAGGCGGTTTCATTCCGATCCGCGTATTCGTTCTACCGAGCCGCTTCTACACGAGCACATCCCGGAACAAATTTTGCCCACCACCGGTGAGGCACATGAAGAACGACCTGTGCGGCAGACGATAGCAACGGTCGGCGCCCCCGTCGTAGCGCAAACATCTGACGTCGCTTCGCCGCGCATTAATCTCCTCTCCAATGGAACCTGCTCCGTTACTGTGACCAACTCCGGCGGAAGCTACCTGCGTTGGCTGGATCTGGACGTGACGCGCTGGCGCGCCGATGCGACTTGCGACGTGTCGGGCCCGTTTTGTTACATACGGGATTTGGAAAGTGGAACGACTTGGAGCAACACCCATCAACCAGTGAGATCTCCCGAGCGCCGTTACACTTGGACTTTCACGCCAGACAAAGCGGAGTTTCGGCGAAGGAGTGGGCCGTGCGAAACGATCAGCGAAATTGTCATCTCCGCGGAAGACGACGCAGAAGTCCGACGCGTGACTTTGGTTAATACGTCGCGCAAATCCTGTCGACTGGAGCTGACCAGTTATCTTGAGCTCGCCCTTGCGCCGCATCGGACGGACCGCGCGCATCCCGCTTTCAACAAGCTTTTCATTGAAACTGAGTGGCTACCGCGTTGCGAAGCCCTGGTCGCGCGGCGCCGCCTCCGCGCTTCCGACGACCGTCCTGTCTGGGCTGCGCACCTCATGGTCCCAGAATCCGCCATCGAGGCGCCGGAATTTGAAACCGACCGGGCCCAGTTTCTCTGCCGAGGCCGCACGCTGGAAAATCCCGAAGCGCTCATCCACCGCTTAACCAATAGTACCGGTTCTACGCTCGATCCGATTTTCAGCCTTCGCCGGCGCGTCACGATTCTGCCCAACCAACGATTTCAGTTCGCGCTCGTTACGGTGGTGGCAGACTCCCGTGAAGGTGTTGTCACGTTGGCGGAGCGCTACTCTGAGTTTCACACTTGCGCGCGTGCTTTTGAGACCGCTTGGACCCATTCCCAGCTGGAGATGCGCCGGCTACACATTCGCCGGGCCGATGTGCAAACCTTTCAACAACTGGCCGGCCTCATTATCTTTCCACAGGCCCAACTTCGACCGCCGCCCGCCCGTCTCGGTCGCCGCGCCGAGGGGCAGCGAGCGCTCTGGCGACAAGGCATTTCAGGTGATCTGCCGATCGTCGTCGTCATGATTGGTCACCTACGTGACATGGAAGTCGTGCGAGAGATATTGACCGCACATACCTTCTGGCATCTGCGCGGCTTGAAGGTCGATCTCGTCCTCGTGAGCGAGGAACTGCCGAGTTACGACGAACCATTGACCGAGCATCTGCGCAGGCTCACCGAAGCGCAGGCGCACTTGACCGGTGTCGATCAGCCCGGTGGCGTCTATCTCCGGTCGGCGACAAAAATTTCGAAAGAGGAGCTGATCGCACTTCAAGCGGCCGCACGGGTCGTCCTCGTCGCAGCTCGCGGCACATTGCGCCAACAACTTGCCGCGACTGCACCCGCGGCTGCGAAACCGCGGCAGCTAATGCCCGGGCGCCAGTTCCGCGAAGAGCCCTCCGCACCTCTGCCTTTCATGGAACTAAAATACTTCAACGGCCTTGGCGGCTTTACCGAGGACGGAAAGGAATTCGTCATTTATCTGGGGCCCAACCGACACACGCCGCTTCCTTGGATCAACATCATGGCGAACCCCAAGTTCGGCGCATTGATTTCCGAGTCCGGCGCAGAATGTGTCTGGGGCCGCAACAGCCAGAACGATCGTCTCACGCCGTGGTTCAACGATCCGATCTGCGACCCGCCCGGAAGTGCCATTTACATTCGCGATGATGAGATCGGGGTCGTGTGGTCGCCAACACCCCAACCGATTCGGGAGAAGGACGCCTATCGCGCGCGGCATGGTCAGGGTTACACCACATTTGAACACAACAGCCATGCGATCGAACAACAGCTGCTCACTTTCGTGCCGGTCGATGATGCCGGTGGGCAGCCGGTCCGCTTGCAGCGTTTGCGCTTGCGTAACAATTCGTCGCGCCGACGAAAGCTAACTGTCACCGCCTACGCCACACTCGTGCTCGGACCCGATCCAGAGGAAACCGGTATGCATATCGTTACGAAATGGGATTTGCAAAGCCAGAGCCTGTTTGCCCGCAATTCCTACCACCCGGAATTTTGCGATTGCATCACTTTTGCCACTTCGGCTCCAACGCCTGCTTCGTTCACTGCTGATCGCGTGGCGTTCATCGGGCGTAACCGCTCGCTGCGCGATCCGGCCGCGATGGAGCACGAACGATTAACTGGCGACGTTGGTGCCGGCCTTGATCCTTGCGCGGCCGTCCAAGTCGTGGTCGAAATTGAACCGGGGGACACCGCCGAAATGACTTTTCTTCTCGGGCAGGCGGACGACGAAGAAAAAGCGCGTGGACTGGTTACTCGCTTTCGCGATCCCGCCAACGTCGAAGCTGCATTCCAAGAGACGCGCCATTGGTGGGACCGGTTCCTAAGCACGATCGAAGTGGAAACACCTGAGCTTTCCACGACCTTTCTGCTCAACCGTTGGCTGCTTTATCAGACTCTCAGCTGCCGAGTCTGGGGCCGCTCGGCCCTTTATCAATCGAGTGGCGCTTACGGGTTCCGTGATCAGTTGCAGGATGTCATGGCTCTCGTGCACGCCGCGCCACACCTGGCTCGTGAGCACATCCTGCGCGCAGCCGGACGGCAATTCGTGGAAGGCGATGTCCAGCACTGGTGGCATCCCGAGTCTGGCGCCGGCGTCCGCACCCGAATCTCCGATGATTTCCTTTGGCTACCTTTTGTTACTGCGCACTATGTCCGCACTACTCAGGATGCAGCAATCCTCGATCACATAGTCCCATTTCTCGAAGCAAAACCACTCGAACCCCAGCAGACAGAAAGCCTTTCTATTCCGACTTCCCAGACGGCCGATACGCTGCTTGAACACTGCCGCCGCGCTATCGCGCGTTCCGCCACTGCCGGTCCGCATGGACTGCCGCTGATCGGAAGTGGTGATTGGAATGATGGCCTCAACCGGGTTGGACTGGGCGGCAAAGGCGAGAGCGTATGGCTCGCCTGGTTTGAAGTTTGTGTCCTTAGAGATTTCGCGGATTTGCTCGCCCTGCGCGAGCTCCACGAGGAAGCGCAGACCTGTCGCGTCCGCGCCGTCAAACTCCTAGACACCGTCAATGCCCAGGCTTGGGATGGAGCATGGTATCGCAGGGGATACTTTGACGATGGCACGCCTGTCGGATCCAGGGAAAACGTTGAAGCGCGCATCGATTCGCTGCCCCAAAGCTGGGCTGCCATTTCCGGCGTAGGAGACTCGAAACGCGTAGACGTCGCGCTGCGATCGCTAGAGGAAAATCTCGTGCGTGAAGCCGACGATATAATTTTGCTCTTTACTCCGCCTTTCGACAAAACGGTTGCCGACGTTGGCTATATCAAGGGTTATCCTCCCGGCGTGCGGGAAAACGGCGGCCAATACACGCATGCCGCTACTTGGGTGGCCATGGCTTTTGCCCGCCAAGGCGATGGCGATAAAGCCGTCCGACTTTTACGAATGCTGAATCCGGTTGAGCATGCCCGGGACGAGAAGGATTGCGAACGCTACAAAATCGAGCCGTACGTCATACCAGGCGACATTTACTCGTTAGCCGGCCACGTCGGGCGCGGTGGCTGGACGTGGTACACCGGCGCCGCGGCTTGGACCTATCGCGTCTGGCTCGAAGAAATTCTAGGATTCCGACACCGCGGTGACACGCTCACGATCGATCCGGTCATACCGAAAGATTGGCCTGGCTTCCGTTTGCAATACCGTTTTCACAACACCATTTATCGCATCTCGGTCGAGAATCCAGACCACTGTTCGCAAGGTGTCACCCTGGTGGAATTGGACGGAGTCGTGGCAGCCGACAAGATCGTGACATTGCGTAACGATATGCTGCCTCACGAAGTGCGTGTTGTTTTGGGAACCAAACCACCAACGTAAGGAATCGTCTGCTAGCGGCCACACCGCCACACAAAATTCTCTGCCCGTAGCAAATCACGTACTACTCGAGTCGCCACCTACGTAAAAGGGCCGCTCCGTAGTCAGATGCCAGCAATTTGCCGACTGATTTGATCGGTAGCTTATTCGGTAGCACGGCTCCATTCGCCTAGTATACGCCGTGGTTAAGAGTCACTTGCTCTGCCAATTGAGCTAACGGTGCAAAGAACTTCGATTTTCGATTGCTGATTTTAGCAGAGTTTCGATCAGCAGAAAAATCGTTCAAGCTTGATACGCATAATTTGTAAGGGAAATGGGATCCCCTTCGACTAATGAGCTAGGAGGACCTTATGAAGACGAAAAGCTCACGGTCTGATCGTTTAGTCGCTCAATATTATCCGGCGGTTTACAGCTTCGCCGCACGATTCACCGATAATCCTAGCGAAGCAGTCGCGCTTACGCGAGACGCGTTCAGCAGCACACGCAAACAAGCGCAAAATCCGCCGACCGCGATTGCGATCGTCCTGATCTCGGCAGTCATACGTGCGGGACTTGCGTCCGCCTGATCTAAGTTGCACATCTCAAGCGTTTGCCTTGCAGCTGCGAGCTGCAGCTGCTGCTTGCGTCCTTAGAATTGCATCAGATCGCATTCACGCATATTGCGATTTGGGGACAATGAAACTCTTGTCTGTTAACGTGGGAGTTCCGCGCGAAATCGAATGGAAAGGGAAGCTTGTCCGCACATCCATATTCAAGGCGCCCGTCCAGGGTCGACTTCAAGTTGGCAAACTTAACTTAGATGGCGATCAGCAGTCGGACCTTTCCGTGCACGGAGGAATCGACAAGGCTGTTTACGCGTATCCATCGGAGCATTTCTCATTCTGGCGCGAAGAACTTCCTGGAATAGACCTTCCGCGGGGAGTTTTCGGCGAGAACTTCACGAGGGAAGGCTTGCTTGAGGAAACGGTTCACATCGGCGACCGCTTTCGGGTCAGTTCTGCACATTTTGTTGTCACCCAAACCTCGAATGCCCTGCTTCAAGCTCGGCATTCGCTTCAATCGCCCGGATATCGTAAAGTGGTTCCTGCAGAGCGGTCGCACCGGGTTTTATTTTGCCGTTCTTAGAGAAGGGGAGGTCACCGCTGGCGACGCGATAGAGTTGCTCAATCAAGATGAGCACGGCGTTACGGTTGCCGATATTGTGAATCTGTACCGGCGAGATGCTACCAACCAAGACCTGTTGCGCCGCGTCAGCGAGCTACGCTCGCTTCCCAAAAGCTGGCGAGATTACTTTCGTACACGCCTTTGGAATCCGGATGATTAAAGAGTGGCAAAGATTTGGATTAATCAACGCTTATCCAGATCTCAAACTGATTGATTATCCGAAAGCAGGCAGTTTCCCGAAAAGGAATTAGAACGGGATCGGGCTTCGCGCAGCCCAACCATTCTCCTCGTGCTTTGCCTCGGGAAATGCCAGGTAAAAGAGCTCGGAACCGGGATGGTATCCCTTCCAGATGAGTCGATCGCGTATTCCACGCGTAGCTTCCTAGTTGTCGGCCGGCCAGCCACTGTCGAGGTAATCCGGATTTTTCTTTTTGGCTCTGTCTTCGCGGAAGTAAGAATGGATTTCCAAGGGCGTACTCGAGGTCGTGACTGCTAGAAAATTTTCGCCGCGCGACCAGGCCCCCGACGCCGTCATGGAACAAAACTGGTTTGAAATAGAAATATGGCCGTTCCGTTTGAATCTGAAATTCACATACGCACCCGTTCTGCCGGGCGAATGAGCCTCGATATTCGAATCCCAGTTCTCTTCCGTCCGAAAGGTGATCCGTCCATCGTCGGTAGGATAAACGACCCGAATCAGATGTTTCTGCATGGCCCTCTCCTCGCGCTCATGGTCGCATCGACATGACTTCATCGCGCAGCTCGCACGCGATCTCCTTGCGACCGCCAGACCGAACTTTTGGCGGAGAGAAACTGCAGCTGGATCGGATTTCGCGTTTGAAGAAAAGATTGGACAGATGCGGCACGAGCGTCATGTCGCGCCAGTAGCAGACCTCATCTGCGACAGATCCATCGTCGAGAGCGTACTCGATCGAGCCGGCTGCAACCGGACAGCGAAGTTGCACAGCTGATTCCAACAAGGTCGATTTGAATGGCAACACAGCCGAGCCGTCGGTACTCGTCCCTTCAGGAAATAGAACCACGACCGAACCACAAGCGATCGCCTCACGAATAAGACTCACAACTGCCATGCTGGACAACCTGTGCTCGCGATCGACAAAAATGGTGCCAGCAGCGTGTGCCAGCCAGCCGAAGAGCGGCCATGTCGCGACATCGCGCTTGGCTACGAAGACACACGGCCGAGTTGAGCTGAGCACAACAACGTCGAGGTAGCTAAGATGATTGCTCACCAGGAGGCCGGATGCCGGCATGGGACCGCGCGTCGTTACGCGAATGCCGAGAACACGACAGGCGAATCGCGACCAGCGATGAAGCCATGCCGCTCGAGCGTGGAGACGTCGTGCGCGCGAGAAGAACGGGATCGTAATCGCGTTCTCAACAAGTGCACAGAACGAGAAAAACGCGACGGCGAACGCACGCCAGAGTCCAACAAAGACCGTGGTAATCAAGAATTGTAGTCCGTCTCTGTGAGACGGCGACGGGAATTGGTGGGCGTCAGACGGCGCGAAACAAATCTGGCGCGCGCTGCCGCTCTCACGGCGCAGCAATCAAACAATTAAGCGAGCACTCCGAGCGGCTTATCGAAAATTTGATCGAACCGAAGAAACTCGGAAACTTTTGCGAAAGCATCTTGCCGAATAGTTTTGCGGATCTCTAAACCGGTAGCTTATCCGGTACAAGCAGAGAATTCTCTCAGTTGGCTCCTCCTTGGAGGCGCGCAGACTTTAGATTCCAACGGCCGTGAGATTTTTGTCGAGAGTTCTGTTTCAAGGTCGGCAGGTCTGGGTCGAGAAAAGCAAGGGCGTGCGCCGGTTTGATTACTCGGACTCCAGCAGCGCGTTGTTGTTCCACGATCTGATCGCGGAGCGCCTGCATTCGTGTCCAATGCACCTTCGGTCGGTAATGATGCTCCGCGTGATAGCCGTTAAAGAACCAGACCCAATTGTAAAGTTTGTCGTAACTGCTCACGCCCCAGGCAAGCGGTTCGTCCGGGTTGCCGCCATAGTGGCGGTAGTAGCCGTTGAGGTAGGAAAGGCAATGGCCAAAGTACCAGAACGGCACAAGAAAACAGATGTAGCGCCAGTTGAGAACGCCGAGGATGACGAACGTGGAAACGAACAGCGTTAACTCTGTCACGCCCCAGAAGGCATCGCGCGGATTCTTGCGTTTCAATTCCCGATAGACCGTCTTCGGGTCTTCACGGAAGAAGCTCAGGAAAGTGTACTTAAGCGGGTGCTCGGCGTCACCGTCATGTCCATGTTTGTAGATCGAGATCCAATCGACTGTCTCGCCATTCTCACTAGGCCGGTCAGCGTTTCCCTTGTGGTGCTGCATGTGAATGCACTCGTAAAAAATCTGGCTAAATCCAACGGTGATTGACTCAAGAATGCTGAACAGCCGGTTAAGCAATGGCGATCGGAAGTAAGGATTGTGAATGAAGTTGTGCGAAATGCCGTTGATATTCCATGAAATGCTCACTGAGTAGATGAAGCCAAGAATAAACATGATCCAGAGCGGAACCCGCGGGAAGAGATAGAACATCCCGAAGAAATAGACGCAGTGGAAGATTGCGGCCAGTACGACCAGCGCGTCCCAGCGGGTATGCGCAAAAATCCTCGAATCCGTTTTAGGCGATTCGATGACGACTGCGCTTGATTTCATCACGTTGAACTCTTGTGGCGCAGAGTAACCAAGTCAGCGGGGCGTGACCAGCCAAAAAACTTGCTCTCTCTCAGTTGGAGAGACTGACCACGATTAGATTGGCTGGAAAAAGAAAGTTACGCCTGCGTATGGCGCGGGTAATGCCTTTCTACCCCTCTCGGGAGCAAACGTTTGCGGCCGCGTTGACGGCGGCGTGCCAGGGCTGCACGGCCCCCTTTCGTTTTCATGCGGGCACGAAAACCATGCTGACGTTTGCGTGTTCGCTTGGATGGCTGATAAGTGCGTTTCATAAAACCGAAAACAGACTCGGCGCGATTTAAGAGCGGCTAAAGTAAGGTCGAGCGCAACATTGTCAACGCCACCAAGCGCATCAATAGTTAACCCCGGCCCGGGAGTGTCCGGCTAATTTGATTGCCAGTACGGCGGATTTTTGGAATAAACAGTGCAAGCAATGGGCGAAAAAGAACATGTGGTGATTGAGCCAGCGACCGAGGCCGATCTTGATGAACTGTCGGAAATGCTTGGCGGATTGTTCGCCCAGGAAGGCGATTTCCGCCCGGACAAAGACAAACAACTTCGTGGTTTACGCTTGATTTTCGAACAACCCAGCCGGGGGCGCGTCTTTGTATTGCGGCGGAACGGGGCGATCGTGGGAATGATCAATTTGCTGTTTACCATCAGCACGGCCGAGGGCGGCTTCGTTATCCTGCTGGAAGATCTGGTGATCCACAAGCAATACCAAGGCAAGGGTTACGGTTCCAGGCTTCTCCAGCATGCGATCAATTTTGCCAAACAGAAAAATTTCCTTCGCGTTACGTTGCTGACCGACCGGCCGGAGAATGTGGCGCAGGAATTTTTCCGCCACCACGGTTTTGTTGAGTCTTCGATGATTCCAATGCGGCTGTGGATTACGCCGCAACAAAGCAGCGATCAGTGATCCGGAACCGGTGAGCTGCGGCGCTCCGCACTGTTTTTGCTATCGATCCATGCACTGAGTTGAGGTGCGAGGCGTTTTTTGAATTCTGCGCGGAACTGAACCTCATTCAGGGCCTTTGCTACCTCCGGAGCGCTCGCGGCCGTCAGACTGTTTTTCGCGTACGTCCTTAGCTCTTCGGCGCGCGAATCGTCGGAGAAAAAGGTGAACAAACCCGGCGGATACGTATTAGCGCCCAGCGCGTCGGTCTTTGCGAGCAGCGCTTTCATGTTCGCCCTGGCAAAATCCCATGCGATATCCGTTTGACCACTTTCGCGAGCGACTCTCGAGACAAGAAACACCGTTCGGCTCGTTGGCAACTCGTCCGTAAGCGCAATGGGAAGCGTCTTTTTCACCAACTTGGGATCCATCGCACCGGCCAGCGCGTCGTAATAATTTTGTTTTTCTTCAATGCTAGTTGTCTTGAGGCCTAGCTGATGAAGCTCGTTCCAAGTCGCTTCATCAGCATACCGCCCGACAACTGAAAAGACCGCTGGGCGAAGATCAGGGGCCAGCGATTCTGGATTAGCGAGAAAAGCCTTAAAACGTTCGCGACAATTCGCGACGATTTTCGGATCGTTCAGATTCCCGAGCGCCGTAATCAGGCTCGCCC
>OEMD01000608.1_pt1 | contig 9686 bp, 8 predicted proteins | sample 1487651 | NCBI WGS metagenome assembly OEMD01 (sample SAMEA104379606, study PRJEB20068) | metagenome | biome: 1000743; feature: 77; material: 1998 | place: USA | collected 2012 | depth 25 m | reverse complement strand
TGGCTGCTCTGAGCACCATCACCATGCGACGGCGTCGGTTGGTCAGATTGACCGCCTTGCTGGGGCCGCGGCGAACGCTCCGGGCCCGTTGGGCGGGTTGGCTGCGGGCGAGGATTCGTATAGTGCACTCCCCTGCCTATGCCTATCTGGAGGCCCGGGACAAGCTGCGCAGGGGGCGGTGTCGGCCTTGCCGTTGTCTCGGGGCGCGGAGTATTTTGCACATGACGCGGTTTCGGGCTTGCGGTTTTCTCAGGGCGCGAGGTCTGTTTCTTTGGCGTTGTTTTCCCGCTGCCAAGGGTGCTGAAGTTCTCACTCAGATACCTGCGAAACATGGCGCGATTTGGCTCTAGCGCCGCGGCTATCAGAAGATCACGCCGGCCAGCTTCAATGTGACCCTGTTTAATCAGACACAAACCGTGGCCGAACCATCCATCGCCCAGCGCGGAGTCGAGAGCGATCGCGGTTTCGAAAGAATCCTTGGCATCCTTGAGGTTGTTTTCAGCGCTGAAGACAAATCCGCGCAATGCGTGCGCGGCGGGGTTGCGCGGCGCAAACTTGAGACCTTTTTCGAGTGCCTCCTTTGCCTCCGGCGCCCGACCCAGGTTGAACTGCGACTCAGCGACTCGCGTCCAGGCAAAACCAAGGTTTGCGTCGAGGTTGGCCGCGCGCTCCGCCGCTTGCAGAGCGCCAGCGAGATCGGACTTCGATTGTCGATAATACGATTCTGCAATCCAGTCGGTCGCTGTCTGCGGTGGCGCCGAAGTTGATTTTTCCTTCAATGTGACTGCTGCAATCAAGGTGGAAAGCGCCTGGCGACCCGGAGCCGCCTCGTCAACTTCGTGCAACAGATCCTCCGCTTTTCGGATCTGACCAGCGACGAGGAATAACCCTGCGCGATAAACCTTTTCGCCGGACGAAGCAGGTACGCGACTGTGCGGATACTCTCCAAGCGCGCGCAGCACGTCGCCCTGACCATAAGAGGATAGTGATTCTCGCAGCCTGTCCTGCTCTGACGGAGAAAGCGCTAGATCGTTCAAATCGAGAACGCTCGGGTAGTAAAAACACCACTGAACCGAATCGATCGCGTTGGTCACGGGGGTCTTCGCCGGCTTGCCGCCCGGTTCTATCTCTGCCCGCTCGCCGCTCTGCACTAAGACCGAACCTTGCGAGTTAGAGATTTCTACCTCACCATCAAGAATCGTAAAACTGGTGGAGCCATTTGCGGCTACAGCTGCGACAAACTCGGTCCCGCGGATCGCGCCGTTCGCAGCGGGAGTTTGCACGTGTATTTCACGTGACTTTTCCCGGCTAAAAAAGTAAGCGGAGCCTTGCTTGAGGTCCATTGTCGGCTTGGCGCTCGCCATCTGCGGCGGCAAAATCTCCGCTTCGGTCAATTCGTCGACCCGTAGGATGCTCGAATCGCCAAATTGCACCGCCGCACGGCTATCTTCTCCCGTTCGCAGCCGATCGTGCACGATGAGCTGTTGACCCACGGTCGCTGACCGCCACTCCCCCGGCGGCCTAGAACTGTCCACCGAGTTTTCTTTTGAAATCAGCTCCGCCCCGCCCTTATGGCTCGTCTCTTCAGCACTCGCAATTCGACCCGATGACATTCCCAAAAATAGAACGGCGAAGACACTCACGCATCGACTGGTTGTAATCAGTCCCGAAAGGTTGTGCCGTCCTGACAACGGAACAGACGCGATCGGCTGAGCGAGGCTTACCAGCTCACCCGCGGTCAGTTTTTCAACGAGTTGTGGCATGTGCATCCGTTTCCGGCGACAGCCAAGAAATATCGTTTCCGAGGGTTTTTTGGAAGAACTTTCGCATTGGCGGAATCGATTTGTCTTGCTCCGGCTGGTTTTTGAATGGTTAGGCTCTGCAGTTTCCCTTAGCATCAGAACGTGCTCCGAAAGCGTCTGTGGCTGTCTGCGATCGTGTTTACCGTTTGCTTCGGTCTAAGCAGTCCGGCAGCCGAAGTAGAAATTGTGCCAGTTAAGGGCGGCCAATTCGTTGGCGTTGCAGGTTGTAAATCGTCCAGTTGCCATGGAGGGGCCGGCGAGAAACACGACCAATATCTGACCTGGTCACGGAAGGATTTTCACGCGCGCTCCTATGCGATTTTGACGAACGCGCGCTCGACGCGAATGGCCGAGACGCTCGGTTTAGCTACAGCACACGAGAGCAACCGTTGCACAGTTTGTCATTCCCCGTTCCAATGCGTGGCGCCTGCACGGCTGGCCGCGACGGCGCGCCCGGACGAAGGCGTCTCCTGCGAAAGTTGTCACAGCGCGGGGGAACCGTGGTTACGCGGGCACACCCGAAAGGATTGGACTTACGCCATCCGCGTCACCGCCGGCATGCGCGACCTGCGAAGTTTTTACGTTCGCGCGAATACCTGCGTGGCGTGCCACCAGAATCTCGATGGCGACATCAGCAGGGCCGGCCATCCTGAGCTCACCTTTGAACTTGACGGACAATCTGTCGCCGAGCCGAAACACTGGCGAGACGACGATCCATCTAGTGGGCTACGGGCGTGGCTCGTCGGACAAGCCGTAGCCCTGCGCGAAATGAGTTGGGCGCTCTCACACAATGAAACGCCCGACGCAGAAGCAACTGCAAGATGGAAAGGGTTGGTGTGGTTGTTGGCAAGAGTAACTGCACGGCAAACTGACCTGCCACTTATAGATCAACCGCCAGAAGTAATGAGCCGGGCCCTGTTTACTGGCACACAAGAACAGGCCGACTTATTAGCGCGCCGCGCGGCGGAATTTAGATTGAGCGATGGCTTTGCCCAGCAACTTCTCGGCGTGCTTGCAGCGACGCATTCTGAATTCGTTGTATCCAGGGAAACGTCGGCCGACGTACTTTTCCGCCGTGCGCAAAGACTAGTCCTTGCACTTGATCGCTTCTCCGCTGCGGTTATCCACCAGGAGCCAGGTGTCGCAAAAAATCCGGCACTTACCCAACTACTCGAGGACATTCGGTCGCGTGCCGATTTTCAGGTGCCGCGGTTCGCTGAGCACCTACGAATCTTTTACGCGACAATTAAACCCTCCCCACGATAGAACTCACGAAAAAACGACCGAGTTCCGGCAATGGCTAGTGAAACTCCTATCGCCTTGCGTTACACACGGCTCTAAAGATCTGTGAAAGGATTTGACCTGCTGATCGTCCCGTGTTCGCCTTGTTGCTGGATGAGTTTTGCAACCAGCCCACTCCATCCGGTCTGGTGGGACGCGCCAAGTCCGGCTCCGGTATCGCCATGAAAGTACTCATGGAACCAGTACCGATCCTTGTCGAGCGCCTTGACTGAGGAGCGCGCGAAAGGTCGTTGACCGTCACTAGCGCGCAGCCAAATGCGGATAAGCCGATTCGATAGTTCGTTCGCGATGCCGTTTAAGGTAGCGAACTGGCCTGAACCGCTAGGACATTCTACTTGGAAATCGTCGCCGTAATAATGATGAAATTTCTGCAATGACTCGATCAGTAAATAATTGATCGGCATCCAAACAGGTCCACGCCAGTTCGAGTTGCCACCGAATACGTTGGTCTGCGATTCGACGGGCTCGTAACTGACGAGTTTTTCTTCGCCCCGAACGGTCAACACGTATGGATTCTCCTTGTGAAATTTACTCACCGAACGCACGCCGTAGTCGCTGAGGAATTCTGCAGGATCGAGCATGCGTCGCAGCAAACATTTCATGCGATGACCGCGCGTCAGCGCAATGAGCCGGCGTTCACCCACCCCTGGCTCTTGCCATCGTGAAATCAGACTGCAAAGTTCAGGCTCATTTTCGAGATACCATTCGAGTCGCTCTTTGAATCCAGGAAGCACATCTAGTAATTCAGGTTCGATCGTTTCCACCGCAACCAATGGCATTAACCCAATGAGTGAGCGCACACGCACCCGCAGATATCTTCCGCCCGGGGTGTGAAGTACGTCGTAGTAAAACTCGTCTTCTTCGTCCCATAATCCTATTCCTTTGCCGCCGAGATTATTCATCGCGGCGGCAATGCTAAGGAAGTGCTCGAAGAACTTCGTCGCGATATTTTCGTAGACTGAATTTTCTCGGGCGAGCTCCAGTGCGATGCGCAGCATGTTGAGGCAGAACATTCCCATCCAGCTTGTGCCATCGCTTTGCTCGAGCCGGCTGCCGTCGGGAAATGCGGCGTTACGATCGAATACGCCAATATTATCAAGCCCCAAAAAGCCACCCTGGAAAATGTTATTGCCTTCAGAATCTTTGCGGTTCACCCACCAAGTGAAGGCGATCAGCATTTTATGGAAAACAGTTTCGAGGAATGCGCGATCCCCTTGGCCGCTTCGTTTCCGTTCGATCTGATAAACCCGCCACGCCGCCCACGCGATGACCGGTGGATTAACATCGCTAAAATTCCACTCGTATGCAGGGATCTGACCGTTTGGATGCTGATACCATTCGCGCACGATGAGATCGAGCTGGCTCTTTGCAAATTTCGAATCGACCAACGCAAGCGGAATGCAATGAAAAGCTACGTCCCAGGATGCATACCACGGAAATTCCCACTTATCGGGCATCGACATCACCCGCTCGTTGTAAAGATGACGCCATTGCGAATTGCGCCCGTGTCTGCGTTCGACTGGCGGCGATGGGAAAGCGGGATCACCTTCGAGCCATTGTTCTACGACGTAGTGATAGAATTGTTTGCTCCAAAGCATTCCCGCCAGCGCCTGTCGCTGAATCGCGTAATGCTCGTTACTCAAACGGCTGGGCGCGAGCGCGGCGTAAAATTCGTCGGCTTCATGCGCGCGCTTTCTAAACAGACCGTCGAAGTTCACGAATGGTCGAAATGATCTCTCGTCCTCCGTAATTTGCTTCAGCCGTAGGCGAATCGTCCGGCTCTCCTGAGGCGAAATATCGATCTTATAAATGGCAGCAGCCTTTGTTCCTACGCGTGCTGGGTTAACGGCTTTCTTTTTCCCATGAACCACATAATTGTTGATCGAGTCTTTTACGAATGGAGTCGCGTTTGGAACACCCCAGAGACGCTCTCCGTTACTTTCGTTCTCCGTAAAAACAAGCTCAGCTGCGCCTTCACAATACAGCCGGTAATCGCCAAGAAGATCGTGGCTCGCTTCGATGACGCGCACCTCTGAGGGACCATCGCGTCCCATGTGCAGGTTTGGGCGCCGCGCATCGCGACCCCAGCTCCAGGTGTTGCGAAACCAGAGCGTTGGCAAAATGTGCAACGGAGCTGCTTTGCCAACGTAGTTTGTTGCCGTTGCGCGAATCAGGATATCGTTCGTCGAATTCTTTGCGTACTCTATCTCGATGTCGAAGAATCCATTTTCGAGCGCGGCCGTGTCCCAAAGTTCAAATTCGCCTTCGCGCTTTGAGCGCCTCGCATTTTGCGTCACCAACTCTTCGTACGGGAAAGAAGCCTGCGGATACCGATAAACCATCCGCATAAAACTATGCGAAGGTGTATTGTCGAGGTACCAATAAACTTCCTTTACGTCCTCGCCATGATTGCCCTCGGAACCGCTCACGCCAAAGAGGCGCTCCTTCAAAATCGGATCGCGTCCGTTCCAAAACGCGAACGCAAAGCAGAGCCGTTGCTTGAAATCAGAAATCCCACCAATGCCATCCTCACTCCAGCGATAAGTGCGCGACCGAGCGTGATCATGCGGAAAGTAATTCCACGCGTCACCGTTCACGCTGTAATCCTCCCGCACGGTCCCCCATGCGCGCTCGCTTAGATATGGCCCCCATAAGTCCCAACCTTCTCCAGGCCGGTCATTTTGGGCAACGCGGGCTTCCTCAGCGTTCATGCGAAACGCTGTTCAATCACATTTGAGCTTCCCAGCCAACTCAGTTTTGCGCGGGCACACTCGGTGCGCCCGTGCGAATACCTTTCAGACCGCGTCTCTCAGGCGGCCGTTTTCAGTTTCGCGAGCTTGGCGCATTCTTCCGCACACTTCCGGCAGGCTTCGCTGCAACGGGAAAACGCCTCAATTCGGGCCGCGACAATGTTCGTAGCTAGTTTGGTAACTCTGCCCAATAAACGTACGGCCGCTTTGTGCTAGAAATTGTGCTAGGATGACGACTTTTTTACTCACCGCTCGTGAACGCGATTCTGATCGTTGAAAATCGCGTTTTTACCCTCGTAAATCGATCGGTTTTTAAAACGAAAAGGAGCGCTTTGAAATCGACGATTTCGGAATCCTAAGTCTTGCAGGTCTGGCCCTCTAATGCCGGAACAAGTACGTTAAGGCATTGTTTGGCAACCAGAAGGCAACAGTTCAGCTACCCGCCGCGTGAAGGACGGATAAATGAGCCGTACCGTTAGGCGAAACGGACGATCTTCTTGCTTGTTGCCGGTCGAATGCTCCAGTAGCGCGCCGCTTCTTTCGGCCTAACGAGTTGCCGGTAATGGCCGAATATCATTCCCGAATCGGTGTGACCCATTTCCAGTGCGAGCGCGGCAGCGTCCCGAAATTGCGCCAAATGGTACGAGGCAAAGCTGTGGCGTAGCGCATTATCTGGCCAATTCGTGATTTCAGCGGCAACGCGTAGCGCGTCGAATTCCTTCACAAAATTATCAGGCGTGATTTTGCCGAAATGTTTTCGGACCGGCGCAAGCCATTCACGAAGATTCGGTTGAATCTTCACGAAACGTCGCCGTGCTGTTTTGGACTTCGCGGCTGTGACTTCGATTAGTTGCTCGCCATCAAAATGAATATCGCGCCAATCGAGACGTTCCAATTCAGCGCGACGCAAACCGGCAAACAATCCAATCGCGATATACGGGAGCATTTCAGGCGTAGCGTTTTCCAACAAATTCGCCGCTTGCGTGACGGTCAAAATTCCCGGCGGCGCGTCAGGCTCTTTCGCTTTCGCTGTGTTTTGCGCCGGATTGGAAACCGCATAACCGAGCGTAACCGCATGACTAAAAAACGTCACGAGAACACGCCTGAAATTGTTCCGCGTATGATCGGGAAATATATGGAAACCGGCGTTTTTTACCTATGAAAAAGCGTTTTCAGAGGGAGTGCGCCCGGCGCGGCTCGAACGCGCAACCTACGGCTCCGGAGGCCGTCGCTCTATCCAGTTGAACTACGGGCGCGATAGGCTCAGAAGATAGCCAATTTTAATGATTTAGCGATCTGGTGATTCATTGGTTTCCCAATCGCTAAATGCTTCCGTTGACGTTTGCAATTTCACCTATCCTGCTGGAAACTGTTCGCCCGCCAGGCGGGCGGGGAGGGGAAATTTTTCATGAATCAGATCATCGACGCCATTGAGAAAGAACAGCACAGAAGCGACGTGACGCCGTTTTCTGTGGGGGATAGCGTGCGCGTTCATACCCGTGTGGTGGAAGGGGACAAGGAACGAGTCCAGATATTCGCCGGCATAGTCATTGGCCGTAAGGGCCGCGGCCTCAACGAGACGTTCACCGTGCGCCGAATCTCCTACGGAGAAGGCGTGGAGCGTGTGTTTCCACTGCATTCGCCGCGCATTGCAAAAGTAGAAGTGGAGCAACAAGGCCGCGCGCGTCGCGCCAGACTAAATTATCTTCGTACCCGCAAAGGTAAGGAAGCGACCGCGGTCCGCGAATGACAAAGCATTTAGCGATTTAATGATTGAGTGATTTAGCGAATTCGTTAAATCATTAAATCATCGAGTCATTGAATCGCGAAAATGTATCGGCGATGCGGATTTCGTTACGAGAAAAAACTGCGCGCCACCGGCGTCGCGGATATTGCCGGGATCGACGAGGCTGGGCGTGGTGCGTTGGCAGGTCCGGTTGTCGCGGCTTCTGTAATTCTTCCTGAAAAATTTCGTCATCGTCGCCTGAACGATTCCAAGCAGCTCGCCCCGGAATTGCGCGAGGAAATTTATTCGGATCTCGTGTCCAATCCCGAAGTCAGATGGACGGTTAGCACTGTCGATTCCACCGAGATCGATCGCATCAACATTCTGCGCGCGAGCCATCGGGCCATGCGCCTGGCGATCACAGAACTCATCGAACCGCCTGACCACGTCTTGGTTGACGGGCTGCCGGTCATTCCTTTTCCATTTCCGCAAACTGCCATCATCGACGGCGACTGCATCAGTCTGAGCATCGCTGCCGCCAGCGTGATCGCCAAGGTAACGCGCGATCGGATGATGCGTGACTTTTGCGCCCAGTTCCCGCAGTATTGTTTCGGCCAGCACAAAGGTTACGGAACCGAGCTGCATCTATTGAAACTCCATGAATTCGGGCCTTGCCCAATCCATCGCCGATCTTTCGAACCGGTGGCACAACCGCTTCTCGCGTTGGAGGACCTCACCCAAATCCGGTCATCTCCGGCGAGGCGCACGCGGCGAGAAGTTAGCGCGCCGCTACCTCAAGCGTAACGGTTACAAGGTCCTCTTCCGCAATTTCCGCGGTCGCAGCGGCGGTGAGATCGATGTTGTCTGTCGTGACAATGACACACTGGTGTTTGTCGAAGTAAAGACCCGCCGCCGCGAAGATTTTGGCCGGCCCTTCGAAGCGGTTGATCGAGAAAAACGAAAGCGCATTTCTCGTGGTGCTCTGGCCTGGCTCCGAATGCTGGATAATCCCGATATTCTCTTTCGATTCGATGTTGTTGAAGTCATTATCGCGGACGACGCGAAACCGCGTCTCGAATTAATCAAGAACGCATTCCCGCTCTCTAAACCATACCTTTATTGAGGTGATGTCTAAAGGATCCCGGGCACGCGACCGCTGCAGGAATCTACTTGCAATCGAACTTCCGACGCCCGGATAATCCGCAAACTTTTGTGAACACGAAGATAAATCATCTCGCCGTCTGGATCCTCGTTGTGGTCCACCAACTGATTGGCTGGGGCTGGTACACCGTCTTTGGCGAGAAGTGGCTCGATCTGCATGCTCGAACGATGACCGACATCGAGCGCACGCATAACGTTGGCGCGTACGTCTTTGCTGTGGTCACTGCAATCGTCGTGAATTACACGTTGGCTTGGCTGATCTCACGTCTCAATGCGACCACTGCGGTCGCTGGATTGAAGGTTGCGTTGGTTTGCTGGTTCGGCTTTTTGTTTGTTGAACACGCTACGATTGCTTTGTTCTCCGCTTTCGAAACAAATCCGTGGCCACTAATCTTGATCGACATGGGCCGGCCATTTGTCGCTTTCTCAATCAGCGGACCAGTCCTTGGCGCCTGGCGAAGACGCTCGCTGTAGCCGCGGTCGCTAACCGCGGTCCTCGACATGGGCGCGCGACCAGTGCTGGACAATCGCAGTGCCGTTGGCAAAATCATAAGTGCCTATCATGTCCGATCCCATTCTTGTCGCTCAATCGAAGGAACAAATCTTTTTGCTGCCGAAAATGGCAAATCGCCACGGTTTGATCGCGGGCGCCACTGGCACGGGTAAAACAGTCACGCTACAGACGCTCGCGGAGAATTTCAGCGCGCGAGGCGTGCCGGTCTTCATGGCGGACGTGAAAGGCGATCTCGCTGGACTGAGTCAGCCTGGCGGAAATAATCCGAAAGTCCTCGAGCGCGCGAAGGAACTTAAGATCGATGATTTCAAAGGCGAAGCCTGCCCCGTGGTGTTTTGGGATGTGTTCGGCGAGCAGGGCCACCCGGTGCGCGCGACTGTTTCGGAAATGGGTCCACTTCTGCTCGCGCGGTTACTCGAGCTGAACGATAC
>OEMD01000430.1_pt2 | contig 10051 bp, 7 predicted proteins | sample 1487651 | NCBI WGS metagenome assembly OEMD01 (sample SAMEA104379606, study PRJEB20068) | metagenome | biome: 1000743; feature: 77; material: 1998 | place: USA | collected 2012 | depth 25 m | reverse complement strand
GTGCGGGATCGCGATCCTCGCGGTCTTTGGATTTCGTGGGCAGAAGAGCACTGCCACGCCGACCGAGGTCTTCCCCGATATGGTGCGCCAGATGAAGGTTCGTGCACAAGCGCCGCTCGGCCTTTTTGCGGACGGGCGCGGGCCACGTCTGCCAGTCGCGGGTACGGTGCCGATTGGCTATGAGATGCCAAAGCCGGTGTCAACTCAGCAACCAGGGGCCGACGTGGGTTCGTGGTCCCATCCGCGCGCTGATTTTGGTGCCGGCACTGATTACTACAACACTGGCAAGATGGGCGATCACTGGGGAACAGGCATTCCGGTTCCCGTCACGCGCGAGTTGATGGAGCGCGGGCAGCAGCGTTTCAACATAACCTGCGCGATGTGTCACGGCGCTACTGCAGCAGGTAACGGGATCACAAAGCAATACGGGCTCGCGACTGTCGTCACGCTTCAGGATGAACGAATCCGCAAGATGTCTGACGGGGAGATTTTCAACACGATCACCAATGGCAAAAACACAATGATGGCCTACGGGCCAAACGTAATTGTGCCCGATCGCTGGGCGATCATCGCGTACCTACGCGCGTTACAGCGCAGCCAAAACGCAACGACAGCCGATGTTCCTGAAGATCGGCGCGCAGAACTGGAGAAACAATGAGCGAGCGTTTACAGACCGCGCCCAAGCCAGAAGGGGAATATTTCGAGAGCAGCCGCTTTGCAGGTCTTTCATCGCTGCTTGGCCTGATTGCGATCGTGGGGCTGGGGCTTTGCGTCGTGGGCGCATTTCTAAATCCGCATCAATTCAGTTACTCGTGGCTCTTTGCATTTGCATTTTTCTTCACGCTTTGCGCGGGCTGCTTTTTCTGGACGATTGTGCATCATGCCACCGATGCCGACTGGTCGGTGGTGGTGCGGCGCCAGTTGGAAAACATTGCGGTGTTGCTGGTGGTGCTGGCGATTCTTTTTGTGCCGATCCTACTCCTTCGACGCCATCTGTATTCCTGGATGGACATCCCGCCCGGTGTGGAATCTTCGCTTGATGCGAAGCGCGCCTATCTCAATTGGTATTTCTTTCTAATCCGCGCCGTTGTGTTCCTGGGCTTTTTTCTTTGCGCAGCGCTCGTTTTGCGCCGCTTATCGGTGAAACAGGACAAGGATGGAAGTCCACGGTTCACCATCTTAATGCGTAAGGTCGCGTTTATCAGCCTGCCAATGTTCGCGCTTTGTCTCACCTTTGGCGCGTTCGATTGGCTCATGAGCCTGAACTATCACTGGTTCTCCACGATGTTTGGCGTGTACATCTTCGCGGGCGCAGCGGGGAGCTCGATGTCACTGCTCGTTCTGGTCATCACAGCCTTGCGGCGGGCTGGATATTTGAAGGACATCATCACCGTCGAGCACTACCACATCATGGGAAAATGGATGCTGGCCTTCTGCATTTTCTGGGCTTACATCGGGTTCGGCCAGTACATGCTCATCTGGTATGCGAACATCCCGGAGGAGACTCAATTCTTTATTACCCGAAACACTGAATCGTGGTGGGCATTGAGCATGCTGCTGGTGGTCGGCCGCTTCTTTGTCTGTTTTGCTATCTTGCTTCTCCGCTCCATCAAAAAGGAACCGAGCCGCCTTTGCTTGGTAGCGGGATGGATTCTGTGCATGCAAATGCTAGACATGTACATCATCGTTTTGCCGGCGCTACACGGCACAGGCGTGCACGTCAGCATCTGGGATTTGCTGTCCCTCATCGCCATCGGCGCAACGCTCGGTTTCGTTTATCTGCGAATTGTACCTCGGACTTCTCTCTTTCCGGTCCGCGATCCGCGCCTGATTGAATCTTTGAACTTGGTGAACTGATATGGCTGGTACCGAATCACTTCGTCAAGTTGCCCATGCACGCGCTCCATTGTCGGCGTGGTTCGGCATCGTGCTTCTCTTTGCGCTTTTTGGTGTGATCGTGCTCGCGATCATTGGGCCGTCGCCGCGTGGAAGTGATTACGAAGAAACCCGGGCGAAAAAGCGCGTGGAGAATTTGAAGACGTTACGCGAGGAAGCCGACAAGGCCTTGACGAGTTATGGTTGGATCGACAAAAACAAGGGCGTCGCTCGCGTTCCGATCGAGCGCGCCATGGAATTGACAGTTGCCGACCTGGCGAAGCAAAAGCCGGCGCCCGCAGGTCCGATCGCTACGCCGGAATCGCAGGCAACCGCAAGCGCTGGTGCGAGCCCTGCTCCCGCCTCTCCAGCCCCGGCCGGCTCCCCGCAATCGGGCGGCGCATCGCCGGCCGCGCAAGCTCCAGCGTCGCCTTCGGCAGCGGCTCAGTCGTCACCACCGAGCCCGGCTTCACCCAGCCCCACGAAAAGCCCATGACCATCCTTGACGTTTCAATGTTTCAACGCTTTTGCGCTCAATGAATCCTGCCGGAATACCACTTAAAGAGCCGTCCGTTTCCGCTGCTGCAGGTGACACGGGGCAATTGGAACGGGCCCTGATCGACGCGTCAACTCGCGTGCCGGTATTGATCTTTTACACCTCGGCGGTGGCGTGGTTGATCCTTGGCACGTTGCTGGCCGGTTTTGTTTCGTTCAAGCTGCACACGCCGGATTTGCTTTCTGACATCAGTTTTCTCACGTGGGGGCGCGTGCGCCCCGCCCATATGAACGTGATGGTGTACGGCTGGGCGTCCATGGCTGGCATGGGCACGGCAATTTGGCTGATGGCGCGATTGTGTCGCACAGTCTTGCGTTATCCGCTGCTCTTGGTTGCGGGCGCTGGATTTTGGAACTTGGGAGTTCTCTTGGGCGTGGGCGGAATTCTGCTCGGCGATAGCACTGGTTATCAATGGCTCGAGTTTCCCAGCTATGCCGCGATTATTCTTTTTGTCGCCTACACCCTCGTTGCCTCCTGGGCGGTGCTGATGTTTCGGTTTCGGCGCGGGGAACAAATTTACATTTCGCAATGGTATTTACTTGGTGCGTTTCTCTGGTTCCCGTGGCTTTACGCGGCTGGCCAGTTAATGCTCTTCGTCGTCCCAGTGCAGGGAGTGTTGCAAGCGGCTGTTGGCTGGTGGTACGCGAATAATCTGCTCTTTCTCTGGTTCGGCGCGATCGGTCTCGGCACTGCCTATTACATGATTCCCAAAGTGATTGGTCGCCCGGTGTACAGTTATCATTTGGCAACGATCGGCTTCTGGAGCTACGCGCTATTCTCGAGCTGGACTGGGATGCAGCGCCTCGTCGATGGACCGTTCCCAGCCTGGATGGTCACTGCCAGTATTGCAGCCACGATCCTCACGCTGATTCCCGTCGCCACCGTTGGGCTCAATCATCACATGACGATGCAGGGTTATTTCCCCCTCATGCGCTACAGCCCGACGCTTCGTTTTACCGTGTTCGGCGCCATGTCTTACACAGTCTTTAGTCTGGTAGGTGTTTTGATTTCGCTGCGCTCCGTGGCCCGCTACGTGAATTTTACTCAAGCGAGCATCGCGTATTCGCATCTCGGTCTTTACGCATTCTTCACGATGGTGATTTTCGGTTCGATGTACTACATCGTGCCACGGTTAATTGGACGCGAGTGGCGCTACGCGTCGTTGATCAAACTGCATTTCTGGGCATCGGCCTACGGCATCGGGCTGATGACGCTGATGCTTCTCGCTGGCGGTTTTCTTCAAGGGGCAAGCATGGAAAATCCTTCGCTCGCTTTCAGTGAGAGCGTCGAAACCATATTGCCTTACCTGCGCGGGCGCAGCCTATCCGGCATTTTACTGACCGTGTCGCACTTCATCTTTGCGTATCATTTCGGGCTAATGCTCTTCGGCCTGGGCCGGAAATCGACGGTGCCCACATTTCTTAATCCAGTCGAAGCGGAGGGGGCCGAAGTGGCGCACTAATGAAAGGACTCGCCCCTCTTTTTTTCGGAATCTTCGGGACATTTGCGTTCTCCTGGGTGGGATTGACGGTGATCCCGAATTGGCAAATCGGACACCTCAATCCTCAATCTGACGAGGAAGGCACAGACATCTATCCGATGCCGCAATCGGGAATGGTCACGCGCGGCGCGCGCGTTTACGCTGCCAATGGCTGCAACTATTGTCACAGCGAGCAGGTGCGCGCCGATTACGCGGGGGCCGATATCGAGCGAAAATGGGGTGTTCGTCGCAGCGCGCCGCGCGATTACATTTTCGAACGACCTGTTTGGCTAGGTAAGGCGCGCATGGGCCAGGACCTTGCCAACATCGGCGCACGCGCACCAAAGGAAGAGGAAAGCCCTTCGCCCACCGGCAGCGCAAGTCCCGCGCCACAAGGAGCGGCGGTCTCCAGTCCGCCGCCTTCAGCAGGTTCGCCTTCACCCGCGAGCTTACCTGCCGCAACAGCGCCCGTAGCCCCACGAGGTTCGCCGGCGCCGAAAGGGCCAGGTAGTCCTGCTGCAGCGGTTTCGCCAAGTTCGCCTTTGCCGAGGGGAACCGTGGCCGCAGGCCCGAGCACGGGCGTCGCTTCGCCGTCTCCAGCGGCAGCCGCGAAGGCTTCTGCTGCCGCAAGTCCGGTCATGCCACCAAGTCCGTCAGCCCCGTGGCCCGAGCAGACCGCGGGCTTGCCACCAATGTATTCCGCTGCCTGGCATCATGTGCATCTTTATTCGCCGCGCAGTATTAACCTCGATTCGAACATGCCGTCCTATCGTTTTCTTTACCAAGCTCGCCGTATCAGTGACGCGCGTTCAGCAGATGCGTTGCAGCTTACCGGTTCCGACGCTCCGCCTGAGGGATGGGAGATCGTTCCAACTTACGATGCGAAATGTCTTGTGGCGTACATGATGGCGCTTAATCAATCGCATCCATTGAAAGAAGTTAGATCGGCCGGTGCGACACCCACAGCGGCGCCAGCGGCTTCACCTTCACCTGCCCCCGGAGGACAGCCACCCAAATGAACGAGAGCACGCCAACACCGGAGCCGCATTCTGGCCAGGGTATGGATTACAGCGAAATCGCTGACGTCCAGGACGTCCATGCCGCGGTGCAGCGCGAAAAACGTGAGCCCCGTGTGGGTCGCGAACCGCTGTCCATCTGGTTGATCGCAGTGTACGGACTGGCAGTATTTTTTGGCGGTGCGTATCTTGGCCGTTACTCGGGAAATTTTAGCGGTGAAGCGCTTGATCCATACGGCGGTGAAATGGCCACGATGAAAAAGGTTACCGGACCGCAGGGCGCACAACTGGCGGCGGAACTTTCGCCGCATGATCGCGGCAAGAAGATTTTCGCGGCCAATTGCCAGACATGTCACCAGGCCAACGGTCTCGGTGTGGCGGGTCAGTATCCGCCGCTCGCTGGTTCGGAATTTACAACGGGCGGCTCACGACGACCGGCGATGATTGTTCTCAAAGGTTTGACAGGCCCAGTCAAGGTGAAAGGCCAGCAGTATGGCACGGCGGTGATGCAACCGTGGGACAAAACATTGACCGACCAAAAAATTGCTGACGTTATCACGTACGAGCGAAGCGAATGGGGGAACAACGCCAGCCCGGTGACGACCGAGCAGATTGCGGCGTTGCGCAAGGAGCTCGCGAATCATCCCAATTCGTTTACTGAACCGGAGATACTTGCGGCTCCCGATGAAGATCTTGCGGGCGGCGCTCCGGCGGGTGCTGCACCTCCCAAACCGGGCGAAGCTGCAAAGCCCGGCGAACCACCGAAGCCGAAAGGGTAGCGCACAGCTTGCCCGCCAATGTGCGGGCATCCCGCGTGCTTAACGTCGGCGTCACGCTTTGGAAAGCGTCTAGCCTTCTCGATTCGGAGTGCCGAGGATGTGGCTCTTCGGCGGCATCATCACGTTGTCGAAGTTTTGAGTGAACATCGCAGCCGCGAAGAAGGCGACGGCGCGCAATGTTTCCTTGCCGACATTGACGAGGTCGTGTTTTATCGGCGTTGGAATCGCAAAAACACTGCCAGGACCGACCCGGTAGGTGCTGCCATCTTCCATGTGCAATTTCCCGCTACCACCAATGATGTATTGCGTCTCTTCGGTAGCGTCGGTGTGCCAGCCGAGGCGATGCCCGGGTTCAATTTCATACACGATCGTTGAAGATGCAGTCGTGCCCTGGCCGCCGTAGACGGCAAAAGCGCCAGACCAATGAACTGACTCATCGTCCTCGGCCCAGACTTCAGTGCGCTTAAGTTTATCAGATGCGACAACTGGATTCATGGGGCCGAGGCTAGGGTGTGCCTCGGCAGAGTCAATAACGGAAACGCCCTCTGTGCGTCTTGCGGTCGACACGACTGCCACTACCGCAGCAGCGCTTCGGCGAGCACCTCGGCCATGTGCTTTGGCCGGATATTCTTGAGATGACTAATTTGATGCCGGCAACTTGTCCCTGAGGCGATGATCTGTGTCTCGCGCCCTTGATTCTCGAGCTTGTCCATCAAATCCTGGGCGACTTGGACGGAGAGATCGTACTTCTCGGCAAGCGCGCCGAACGCGCCGGCCATTCCGCAGCAGGCTGTATCGAGCACGATGGCTTTCCTCCCGGGCAAACGTTCCGCAAGTCTTCGCATGAACGCAGGATTCATGATCGACTTGGCATGACAGTGCGGATGAATTACAACGTTCGTCTCTAATTTGTTGAATTGCAGCGCGCTCGGTTCCTGCTCGAGCAGATCGTTCACGAATTTTTCGAACAAGAAACAGCGATTCGCTATCTTCTCCGCGCTCTGGATCCTCAGCTCGCGATAATCTTCCACGAACATCGACCAGCACGACGGCTCGAGAAACAGGATCGGAGTGCTGGAGGTCCGAGCCGGACCGGCATTAGGGAGAGATGAGAGAACGCCCACATTGTGTTTTCCGACTTTCGCCGCGGCCTCGAGATTTCCCAGGCTAAACGCTGGTCGTCCACAGCAGCGCCGGCTCTCTGCGAGCGAAACCTCGAACCCGAGAGCTTCCAGCACTGTGACCGCGGCAATGCCGATGTGCGGTTCGTGGTAGCGCACAAACGTGTCGTCCCAAAGAATGACGGGGCCGCGCTTCTGTAGGGCGTTTCTGTGAAACGCCGTGGCGTCTGACACAGACGCCCTACAATGCTTCGAAAACCATTTGTCGAAACGTTCCTGAGCATAATAGGGCAGGGAACGTCTCGCGGTAATTCCAATCGCCTTCTCCATCGCAACCCTGACTGGCCTGTAATGCAAAATGCGGTTCGCGAGCGACGGCATCACACAGCCGATTTTGCCTAACAAATCGACGTTGCTGAAAAGTCGCTCGCGTAATGGCAAACCGTCGCGCTGATATCGTGCATGCATCAGTTCTGCCTTGAGCAGCGCGAGATTCACGTTCGACGGGCATTCGGGTGTGCACCCTTTACAAGAGAGACAATTACTCAGTGCGGCATCCAATTCCGCCGAATGCAACGGATCGTGTCCATTGACCCGCAGTTCCAGCGCAGCGCGGATTATGTTGGCGCGGCCACGCGTAGACATGACTTCTTCATGGGTGGCCATGAATGTTGGGCACATGATTCCGGTCTGTTTAAGGCAGCCGCCGCAGCCGTTGCATTGTTCCAGGTTGCCGGTGAACGAGCGGTCTTTGAACGCGTAGGCGAGCATGGGCTCGAATGGAAGCTCCAGCGGTCGCGTGAAGTTTTCGCGCAGATGATTGTCGATTCTGTGTCGATGCCAGTCCGGCTCGGACCCATCGGCGAAAATTTTTCCCGGATTGAAAATGTTTTTTGGATCGAACGTTCGCTTGATCTCGCGCATTACTCCGAGCAGCTCATTTCCGAGTTGGTCGCCCATGTATTCCGTGCGCGCGATGCCAACACCGTGCTCGGCGGAAAGTGAGCCTTTAAACTGGCGCACCAGCGCGGAGGTTTGATCTGCGACTTGGCGAAACTTTTTTAGGTCGTTTGCGTTGTGCAGATCGAGCACGGGCCGGACATGCAAAAGTCCGCTCGCGGCATGACCATAGTAACTCGCCTCCAATCCAAGCGGTTTCATAATCAATCGCAATCCACGCACGTATTCCGGCAACTGCGCCGGCCGAACGGCGGCGTCTTCGATAAACGCGACGGGTTTTGCCGGCCCGATGCAGCCGGTCAAAAGTGAGAGGCCGGATTTGCGCACCGACCAGACGAGATTCATTTGTGCTGGGTCGGTGAGGATTTTGGTGCGCCGGCCGACTTTTCTCGATTGTAAAATCGATAATCGTTCCGCAACGTCATCGTAGAACTCGATAATCAAAATCGAGTCGCAAGGCTGCGCGTCGAGCTCGAGCAAATCGCGTGCAGCCTGAAAATGAAGCTGGCCTTTGGTTTGATCGAGCAAAGGACGATCGATGTGCTCAATGGCGGCGGGTTTAAGATCGAGAAGCTCAACCGTGGCCTGCATCGCTTCATCCACTGAGGAAAAAAAGATCAGACCCAGGCCTTTCTCACTCGGCAGCGCCGAAATTTTAAGTTCGGCGGAGAAAATCGCGGCGAGCGTTCCTTCGCTGCCAGCGAAAATATTTGTGAGGTCATTCGGGGCGCGCAGGAACCTTTCGATGCCATAACCGGGCCAGCGTTTTATCAGGCCCGCCGGCCAGCGCTCGATCATTTCCGCGCTTCGTGCACGAATGAGATTCTCGATTTCAGCTCGCTCCGAGCATAACGATTCGTGCATTGCGCCGATCTTTTCGGTGCGACCATCGGCCATCACAACTTCCAGAGACGTCACGTGATCGGCGGTTGTGCCGTAAACTGGGCAACGCGCGCCGGAGGAATTGTTCGCAATCATTCCGCCAAGTGTCGCTCGTGAGCTCGTTGCTACGTCCGGACCGAAACAAAATCCATGCGGCCTTAGAAAATCGTTGAGCTGATCGAGAACAACGCCTGCCCCGACGCGCACGCTGCGTTTTTCGAGGTCAAGGTCAGTGATTTGGCGGTTGTATCGTGAGAACTCGACAATCAACCCTTCGCCAATCGCGTTCCCCACCAGACTCGTACCGGCCCCACGCGGAGTGACTGAAACGCCGGCGTCGGCGGCTGCGCGAATAACTGCGCCTGCTTGCTCTGCGCCTTTCGGAAACGCGACGCCGAGCGGCTCGATCTGGTAAATCGAAGCATCAGTCGCGTAGAGCTGTCGCGTCAGATTATCAAAGCGAACATCACAGCCGGTTTGCCTGATCTTCCTTTCCTGCGCGGAGGTCATTTCGCCCACTCGAATATCACACGCGCGAGGCGATTTAGAAACTGCAGAACCCTCTGTCGGCGCGAGCAAACAGAGATGGCCTTACGGCTGACACAGCCGCCACTAAAGCAAATCCATCTGCGCATTCTCTGGCGCTGCTTCGGCAAAGCGAACGCCGACGCCAATCAGCCGCACCGGCTTCCCGGTGCGAGCAAACGCTTCGGCGAGAAGAGAACGGAAATCTGGTAATGCAGGAGCAAGGCCGGCGCGCTCGGCCGTGGTTCGCGTGAAATCGCTGAATTTCAATTTCACGAATATTTTTGTGATATCGCGGGTTGATTCCTTTTGCGCCAGATCAGCCATCAAATCCTGGAAGAGTTCCTCGAGCTTTTCTTCACACTGCTCGAGCGTCGTCAGATCAACAGCGAAAGTTTCCTCAGTGCTTAGCGACTTGCGCGGACGATCCGGTTCGACTGGCCGGTCATCGACGCCGCGACAGAGATCGTAAAGATCAAGACCGAATTTGCCGAAAAAACCGACAAGCTCCGGACGCGAGAAGCGCTGCAACTCGCCGCATGTTTTTACGCCGAGTTCTTCCAGTTTTCGCTCGGTCTTTTCGCCGATTCCCCAGATTTTGCGAACCGGCAAATCTTGCATGAAACGGCGCACTTCTTCCGGTTTCACTTCAAATTGGCCGTTTGGTTTGTTCATTTCGCAGGCGATTTTGGCAATCAATTTATTGGGACCAATTCCGGCTGACGAGGTGAGCCTCGTTTCCCGAAAGATTGTCCCGCGGATCACCTGTGCGAGCGGTCCCGGTTTGCCGGGATGGGCGCTCACATCGAGATAAGCCTCGTCGAGCGACAAGGGCTCGATGAGGGACGTGAACCGAC
>OEMD01000781.1_pt2 | contig 10195 bp, 7 predicted proteins | sample 1487651 | NCBI WGS metagenome assembly OEMD01 (sample SAMEA104379606, study PRJEB20068) | metagenome | biome: 1000743; feature: 77; material: 1998 | place: USA | collected 2012 | depth 25 m | reverse complement strand
CTTTTCCAACGAACTCCTCCTGACGAGCCGCATCGATTGTTCCCACTTCGGTCATATTGTTTTCAATCAGTCAACAGACTGGCAAATGCAAGAATCAATCACTTGGAGGGCGGAGCTCTGCGACGCTTGACGAGCATTCGATGGCATCGCACGCGAAGGCCCGCGGAGCTCGCCCCTCCATCGTCGATATCCGACCCCTTCCTTCAATTGCCGGTGGAATGCTGCTCCAATTCTGTTAATCTTATAATCCCGTGAATGAAACTCCAGCTGTGACGCAAGGCGATGGCGGATCTGCTGCCAGTTCTACTTCCACCGCCGCTCCGGCTTCTAGTGCCAGTCCGGCTTCGGACCGCGCCGATTTGCGGCCTGAAAATATTCAGGACGCCGTAATTCGTCTCGCCGGGAATTCGCAGGACGGTATCCAAACTGCCGGCGCATTCCTCGCTCGGCTTGCTGGACGCAGCGACCACGACGTCATGACGTACATGACCATCCCGGCCACGATCTCGGGTGGCCCGTCGATTTTCCAGGTCCGGATCGGTTCCGGGGAAGTATTATCAGCCGGTGATGAAGCCGATTTTCTCGTCGCGTTTTATCAGCACAGTTACCAAGACCACCTCGATTTCCTGAAAGAGGGCGGCGTGTTGCTTTACGATTCCGATAACGTCGAACCTAACCTCGACGACAAACGTTTCGTTTATGTCGGAGTTCCCATTACCGGTCTCACCGTCGAAGCACTCGGTGGCACGGCGAAAGACAAAGGCAAAAACATTTTCGTGCTCGGTCTGATCGCAAAAATTTTCAATCTCGACGACGACAAACTCAAAAAACTGATTACCGAAAAATTCGCAGGCAAGGACCAGAGCATCGTAAACACCGCGTTAATGGCCTTCCAGGCCGGTTACGCTTACCCGGTCGGAAACGTCCTGACGAAGCATTATCGATTCGAGCACTTCCCGAAAACGAGCGGCCGCGCGCAGATCACGATGGACGGCAATCAGGCCCTCGCCTACGGATTGATCGCCGCCGGTGTGCGCTACGGCGCCGGTTATCCGATCACGCCGTGGTCGTCCATCATGGAAACGCTCCGGCGCGAGCTGCCGAAATACGGCGGAATTTTTGTTCAGGCTGAGGACGAGCTTGGTGCGGTGTCGCTGGCTCTCGGATTTTCGTATTCAGGGTATCTCGCGGTCACCGGCAGCGCCGGACCGGGGATCTCGCTCAAGGCCGAAGCGATCGGTTGGGCGTCAATGGCGGAGATCCCGCTCATCATTTGCAACATTCAACGCGGCGGCCCGAGCACGGGGTTGCCGACGAACGTCGAGCAAAGCGATTTACATCAGGCGATCTTCGGCAGCCACGGCGACAGCCCGCGCGTTGTGCTCGCAGCAGCGAGCGTGGAAGATTGTTTCTACATCGCGATTGAAGCGGCCCGGATCGCGCGCAAATACAGCACGCCGGTTTTTATTTTGAGCGACACCTCGCTCGCCACGCGCATCGAAGCGTTCGACGAGCCCGATCTTTCGAAGTTGATGGTCGACCCGAAGCCCGATCTCACACCACGGGAGGGCGGTTTCAAGCCGTACGATCTCGAGCGTATCACGCAGCACATCCCGCCCGGCACGCGCATCCTTGACGGAAAATATCCGCTCATCGGCGGACTCGAACACGACGAGATGGGGCACCCCACGGGCAGCCCGAAACTGCACATGGCCATGACGGCGAAACGTCGCAACAAATTGCGCAAACTTGCCGAAGAAATTCCGGTGCCGGAAGTTTTTGGCGATCAGGAAGGCGACACACTGCTCGTCGGCTGGGGATCAACCTATGGGCCGATCCACGACGCCGTGAAAATGGGGCGCGAACACGGCGAAAAAATCGGCGCCATACATTTGCGTCACGTTCATCCGTTACCGAACGGCCTCGAGAAAATCTTTGCCAACTTCAAGCGCGTCGTCACCGTCGAGATGAACGATCAGGGCCTTTACGGGTTCGGGCAGCTCGCCACCATTTTGCGCGCGCGCTATTGCGAACCAAAAATTCAGAGCGTCACCAAGACCGACGGTCTCACCTTCCGCGTGAAAGAAATTCTTCAAGGCGTTTTTCCCGGCAAGTTTGTCTCAGTTAGGGGCTATTCACCGAACCGTCCAGTTTCCGGAAACGGCGAACAAGATGTCGATGTTGCCCGCGCCGAGTCTATCGCCCAAGGAGTTGGTTAACGATGATGTCGATATTATGAGCGAAACAACCCAAACCACGTCACCTGTAGCAGCAGGCATCCGCCAGTCCGGCTCGGACTCGCCGGCGATTCCCGAGCCGCCACGGGAAAAATTAACCAAGAAAGCCATCACCGCCGATCTCCCGACATGGTGTCCCGGCTGCGGCGATTTCGCGGTGCTCGCTGCGTTCTACAAAGTCCTCGAAAAACGCCAGCTCGATCACGAAAAGATCGTCACCCTCGCCGGGATCGGTTGTTCGTCGCGCTTTCCTTATTTCGTCAACGGCCACGGCGCGCATTACATTCACGGTCGCGCCGTCCCGCTTGCGTCCGGCATCAGCCTCGCCCGGCCTGACCTACACGTGTTCTTGTTCGGCGGCGACGGCGACGGTTTCTCCATCGGCGGCAACCATCTCGATCACGGCGCGCGCAAGAACATTAACATGACCTATTTCATCATGGACAACTTCGTCTATGGGCTGACCAAGAAACAGACTTCGCCCACGTCGCCCATCGGGTTCAAGAGCAAGACCGACCCCGCGGGCGCGATCGATCAACCGGTGAATCCGATGAAAAAATTGATAGCTGGCGGGGCAACCTTCATCGCGCGCACCCACGCCGCACAGGTGAATCACATGATCCAAATGATCGAGCGCGCGTTCGATCACCAGGGCTTCAGCGTCATCGAATGCTTGAGCGAATGCGTCGAATTTTTCCCGGACGTGTTCGATCCAGCCAACCCGCGCAAAGGCGGCAGCTTCGAAGTGATCCAGGAAAAGAAATGGGACGGCACACCCGAAGACGAGTTACGACATGACGTGACGGACGAATTGGCCGCGTACAAGCTGGCGTCGCTTCCGTTCCCAGGCGTCTTCGGCGTGTTTTATGAAACCGATCGCCCGACGAAAAACGCGCTGGAGAAGAAGTGGATTGAAACGACACGCGAAAAGACCGGCGGCGCATCTGATTTGGAATTACTCAAGAAGACATTCGACCGAATGAAGTGACGGCGAATTGCGGTCACCTGTTGCTGTAGCGGCGGCTGTGTCAGCCGCAATTTTGTAGCGAAGGATCTCGCATTCTTCTAGACAGCGGGGCGTCTCTCGCTCCCGTTTCTTAATTCTTTTTCCGCTACTTCCTTGATCCAGCTCTGGTTAACAATTAAGACATGAAAATGACTAAATTGCGTTCCCTGATTTTAGCTGGATTGCTCGCACTGCCTTTGGCGACCTCGTTCGCACAGGTAGGCATATCGGTGAATTTTGCTCCGCCGGTTCTGCCGGTATATGAGCAACCGCCCTGCCCGGTCGCAGGCTATATCTGGACTCCGGGCTACTGGGATTATGGTTATGATGCCGGGGATTATTATTGGGTCCCGGGCGCCTGGGTTGCACCGCCGACAGTGGGCGTACTTTGGACTCCGCCATGGTGGGGCTGGAACAACGGCGCTTACGTGTTTAACCGAGGTTACTGGGGACCGACTGTCGGTTTTTACGGAGGCGTTAACTATGGCTATGGCTACACCGGAGATGGCTACTGGGGCGGCCGATGGAGTGGAAACAACTTCCAGTACAACACTGCTGTGACCCGCGTGAATACGAATGTTGTCCATAACACCTACATCAATAACTCCGTGAATAATCAGCTGAACGCTAACCGCGCCAGCTTTAACGGTCCTAATGGAGTGAATGCGCAGGAGACCGCAGCACAGAAAGCCGCTGCGACGAACGCAAAGAAAATGCCGCCAACCTCCCAGCAGCTGGCACGTCAGCAGGCGGCGAGCAAGGATCAAAATCTTCGCGCGTCGGTGAACAAGGGCAAACCGAACTCCGATGCGATCAAATCATTCGACAAGGGCGAAGGTGTGGGGCAAGGCAAGGGCGGCGAACAGGGACTCGGGGCCGCAGCTGGAGCGGGTGCGGGCAAAGGTGAAAACAAAATCGGGAACGCATCCGAACTTAATCGCAAGGGCGCAGGCGCCGGAGAAGCCGGAAAAGGACCCGGAACTGGAGCAGGAGCTGGAAAAGGTGGAAACAAATCCGGGAACGTAACCGAACGTAATCTTCAGGGAGCAGGAGCAGGTAAGGCAGCGGGGGTAGGCAACGGTGGAGCAAACGGGAACAAGCACAAGACCGGAAACCAGGGCAACAACATGCGAACCACTGGGGGAAACCAGGCCAAAATGCATACCGGCAAAGGAGCCGGAGCTGGAGGTACGGCTAACGGGCCCCATACGATGAACAAAGTGTCGCATAATCCACAGATGGGAACGCGTAATGCTCAAATGGGAGCGCGCAACGCTCAAATGGGAGGGAAACATCCGCCAACGGGCGGCGGAGGTAATCGCCCTGCCCCGAAGGGACAACAACAGCAAGGCAAGAAGAAGCCAGGTCAACACTGAACCAAGGTGGAACGCGTTATCCCTAACGCGTTGGAAAACCCCATCGTCTTAAGGATAAGTCGATCCACCTTCGCGATTCACGCCGTGACGTGTAGCCGCGGCTGTCTCAGCCGCACGGCCACCGCTAGCGGCGCCGTTTCAAACGGCGACCGTAACGCGGAGGAAGGTTGCAGGGATGGAAGTGGCAGCCTGACTTTTGTTCTGGCTGTCGAACAATTCTTCCAATTCTTTCTGTAGCTCAGCCGCGCGGCCTTTTTTTTCCGCGGCTTCAAACGCATTCATGGTCGGCCCATAATATTTCCTGAATGCATCCACGAACCCTGCAGGTGTGCCCAGGAAGTTGAAAGTGAACGTGTCCCGGGCAAAGGAAATGTTCTTCGCCGGAACTCCTGCCGCTCCAAAACGCTCGATCACATTGCTTTCAATGCCCCACGTCACTGGGCTAACGAAGCCTTCCGGCGGTGGCGGCGTGTAGTTTGAGCTGATCTTCAAAATCTGCGCCACCAGCGTCGGATCATTCGGAATCCAGTTGCCCATCACAATGCGACCTCCCGGTCGCGTCACGCGCACCATCTCTTTTGCGACCTCAAACGGCTTTGGCGCAAACATCGCCCCGAAGATACTGACGACCAGATCAAAGCCCTTGTCCGGCAACTGCTCCAGATTGGACGCATCCCCTTCCTGAAACTTGAGATTGTTCAGGCCGTGCTCCGCAGCCCGCCTGTTCCCGGCCTCGACCAGGTTCCGCGCGATATCGACGCCCAGCACGTCTGCGCCAAGTTTCGCCTGGGGCAACGCCGTGGTGCCATCGCCGCAGCCGAGATCCAGTACCTTGAGTCCTTTCGTGATTCCCAGTCGCTGCACCAGCGCCTCACCGCTTTCGCGCATGGTATCGGCAATGCGCGTGAAATCGCCTTTTTCCCAGAGTGCTTTGTTTGGATTTGCGGGAGCGTTCATAATGTGAGGTTATCGGTTGGTTTTGCCTAGTCGCAATTATTCCGAGCCGTGACAAAACACAACAATCGAGCCAGTCGCAAGCAATTCGACCTATTCGTTCGGTAACGCCGATGTTACCGAAATGCCTCTCGCGTTTCTTCGGCTGTAGTGGCGGCTGTCTCAGTCGCAATTCTGTAGCCGCGGGCGCCGACCGCGGACACCAGCGAGATCCAATGTCACCGAAATGACTCTCGCGTTTCCTCCGCGAGGGAGTTTAGTACTAATCTTAAGTGACGCTGTCATGTTGAGCGAAGCGAAACATCTCGGATTTATTGCCGGTTTGGGGCCCTTTTCAGAAACGATCAGAGATTCTTCGCTTCGCTCAGAATGACATCATAAAATGGCTAACACATGTCCCATTCTCACCCCATGAAAGAGGAACCTGTAGACACCCATTCCAAGGCACTGAGGATTAATCTCGATCCGCGCTGGTACGGCACGTTTGCCGAGATCGGCGCGGGCCAGGAAGTGGTGCGCTGGTTTTTCCGGGTCGGCGGCGCCGCTGGCACAGTCGCAAAGAGTATGTCGGCTTACGACATGCAGGTGAGCGACGCCATCTACGGGCACGCCGACCGCTACGTTTCGCGCAACCGGCTGCAAGCCATGCTCGATCACGAATTTGGGCTCGACATCGAGCGGCTGGGACCGGAGCGCGGCGATAACACTTCGTTCTTCGCTTTCGCTGATACGGTCGTGGCCCGGAGCTATCGCGGAACTAACGAGTGCCACGGATGGATGGGGATCAAGTTTCAGAGCCGCGCCAACGATGAGCCCAGCCAGGTCGTGATGCACATACGCATGCTGGACGAAGAAGCATCGGCGCAACAAGAGGCGCTTGGCATTGTGGGCGTCAATCTTTGCTATGGCGCGTTCTTCTTAAGTCATGTGCCGGAGGACCTCGTCGAATCGCTGCTCGATAACCTCACCACACGTCGCATCGAGATCGACATGCTCGAGCTCAGCGGAATCGAATTTCGCAACGTGGACAACCGCATCATGGCGCTCAAGCTCGTGCAAGTGGGACTAAGCGGCGCCGCCATGTTTGGGCCGAACCGCGAGGTGCTGCAGCCGTCCGACATCTTGCATAACAAGGCCGTGCTAGTCGAGCGCGGCAGTTTTCGTCCGGTCACCTACGTTAACATCGACATGATAGGTTGCGCCGTGGCGAAGTTTAAAGAAGACCCCGCGGTGAAGGGCAAACCCGTCCTCGCTCTGATGGAACTGACCATGCGCAATCTGCTGGCCGGCGGAAAGGAGGTTGATCGCCGCGATTTCCTCGCGCGCGCCGAAGTCCTCGGCGCCTGTGGCATGACCGTGCTCATCTCCGATTACTTCCGATACTATAAGCTGGCCGCCTACCTCTCCTGGCGTACGCGCGAGCGCATCGGCATCGTCATGGGTGTGCCGAGTATTTTCGAGTTGTTCGACGAAAAATATTATGCCGATTTGCCAGGCGGCATTCTTGAGAACTTCGGCCGCCTCTTTAAGAACGACTTGAAAGTTTACGTCTATCCGCTGCAGCGGCGTCCGACCGACGAATTAGAAACCATTCACACCGTGCAGGTGAAACCCGACCTGCAACCGCTCTACGGTTACCTGGTCGGTCGCGGCAGCTTCGTGCAGTTAGATAATTATAATCCTGAATATCTGCCAATCTTTTCCCGGGACGTGCTCAAGCGCATCGCGGCGGGCGACGAAAGCTGGGACCAGATGGTGCCGCCGCAAGTTGCAGACATCATCCGCAGCCGCGGTTTCTTCGGATACAAGAAAAGTTAAAACGCTGCGCGGCGCCGCGCCGCCCATTTCCAAACCGCACACAAAACTCGCGTGCGACTGGCGCCAGGGTCTCTCAACCATCAACTCTGAGCCCTTTTCGAAATATCTCTTACTTCATCCTTCTTAATTCGTACTTTTGTGAAGACGTTCGACAGAATGAAATGACGACAACGTCTCATTGTCACGAGCGCGCCGTTTCCTTTTCAACTCGAGGCCGCGCATAGCGTTTTGAGCTGCCGAACCGCGGCAGGAATCTGATTCGCGCGCGTGTTGCCGAAGCCGAGCACGAAGCCGTGACGCGGCAATTTGCCGACATACGACGCGGAGAGTGGTGATAGCCACAATGATTCTTTGGCAGCACGGGCGGCGAGCTGTTGATCGTTGCGGAGTTTGGGGAGCAACAGGGCGAGGTGCATGCCGGCTTCGTCGCCGATGATCGCGGCGCCTTCGCCGAATGCGCGCGCGAGCTCGGTAACGAGAACTTCACGGCGTTCCGCGTAGATCGGACGCATCCGGCGGATATGACGAGCAAAATGACCTTCGCGGATGAATTCGAGCATGACCGCTTGCGGAATATGCGGCGGACAGAGGTCCATCGATTGGCGCATGGCGGCGAAGCTTTCCACCAGATCAGGCGGGATAACGATGTAACCGAGCCGCAAAGCCGGAAACATGACCTTACTGAAAGTGCCGATGTAAATGACGCGGTCGTGGTGATCCATTCCCTGCAACGACGCGATCGGTTTGCTGTTGTATCGATACTCGCTGTCGTAATCGTCCTCGACAATCCAGGCGGCGGCGCGCTGCGCCCATTCGAGCAACTGCAGGCGTCGCGTCGCGCTCATGGTCACGCCTAATGGATATTGGTGCGACGGCGCGACGAACGCGGCGCGCGCTTTGCGGTTGAGCCCGGTCCCGGCGGCGACGTTCAGACCTTCAGCATCGACCGGCACGGCCACGGAGCGGCAACCGGCCGCGCGCAAAACATAATGCACGAGCCAGTAACCTGGTTCCTCGACCCAAACGGCAGCGCCAGGATCGACAATGACTCGCGTCGTCAGGTCAAGTGCCTGTTGTGAGCCGCTCACGATCATGATCTGACCAGCTTCGCAGTGCACACCGCGGGCGGTACGGAGATACACCGCGATTGTTTCGCGCAGTTCCGCTAGTCCCATGGGATCGCCGTACTGCAGCCCTTTCACTTGTACGCGGCGCGAGTAACGCGCGATGAGCTTCGACCAGATGTCCATCGGAAATGAATGCAAGTCCGGCTGGCCGACCTGGAACGGGCCGAGACTCCCCGCCCAGACCGGGCGCTCGTACGGAGGCATCGCTGCAGCGCGCGAAGAGATTCTGCGCGACGTATTGTCGATCCTGGCCGCCGCTGCGCCAAACGAACGCGCACCGTGCTGCGCCGGCAGCGAAGTTGCAATGAATGTGCCGGCGCCGACACGACTCTCAAAATATCCTTCCGCGAGAAGCTGCGCGTAAGCATTCAGCACCGGCAGCCGCGACACGCGCAGCTCGCGCGCAAGCCAACGGCTCGAGGGGACGAGTTCCCCGGCGCGCAACTCGCGCCGAATGATGCGGTGACGGAAGGAATCGTAGATCTGCTGATGGAGCGGTTTTCGTACGCGGCGATCGACGCTGATTAGCGCCACGATGCCGCGAAGCTCGGTTTTCAAAGTGGTCATGTCGAAATCAGCAAGATTGGTCATTTACTATGACCACTTTCTCGGCGACAAAGCAAGATGATGAAAGCGGTCTGGCAGTTTTCGGCAGTAGCGGCAGCGGTGTTGGTAAGCATCGCGCCAGGATCGCCAACAATGGCAGCGGAGCCATTACCACCTCCGGCAGCGCACGACGGCCAGCACGATTTCGATTTCATGATCGGCACCTGGAAGTCGCACGTGCGACGCTTGCAGAAGCCACTGACAGGATCAACATCCTGGATTGAAGGTGATGCTACGGTATCGGTTCGAAAGATCTGGAACGGCCGCGGTCATCTGGAGGAGATTGAGCTCACAACGCCCGCGGGCCATCTGGAAGGACTGACGCTGCGTCTCTACGATCCACAAGCGCGCCAATGGAGGCTCTACTGGGCAAATGCGAGTCAGGGCGTGCTGACGTTACCTGCGGCGATCGGCGAGTTCAGAGACGGCCGCGGCGAGTTTTACGATCAGGAAACATTCAACGGCAAAATTGTTCTCGTCAGGCACAGGTTTTCGGGAATCACGCCGAAGTCGTATCATGTTGAACAGGCCTTCTCGACGGACCGCGGCCAGACCTGGGAGGCGAATTGGATTGGTGACGTAACGCGCACGAGCGACGAGCCGATAGCCCCGTCACTGAGCGCGGAGGATCGCAACCACGATTTCGATTTCAACATCGGCCACTGGGACGTGGAGGTGAAACGTTTCACAAATCCGTTGAGCGGTAACTCGAAGTGGACCGACTGGAAAGGCACGGGCGAGGTCGCGCCGGTGTGGAACGGTCGCGGAAGCGTCGCTGAGTTCGAGCTCGACGGTCCGACTGGTCATCTCCAAGGCGTCGGATTGCGTCTTTACAATCCGGAAGCGAAGCAATGGACGATCAGCTGGGCGAACAGTCGCGACGGCGCAATCGGCGCGCCCATCGTGGGCGAGTTCAAGGACGGTCGCGGCGATTTCATTGACGTGGAGGAATTCAATGGCCGGCAGATTTTCGTGCGCAACGACTTCTCGAAGATCATGCCGGACTCCTGCTACTTCGAGCAGGCGTTCTCAGGCGATAACGGCCGGACGTGGGAAGCAAACTGGTTGATG
>OEMD01000291.1_pt1 | contig 10223 bp, 6 predicted proteins | sample 1487651 | NCBI WGS metagenome assembly OEMD01 (sample SAMEA104379606, study PRJEB20068) | metagenome | biome: 1000743; feature: 77; material: 1998 | place: USA | collected 2012 | depth 25 m | reverse complement strand
TTCCATTTCAATTCTGTGGGAAGACCGGCGTCGCCAGAGAACGCCCAGTAGGTGTGCCAGCCCGGAGCCATTCGGAGCAGCAAACCAATGGTGAATGGTTTTCCGGGAACGATGGCGTTCGCATCAGCCAGAAGCTCGGCCTTGACGAGTTCCTTTCCTTGATAAACCTGGGCCAGGCTCTGCGACGCCAAAGCGAGGACAGACAAAGCAACGAGGTACGCCGCAACTCGCGATGCCGGTCTCATGTTATTACCTAGCACTCGCTGCAGTTCGCGGCAATCGACGATGGTGTGGCGCGACGACGCCAGACGCGCAACAACTTATGGAACGAGAAAGATCTTATCGGTCCAAGGATCTTTCACTTTGGTGCCAGACGCGAAGCCACTTACATCCACGTATCTTCCTTCCTTGTCGAATGGGCTGAAGACATATCCCGGTTTGCCGGGGACTAATTTTCCTGTCGGAAACGCCGTCGCTGGCGCAGAAGCGCGCGAGGATGAGACGCTCGTTGATGACTGCGCTGCCTCCTTGCGAGACGTGACCGAAGTTCCGCTCGACGTCCGGCTCTGGCCGCGATCGGCTCCAACTCGCGCTTGCTCCTGCGATGTTGAAACTCTCTCCGGCGGGGGAACCGACTCGCCGGGGTTGGTGACATCCGATGGCACGCTCTCCGTCGCCGCGGTTGTGTACGACTCGTCGCCTCGCTTTCGGGTGGCATAATGAACCGGAGCACTGGCAACACGATATGAACCGACCGCGACGGCCCGAGCCACTTTGTAAGAGCCTACCGCTGCGCCGCGGGTCACGTGGTAGGAAGTAGTCGCTACGTCGTGGGTCGCCCGGCACCCGCCAAGCAGGATGGGAGCAAGCATCAAAATTCGCACAAGCGCATTCATTTTACCTTCATACAGATGTCACTGATCGCCATTCGTTCAATGATTTAGGGTAACATCACGAATGAAATCGCCGATATCACTCTCAGTGGTCGCCCAGGAACACATCAGACGATAAACATCCGGCTCAATAAATTTGTAAAAACGCCATCCGCGCGCTTGGAGGCCTCCTGCGAGTTGGTCGTTCATCCGCGCAAAGACCGCATTTGCCTCCACTGGGAATACAATTTCAACGTTCGCCTCGCGTTGCAGGTTTTGCGCAAGCTGGTGTGCCGCGTGATTGGCGTGTCGCGCGTTTTGCAGCCATACGTCTCCCGCTAAAAGTGCCAGCCACGGTGCAGCCAGGAAGCGCATCTTCGAGCCGAGCTGGCCGGCTTGTTTCACTCGATAGTCGAACTCGCGCGAAAGCTCCCTGTTAAAAAATATCACTAACTCACCAGCAGCCGTGCCGTTCTTTGTCCCGCCGAAGCAGAGAACGTCAACTCCAATCTCCCATGTGATCGTTCTCGGTGCGCAGTTAAGCGACGCAATCGCGTTGGCGAAACGCGCACCGTCCATGTGCACAAACAGTTCATTGGCACGAGCTAGTTCAGTGATCGCCGCAATTTCGTCGCGCGTATAAACCGTTCCGAACTCGGTCGCTTGTGCGATGCTGATCACGCCCGGCTTGTGCGAGTGCACTTCGTTCTGACGCATAAGCAGCGCTTTGGTCTGGCCAATATCGATCTTGCCGTTTCCGCCCCCGACCAAGAGCAGTTTCGATCCGCCGGTGAAAAATTCCGGCCCGCCGCATTCGTCGGTCTGAATGTGGGCGTTCTGATGGCAGACAATGGCGCGAAATGACCGACACATTTGCGCGAGCGCCAGCGCGTTCGCCGCCGTGCCAGTGAACACAAAATAAACGTCGCAATCGGTCTCAAAGATTTCACGAATCCGATCGCATACGCGTTCTGTCCAATGGTCCTCGCCGTATGCCGCCACGTAATCCGCATTGGCTTTCTGCAAGGCAGCCCACGCCTCGGGGCAAATCGGCGTGGTGTTATCACTCGCAAACTCGTGATGCTCTATGATCATTATCCTGTCTGCTACGCGAGTTTCCGGCCCCGATCAATCAGCACAAAAAGAGATTGCCTGACAGATCCGAGCCCTGGGCCTCCGGAGTCTGCCAGGCAAATCTCCTCCACTTGCTCCTCAAAATTGCTTGAAGCAATTTCATCCTAATTTCGGAAACCGGTGCCAAAGTGAGCGTGTCTGGCGGTAAAATTTTTTGGACGTGAAAACGGCGGCTTTCTGGGCTGGACCTGTAGCCGCCTCGCTGCGTCGAGGCGCACGCGCTTCTATATCGGGCACGGCGACACAGCGCCGTGACCACAAGCATTTTGCTTAACGTATGGGGGCGAACTAATTTCGTAAATGAGATCGCTCCAAGGTGAGATCGAGCAGCGTGGCAGGCGCATCTTCGAGCTGGTCGATAAACATCCTGAATCCCTTTTCAGCAAAGCCGGATTTTATCAGCGCCTGATGACCCTCTCAATGCGCGAAGAGCAGCTCAAGTTACAACTCTTTCGTTTTGTCGATGTTCTTCCCTCGCTGCGCACGTCGGGGGAAATTGTCGAGCATCTCCAGGAATACTTCGCCGAGGCCCATGATTCGCGAAAACTTTCAGAATTTTTGAGGGCCGGCATTGGTCTGGCGCGCATAGTTCCATGGCTCAGCGGGCCCATCCTGCGGTGGAACGTCTCCGAAATGGCGCGTCAGTTCATCGCCGGACGAAATTCGAATGATGTGTTGCAGATACTGCGAAAGCGCCGCATTCAAAAAATTGGCTTCACGGTCGACCTTTTGGGAGAAGCTGTCGTCAGCGAAACCGAGGCCGACGAGTATGCGGCGCGTTACCTGGATCTGCTGGAGGGTCTCGCGCGTGAAACAAGAAACTGGAGCGATCCGCTAGGCAAAAATTCCGAGCTTTTTCCGGTTGTAAATGTTTCGGTCAAAATTTCTGCACTTTATTCGCAAATCAGTCCGGAGGATCCGGCGGATGCAATCGCCCATCTCGCGCCGAAGCTGCGGCTGGTTCTGCGCCGTGCGCGAGAGCTGGGCGCTTTTATCAATTTCGACATGGAAAGCTATGCGCACAAAAATACTACTTTGGAACTATTCAAAACCATCTTCACCGAGGAAGAGTTTAAGGACTGGCCGCATGCAGGGATCGTCACTCAAGCGTATTTGCGAGATTCTGAAGCCGATTTGCGCGACTTGATCGAGTGGGGCCGCGCGCGCGGCAGGCGGTTTGCAGTCCGGCTCGTGAAAGGCGCATACTGGGACTACGAAACATCGAAGTCGCGCCAGAATGGCTGGGACTGCCCGGTTTATCTTCAGAAACCGGCAAGCGATGCGAACTTCGAAACGCTCACGCGGTTGCTGTTGGAGAACGAATCGATTGTTACCTCCGCATTTGGCTCGCACAATGTTCGGAGTATTGCGCACGCACAGGCGTTCGCGGAGGAACTCGGTATCGACCGCAGCCGCTTCGAGTTTCAGTTGCTCTATGGGATGGCCGGGCCAATCAAGCGTGCGTTGGTGGATATGGGTTATCGCGTCCGCGAATATTGCCCGGTCGGTGAACTGCTCCCTGGAATGTCCTATCTGGTGCGACGCCTGCTCGAGAACACGTCGAATGAAGGATTTTTGCGCGCAAAATTTTCCGAGAACGTGCCCGTAGAAGATTTGTTGCGCGATCCATGCGAAATTTTGCGCGGGAGCCGAAACGGCGTTCTACCGCCATCAAATGCCACGATAAATATGACAACAACCACACCAAAGACACACCTGGGCGCTCCCTATGAAAATGCGCCCCTAACGAACTTCGCGTTACCCGAGAACCAGGAAAAAATGCGGGCTGCGCTGCGCGAACAGCGCAAACGATTTGGACGCAAAGTTCCGCTCACAATCAACGGCGAGAAGATTTGGACCGACAACATGTTTTCCTCGGCCAATCCAAGCCAGCCAGATCAAGTCGTCGGTTACGCAGCCGAAGCCGGCATTCCCGAAGCCGACCGCGCCGTCGCCGCAGCCCGCGCGGCGTTCGAGAAATGGCGTCGCACTTCGTTTGAACAGCGGTGTCAATTACTGGAACGCGTCGCCGAAATTCTCGACCGCCGCCGATTCGAGTTGTCCGCGCTCGAGGTCTTTGAAGTTGGCAAGCCGTGGGCTCAGGCAGACGGCGACATTGCCGAAGCCATCGATTTTTGCACCTTCTACGCCCGCCAGATGCGCCGGATAGGCCGGCCCCAGCTCACGCAAAATGTGCCCGGCGAAGAAAGCTATCAGCACTACTGGCCACGCGGTGTCGCGCTCGTGATCGCGCCGTGGAATTTCCCGATGGCCATCTTGTGCGGCATGGTCAGCGCCGCACTGGTCACCGGCAACACCGTGATCATGAAACCATCTGAGCAATCGGTCATCATCGGCGCCATGCTGATGGAAATTTACGAGGAAGCCGGCGTGCCGCCTGGGGTATTGAATTTTCTCAACGGCAAAGGCTCGGTCATCGGCGCGCACATGGTTGATCACAAAGACGTTGACTTGATCGCCTTCACAGGGTCACGCGAGGTGGGGCTGTGGATTTGGGAGAGTGCCGGCAAAACGCGCGAAGGCCAACGCGAGCTCAAGCGCGTTATCTGCGAGATGGGCGGCAAAAACGGCATGATCGTCGATTCCGACGCCGACCTGGATGAAGCGATTGTCGATTCGATTTATTCCGCGTTCGGTTTTCAAGGCCAGAAATGTTCCGCGCTCTCGCGGCTGATCGTTCTAGAAGAAAACCACGACCGCGTCGTGGAACGTTTGCTCGGCGCCGCCGCCAGCGTGCGCGTCGGCAATCCGGAGGAACCGGGCATCGTAGTCGGACCGGTAATTGATGAGGCCGCTTACCGGCGCATTCTGGAGTACATCGAGATTGGCAAGAGCGAGGCGACGCTGGCTTATCAGGCGAAAGAAGTGCCGCCGCACGGTTATTTCATTCCGCCCACGATTTTCACTGGAGTGAAACCAGGCATGCGAATCGCGCGCGAGGAGATTTTCGGCCCAGTGCTGAGTGTACTAAAAGTGCGCGACCTCAATGAAGCGATCGAAGTCGCCAACGGCACCGATTATGCGTTGACCGGCGGATTTTTCTCGCGCAGCCCAGCCAACATCGAGCGCGTCAAGGCGCAGTTGGAAGCCGGCAACGTTTACATCAACCGCCCGTGCACGGGCGCGATCGTCGGCCGTCATCCCTTTGGTGGATTCAAAATGAGCGGCAGCGGCACCAAAGCCGGTGGCGAAGATTATCTGCTGAACTTCCTCGTCCCGCGCGTCGTGACCGAAAACGTCGCACGGCACGGGCTTACACCGGAAAAAACGCCCGAATACCGCGACGAATTTCTCTGGCCAAAGCAGTAGCACAGACACCTTCTCTGTGGGGCCGGTCGGCGTCTCGCTTGCCGGAGCGTTTAGCGGAGAAAGATCGCCGCCGACCAGATCGCAGAAGACTTGCTACTGGTCCAGCGGGCGACCCCTACTCAGCAGTTTCACCACGGTGATCACCATGTAGAGCACCGGCCACGCCGAGGTCAGAACAATCAATGCAAACACCGCCATTTCCCTGGCACGTTCCCGTGCGGCCTCGATACGGAATTCGCGCCCCAAATTGTAAAAATTCCTGAATCCATATCTGTCCTCCCCGTCGTAAGGCGAAAAATAGCCGCCACGCCATTGGCCAAAACCAGAATGGAAAAAGTAGTCCGTGTGCGGAAATTGCCCCTTACCGCCCGTTGAAGGACTCCTGGGTTTCATAACCAAAACCTCGTGTAGGAACCGCCAAGTATGATACCACGTTCAAAAAAGGAATCAGCCTGAAAAATAGCCTTCCTATGGCGGCGAGTCAGCGAAACACTCAAGCAGTGCAAGTCAAAATGACATCTTATCGCGCTGGAAAGCTGTTGATAAGACCGCTATTTGGCTGTGTCACGCGTGTTCACGTAATCCGGCCCGAAAATGCAAATCGGGCCGGCGGATTTTTGTTGGCAGCCAATCACATCAGCCATTTCGATCCATTCATTATTTCGTTAGTGCTTCGACGGAAAATCGACTGGTTGACGATGGCAGAATTTTTTCAGTCGCCAGTCGTGGGTTTTCTTTTGCGTGCGGTCGATGCGTTCCCGGTGGATCGAGACCGTGCGGATCGCAAGACTATCCGGACTGCAATTGAAAGACTGCAAGACGGACGCGTCGTTGGTCTTTTCCCCGAGGGTGGGATTCGCGATGGCGTAAGCTCATTACTCGAAGGCGCGCCACTCCGGCCCGGCGCATCAACACTTGCGCACATCGCCGGCGTTCCAATTTTGCCGTGCGTTATCCTAGGCAGTGATCGTCTTTATTCAATAAAATCCCGAAAGCTCTCGGGACTGCGACGCACGCCAGTCTGGATCGCGTTTGGAAATCCAATTTCACATTCTCCCAGTCTCGAAAAATCAGAGGCGCGCGCGCGAATCGGATCTGAATTGGCGTCTGCATTCAAAAATCTCTACGCGGAACTGCGCGAGAAATTTCGACTCACTGCTGACGACCTGCCTCATCCGCCGCGAGAACGGATGAAGGGTAGGGTCGGACCGCCGGGCCGACCGGACACCGCAGCGCGACGTCCCCACCATAAAGTGCAGATCCGCCGTGGGGAAACCAATGGCAACGGATTTCATCGCGTCGCTGCGAGCGGAATCGATGCATTTCTATGCGCATCGATCAATTTCCTTCATACTCGCCACCGGCTAAACAGGTGCAGCCGCGACGAGATGGAGCGCTACGTGGAGGAATGCGAGCGGCTCAACGCCCAGCAGTATTACGCATCGCCCCACGATAATAATCTTGTTGAAGCACTGAAAAACGGTCGCGCGACCATCGCATGGCGCAGCCCGATCGAGACGCCATTCGCAGCGAATAATATCGCGTGCGCAGATTTTTTTCCTTCAGAGCGTGGTCGCAGCGCACCGACGGTTTTCATTTTGCATGCGCTGATGTCCGCGAGCCGCATCGGCTATCGGCGTTGCGCAGAGCGGTTCAACGAACTCGGCTGGAACGCATGCTTCATTCATCTGCCATACCATTATTCGCGTGTCCCGCGCGGCTATTGGAACGGCGAGCTTGCGATCACCTGCGATCTCATCCGCAACGCAGAAGGATTGCGGCAAGGCGTAACGGAGCTGCGGCAATTGATGAGCGCATTGCGCGAACGCGGCTCCGGCGAATTCGGCGTGCTCGCCACGAGCTACGGCGGATGGATCGGTGCGTTGCTTGCGATGGTCGAGCGGGACCTGCGTTTCGCCGCCTTGATGGCGCCGATCGTAAATATCGAGCACGCGATCTGGGAGAGCCCTGCGGCGCGGTCGATTCGCCGCGAACTGCGTGGTGCCAATATCGAGCCGTCTCTCGTCGCCCGGCATTTCCATCTGAGCTCGCCGATCCACAACGTACCGCTATGCGACTCGGCGCGGGTATTGTTTGTTGCAGGCGAGTTCGATTCGATCGCGCCACTCGAACAGCTTGAGACGATCCACCAAAAATGGCGTGGCTCTGAATTGCTACGCGTTCGCCAAGGCCATTTTGGTTACCGCATGTTGCGTGACACGATCAAGCGACTGCAAGAGCGCGGCGATTTGTAAGCAAGGAGCGGCTCTCAGTCCGCCGCTCCAAAGGGCGGATTGGAAACCGCCATATCACTTAAGTCCAAGAAATTCCAGACTTGGTCCGAGATCGCGAAACGCGGCTTCTGCGAGAACATTGTGGCCTTCGACCGAAGCATGCCAGCCATCGATCGGGTGAAGCAGTTCCACGCGACTCAGGTCAGCTGTTGCCAAGGCATCCGAATATTGCAATTGCATATTGGAGTTGTCAGCGAGTTCGCCATTCAAATCACTCACCATCGCGCGCAACTCCTCATTCACCATCCCTGCAAGCCGAATCAGATTGGCGCGGTATGCTGGCCGGAAGGATCTGAAGTATTTGTAAGTGGTTTGCAGATGCGGATAGCGAGATGCGTCGTTCGCTCGCAGGCGCTCTGCAATTTCACGTCCTCGGAAGTATGACCCGAAATTGACAAGACCATACACGACGATTGCGATCCGGTGACGCTGCGTGCGGGCCCGACCGATCAGCCGACGCATCTGTCGCGCGAAATTTTCTCGGAAACGCCGGCTGAGTTGTTGCAAACGGTTCTCCGGCTGCTCAAGCTCGGCGGGAACGCACCACCACGCCCAATCAACGTTGTTGTGTCCGATCGAGATCAGCGTCAAATCGGGAAAACGTTTCATCGTCAGCAAGTCGCCAATTTGCCCGGAGAAATTGCGCGTCCGAAGAATTCTTCGAAAAAAATTCCGCCGCTGGCCTTCATGATCGACGAACGCGCCAATACCTGCGCATTCAATCGCAACAAATGGAGTGAACTTCTCGAGTCTTTTAGAAACGCTCCGAATCCCCGCTGGCGCCGGGTTAGTGTCGAGAAACCAGTTATTGCCGCGGCAACTGCGGGCGCGCCAAAACGTGCCCCACATCGATGAGATATAAACTCCCATGCAAGCGCTATCGCCGACCATGGCGACATGTGGCAGCCGTGTGATCAACTCAGCTTGCGTGATTTCGCCGTTTCGATAGGCCAGGAAATCAGAATAAAAGGGAGAATCTGGCTCGCCTATCCGCTCCAGAAAATTCGCGGTGACAACACGGGTAGGTTTCCTCATGGATTCCATCAGTTGAAGCAGAATTTGTCACTGTTGAACCTTCAATCCAACCAATCCATCGCTTCGAGCAAGCGACGGAACTCTGGGTTGTCCGTCGACAGAGCAGGCAACCATTCGCCGATCGGTTCGCGCTTCCACCACCCTTTTTCGCCCAACGGCCTGAAGCTATAACGATAAAGTCGCGCCCTAATGTAATGAGGTGGCGCGTCCGGAAATGGATTGTTAGCGAGGAGCGAGAGCGTACCTGGATCGTTATGCAGAAGTTTCCAGACAAAATGCAGCGTCCATGGATACTCGGCGGGTGAAGCCATCGCAGCGAACCAGATTTGCCAGTCAAGCCGCGGTTGATAAGGCGCGACGAACGGCGGCCGCCGATTTGGGTCACCTGGTTTGGCTTCGAACTCGTATTCCTTCCACTTGGTGTCGCCCGTGATGAGTGAATCTTCGGTGCCTTCAAAAATGATTTCGTCGCGTTCCCGCCCGACTGTACCGAACGCTCCATAAGTATTTACAAGATCGAGCGGGTCATAGGAGTAATTCATCAACTGTCGTCCGGAAACGAGATTGAGCACCGGCGCGACACTTAGATAGACAACCAGGATCGACAAGGCGATCGCGATTGCGTTGTTGATGCGCGAAGGCTCCGATTCCTGTGCTGCGCGCTCGGCACGTTTAACCACTGCTCTTGGGAGAAAATGGCGCAGGAATGTATCGTCAAAGCACGCCAGAAACGGAATGATTGTCAGATAATTGAGAAACGAGAGGTTGCCGCTGATGATAAGAAAAATTTGAAATGTGACCAGCAAGACGCCCGCGACATGGCGCACCTGTCGTGGGCCGAATGAAAACCAGGGCACGACGAGTTCGATAAAATGGTTCCACGCCGTCTCCAATTTGTGGATCCAGAGCGGTGCAAAGTGAAGGTAGCGACTGACGGGACTCGGGATCGGCTGTGTCTCATAGTGATAGTAAAGACAAGTTAGATCGCGCCAGCACGGGTCGCCGCGCAATTTGATCAGACCTGCGCCGATCATGATGCGAAACCCAAGCCATCGAAAGAGCCAGATAACGAGAATCGGCGGCCTGCATTTCGGGAACGGACGCCCATCGATCAACGGACAAAGAAAGATCGACAAAAAGCCGGTCTCGAGCAGTTGAATCTCCCAGCCGTAACCGTACCAGATCTGCCCGATGTGCACGATCGACATGTACATCGCCCAAAGGACGGTAAGCAGAATTGCGTTGGCGTAGCCGCCAAGAACAACCAGCGACAAGCCAAAGCCAATCCAGGCGAAGATCGACAACGCACCATCGGAAATTCCGAACCAAAAGAGCGTTGGCACTCGTAGCATCCCGGCGGTTCGCGAACCGAGTTGTGTCTGAACGCTCTCGAGAAAATGATTAGCCGGCGTTAACCCATGCTCGCCAATAAGCGGCACCAACTGTTGGGCAGCTACTAAAAAAGCGACCGCATAAACAAAGCCGAGCAACCGCAGAATAACAAAGCGTGTGAGCCAATACGAATTCCCGGCGGCGAAAAGTTTTTGGAGAAAACTCT
>OEMD01000093.1_pt1 | contig 10273 bp, 9 predicted proteins | sample 1487651 | NCBI WGS metagenome assembly OEMD01 (sample SAMEA104379606, study PRJEB20068) | metagenome | biome: 1000743; feature: 77; material: 1998 | place: USA | collected 2012 | depth 25 m | reverse complement strand
TGATTCAAAGTCATTTGGCTTCAAACTGCGTCTAGCCGACGGAATACATCGAGAGAATACGCTGCTGATTTTATTGAATCGTTTCATTCTTTGGCGGAGGCAAGTCTATAGAGTGCGTGCAGACTCGAAGGACAAAGACTCCTTCATTGATCGCGATGGCGACTTTAGGAGAGACGGCTGCCGTTTAGCACGACGCGATCCGGGCTGAACAGGATCACTGCACATTTCTCATCGGGAAAGCCGAGCGCGAGAACCTCGGACATAAACTTCCCAATCTGTCGAGGCGGGAAATTGACGACTGGGGCGACTTGCCGGCCGATAATATCTTCAGCGTTGTAATGCGCGGTCTGCGATCAGCATGACCAAAACTCTGCCATGGCCGTGTCGGCATTTTTCTTGGCGCGAAGTGCGTCTTGGTTAAACCTTTGGAGCTAGGTCTTTGGACCGTACTTGTCGATCAAAGCTTGGAAGCGCGGGTCTTTGCGCAACGGGTCCCAGACGGGATCGAGCTTGAGCATTGTGACCGTGAGGCCGTTTGGGACGTTGAGCAGATGATCGAGCAAGCGAAATGCTTCGTCGAATTCCCCGGTCGAGGCATAAATCTGGGCGAGCGCAGCGGTGCCTTGTGGCCCATCAAAGGCGTCCTGGGATTCCGGCAACAATTCGACGGCGCGCTTGCCTTCGTTGATCGCTTCTTCTTTTTGACCCAGGGCAGCAAGCATAAGACCCAATTGTCCGTGTCGACCGGGATCTTGAGGCGCTTCACGCACGAGTTTCTCTGCGACAGCGCGCGCATGCTCGAATGCGATTCGCGCGTTCTCTTTATCGCCCTGATACAGATAAAGCATCCCCTCAAGCAGAGCCTTCGGGCAAGGTGCAGTCGTAGCGGTAGCCAACGTCTCGCCACGAAATTGTTGTACCACTTGAAGGGCCTCCGGAAACTTCCGCTCTAGCGTCAAAATCCCAACGCGTATCCAAGTGATGAGCCCCGCTGGGTAAGCTTCGGGCGGAACTGAAGAAAATTGTTTTTCGACCGCGCTTAGGTCGCCTGTCGATTGAACCGCCACGGCTGCTTTCATTCCAGCCGCCTGTAACGACTGTGGCTCTGCGACAATTGCGCGCTCAAAAATTTTGTCCGCGGCTTCGAAATTGCGCTGAGCCATGTAGCTATAACCAAGATTGCAGAGGATGCCCACATTCTTCGGATCCAGTGCCGCCGCCTTTTCCAAATTCTCGGTTGATTCTATCCACTTGCCCTGACGCCGCTGAATCGCGCCGATGGCCATGTAAGCCTGGGCTTCATTCGGCAGACCACGCTTGGCGATCTCAAACTCGGCCAGAGCGCGATGGTAATCGCGGTCGCCATAATAATAAGAGAAACCGAGTGCGAGATGTCCTTCGGGAAGATCCGGTTGCAATCGCAAGGCCTCATCAGCGTTGAGACGCGCTTTGTCACGCCGGGCAGGTAGCGGGTCGAAGCTGTGATACGCCCAGCTCTCCACCATGGAGAGACCGGCATAGGCAAGGGAAAACTTTGGATCGAGCTTGATCGCTTGTTCGAAAAGCGGCTCGGCTTTCAACGATGTATCGCGAAACATGTCCGTGCGGTTGGCGTAATCGTGCGCTTGCACGAAAAGGAGGTAGGCATTTGGATCTAGTGTCGGCCGGCGATCGAGCCGCGCTTTTTCATTCGGCGAAAGCTTCGCCTGCAACGTGTAGACAATTTTTTGTGCAAGATCGGTTTGAATGGCGAATACGTCAGTTAAATCGCGGTCGTAGTCCTCCGCCCAAATGTGCTCGTCGGTGCTGGCATTGATCAGCTGCACGTTCACACGCACTCGGTTGCCGATGCGGCGAACGCTGCCTTCCACAAGCGTGGCCACGCCCAGCGCTTTGCCAATGTCGCGGGCGTTGCGCGTCCCGCTGCCGCGATACGACATGACTGACGTCCGCGAAATCACCTTCAAATCGCCGATTTTCGAGAGGTTTGTCAGAATATCGTCCTGGATGCCGTCAGCGAAATAGGCATTATCTGGATCGCCGCTCAGGTTCTCGAAGGGCAGCACTGCGATTGACTTGTCGATGTTGTGACCGGAGGCGCGTGGCAAGAGGAAAAAACCTGCGGCTGCCGACACGATCACGCCGGTCGCAGCAAGGATGATCAAGTTGCGACGCAGGTGCGTTTCGGCGGCGGTTTTTTCTGTCGCTTGAATTCCTTCTGGAGTGACATCAAAAGCCCAGGCAAGAATCAATGCGATGGGAAATCCGATCAGTAAGAGCACCACCACCAAGCGGAATGTCCAATTCGGCAATTCCCATGCAGGCAAAACTGCCGATCCGATCTGAATGATGAATCCTGCCGCAATGACGTAGGCCGCCGCGACTCGATAAACTTTTCGACGCTGCAATTCCTCAAAAAAGCCGCCGCTCATAAAAAGGGATTTAGGTGCCTCGCGCATCGCGATCATAATTCAATTCGTTACTCCAAAGTTATTACGACTTTTCCTCGAGCGTGTCCTTGTTCCAGATAACGAAGCGCCGCCGGGACCTCACTGAGTTTGTAAACCTTGTCGATGACTGGTGTCACCTTTCCGGACTGCATGAGGTCGCCCAGGATCGTCACGTCTTTTTTGTTCAATTGCGCGATGTAGGTGACGAACTTCTGGCTCACGAACCGCGACCGCAGATATGCATTGAGCTCACCGACCAAACGGATCGCCATACCGTCGTGCCACCCTGCTCCTCCGATACCGGCCATGACGCAGATCCCATTCGGATTCAAAATGCGCCGGCGCTCTGAGAACGAATGGTTCCCAACAAGGTCAAAGATTAGGTCGTAACGTTGATCAGTTTTGGTGAAATCATCTTTCGTGTAGTCAATCACGTGATCCGCGCCGATTGATCGAACAAGATCGACATTGCGCGTGCTGCATACGCCGGTCACTTCTGCGCCGAATGATTTGGCGATTTGCACCGCGAACGTGCCGACGCCTCCCGATGCGCCGTTGATCAAGACCTTTTGCTCGGGCTGAATTTTTCCTTTGTCGCGAAGACCCTGCAGCGCGGTGATTGCCGCCACGGGGACAGAAGCGGCTTGCTCAAACGTCATGTTCGGCGGTTTCAACACGACTGCTCGATCTGCTAAGACACACACGTACTCAGCCAAGGCACCATTTCTCCCGCCAAATACTTCGTCGCCAGATTTAAACTGCCTTACGTTTTTGCCAACTGCTTCAACCGTTCCCGCGTAGTCGACGCCTAACCGGGTATCCTTTGGTTTGCGCATCCCTAGGATCGGGCGAATCAGCAACGGACCGCGGATGGTGAGGTCGAGTGGATTCACGGCAGCCGCGCGAACTCTGACGAGAAGTTGATTATCATTCGGAACCGGCTTTTCCACGTCTTCAAACTTTAGGACATCGGGCGAACCATACTCACAATGAACGATCGCTTTCATTGGATTGGCCGGAGCACCGGTGTTGCGATCACAGTCGTTGGTCGATCTCCAATAGGCGATGAACCCCACCAGGAACGCCAAAATTAACGCGAGCGAAATCGCGCGTGCGGTCCATTTTAGAATACGCTTTAGCTTCATGCGCCTAACGAGAACAAGATCAACCGCCGTTGGCCGGAACGAGCTTTCTCAACTCCCTTCTACTTTCTAATTTTACCTTCGTAATTTTCTAATTAGATAGGTCCTCTGTAATGGCGTAGCCGAACCGCTGCGGCTACGAATGCAGTCGCGAAAAGTAGTCCTAGCCATAGACCGGCGCTGCTCAGGTATCTCCCTGGAGTGAGTTGTGCCAGCGAATTGATCGTGGGATGGCTGGGGCCGTGGAAGTCGAAAGCGTCCGGCGCGAATCCGAAGAGACGGTGTTTCACAAGGGAGGCGAAATGCGAAGTGCCGAACGTGATTTTCTCGAAGATTTGGATCGCGATAATAGGCAACACAGCCCAAAGAAATGTCGCGCGCCGCACCCAGCCTGAGACCAGCAGCAGCCAGGCATAGATCGGCGCGTGCCAAAGCGCAATCGCGGCCAAACCGTAGAACAGCAGCAACCAGTTTTGAAACATGGGGACATGCGCCCACGTCGTCGCCGGACTCATACCGTGAAAGATGAGGACCACGCCGGTTTCCAGCACCATGATCAGCTGCACACAAACGGTGATCGCGAAGGCAATCAGCGGCAGAACCGCCAGCGGAATAGTCGCCTTGGATAGCACGGTCGTGAGATCCGAAACCGGAAGCGACTTCCAGAACAGGATGCTGCGATCCCGACGTTCACCATGGAGCGCGTCGAGGCAATAAAACACGCCCACGATGAACACGATGAAGATCATCATCATCGCCGCCAAGTCGTACGGCTGCTCGATTGCGGCTCGCTGATGCGCCGGGTCAAGCAACAACACGGCGCGCCTGCGGTCCGCCAGACCAATTGTGGTGATCGCGAACCCGAACACCTGGACGGCGGCGACGATCAGCGGCACTATATATAGAGAGCGGTTTTCCCATAACTCCCGCCGCACCGACCAGTACATCGGCCGAATCTTGGAGCCGGGTTCGCTGCTGTAGCCGGGGTCGCTGACTGCGGAATTGCCCAGCGGCTCTGTAGCCGGGGTCGATGATCCAGGGCCTGGCTCGGGCACAGGGTTCGATTCAGTATTCATGTAGCTTCTCCCATCTCCAGTCTCCGGTTTCCAATTTTCGGTTTGGGATTGCCCATCATGGCAACGAACAAGTCGGCAATGCTGGGCCTGCGCACCTCGCCAAGCGCGGCGAGTTGTTGGCGATCAACATGATCGAACAGCATCACGCTGCGACCGAACACCGGCCTCTCGTGAATCGGCTTGAGCGCCCGTGCCGCCTCGAGGTGCTCTGGATTCACCATCACTTCGAAATACCGCGAATCGAATTCTTCCATGCTGCATTCGAGCACGATGCGACCCCGATCGATAAACATGAGATCGGTCAGGACATCCTGGATCTCTTCCACCTGATGGGTCGTCACCACGATCGTGCGGCTACGATCGAAGTAGTCGTTCAGCAGTGAATCGTAGAACTGTTTGCGATACAGGATGTCGAGGCCAAGCGTCGGCTCGTCCAGCACCAGCAATTTCGCATCAATCGCCATGACTAGAGCGAGGTGGAGCTGGGCCACCATGCCCTTCGACAATTGCCTTACCTTGCTGCGGCGCTTGATGGTGGTCTTCGCAAGAAAACCTTCCGCCTTCGCGCGATCGAACCGCGGATGCACGCCGGCGACGTAGTCGAGCATCTGTGAAACCCGAATCCAGCGGGGTAGCACGGCGACATCGGCAATGAAGGAGACATCGCGCATGAGCTCTTCGCGCGAGGACCAGGGCTCGCGTCCAAGCACCTTCAATTCTCCCTTATATGAGGTGAGGCCAAGAATCGCATTGAGCGCAGTGGTCTTGCCTGCGCCGTTGGGACCGACGAGTCCGAGGATGCGCCCTTCTTCAACGCGCAAATCGATGCCGTCCAGCGCGACGGTTGTGCCAAACGCCTTGCGGAGGCCGCGTGCTTCTATGCATGCCATGGCGTCAGATTTCCTCCCTTACGGTCTTCAACGACGACCGGCGCTTTGCGGCACGCATCAGTTCTCTTGGAGTCAGCCCGAGCCGCTGAATAGTTGCGGCAACCCTGGGCCATTCCTCCGCCAGAAACTTCCGGCGTTCTCCCTTGAGCAACAAATTGCGCGCGCCCGCGTTGACGAACATGCCGAGGCCTCGCTTCGTCTCGACCAGTTGCTCGTCGACCAGTTCTTGATAGCTCTTCAGGACCGTAAGCGGGTTGACCCGATATTCGGCGGCGACATTGCGCACGGACGGCAACGGATCGCCTTCTTTGAGTACGCCGTCGAGAATCATGGCGACGACACGATCGCGAAGTTGGCGGTAAATCGGCTGACTGTCGTTCCACTCATGCATCCTTTGTTCCACTGGCCCTCATATAGTGCTATACTTAACTATAACACTAGCTCACATGCAATCTCTTTATATTTTTCTTTGCCCGCCGTTCCGCTTGCCATTTTCGAGTTTGAAGACCAACGGCGAATCCCAAATTGTGCAAGAGTTTGTGCGACACGGAGCCCATTTCTGCTGGCGCTTGGACAAACAGAAGAAATTCGCAAATTCGGGCGATTTACTCAGGTAAACTGTGCCAGATTTGATAAGCAGCGCAAAGCACGGAAATCGCTAAAATCGCAATTTTAAGTCCGTTGCGCCTGCATTTCCCCGGACGATGTGCTTCAAAGTCAGTAGCTGCCGTTGACGCATCTATATTGTCGCCCGCGTAATTGCGGGCCGTGATTCGATCTTGGTCTACGTCTTACAATATCAAATCATAGGTGCGATCAGCGCCGCTGCCAGGCGGTGGATCGGCACTGCGCCTCCAGTTGGCACGTTCATAGAGATGAATCGCGACCTCCATGAAATGCCAAGTCTCAAGGTGCAATCGTGAGAGACCGGCCGCCCTGCCGGCATCGGTAATCCGTACCAGTAGGGCTGAGCCGATGCCTTGTCCTCGCCACTCCGGATCGACATAAAAACCGGTCAATTTTCCTGCGTTGGCCCCCGAGTAAGTGAGAATGGCTACGCCCGCAACCACGCCATCCATAATCGCTACTAGCTCGGCACACGCCTTTGGGTTTGAACCAAGAGTCCCGAGGTCGGAATCGAGTCCCGCAAAATCCGGCTCGATCCCATAGCCAATCATGGCATCACCCGCGATCCGCATCGCCGCGTTTCGATCGGCAGCCGTGGCGGATCGAATCCTGAGCCTTTCTCTCCGACTCATCGGGCCGCTACTTCATCGGCTTGTGCTGGACGAGCGCGTAACTGTTGCCATGCAAATCCTGGAACACGGCCTCGACGCCGTAGGGCCTTTCCTGCGGCTCTTGAGAAAATGAAACGCCGCGCGCTTTAAGATTCTGATATGTCGCACGGCAATCTTTTGTATCCACCACGCAGGTCCCAGCCATCCCAATCTTGTCTGGAAACCACGACGCCAGCAGGAATTCGACTTCCTTCTGCCCCGGAGGCGCGACCGTCAGCCAGCGCGTGCCCGGGATAGAGATGTCCTGGCGCTTCTCGAAACCGAGCTTTTCGGTGAACCATTTCAACGCCTGATCGGCGTCCTTCACCGCGACCGTTATCGTTGAGATCTTTTCAATGCCTGTCATTTTCAATTTTTCCTTCTGTGTTTTAAGTGTTGCACTTGCGGAATCGCCTCATGCCCTCATGGGAAAAGACGTAGCTTCCGATTACGTTTTTCAATGAATCATTTATAATGTGAATTATTGCGTAGACAAATGATTTCTGCAATCTTTTTGTCGACCATGAAAGAAAAAGCCTTTTCACCCGAAGCCACCGCCTTCCTTCTCGTGCAACTCGGCACATGTGCGGCCGATCGCTTCGGCGAGCTCGTCGCCCCGCTGCACATCTCTGCGCGCCAGGCAGGCATCCTACGCCTCATCGCCACGACACCAGGCTGCAATCAGCAGGACCTTGCGCGTCGCCTTGGCGTCCTGCCAAGCCAAATGGTTTTTCTCATCGACGAACTCACGGAAAAGAAACTAGTGGAACGTCAACGCAGCACGGAGGATCGGCGCGTTTCTTTCGTCCGCCTCACGACCAAAGGTGCGCATCTCGTAGAAAAGCTCTCCAGGCTTGTGAGGGAACATGGCCGGGAGTTCAGCGCCGTTCTCACCACTAAGGAGCTTCGCACCCTACACATTCTTTGCCGCAAGCTCGCCGACACACACGGCCTTTCCCCGGATGTTCATCCGGGTTACAAAAAACTTTTTCGTGAGCAAGCGTCGATCGGTGGAAAGTGACACTGAGGATGGCGCTCCAAAAGGAATCGTTGGGGCACCTATTCCGTAGCCAAATCCGGAGTGTGTGACGCGTTCGCCTGCGAAGGGGAGCCAGAATCATCTGATCTTAAATCACTTGATCCGAAGATCTGATTTCGTGTCAGATGTTACGACTGGCCATTCGTCGTAATCAGTAATCCCATCCCCCGTCGCCGTGTTTCTTTACAAACCGGCCAAAATGTTACCAGCCAACAAAGACCCATCCAGAGTAACAGTGGCGAAAACGAGCCTCGTCCAAGCGTCGAAAAGTAAAGAGTCTATCACTTAGTTCAACGCCCTGGGCTCAAAGCGCCGCCTTGGACATCGGGGACTCCAAAGAATTTAATTCACCAGCTTTTCGGACACCTCAAAAGCGCAGCTGACTTTGAATCAGATGCTATCCGCCGCATTTTCGGATCACGGCTGGTCTCAAAAAAGCGCTAAGTCTTGCAGGGTGAAATTCGGATAGAATTCTTCAACGAAGTGGAAATCACCTTCCTCAATCAGACGCGAAGGCGATTAGCTGCCATTTGAATCGCAGGAAATTCGACCTCTCGCGAGAGTTGAAACAATCGCGTCGATATTTCCAAGTCATATCTTATAGGGTTGATATGAGACTTTGGCGGAAGAATCGCAATCGCGTTCTGGTCGTGGGCATTTTTCAAAGCGTGAGAACCGGCCGGGCGGTATTGAAGAATCTCCATCGCGCTCAGTTTCGCCGCGTCGCCGCGATCCACGCTTCAAGCAAAGGCCGGCAGCGAGTCGAGGAACATGGAATTTCGGCGATCGGAGGATCGGCCGCTGCTTTGGTTCTCAGCCTAGCTCTTGGCGCATTTATCTTCTGGCACCGTGGAGTGCTGGCCGATTACCGGCCGGCCGGGTTGGCCCTGCTACTCGCTGCGCTCGCGTTGGCAGGTGCTATTATCGGCTGGATTCTTGTTCAGTTGCTTCGGGAACATGTCGACGCGGCGAGCTTGGCCAGATTCACGCGCACGATCCTGCCGAATGAAACTGTGGTCCTAGCTGAAGTCGAAGCGAGCGAAACCTCGCGTACGTTGGCGATTTTGCGGGATGTGCAAGCCGAAGCCCCCGTGACGTTCGGTTTTTATTCGCCGCCACCTTTCTCTGTTGAATCGACCGTACCACCATTCGGTCATGGACTGCCTTCGAGTCAGCGTCTCGTGGAAAATGCGGCTAGCCTCGCACGCGCTATCGCGGTCAGCCGTGCAGCAAAGCCGCGGGGGCCATCTTTCCTGCAACGGTTACTCGAAATCGAGGACGCGCTGGAATGGGCGAACATGAGTCTCACCATGTCGGCTGAGGCGCACCACGCATTCACGCTTTCGGCGGAGTGGCTGCTCGATAACGCCTATTTGATTCGCGAACAGGTGGTCGATCTGCGCAAAAGTCTTCCCCAAAAATACTATGGAAAACTGCCTCTGATCGCCAGCGGCCCAGGTGGTGGGTTGCCTCGGGTTTATCAGGTTGCAGCGGAAATGGTCGCCGAAACCGACGGAGCTTTGGAGCCGGATATCATCCGGAGATTTCTGGCCGCGTTTCAGGCGATCACACCACTGGACATCGGAGAACTCTGGGCTCTCCCGCTGATGCTGCGATTGCAGTTACTCGAATGTCTTCGCACTCTCGCGATCCAAGTCGATCAACAGCAAAGGGAAAGCGAGGAGGCCGATTTCTGGGCAAATCGGCTCATCACCGCCGTCCGGCACAGCTCACCGCGATTGCTCAAAATAATGGAAGAACTCGTGGAATGGTATCCGGAGCCGACGCCGCATTTTGCGAGCGAATTGGTGGCGCATCTCTACGACGACGAGGGAGCGCTCCCGGTGGTGAGCGGCTGGCTGGAACGCTCGCTCCGTTCGCCGCTGCTCGAGGTCATGCAGCAGGAACATCGGCACGAGGCCGTACAGCAGACCGCCCTTACCAATGCGATCAATAGCTGTCGCCGCCTTGCGCAGATCCAGTGGAGGGAACTTTTCCAAACAACGAGCTGGGCGGAAAGCGAGTTGGCCGCAGATCCGGCCGGTGTTTACGCACGCACGGATTTTGAGACGCGTGATCGATGCCGCAGCGCGGTGGAGGAAATCGCCCGATGGTCAAATTGTTCGGAACAAAAAACTATCGATCACGCCCTGGCGCTGGCGAAGGCCGCGCAGGACGAAGCTGCGCACCACGTCGGCTATTACTTGATTGACGCGGGTCGGCCGGTGCTCGAGCAGGCTACCGGCGCGAGAGTACCACTGGCGGAAAAGTCGCGCCGATGGATTCATGCCCACGCGGCGGGCGTTTACTTCGGAAGCCTCTTGCTGCTCATGGCCGCCTTGGTGCCGGCTCCTCTCCTTTTCGTTGATGGGTTGGTTCCTTGGGTGACACTGGGGCTC
>OEMD01000040.1_pt1 | contig 10299 bp, 6 predicted proteins | sample 1487651 | NCBI WGS metagenome assembly OEMD01 (sample SAMEA104379606, study PRJEB20068) | metagenome | biome: 1000743; feature: 77; material: 1998 | place: USA | collected 2012 | depth 25 m | reverse complement strand
CATGCAGCACCCAATGAATTCGCGCCTCGGAGCCGTTCTCGTCGTCCTTCTCGTGTGGGCGGTGATCTATTTACCAGCGCTTGGTTCTATTGCGATTAAAGGAGAAGAGGGACGACGCATCTTGCCGGCGATGGCGATGCTCAAGTCCGGTAACTACATTGTTCCTGAAGTGGGAGGAAATCCATATTTCCGGAAGCCGCCTCTGGTGAACTGGCTTGTAGCCGCATCCTTTCGAATTTTTGGAGTGCGCAACGAATGGACGGCACGTCTGCCATCGGCAGTTGCCGTGCTTGCGGTGGCGATTGCATTTGTCACCGTGGCGCGCGCCAGTCTGGGTCCGAGAGGATCGATCATCGCGGCTCTCATTTGGATGACAAACATCGGAATGCTAGAAAAAGGGCGGCTAATTGAAATCGAAGCGCTCTATATTTCTCTTTGTGGTCTTGCGATTATTTTTTGGCTGAGCTTTTTGGTCCAACGGAAATCGCCGTGGCTCATTTGGGTTCCGGCATCCATTTTTCTAGGGCTTGGGCTTTTGGCCAAAGGTCCAACCCATCTGATATTTTTCTATGCGATCGTGCTTGCCGTCCTTTGCCAGATGAAAGAATGGCGGCTTCTGATTCATCCGGCGCATTTCGCCGGCCTGGCGATCATGCTGGGGATCTTCGCGGCGTGGGCGATTCCATTCCTGCACAGTACGACGACGCACGTGGCGGCAGTCAAGTGGTCGAATCAGTTCGCAGGTCGGCTCCAAGGCATCGATTTTAGATTCGTCAGTTGGATTCAGAATGTCCCGCGCGGTCTTATCTATTTCCTGCCCTGGGTTCTTCTATTCCCCTTCGTCAGGTTTTCAAAATTCCATGATCACGCGCAGCGGCGGCTCGCGCGCGCTCTCGCTTGGGGAATAGCTGTCCCATTTCTCGCCGTAAACCTCGTTCCCGGTGCAGTGCCCCGATATAGCATGCCCGTAATAGCTCCAGCTTCATGGCTGCTGGCGATGAGCTACGCCGGGCATGCGTTGCAGTGGCCCCGGGAAAGAGAGACGATTGGCGAGCGAACATGGGCCAAAATAGTTGCGCTCTTCGTCGGACTTGGACTCGTCATCGGAGCGATTGGTTATCCAGTCACGGCGGTGGTCTTGAGGAACAGGCAACAAGTGAAGAAGGCTGCCGCCGAAATTAATACCGTGGTTCCTCCGAATGAGACGCTCTATGCCGTGGACCCAGAGTACCAGCCGGTATTTTTTTATGTGAAAGCACCGCTTGGATACGTGAGTGACGTCCAGGAACTGCCCGCTGATGCTCATTATTTTCTTGTTCAAAGCGACAAAGAAGCGGAAGCGACGAACACACCACGACGGGCGTCGCGACGTGCGCACCTGCGTGCTCGTGTGCGGGATTATCGCAAACGCGAGCTACTTCTCTACGAAATTGGCCCTAAATGAATATTGACAGGCTGGCAGATTGGAATTGGTTAGCATGCTAACCAATTTAACTGCGTTACATGTCCGAGGGCGAAACATTTGGGCCGCTGCTTCACGGGACTGCTCGTGCCTGGCGACTGAAGTTGGACGAACGACTCAAGCCAATGGGTTTGAGCCAGGCTAAATGGCGCACCCTGCTGCATCTCTCGCTGGCGGGAGACGCGCTTACACAGGCCGAGATCGCAGAGAGGTTGGGCATCGAGGAACCGTCATTGGTGACGTTGTTGCACCGGCTGGAGAACGAGGACTGGATTATCCGGAAAGCCTCTCCGCTCGATCGCCGTTGCAAAATGGTGCTGCTTGGCCGGCGGGCGCAGAATGTCATTTCTCAAATCAGTGCCGAAGCGGAAAAACTTCGAGGCGAATTACTGGAGAATATTTCGGCAACGGACCTCCGTACTTGCATGCGTGTGCTGACGCAGATTTACGAAAAAGCAGAAAGGAAAAACGGAAATGGTGCACTGGCGAAATTCCGGTCCACCGCAACGGCCACGTTAAAAAAATGAACATCATGCAGGAAGAAGAGCGTCGCGTTGCGCATAAAGCGCCGAAAACAGCGAGACCTCGACGGGCAGGAGTGCGCTCTATTCCGCGCTGGGCCTACGTGCTTTTTGCCGTACTGGCTGCTTTGGTTCTGCTTCGCAGCTTTCAGCGAGGTGTCGGCACGTCAGGGACGGCCCAGGCCCCGGTGCGTCCTGTGACCGTAGCCAAAGTCGTCACAAAAGATGTGCCGGTTTACCTCGATGAAATCGGGACATGCGCTGCCTACGAAACTGTGCAAGTGCAGGCGCAGGTGAGTGGCGTAATCATCGGGCGCCATTTCCAAGATGGCTCCGACGTGAAAAAAGGCGATTTGCTTTTCACAATTGACCCGCGCCCGTTTCAAGCCGCCCTCGACCAGGCGAAAGCACAAGCTGCGTTAGATCAGGCGACGATGAAGCGACAAGAGGACCTGAGTGCAAGAAAGGTGATATCGCATCAGGACTACGACACTGCTGTGGCGAACGAGCAGAGGTCCCAGGCCGCGACCGAGGCTGCCCAGGTGAACCTCGACTGGTGCTACATAAAATCCCCGATCAACGGACGAGTGGGTCTGCGCAATGTTGATGTTGGCAACCTGGTTGGACCCTCGACTCCGCCGCTCGTCACCATTCAAGGTCTGGACCCGATTTATAGCGATTTCACCGTGGCCGAGAACGATCTTCCGCTCGTGCGAAAATATCTCGGCGGTTCAAACGTGAAAGTGGAAACTTACCTCGCAGATGGTTCAATCGCGCCACGCACCGGGGATCTTTACTTCATTGACAACGCAGTGCAGCCCGGCTCCGGAACGGTGAGAGTCCGCGGGGTTACGCCCAATCCCGACCGCGCCCTGTGGCCCTCGGAATTTGTGCGGGTCCGTTTCATCCTGGACACACTTAAGAATGCGACGCTTGTTCCGTCGCAGGCCGTCCAGGTTAGCCAGAGTGGGCCGTTTGTCTTTGTGGTGAAACCCGACAACACTGTCGATCTTCGTCCTGTGAAGCCCGGCCAACGGCAGAAAGGCGACCTTACTGTGATCGAGGGAGTGAAACCCGACGAGACTGTGGTGGTGACCGGGCAGCTTGCGCTTTCGCCAGGAGCGAAAGTAGCACCCCAGCCGTACGTTCCTCAAAACTCCGACAAGACTCAGGACTCGGCCGTTTCAGAAAGCGCACTGTGATAATGAATGATGCGGGGGAACATGACGGCGAACGCGAAGTAAAAGATAGGGACCGCCGCAGATCGACATCGTTTGCCGAGGAATTGCCCGACCCGACGGCAAAGTTAGTCCCGATCGAAGGCTCGGGGCTCTCCGGACCGTTCATTCGCCGGCCCGTGATGACCGTGCTGCTGACGTTGTCCGTGATCGTCGCCGGCCTGGCGACTTACGGGAAGCTTGCCGTCAACGATCTTCCGGCAGTCGATTACCCGGTCATTCAAGTCAGCTGCTCCTATCCTGGCGCGGACCCGACAACAATGGCAAACAACATCGCCACGCCCCTCGAGAAACAATTTCTGCAAATTCCCGGCCTCGACATCATCACCAGCAATAGCACGCAGAGCAACACATCGTTCACGTTGCAGTTCGTTCTGAGCAAAAGCATCGTCGACGCCGCGACCGATGTGCAGGCAGCCATCCAGCGTGCCACGGGCAAGTTGCCACTCGATTTGCCAAGTCCTCCCACGTTCACCAAAACGAACCCGAACGATCAGTCCGTTTACCTGTTAGGCTTAATGTCAGACACGCTGACGGATTGGGACCTGTATAAGTACGCGTCCACCGTAGTCGCGCAGCGCATCAACATTCTGCCAGGGGTTTCACAGGTGAACATTTACGGCGTGCAAGGTGCGATTCGGATCAAGGCTGACCCGTCGGCACTGGCTGCGCGGGGCCTGACCATCGACGATCTGGCCAGCGGGATTAAATCGGGCACTGTCTATTCCGGCGCGGGGCAATTCGACGGCGCGCATCGTACCTTTGTGCTGCAGCCCAATGGACAGATCGATAAGGCCGAGGGTTATCGTGAGTTGATCGTGGCGCGCAACCCAAACGGCTCGCCGGTTTACCTGGGCGACGTCGCTGATGTGCGCCAAAGTGTACAGGACGAGCGCATCTCGCGCTTTTTCTGGATGCGCGGTTTCAAGCCGCCTGGCTCGGTGGTCGTCCTCGCGGTTAACCGGCAGGCAGGCGCCAATGCAGTGGAGGTTGCCAAATCCGTTAAAGCCCTGTTCCCTGAGTTGCGCGCGAGTTTGCCCGGCTCGATCAAGTTCACGCCCGTGTTCGACCGGTCGCAAACCATCGTCAATTCCGCCGACGAAGTGAAATGGACGCTAATCATCGCGTTCGTGTTGGTGGTGCTGGTGATCTATGTGTTTCTCGGCCGCGCGACAGACACGCTGATCCCGGCCGTGGCGCTGCCGATGTCATTGCTGCTCACCGTGGCCGTGATGTACATGCTCAATTTTTCCATCAACAATCTCACGTTGATGGCTCTGACGCTGGCCATCGGCTTCCTTGTCGATGACGCGATTGTGTTTTTGGAAAACGTAGTGCGCCGGGCCGAGCACGGTGAGTCCATCCTTAAAGCGACATTCAACAGCGCCGGCGAAATTTCCTTCACAATCCTGTCGATGACCCTTTCGCTCGCAGCGGTTTTCATTCCGCTCGTGTTTATCCCGGGACTGCTCGGTCGCATTTTCCGCGAATTCTCCGTCACGATTATCGTGGCGATTCTTGCGTCGGGGCTTGTCTCGTTAACGCTAACGCCACTGATGTGCGCGCGCATTTTGGGCGAGCGCAAAGCCGGCCACAAACGCGCCTGGATGGAACGGCACACCAGCAATTTCATCAAACGCGTAATTGCTGCCTACGGTCGCGCGCTCGACTGGTTTCTCGATCGTGCGTGGCTAACGGTGCCGATCTTGCTCGCCTGTATTCTTGGTCTGTGGTTCTTCTTCACCCATTTACCGTTTACACTATTGCCGCCGGGTGATAGCGGTTTTATTCGCGGCGTCTTCATTGCGCAGGAAGGCTCGTCACCTGCGCAGATGCGAGCGTATCAAACGGAGGTCAATAAAAGGCTCCAGGCTGATCCGAGCGTTGGACAATTCTTCACACTCGCCGGTTTCGCCTCGCGCAGCGCATTATCGCAGGGACTGATGTTTGTTTTTCTGAAACCGCGTAGCGAGCGCCCGCCGATTGATCAAATCATTTTGCGACTGCAAAAATCGATTGGCGCGGTTCCTGGCATCGTTGCCGTGTTAACGCCGACTCCGGTGCTTCAAATCAGCGTCGGCGCTACGAGCCAGACCCAGGGACAGTACGCCTACACGATTAGCGGCATCGTCCCGCAGGATGTTTATGCCGTAACCGATCAACTGATGGAAAAACTGCGACAGTTTAAAGGTTTCGCCAGCGTCCGCTCCGATTACTACCATGACACGCCAAATCTTAAGATCGACATCAACAGGGATCGCGCCGCAACCTACGGCGTTTCTACTTCTGCCATCCAAAGTCTGATGCGCAACGCTTACTCGCAAAACTACGTCTATCTCATCAAGGAACCTGACGACCAATACCAGGTCATTCTCGAAGTCAAAGACAAGGAACGGGCGCACCCTGACGACTTGGGCGATCTGTATGTACGCAGCAGCACCAGCGGCAATTTCAGCGCAAGCGGCTCGGGCGGGGGAACGATAGCCACAACAACAGGCAACATGTCTAACCTCATCCCGATGCGTGTTGTAACATCGACAAAAGAAGTTATCGGTCCGCAGGCGGTGAACCATTTAAACCAGTTCACCAGTGTCACATTCAACTTCAACTTGTTGCCAAACGTCGCGATCGGCGATGCCACCAAGTTCATCGAGGATGCCTTCGCGCAAATCCATCCCAATTATCCGACCGTGCAGGGTATCTTCCAGGGAGAAACACTCGTGTTCCAGCAGCTGTTCCGCTCTCTGCCCCTGCTGCTGCTCGCCGCGGTCTTTGTTATGTATGTGATTCTGGGAATTCTTTACGAAAGCTATGTGCACCCATTTACGGTTTTATTCCCGGCGATTGTCCCCGCAGTAGTCGGAGGTCTGGCCACATTGTATCTCTTTCACTCAGTGCTCTCGCTTTACAGCGTTATCGGACTTTTCCTGTTGTTAGGCATCGTCAAGAAGAACGGGATCATGGTTGTCGACTTTGCATTGCAACGAATCGACGAAGGTTGGGACCTCCGCTCGGCCATTCACGAAGCCAGCATGGAACGGTTTCGTCCTATTATGATGACAACGTTGGCCGCGCTTATGGGGGCGGTGCCGATTGCGCTCGGATTCGGGCAGGACGCTGCATCGCGCCGTCCACTCGGGCTGGTGATTGTGGGCGGTCTGATTTTTTCCCAGTTGATCACGCTGTTCGTCACACCAGTCATCTATCTTTGGCTCGAATGGTTCCAGGAGCACGTGCTCGATAAGGTACCGTTCCTCCGTCGCGTGCACACACATCACGAAGGCGAACCCGCGAGAGGAGAGATGCGGCCCGCGCCTGCGGCCGTGCGTTGATTTTTGTTATTCTTGCTCTAAGTCGGCCCCTAAGATGGTCCGTAAGAGCATGATTAAGAGAGATATTAGTTAACCATGCGTGCTATGGTTCTGGATAAGCCGCGGCAAGCGCTCCAACTCCGCGATGTAGAGAAACCAAGACTGGCCAAGGGACAACTCCTTGTGCGAATAGCGACGTGCGCGGTGTGCAGGACCGATCTTCACGTGATCGATGGCGAACTGCCGGATCCAAAACTCCCGCTCATACCAGGTCACCAAATTGTTGGGTACGTCGAAGAGGTGGGCCCCGAAATTCCTTCGTCATTCGCGATCGGAGATCGCGTCGGGATTCCGTGGCTTGGATGGACCGATGGCGAATGCCTTTATTGTCGATCGAACCGGGAAAACCTGTGTGACCGCGCGCGTTTCACCGGGTACACCATCGAGGGCGGTTACGCGGAATTCATTGTCGCCGATGCGCGATTTTGTTTTCATCTGCCTGACGGCTATAATGATGTTGATGTTGCGCCGCTGCTTTGCGCAGGACTGATCGGTTATCGCTCCTATCGCAAAACAGGGAATGTGCGCCGGCTTGGTATCTATGGCTTTGGCAACGCCGCGCACCTGATCGCGCAGATTGGCCTTTATGAAGGACGCGACCTTTTCGTGTTTACGCGACCGGGCGACATGGAAACACAGCAAAGCGCGAAAGCACTAGGCGCAAAGTGGGCCGGCGGTTCCGACGAGATGCCGCCGGAGAAACTCGATGCCGCGATTATTTTCGCCTCGGTCGGCCCGCTCGTGCCCACAGCGCTGCACGCGCTCGCCAAGGGCGGCGTTGTAGTCTGTGGCGGAATTCACATGAGCGATATCCCCTCTTTTCCCTATGCAGACCTTTGGGAAGAACGAGTGATTACTTCGGTAGCAAACCTTACCCGTCGCGATGGCGAAGAATTTTTCGACATCGCACCGCGTGTTCCGGTTAGAACAAAGACGGAAACGTTCCCGTTAGAAGACGCTAACATTGCAATCGACCGATTTCGCTCCGGCGAGTTGAAGGGCACAGCCGTCTTAACCATTCAGTTGTAGCCTTGATCGCTGACCGGGCGGTTGTAGAGGCGCTTGTACCTAGCTTCTTTTCGATTTCGATCGTGTTAAATCCTGACTTCGGTGCCTGTCATAAGCACACCTGCAACTCGTTATAACTGCATCTCAGCTATTGATCGTTCGCGACGATTTGCCGAGCAGATTTGTGTGTGAGCAGCTCTTTTTCAGCGCGTTCCTATCCGCGCACGAGTGCTTGGCGGCTTTACAAAATTACCGGGAAGCCGCCTTTCATCATCCCGGACAGCGCCAGCAGCGTTGCCGAGGCCTTCTTCCTCTGGAGGGAGAAACGGTCTGAACCGGCTTTTGTCGATCGCTTTCATGAAAGCTTCGTGCGGAGAGACGATGCCCTTTTCCAGCAGCGCCCAGATGGCGTCGTCCATGAACTGCATCCCTTGCGCCCTGCCGGACACGATCACGTCCTGGAGCTTTTGCGTTGCGCCTTCGCGAATAATTGCGGCGACGGCGGCATTCGCAATGAGGATTTCGTTTACTGCGATTCGCCCGGGTCGGTCTGCTCTTTTCAAAAGCAACTGAGCAACTACTCCGCGCAGTGAGTTCGCGAGCATGGCACGCGCCTGCGGTTGCCGGTCGGCGGGAAAAACGTCCACCATTCGATCCACCGTTTTGCGTGCATTGTTAGTGTGCAGCGTACCGAAAACGAGAAGACCGGTCTCGGCTGCGGTTAGAGCGAGTGAAACTGTTTCCAGGTCGCGCATTTCTCCTACAAGCACAATGTCGGTGTCTTCGCGCAGCGCAGCTTTTAGTCCAGCGGCGAACGAACTCGAATCTGTTGGCACTTCGCGCTGTGTGATGGTGCTTCGCTTGTTGTCATGCACAAATTCGATCGGCTCCTCGATTGTCACGACATGTTTCGCATAGTTCTGATTGATGTAGTCGATTAGCGCAGCTTGCGTGGTGGTTTTGCCGGAGCCGGTAGGACCAGTCACAAGCACCAGACCTCCGCGTATATTGGCAAAGTCTTTTACCACCACCGGAATGCCTAGGTCCTCGAGCGTAGCAATCCTGGTGGGAATCAGTCGAAACGTCGCGCCGTAACCGTTTGACTGCTTGAAGTAGTTACTGCGGAACCGGGAGGCTTCATCCATTTCATAGGCAAAATCCAGGTCTCCGCGTTGCTCAAAGGTCTCCCAGTTACGCGCTCCGCAAAGTTCGCTCATCATCTGCGCGGCTTCTTCACGTGAAATCGGCTCGGCGCGAATGGGCATGATGTCCCCATGCACACGCATTTTCGGCGGCTGTCCCTCGGCGAAGTGCAGGTCGGACCCACCGTGTTTGACGATTACGCTCAGAAATTGATCCAGGTAAGCCATTTAGTTAATGACGACTGACGAATGCCAAATGACAAAGGAATGACGAATCTCGAATGACGAAAAGCTGCCGAATGGGATTGGTAGAGACGTCCGTTGCTTGACGCTGAAAGCACGCACTTCCCATCCGGGCTTGGTCATTCGAATTTACTTGGTCATTCGTCATTCGTGCTTCGTCATTTTCCCAGTTGCTGGCGCACCATTTGTTTCTGCTCGGCGCGCGCGTAGGCCTCCTGAGCGCTGATCAAGCCGCGCTGACACAGTTCGATCAGAGTATCATCCATCAAGCGCATGCCTTGCTTTTTGCCGGTCTGAATAATGCCCGGTAACATGTAGGTCTTTGCTTCGCGAATAACATTGGCGACCGCGGGTGTGTTCGTAAGAATCTCCAAAGCCAGCACCCGTCCGGTGCCGTCTGCTCGGGGTATTAGCTGGTGACTGATAACTCCCCGCAGAGATTCGCTTACCATCACCCGGATTTGTTCCTGTTGATAGGGCGGAAACACGTCGAGCAATCGATCAAGAGTGCGGGCCGCGCTGCTGGTATGCAGCGTTGCCAAAACAAGGTGGCCGGTCTCAGCGGCAGTGATTGCGAGAGAGATCGTTTCCAAATCACGCATTTCTCCGACCATGATCACATCCGGATCTTCGCGAAGTGAAGCGCGCAACGCTGCGGCGAAAGAGTCGCTGTGAGTGAATATCTCTCGTTGGGTAACGTGACAGTTTTTCGACGTCAAAATATATTCGATCGGGTCCTCCAATGTGATGATATGATCGCGCCGCTCCATGTTTATCTGCTCGACCATTGCCGCCAGAGTCGTCGATTTGCCCGTTCCTACTGAACCGGTCGCCAGTATCAGCCCGTTCTGGTAACGGGTGAGCAGCTTGAGGCGCTCAGGCAATCCCAGTTCGTCCATGGTTCGGACGTGACTATTGATCACGCGGAAAACGATCTCGATCCCGAGCCGCTGACGAACCACGCTGGTGCGATAGCGGGCGAACTCGTTTTCATACGCAAAATCCGAATCGCCGCGCGTATTGAGTTCGTTTTTATAGACGTCGGGAACAAATGCCTCAGCCAGCGCGGCAGTTTGTTTGGCGGTCAGCAGCGGCGCGTCGGGCCAGATAGGCTCCAACCGTCCATGCAACCGCCACCTCGGCTGCGCGTTCACAGCCAAATGGACATCAGACGCGCCGGCCTTTTGGCCGACCTCGAGATAATCATCCACGTGCCGCATCGTCTGCGATTTCACGGGAAGGTCCGGAGACTTAGCGATCATGGGCGCCCAGGGAAATAATTACGCAACCCAGCCGAGCGCGTAAATCCTAAAA
>OEMD01000556.1_pt1 | contig 10392 bp, 9 predicted proteins | sample 1487651 | NCBI WGS metagenome assembly OEMD01 (sample SAMEA104379606, study PRJEB20068) | metagenome | biome: 1000743; feature: 77; material: 1998 | place: USA | collected 2012 | depth 25 m | reverse complement strand
CCACCGTGCAATTGGGCGATATGTTTCACAATCGCCAACCCCAGACCGGTGCCCCCCAGTTCGCGGCTGCGAGCTTTGTCAGCGCGATAGAAGCGCTCGAAAATCCGCGGCAAATGCTCTTTGCTAATCCCGAGTCCGTTATCAGCCACGCTCAATACCATTTCAGAATCGCGACGCACTGCTTGTAAATAGATCTGCCCGTTCTCCCGTGAAAATTTCACCGCGTTATCCAGTAGATTGTGGAGGACTTCCTCCAGGCGCGTTCCATCGGCGCGAAGCGTCAACGCCTCCGAAGCCAAATCGACGATCACTTTCAGATTCTTCGCGGCGAGTTTTTCTTTCCAATCACGGATGAGATTATTAAACAACTCATCCACCCGCACGACGCTGAGCTCCAGTTTCGCCTGGGACGACTCCAGTTGGGCGAGGCTTAGCAGATCATCAACCAGCCGCCGGAGCCGTTTGGAATGCCGTTCCATGACCGAAAGAATCCGTGCCAGTTCCTCTCGTGACGTCTCCGGCTCATCAAGCAACACCTCGATGTAACCGCGTAAAATCGACAACGGGGTTCGCAGCTCATGCGAAACATTCGCGACAAATTCCCGCCGGATTTGATCCAACTGCTTCAATTCGGTGATATCGTGGAAAAGCACCACCGCACCAGACATTTCATCATCGGCCTTCTTGATGGGAACGGCACTGACTTCGATATGCCGCTCGCTGTGGGTGCGTGAATCGGTCACGCTCAACTCGCCTCGCATTGCCTCACCCGTGCCCAGCGTATCTGCGATCAATTCATCGAGCGTGGCGTGCCGGACGGCCTCAATCAAGGGAACGCCCACGGCTGGGTCGCGCAACTCGAATAGTTTTTCAAACGGTTGATTCATGAGCATGATGCGGCTGCGCGCGTCAACTACGAGGAGGCCATCCTGCATCGCGCCCAGAATTGTTTGCGTCCCGGATTCGCGTCCCGCGATCTGGCGCTCGAGTTCCTGCTGGCGCGCGAAAATGTTCTCCAGCGCCAGACCAATGCGCTGCGGGTCTGCTCCACCGTTTATCAGAAACGTGGATGGAGGTTCACCGCGGGCTATCTGCGAAACGAGTTGCTCGATTTGTGACCACGGCGCGATCCATTTTTGCCATAGAAACAGCACCGTCACTGCAAATAGGGCGCACAGCCCGCCCAAGATTAGCCAACACATCTGGCCTTACTTTTCTTTCAATCGATAGCCGAAACCGCGCACGCTTTCAATCACATCGGCAGCTCTGCCAAGTTTCTTGCGCAACCGCCGCACATGCGTGTCCACTGTTCGCGTGTCAATGACACTTTCGTAACCCCATACGTCGTTAAGCAAACGGTCACGCGATTGGACCCTACCGCGTCGCTGCATGAGTGTGCGCAGAAGTTTAAATTCAAGGCTGGTCAGGTTGATCCGCTTGCTGCCGACAGAAACTTCATAACGCGCCGGATCAACGGTAATCGGGCCGGCCGTTAACCGCTCATCATCCTGTTTCGTCTCGCCGCGGCGCATGATCGCTCGAATGCGTAACACGACTTCCCGAGGACTGAACGGTTTTGTCACGTAATCGTCGGCGCCAAATTCCAAACCGACTATCCGGTCGATTTCTTCGGCCTTCGCCGTGAGCATCATAATCGGGACCTGCCGAGTTCCCGGGTCGCTTTTCAGAATTTTGCAAACTTCCAGCCCAGGCATCTTCGGCAGCATGAGATCAAGAATAATCAAAGCCGGCTTTTCCCTGCGCGCTTTTTCCAGTCCGGCAGCGCCATCGGGCGCGGTCGAGGTCGTGAAACCGGCCTTGCGCAAATTGAGCGCGAGAAGATCGACTACATCGCGTTCATCCTCGATAATCAGCACTGTGTTCCCAGACGCGGGTTCCATGGCAGTTCGCTTTTATCGCCGAAATTGTTTTAGTTCGCCAGCTAAGTTTTGTAAACGAAGTGGACTGCCTTCAAGACAGACAGCGATTATCGTTCCTCGGATTTTCTACTGGAGAAAGGGTGTCCTTGTACTTAAGTCCAACTCGCCGGTTTCTCCTGAGAAAATCTTGCGTAGTCTGATAAGATCACCAATGGACTCCAGAGCAATTGCCGCGTTCTCTCGGTTGTAAAATCCTTTTGAGCGATAAAGAAAATGAGGCTGGCATTTGGTACAAGGATGGGGCTGACCCGGCTGATCCCGCTTGCAGGTACGCGTTTCAACGACTGAGGCAGACCTGGTTTACGCCCAAAGTTAATCCCAGGTTCAAGTTTAGCCGCGACGACAAATTCTATGCTATCGGCTCATGTTTTGCGCGCGGTCTCGAACACTCCCTGATAACACACAAGATCGCGGTTGAAAGCGCAGCGCCAGAGTTTGCGAAGCTTGAACCTGTTAACAAAGAGGTAACCGGGCTCGGGTTCACCAACAAATACAACACCTATTCGATATTAAACGAACTGCGCTGGGCACTTGATCCCGAGGCAGTATTCCCTTTCGAGTCTATTGTTCAAGTGACAAAGGCAAGCTGGTACGATCCGCACACAAACCCCACGCTAAGCCTTGCCGGCTTGGAAGAGACTTTGGACCGCCGCGCGCTGATGCAAGCAGTTACGAAACGCATAGCGAACTGTCGCGCTGTGATTGTCACCCTTGGACTCGCAGAGGTTTGGCGCGACGTTCAAGCCGATGTGTTTGTCAATCGGACGCCGCTTCCATCTCTGTTTAAGACTCAGCCCTGCCGATATGAATTCCATCTCAGCACTTTCTCGGAAAACTGGGCCAATCTGGAAGCCATCTACGCCTTGCTAACCCAATATGGACACCCCGGCGTCCACGTCATCGTCACGGTTTCTCCCGTTCCTTTGATGAACACCTTTTCATCCATGGACATTGTCGTAGCCAACACCTGGGCCAAGTCCCTTCTACGAGCCGTCGCCCAGGAATGGGCTCAGGCTCACAATAATGTAGATTACTTCCAAGTTACGAGATCGTGACGAACTCCGATCGCGCCGCAGCATGGGAACACGATCTCAGACACGTCAGGGGCGCCGGTGCACAGCACATCATGGAGCTGTTCCTGCGGAATTACCTCGAGTAAAGTCTCCTTGACCGTTTCTCGCCCCGATTGAGTTTCCCTGCGAGCGCGGGGCAACGCGATTGTAATTTCACGACCATTATACGATCCCTCGCGCCATTTAGATCCAATGAGGGGCACGGAGAAGAAGCGAGCGTACCGAGGCGCCACGTTTGATTCGGTTTGCGTAGCCGCTCTAATCACCTACTTCCTGTACTTCGCGCTTCCGGCGGTACGCGGGGGCTTCCGTGAAGACGAGATGATGAACATCACCGTTTACTGGCGTGCCGGCATGCTCAAATCACTGTTGGCAAATGTCACATTTTTGGACGGCATTTTATCGGCCGGGAGGCGGTCTTTACTACCTGCCGCTTTATGACTTCTTTGGGCTGAATCCTCTGCCTTATCGAATCGTCCAGATCAGCATTCTCGCTGTGTCCATTCCCATGGTCTATTACTTGAGTGGCGAGCTTGCCTCCTCGCGTTTGGTCGCGTTTCTCTCTGTTCTTGTTCTCTATTACCACCCACGCCTTGTCAGCCTCGTGTTCGTTGGCGCGTTCATTTACGACGTATTGTGTGGATTCTTCTACTTCGCAGCCTTGACCTACTACGTGCATATCCGCGAGAAACAAGGCTCGCTGCGCCCGGTGCAACTCGTGGGATTCCTGGCGCTATATGTGTGCGCTCTAAACTGCAAGGAAATGGCAGTCTCGCTTCCTGCGATCATTTTGATTTATGAGCTTCTAAAAGGGCCCCATTGGCTCGACCGGAAGTCTTTTGTCCGCTGGAATTGGGTCGCTGCGGGAGCATCGTTGATTGCGGGATTGCTTACAGCTATTTACATCTATGGCAAGACCCACGGCAGCGGCTCTCTAATAAGCTATGAGCCTTATCGGCCGAAATTCTCATGGCACCAGTTCATAACATCCAACGCAAAGTTCGTTGGTGAATTGTTGTTTACTCGGCATGCGACAACTCCAGAAATACTTTGGCGTTGTGGGCGGCTGTTTTCATTTATGCCTTCATACGTCGGGATCGCATGCTTCGGCTGATGGCATTCTGGGTAGTGATAGTACCTTTGCCGATAGCATTTCTTCTCCCTATGCGCGGCGGCGGCTCTCTTTATCTTCTGCTGTTTGGCTGGGCCATGATATTCTCCAAGGTTGTATCTGATCTAATCACCCTAACTTCCAGGTGTTGGATATTCGTTCAGCGGCTTCTCGGATTGGGTGCGGCAACTCGTGGAACCGCTGATGGCGCCGCCGACGCTGCGGTGGATACGGCAGTTCCACAGATTTTTCGAGTCCTCGCAATGCTGTTGGTGGCGTTGGCTCTGGCGATTTTTACGCGGTGGGAAAATCAGCGCCTTGGTTGGGTGCCGGCATTGCTTAAACAAGGGCAAAAGGTACTTCATGTTGTGGCAGCGTTGAAATCGTCAGACCTCCAGCCAGCACTTGGAAGCAGGGTTCTCCTGACGCTGCGGGAAAACCTATTTTCCAACAAGTGGAATGCTCTTTTTATCGCCTCTCTGGTCTGGAATGATCACTCGCTCCGAATTTGGCTGGAAGGCGCGCACAAACTCACCCCGCAGCAGATTGCAAACATGAATTACGTCATTTCGCTCAGTGAATACGAAGCGAAGGTCGTTCGATCGCCCGATAGTCCCGCGTCCAACTGAGAAGTCGCCCGCTGGCTGGCTTTCAGAGATTTGTCGCAGCGTCGCTGCGCATCTTTAAATAACCTTTGCAGACTCCCCTTGTATTTTGGGGATGCTAGGTAATTGCTGCCGTCTCAGGGCGTAGGCGGCGGTTGTGCCTGCACAGGAATCGCTTCTTTCGAGACTGCGTTGTCGTCAGCACTGCGGACCATGTATTGCAGGCGCGCATTGTAATCGCGGACATAACCAAGAAACGCGTTGTTGTTGAATTTGTCCCGGAAAAAAAGGCTATTGGCGAACTTGTTAGTCGCGGTTGAACGAGCCACTACACAAATCACTCCGTTTGGGTCAACGATCACCAGCGTGTGTGGCACCAAGACTTTATGCTTCCGCGCCGAACCAAACCACGCGTGCCGCCGGCACGCCATCTTGCTTAACTAAAAGGTTCGACGTTTTTGGTCAGAATGCCTGGGGTGATCTGCCAGGACACGATTGGCTCCTCGCAAGGCATGAAGCTCTTTGCCTGATCGCCCTCTGCCGCTATTGATTCCCGCGGGGACGTTGGCTTGCCGTTACTTTGGCCGCTCACTGACTGCGCGATGAATTTCTTCCAGAATTTCTCGCAAACTATAGCGAAATTTCCAGGTGGGATAGTGTTTTTGAAATTTTCTCACGTCGCTGATCCACCAGATGTGGTCGCCAATACGGTTCGTCTCCTCGTAGCTCCAAGCTAATTTGCGCCCGCTAATTTCTTCGCACAAATCGATTGCTTCGAGCATCGAACAGTTGCTGTGCCGGCTACCGCCGACGTTATACACTTCTCCGCTGCGCGGCGCGCGAACGAATTCCACAAACGCTTCGACCAAGTCGAAGCTGTGGATGTTATCACGAACCTGTTTGCCCTTGTATCCGAAAACGCGGTAAGACCTGCCGCTCACCGTACAAATCATCAGGTACGAAAGGAAACCGTGCAGCTCCGTTCCGGCGTGTGCCGGCCCGGTAAGGCAGCCGCCGCGAAAAGAAACGGTCGGCATTCCAAAATAACGTCCATATTCCTGCACCAAAAGATCTGCCGCGGCTTTGGATGCCCCGAAGAGCGAATGCTTGCTGTAATCGATGCTCATGCTTTCTGAGATTCCCTGCTCATACTCATGCCCTGGCTGGATTTCCCACCGCCTCGCCAATTCTTGCAGTGGCAACCGGTTCGGTGAGTCGCCATAAACTTTGTTTGTCGAAGTAAAAACAAATGGCGCCTCGGGAGAAAATATTCTCGCTGCTTCGAGCAAGTTTAACGTGCCATTTGCATTAACCGTAAAATCAGTCTGAGGATCGCGCGCCGCCCAATCATGTGATGGTTGCGAGGCCGTATGCACGATCGCATCGATTTTTCCGTGATAACGTTTGAATAGCTCTGCGACCGCGGAAGCGTCCCGGATGTCGAGATCGTGATGGTCATAGCCGCGGACGTTCGCGATTAGATTATCACGCGTCTTCTTCGTCGATGCTTCTGCACCAAAGAATCGCGCGCGCATGTCGTTGTCGATTCCAACGACACGTGCGCCCTCTTCTGCGAATCGCTTTACCGTTTCCGAACCGATCAATCCCGCGGATCCTGTGACGATGATTCTGTGCATTTCGTTACTCGACTGTAATTGGTAAGACGATTTGCCCAAGAATCCCGGTCATATCATCGAGCTTTTTCTGATGACGCGGATCCGGTGGCCTTATTTCGTGTAAAAAATCTCGGCCGAAGGATTGACTTGGCCGAAGGCAGCAGAAGTTGCGGATGAACCCGATGCGGAATTTCACCGAAGTGGCGCAATTTCGCTGGAGAAAACGCGCAGTTGTGTTTGACTAAAAGGTTCGACATTTGTCGTCAGAATGCCTGCGCAGGTTATTAAAATTAGTGGTGCTCGCCAGCATAATCTCAAGAACCTTCACGTGGAAATTCCACGGGAGAAGCTGGTTGTCATTACTGGCTTGAGTGGTTCAGGGAAATCCTCACTGGCCTTCGACACTCTCTATGCCGAAGGTCAACGCCGCTACGTCGAAAGCCTCTCCGCTTATGCACGGCAATTTCTCGATCGAATGGAAAAGCCCAACGTGGATTTCATCCAGGGACTTTCGCCCGCCATCGCCATCGAGCAGCGCAACGCCGGCGCGAATCCGCGATCTACGATCGCGACCACGACCGAAATTTATGATTATCTACGGGTCCTCTTTTCGGCTGTAGGCCAGCCGCACGATCCATTGACGGGCGAGCCCTTGAGCCGGCAAACGCCCCAGCAAATTGTCGATCAAATCCTTGCTTACGAGCCTGAGTCGAAAATCATTTTGCTGGCGCCGCTGATCGAGAATCAGCCGGGGGAGTTTCGGGACATAATAGAAAAAATCAGGCGTGAAGGATTCGTGCGCGCGCGGATTGACGGTCAAATTGTGGAGTTGGATCGCTCCGAGCGAATACGGCTTAACAAGAACCACCGGCACACCATAGAGGCGGTGGTCGATCGGTTGGTTGTTCGTGATGGCATTCGCATCCGTCTTACTGATTCAATTGAGACTACGCTCAAATGGGGCGGGAATCGCGTCGTTGTATTGAGAGAAACGTTCAAAACGCCGAACGCCGAACTCTCAACGGTCAACGCCCAACTCCGAAAGGAGTCGCGAGCGGGCGGCTCAAGTTCCAACGTCGAACCCCAAGAGATCTGGGAGGAACTCCGTTACTCGACTGACTACGGAAACGCCGCGACCGGCTTTAGAATCGGCGAACTAACTCCGAGACATTTTTCCTTCAACAGCCACCTCGGAGCATGCCCGGCTTGCCATGGACTTGGCACCCAGTTGGTTTGCGATCCCGAGCTGATGATTTCCGATCCGGGCAAAACATTGGCTGAAGGGGCGATCACGCCGTGGCGGCGCGGGACAAAGCGAATGCAGGCATACTATCGGCACCTGCAAAAGGCGCTCGTGAAGCACTTTCACATCGATGAAGACGTGCCTTTCAGCGAATTGCCGGACCAATTCAAGCAGGCGCTTTACTTCGGCACCAATGGAACGCCGATCGAGATGGATTTCAGCAACATTCGCGAAGCGAAAGTTGCAAAACCATTCGAGGGACTGGTGCCGCAGATGCAGCGCCTATACGAGCAGACTCAAAGCGAATTCACTCGCAATCGCATTCGATCATTCATGACGCACGAACCATGCAAAGTATGCGATGGTGCAAGGCTCAAACCAGAAATCCTGGCGGTCACCATAAAGGATCGGCACGCACGTGAGTTGAACATTCATCAGCTGAGTGAGCTGACGACTCAAGCAGCGACGCGCTTTATTGCGGCGCTCGAGTTGACTGCACAGCAACGGGCCATCGTCCGCGATGTTGTCCGCGAAATTCAATCCCGCCTGCAATTTCTCGTCGAAGTTGGCCTCGGTTATCTCACACTCAATCGCCAGAGCGGGACGCTTTCCGGCGGTGAAGCACAGCGAATTCGGCTGGCGACGCAGATCGGCTCCGGACTCGCGGGAGTCCTTTACATTTTGGATGAACCAAGCATTGGGCTGCATCAGCGCGACAATGCACGGCTGCTGGGGACGCTCTACCGTCTTCGCGACCTCGGTAATTCCGTCATTGTGGTCGAGCACGACGAAGAAACGATACGGGCTGCGGATCACATTATCGATCTTGGTCCCGGTGCAGGTCCGCGTGGCGGCGAAATTGTTGCGCAAGGTAAACTCGAAGACATCCTGCGCGCGAAGAATTCTTTGACTGCCGATTACCTTTCGGGTCGCGCGCGAATTTCCATTCCCAAGCAGCGCGCTAAACCGTGGTCGACCGACAAATCCGAAGGCTGGCTAACATTGGTCGGGGCGACGGAGAACAATTTGAAGGACATTACCGTCTCTTTTCCGCTCGGTTGTTTTACTTGTGTGACCGGCGTTTCCGGCAGCGGCAAGTCCACTTTGGTGGACGACATTCTGCGACGTGCGCTGTTTCGACGTTTCCATAATGCCAAGGAAAAACCGGGCGCTCATCGGGCAATTCGCGGAGTGCAACAAATCGACAAGGCAATTGTGATCGACCAAAGTCCGATTGGCCGAACGCCACGGTCGAACCCGGTGACCTACACGGGCGCGTTCACTCCGATTCGCGAATTGTTCAGTCAATTGCCCGCGGCGCGGGTGCGCGGTTATGACGCGGGACGTTTCAGCTTCAATGTTAAGGGCGGCCGTTGCGAAAATTGCGAAGGCGATGGGCTAATTAAGATCGAGATGCACTTTTTGCCTGACGTTTATGTCGAATGCGAGGTCTGCCACGGCAAACGCTATAACCGTGAAACTCTCGAGATCACTTACAAAGGCAAGCACATTGCCGATGTCCTTGATCTGACCGTGGACGAAGCAGCTCGTTTTTTCCGAAATGTGCCCAGCATTTCAGAAAAGTTAGACTCATTACTGGATGTGGGCCTGGGTTATCTGCGACTTGGTCAGGCCGGAACGACCCTTTCTGGCGGAGAAGCCCAACGCGTAAAACTGGCAACGGAACTTGCGAAAAAGGCGACGGGCCGCACGCTTTACATCCTCGATGAACCGACGACCGGATTGCATTTCGCCGATATCGAAAAACTGCTGCAAGTTTTAATGAAGCTGCGCAATGCAGGTAACACGGTGATTGTGATCGAACATAACTTGGAGATGATCAAGTGCGCGGACTGGATCATTGACCTGGGCCCCGAAGGCGGAGAGGAGGGCGGCGACATCGTGGGAGAAGGCGCACCCGAGAAGATTGCCGAGCTACCAGGCAGCCATACGGGACAATATCTTCGTTCCTCATTGAAGAACACATGAGCCACACAAGACGCATAGGACTGATGAGTCTGATGAGCCTGCTCGCGCAATTCGCCAAGGCAGACGTTTCCAGCGACATTTCCGAAGCTAGCGCACCGATTGCAGAAGGGGTGCCGGAAGTAGCACTCGTGCGGTTGCAGGCGTTGTTGAATAACAATCTGCCCGAAGTCGAATGGCGCGCGATCGTGGAAAAGCTTGCCGAAGCGCAAATAGCTGCTAAGCAGCCGGAAAACACTCTGATTTTGTTGGAGGATATTCTGGTACGTGATCTGCCCTGGGCAAAATTTTGGCGCGCCCAGGCCTTTGCACACCTGCATCGGTGGGCCGAAGCGCTGCCACTTTACGAGCAACTGGCTAGCGATGAACGGTCACCGTCTCGCAGCGCAGCGACGTTTGGGGCGGCGGAAATGCTGCGGGCATTGGGAAGACGCGATGAAGCGCTGAAAAAATTTACGCTTCTCACTTATGACAAGGAATGGGCGACGCGAGCGCAATTGCGAGCAGCCGAATTGTACATTGAAACAGGCGATTCTGCCGGCGCGCGTCGTCTTCTTGAAGAGACGCAGCCCACATCGGTCGCGGAACGAAGAGAACGCCGCGTGTTGCGGGGGCGACTGGAACTAATCCAGCGGCGACCTGAAAGAGCGATCGGCATTTTTCAGGGTCTCCTGAAAAGACCACAAGGAGCAGCTCACTCCACGCTAATTGCCGCAGTCTTCGGTATCGCGGAAGCGCAAGTGCAACTCAAAACGCCTGAAATCGCAGACGATGTTATCGAGCAATTTATTGATCATCATCCAGCGGACCCGGATCTT
>OEMD01000034.1_pt1 | contig 10601 bp, 10 predicted proteins | sample 1487651 | NCBI WGS metagenome assembly OEMD01 (sample SAMEA104379606, study PRJEB20068) | metagenome | biome: 1000743; feature: 77; material: 1998 | place: USA | collected 2012 | depth 25 m | reverse complement strand
TCACCGATCAATTCTCGCTTTTTCACGTGTTGTCACGACAATCCCCCGCGCTGGAGTCTGGCTGGACTGTCTCTGTGCGCCGTTTTGCTGAACCGGGATGGGACATATGGGTCGATGCCGCGCAGCATGGCGCCTTGTTACAGGAATTATCCTTGCGATGGACCCTATGCGATTCCGATACGGCTGAGGTCATCCGAATCGAGCAGGGAATTCCTCGCTGGGGTCGCGAATTGACCGAGGAGATTATTCCAGTCGAAGCCAATCTGGAACAACGAACGATCGATTACCAAAAGGGTTGTTACATCGGTCAGGAAGTGATCTCGCGAATGAAGATGTCCGGCCAGACGAACAAGCGACTATGCGGACTGATTTCGGTGGACGATATCCCGCTTCAGCCAGGTATGAAACTTGTCCCTCCTTCTGCACCGGGGAAGGAAGTAGGCTGGATTACAAGCGCCACGCGCAGCGAAAGAATCGGAAAAGAAATCGCGCTCGGATACGTGAAACGCGGCTTCAACAGCGCTGCTACCAAGCTCGCCGCAGCGAGTCCGTCCGGCGGACTGGATGCGTCCGCAACTGAGAATTTTGCCCCGGAGCCGGACAGGACAATTTCCGTAGAAGTGGTTCCGCTGCCGTTTTTCTGAGTCAGCGCTATTTTGGGCAGGCGTTTTCTCTCCACCACGCTATTTGCGCAAGGTCATTACTCTTGCCGACGCAATGCTTTTCGATTTCCTCATTAGTATGGAAACTCAATTAACCTGGTATGGGCACGCCGCTTTCAAAATCAAAACGCCTTCGGGCAAGATTCTCCTTATCGATCCGTGGGTAACGAATCCGGCGTTTGCAAGCGGCAAGGACGAGCTCACCAGCCTCGATCGTGTTGATCTTATTTTGCTAACGCACGGACATTCCGATCACGTTGGTAATGCCGTCGAGATAGGGAAGCACACGGGTGCGACTCTGGTTTCAAACTTCGATCTCAGTGCGGCGATGATTTCAGCGCTCGGTTATCCCGAAGCACAGACTTCTAACGAGACGACTGGACATCTCGGCGGCGAGTTATTGCTGCTTGATGGCGAAGTAAGAGTGCAGTTCGTTCCAGCGTGGCACGGTTCGTCTGTTCAAAGAGATGAAGATGCGACCCCTGTTTACGCGGGGAGTCCAACGGGGTTGATCGTTGCGCTACGCAATGGTCCTACGATCTATCACACGGGCGACACAGATTTGTTCTCCGACATGGCGCTGGTGAAAGGATTTCACAAGATCGACGTGATGCTGGTTTGTATCGGCGACCATTTTACAATGGGACCAGCTCGGGCGGCAGAAGCTGTGAAGCTAGTCACTCCGAAGACTGTAATTCCGATGCACTATGGAACGTTTCCGGTGCTGACAGGCACGCCCGAAAGGTTCGAACGCGAACTGAAGGAGCGCAAAGTCAAAGCTCGGCTGCGCGTGATGCACGCTGGTGAGACGATCGCGCTGAATAGCAGGTTAAAAGGTTAAAAGAGCTAATAGAGGAGCCGCGTTAACGCTTTAACTTTTAAACACTCAACTCTATCAAGCCTGCCAATTTTCACACGGCCGCAAAAGGCAAGGGGATCGAATAGGAAGTCACGAATGCCAAATCGGGAAAATGGGATAAGTTTGGCGGAGCGGCTTACAAATCACGTACCTCAAGCTCTGACCGACGCCGCAGCGACGTTTGTTGATTCTCTAAAGATCAATTCAATCTCGGAAAAGGTCCGTCGCGGGCGACGGGTCCTGATCAAGCGACGTAACGTTTACGGCGAACAGTTGGCCGACCTCGCGAATTTGTATTTTCGCATGTCAGGCATACCGATCTGCTTCTGGAGCAAAGCCGAAGATTGGCAGCGTTGGGAGGTAAATTGTTTTCGAATGCTCAATGGTGATCGTTTTCGCGCTTCCACCTCCGGCACGAGAACGGTTTGCTTCGATAAGCTGCCCGGGAAAAGTCTTTGGGAGCACTTGAACCAAGGCACCCTGACACGGCGGATGTTGGAAGCCGCTGGAACCGAACTCCGGCGCGCGCATAAATTCTGGAGCGACGAATTCGACGACCCTTGGTCACATGGCGACTCGACCGCGACAAATGTCATTTACAACCAGAAAACTGGCCGGGCGAGATTGATTGACTTCGAGATCGTCCACGACCGATCGCTCCCGGCGAAATCCCGACACGCCGACGATTTACTCGTCTTTCTGTTGGACGTCATTGCGATAGCTTCCAGCCGGCATTGGCTGCCTTTTGCGCTTTCCTTCCTCAACGCGTACGGCGATCCAGTTGTTATTACAGAATTGACAAATCACCTGGCTCTCCCGGGCGGGATCGCATGGATTTGGTGGGGCGTTCGTACCAGCTTCACCGATCCAGCGAAAGTAAAACAGCGCCTCGAACGGATTCGAAATGTGACCGCCAACCTGGGATACTATCGAGCGTTTGCGGCCAAACGCGCACGCACGCGCCAAAGGCGACGCGCTTCAATAAACTGCCAAGTGATGAGCCCGGGGACGCCAAGCCCGATTTCTCTCGCGCGCGCGACGAGGGAGAGAGCAAAAGCGCCTTCGCCTGGGATTCCAAGCAAATTTCCGACCACAAGATAGCCGCCTTCCTGCACGCCCAGACCAGCGGGCACCGCAAATGCTGCCGACCGAATCGTCAAGACGGTACTTTGCAGGATGAGCGCGCTGACGAACGACGCAGGTAAATCGAGCGCCCAGAGGGCAAGCCAAATTTCTCCCGAGCCGACAATTAGAGAGGTCATCGTCCAAATGCAACACCCGACCACGCCACTACGCCGCGCGTAGAGAGAATGGACGGTTCGGTCCAGCGTGTCGCCGCCTTGCACGAGGGATTGCCAATCCGAGGAACCGGCCAGACGCGAAATGATGCGAGCGAGAAAACTGAAGATGCCCAGACGCTGGACAAAATAGAAGCCAGCGAAAGCAAAAAGTGCGACCACCACTCCGATCAAAGTTGGACCGACGAAACTGGTCTTTCCCGTTCGATCGACAAGCAGAAACAATCCCAGCAAAGTAAACCCGGCCTGAATAAAAATACCGAGCGTGATGTCCACGAGCACGCTTCCCGCCGCGAGCGGCAGCGGTGTGCCGCTGATCGCCGCGAGGCGAGCCCGAACAATGTCTCCGCCGACGGCGGCGGAAGGGACTAGTGTGCTAACCGATTCGCCAATCCAGCGCATCCAGAGCAGTTGAAAAAGGCGTGGGCGAACGGATTTGGGAAAGAGAACGCCCCAGCCGATGGCGTCGAGAAAAACTGGGATCAGATGGTAAACAACGATTCCCAGAATTGTCCATTCCGCCGTAGCAAACGCATCCCAGACTTGGCCGATACCTTGGCGAATCAGCAGGCCGGTGAAAAGCGCCGCGCCAGCGAGGCCAAGCAGCCATACCGTCACGTGTATTTTGCCGGGTGCCTTCATCGCCTGTTTGAGAGCAATTCGAGCCGGCGTAAGAAGATGGGCCTATCCTCCAAGGAAGATGGCTAAATTTGCGCAGCCGCTTAAGCGACGCAGCGGTCCTGATTAGCTCGGGAGACTCTGCGCGGGTTCTTCTGCCAATTCCACACGCACAAGAGCAGGTTCGCTAACAAGAGGCACGAGAGCGGGTGACACCGTGCGTCGCCGCATTGACTTCGTAGCAAATAAACAAAACGTGAGCCAGATAATTCCAAAAACGACGGCCGCGAGCACATCGGTTAGAAAATGTGCGCCCAACGCAATACGGCTGAACCCGACCAAGCCAATCAGCGATATTGCGCTGACAATGGATAACAGACGCCAGTGACGCCCTTTGAGAACGGGCAGAACGAAAAGCAGGAGCTGCCCGTAAAGAAGAGTGGCTCCGATGGTGTGACCACTGGCAAAACTATAGCCAGACCAATCCACAAATGGACCATCTACAAAAGGCCGTTCCCTGTGAACAAGGACTTTCAACCACTCGTTTAATAGCATGCCGCCAGGAACAGCGACAATCAACGTCACGAGGGAGGGCCACCATCGTTTCCAAACAAAAAACAATACGAGTCCAAACATGACAAGACCGATCCACTCACCCGATCCAAAGTGTGTAAACGCGTGCAGCACGCTCACAAATGCCGGGGTGAGGCGCTCATGAAACCAGCCCGCAAGCTCATGGTCAGGATCTGCTAGGGGATTGGCCAGCGCTAGCAGCACCACGAAATTCTGGGGGAGAAAAAGTGCGTTTGTCACAAGAAAACCGGTGCCAGTCTATCTCCGATAAAACGCTAGTCAACTAATTACGTAAATAAGTCTGGATTATCAGGGCAAGCCCGACGACAAAATTGCTGCTAAAGAGATTCACGAAAACAGCGCCAAAACCAGCTCGGGCGAACATTCCAGAAATTGTCCTTGCTAAAATATTCCCTCTCCGATACATCGCTTTCAGGTTGCTCATCCGATATTTCGACGTCCGGGTTGCCTTAACTACACGATGAAAACCATTCGCGGGTTCTTTGTTTTCCTATTTCTTGCTGCTGCGACGTCAACGCTGGCCGGACCGCCGGCTTTCGAAGCCCAACCTTCGCCCACTCCAGCGGACAAAAACTCACGCGACCTTTTTTCCTGGGAGACGACTTACACGTTCGACAGCGATTTTGAAGAGTCTAAATTAGGCCACGGTGATTCCCTATATGATGACTTCAGTTATGACCATCGCTTTCTGATCACGGGGAAATGGTACTTTCGCGCCGGCGTCGAATACGAACGCTATGAGTTCGGCGGCACCGACAACGGCTTGCCTGATCACCTGCAGGCGGTCTATGGGCACCTGGCTCTGGAGTACGTCGTGAAGGACTACGCAGGAGTTAGCATCGAGGTCGATCCTGGAATGTACTTTCAAGACGGTGTCAGCAGCGATACTTTCGATGTTCCGGGGAAAGCTTTTGTGACGTTCCCCCTGAAGAAAGACAAGATCTTCGCCGTTGTCGGTTTGGGCTGGGGAGCCTTCCAAGAACCAGTTGTCGCGCCGGGTGGTGGTATTATCTGGCTCATTAGCGACAAACTGCGCTTGCAGGGTGTCTTTCCGAAGCCTGCGCTGGTTTACCAGCCAAGCGACGACTGGGAAGTACGGGCAATAGGCGAACTTAACTTTCTTAGCGCTCGCACCGATGATGTCGTGACAACAGAGCAGAAACTGCAACTGCACAACGCTGTCGTTCAATACAGCGAGTATCGCGCCGGTTTGCAGGTACGTTACTCCGGTTTTAAACCATTTAATATTATCGCAGGCGCGGGCTGCACAATCAGACGGAACTTCGATTTTTTCCGTGCTGAGCAGTCCAAGCGGACTGATCCGGCGCCGTACATAAGAATTGCGGCAGAAGCTAGGTTCTAAGGGAAAATCTCGCCGAGCTTTCTCGCCAATCCCTGGTCGCCGCGAATCTTTAGCCGGCCAGTGAGGTAAGCCCAAGTCCCACCCATTTGATGGTTGGAAACGGCCACCCAGTCCTTGTCCTTCGCCACGAACGTCACATTTGGATTGTCGATTTTTCCTTTTCCCATCTTGTACTTCCCATCGTTTACGTCGATCCACCATTCGCCGCCTTGTGGCCCGCTCAAATCCCATTGATAACGAGCGCGAACTCCCTTCGCCTTAGCCGGTTGAAAACTGCCGCGCATCGAATCGAATACCTCCTGCGGCGTCGAGTCCATGTGTTCAGCTGGGATAGCAGTAGCCGCGCTCATACAAATTGTTACCGCAAGCGCTCTAATTGCCAGAAATAGGCAGCGCTTACCTGATGGATGATCGGGTATTTCGGGCTTCGTCATTTCTTTGTCATTCGTCATTCGTGCTTCGGTATTCTCATGGCCTTATTGCTCAATGCGCTTCAGGAGAAATGCTGCGCCGAGAAATGTGATCAAAGCTCCAGCAAGCAGGACGACGAGATCGCCAACATAAAATTGCGCGCCGGCGTGATACATGTTCACGAGCCGAAAGGCGCGGCAAAAGTGAGTAAGCGGAAAAAGTTCGGAAACATACTGGATTGCCTTGGGCAGTTGTTCCAACGGCGCGAACGCGCCCGAGAGAACAAACACTGGCAGTAGGAAGAAAACGGAAAATTGTATCGCCTGGGTTTGTGTGCGGGAAAACGCTGAGATCAATAAGCCAAGGCCGAGCGAGCAGAGCAGGAAAAACAGGCAGATCACGGCCAGAGCAGGCAGTTGATAAAACGCCACACCAAAATGCCAGCTGCTCACTAGCATGATCACGAGGACCAAAAAGATTGAGACCACCAAATAGGGCAACATTTTACCGATCACAATTTCACGCCGCCTCAACGACGTCACCATCAACTGGTAAAGCGTGCCCGACTCCCGCTCCCGAGCGATCGTGCAAGCCATCAATGTCACCGTCAGCAATTGTAGAATCAGCCCGATGATACCGGGGACAACGTAATCAATGACGCGCGATTTCGGGTTGTACAACAATTTGCGGTCCACTGACCACATCTCCATCATGGAGACAAAGCGCTTGCGGATTTGTACCGGAAGCTGCTTGCCCAGTTCAAAGACTTCCTCGGGGAGCGTTTCAATCATCCGGTCGCGTTGTTTTAATTGAAAGTCGCCCAAGCTCTCCCGAACGCTGCCTTCCACTGCCGATGCCGTGTTAATATCGCCGTTGTCGAGATACAGCAGCAGCGGTTTTGGATCGCCGTTTTCCAGACTCTGATTCCAGCCTTCGGGAATAACGAGCACAGCCTGCACCCCATGGCCTAGCAAATCCGATGGGTTCGTTGTATCAGGGGATCCATACCGCCACTGGAACGTCTTGTTCTTCGAAATGATGTCGATGAACTCCTTGGCGCGCGGCGTGTTGTCCCGATCAATTAACAGGCTTCTGATGCCGGTTAATTCACCGGTTTCAAACGCGTGACCGAAAAGAAGTGTGAAAAGCGGCGGCAGAGTCAGCACGAGCAACAGCACCCGCCGATCGCGCAGGATATGCAGAAATTCTTTGTAAGCGACGCTGGCAGTCGCTTCGAAGGATAGCCATTTCATGAAGTCGATCTTTTCAAAACGCCGTCGTAGCCCTGTGAATAGGCAGTGAAGACGTCCTCCATATCGGGTTCTACCCAGCGTTCGCCTAACAAGTGAAGATCGGGGAATGGCCAACTTTCCCGCCATTTGGCCATCAATCGCTCGGGTTCCGCAGCATAAAGGCGCAGGCTGCCGCTGCGCAGTGAAACGCCAAGCAGTTCGGGAAGACGTCGCAGTCGAACGAGCGCCGGCATCAGCGGGTCGACATCGATCTCGAGCAGTTGGGTGCGAAAGCGCGATTTCAACGCACGTGGTGAAGCTTTTGCCAGCAGCCGTCCACCCTCGATAAAACCAACTTCGGTGCAGCGCTCGGCCTCATCCATGTAGTGCGTGGTAACGAAAATCGTTTTGCCTTCGTTACTAAGATCGTAAAGCAAGTTCCAGATTTGCTGCCGGTGCACCGGGTCGAGGCCCGCAGTCGGCTCGTCAAAAAACAAGAGCGGCGGATCGTGCACCAGCGCGCAGCCGATCGCCAGCAATTGACGCATCCCACCAGATAAACTTTGGGCAGCAGTATGACGTTTTTCCTGCAAATCAATCACGCGTAGCAGGCGCTCGATTCGTTTCTCCAGTTCAGTGCGGGGAACTCCATAGGCGCCTCCGAAAAAGCGGAAATTCTCCAAAACGGTCAAATCGAGATAAAGACTGAAGCGTTGCGGGACATATCCGAACTTGGTCCGCACAAAATGTCGGTCCTTCCAGACATCTGCGCCTCCAATCGTGGCATGGCCCGACGTAGGATGCGTCAGGCCACACAACATCCTCATCGTCGTGGTTTTGCCTGCGCCATTAGGGCCGAGAAAACCAAAGATTGTTCCCGCTTCGATTTGAAGGGAAAGATCCTGCGCAGCATGGACGTTACCGAAACTCTTGCTCAGATGGTTGAGCACGATCACCGGTTCGCTCATGATGAAACCCTATTGCGATGATCCAAAAAATTTGCAACCATCTGGCATTGGCCGTCACATATGTTGCTCATGAAAGCTAAAATGCTAAACCTGCAGCGCTACTTTACTATAAGGGTAGGCGGCGTGTTACTCGTGTTGTTCGTGTTGCGCCCAGGACTGATGACCGCACGCGCTGACGCCGTTTCCGATCTCGCCTCGTTTTCCATTTTCGGCAAGGTCGATCTCGCGCAGCTCGCGAAAAGCGATGTGAAGACGGCGCACGGACCGCCGATGAGTAATCCGCGATTTCTCGCCGTGCAAAGCTGCTATGTAGCACCGGGCTCGCCCAGCCAGCAAATCGAGGCGCTGCGCCGGTGGAACCCCACAAGCCACCGCGAACTAAAGGTTTTTCTACACTCTGACCTGCCGCTGAACCCAACAGCTGCAAACTTTGAACAACTGAAAAACGCGCCCGGTAACAGTTCTGTGCGTTCGTTTGTCACGGCGACTCAAAAGCTCAGTCCTGAACTCCAAATTAGTCGGGACGAGGCAAAGAAATTTTCTGCGGGAGCCGCAGGGGGCGGAGGCGCGATGCCTGCAGCGGTTGCGGCGTTCTGGGCAGATGTGCTGGCTGCGCGATCGAAAAGTTTCGTGTCGAGCGGAATGTCCGGTCAACCGCCCTACGATCATGCCGGTCCGTCTGTTCGAGCGAGCGAGGAAGTAAATGGATTACTGCGCGAGCAAGGGAAAATCCGAAATCAGTTTTCCGGGTTACTTGGAGCCACAGGCATAGGGCGTGGCGCTGGCTCGCTCAAGCCGGAATTGTATTGGGAGCTTCTCGATGTGGATGATCAAGGCGTAGTAACCGTGGGCGCATCTTATAGCCGCGGCGCAGCCGGCGGGACCTATCAAGCTGCGGATGTCCTTTACTATGCGAGCGGTGGTTATTACGTTGCTCTTACATTGTATCAGATGTGGCCGGTTACAGTGGAAGGCAAACCTTCAACCCTGGTCTGGCGCGGCGATATGATCTCCGCTGCGTCGCTGGGCTCTCTGCACGGCGTGGAGCGGCTTGGATCGGAGTCGCTGATGATGAAAAACATCACCAAAGCCGTCACACTTTTTCGGCGCGATACGGGTGGAGGTCGTTGAACGGTGAAGCGCTTGGTGTGTCGAGTTTTCGCTGCTGTTTGGGCAGCCTCGTCGTTGTTGTTTGCGACGCGAATTTTCGCTGAGGAAAACGCTGGTAATGGGTTGGAATCGCCGGGGCATCTTCCCGGCGAATTCGTCGCCGAAGACGCCTATGTCGGCGGCGGTGACGTTGAACGAGGACCTAACAAGAGCGTGCGCGATTTCGATGAAAATGATTCGATCGTGCATCTGGTATTCACTCCGCGAACTAAGCTCGGCGTTCTGCGGCTTGGCGCGGAGTGGGAGCGATTCTCATTCGGCCTTCCCGACGATGCGCCACTTCCAGACACACTGCAGTCAGTCAGCCTGGTTATTGGACTGGATATGCAGTTTTCCGATTCAATTATCGTGAGGGCCGAAGGCCAGCCCGGTGTGTACGATACTGAGTTCGATAATCTGGGGTATGACAATTTCAATTTTCCGTTCCTCATTGGCGGCACTTATATCTACAGTCCGAATCTGCAACTCGTCCTCGGCGTCAGCGTCGATATCGAACGCAAATACCCGGTTATTCCCGTCGCTGGAATTCGCTGGAAAATTGCTTCGCAATGGCTTCTAGATGCTGTGCTGCCAACTCCGCGTCTCCAGTTTGAGATGAGCAAGGACGTATCGCTTTACGTTGGGGCGAATGTGAAGCAAACCAGTTACCGTGTAGACGACGATTTCGGAGACGCAAACGGAATTCCGAGGCTTAACCACGCGATTCTGACCTACAGCGAAGTGCGAACAGGCGCGGGGTTGGAGTGGAAGATTTCCCCGATTATTACAGCCACAGGCGAAGTCGGCTACCAACCGTACAGAAACTTCGATTTCTATCGCGCCGACGTGCGCTACCATCAGGACGGCGGCGCCCCGTACGGAATGATTTCGTTGCACGGCGCGTTTTAGCTCACTTGCCGCATTTGTCTCATTGGTCCCATGCGGACATAGGACACATGGGGCATATTCGCGCTTAGTTAGCGCAGATTCTTATCCAGCGCGCCGATCTTGCGAGTCTCCGGCCATCGCAACGCTACGCCCAACACCACCAGGATTGTTCCAATTCCTCCTGCAACGACGGAAAACACCGGACCAAACAAAGCAGCCGTCAATCCCGATTCCAACGCACCGAATTCGTTTGATGTGCCGATAAAAATATTGTTCACCGACGAAACGCGTCCGCGCATTTCATCAGGCGTGACGAGTTGCACGATCGAACCACGAATGATGACGCTGACGCTGTCGAACGCGCCAACAAGAAATAATAAACCCAGCGATAACCAGAAGACTTTAGACAAGCCAAACAGGATCGTCGCAATTCCAAACCCGGAGACACACCAGAGCAACGTTTTGCCCGTCTGCTTCATCGGCGGCAGATGCGCTACGACCAACGCCATCGCAAAGGCGCCGATGGCCGGGGCCGCACGCATCCAACCGAGACCAACCG
>OEMD01000139.1_pt1 | contig 10636 bp, 7 predicted proteins | sample 1487651 | NCBI WGS metagenome assembly OEMD01 (sample SAMEA104379606, study PRJEB20068) | metagenome | biome: 1000743; feature: 77; material: 1998 | place: USA | collected 2012 | depth 25 m | reverse complement strand
CTGTCTGACGGCTGCTGGCTTTGTAAAGCACATAATCCGGGTTGCCACCGCCGTTAAAGTCGGCCGCAGCCACCAATTCCCAACCACTGGGCAGAGTCGGCCCATAGGCGCTGCCGATGAATGTTGGCCCTGACAAATACCAGATTGCCGTTCGATATGTATTTGGGGCAAAGAGACCATAATCTGAATGACTATCGCGATTGAAATCCGCTACACCTCTAAGTCCCCAGCCGGCCGCAAGAGTTGGACCGTAGGCGCCGCTTATGAAAACGTTGTTGTTAAGATACCAGATCGCCGTTTGTCGCGTGCTCACGTTGTGAAGCACATAGTCCGGATGGCTGTCAGCGTTAAAATCGCTTACGCTGGCACGGGCTGCACCTGCACCCATTGGCGCGTTCCTCAAATCATAACCGACAACATCAAGATTAATCCCTTCCGGCGACGTCGCAGCGATATCGGAAGATTGTCCTGTGCAGATGAATGCGTTCTGGACGTACGGATGCGCTTGCGGGCAAGCCGTGCTCAACCAATCACCGAAATCGCCGCTCGGATTTTGGTTAAAACTAACGATGTTGGTGGACCCGCGATTGATCGAGAAATAACGTGTGCCGCTGGAAGTAAGATTTCTGACGCCAGCCGACGACCAACTGAACAAGTCTTGCGGATGAAGATCGTTGCCATTATCGCCGAGGCGGGAACCAAGACCGATGACTTCGTCGACTTCGTGCTCCGTCGAACGCTGGGCGTCCAGTTGGCCAGCGCTAGTAGGCCGGTTGAACTGATAAGGCACCGAGGAATTTAGTGTAACGATTCCATCGTATGGTCCGCCTTGGCGGACAGTGCCGTTCGCGAACATCGCCGTTGGTGTGTCCAATCCAACTGCCCGCCCGTCCGCACTTCGCGGCTTGATGTTCGGCGATAACGCCGTGCCCGGAAGACTTGCGTTCGCGAGATTGTCGTTATTGGTTGTGGCATCCGCTCTCAACGCGCCGATGTAAATACTCCAGGGAATCGGGTAAATAACAAAAACACTTTGGGCGATAGCGCCAGCCGGCAGAGGAGCACCGTCCGGACCAGTGGTCGAGTAGCGGAAACGAATCTGGATTGTGATCGGATCGTTAAAGAGCAATTCGTGAAAGGAGATGGCCCGGTTAATCATCGCCTCAATCGCTGCTGCGTTTGGATTGCCGGTAATGGAGCTGTCAAACGTCGGGTTAATGTTGAGCCCGGTAGTAGCCACCGTCGTAGTCCTGATTACCGCAGAGTAGGCGCCGGGACCGGTCGCATTATAAGGGCGAACCCGATAGTAGTAGATCGTGCCCCGGTTCAAACCGGTCACAGCCCGAGCGGTCACGTTTCCGACGTCCAGGTCGTGGTAATCATCCACGTAGCTACTGAACGAGTCGCTCGTGGAAACATCCAGTAGGTAACCGAGCGCACCGTTCACGCTGGGCCAGCTCGCCATAAAGCTGCTGCGAGTTGCCGGCGCCGACGACACAGTTTCAATTACCGCGGCAACTTCGCTTGCGTTTGGAAACTGGAGCGCGGTTTGCGAGTCCGCCCGCGTCTCGTGTGTTGCCCAACCGGGTTGGAACGGGGTGCTGGAAACCATGTTTTGCTCCGGCAAATTGGTATTCCCGAACGGCGCGGCCAGTCCCCACGCTGAGCCACACGCAACAATAACTAACGCCCTTATTAAAAAACGCCGCCGCATTGCCTCGCTATGAAAGGCGCGACCTTAGATGGACAATTCTTACCGCACAAGCCGAAATCGTTTCGCCGCGGCTTTTGGAACCAGGCGGGGAGTGCGCGGTCAAATTCATCACATTTGCCCTCGCCGCTGGTAAAATTGGTAGCGCTGGATGATTGAATCGACGTATTTCCGCGTTCCAGGAAAGTCGATGCTTCCAAGAAACTTGGTTACTGGGACATCAGCGACGTCTTTTCCGCCGCTCCATCGCTCCACGCGGCTGGCGCCCGCGTTGTACTCGGCAAGCGCAAAAGGAGTAGGATCTGATTGTCCTGCCCAGCGCTCAAAGGCGCGATGCAAATACCATGTGCCAGCTTCAAGGTTGATTTTTGGATCGAAAAGTTGCTCCACTTGGAAATTGCCGATCTTATTTTCACGCGCCCATTCGTTGGCCGCTTTTTCGCTCACTTGCATGAGTCCCCGCTCTCCGTGGCTGCCATGTTTTCTTGGATCGAAGCGGCTCTCGCGCCACACTACTGCTTTCACCAGCATCGGATCCAGATGATGTTCGGCTGCGACGGCCCGAATCAGACGATCGTAATGATGAAACCGGGCCGGGCTCATCCATTCGTAAAACGTGTAGACCGGATCGCCCGATCGCACGGCGAGATAAGCAAGACCCGCGGCCAGCGCCAGCATTACGCACAGGACCAGTTTGAGCAGGAATCGTATCACGTCGGCATCAAATCTCGTGCTCCTGCTCTCCCGAGCAATTAAATTAACGCGGTCTCCATGACGACACCCAGCTACGTTCGCGTCATCATTGATCGGGCAATTCACCGCGAGCTCGACTATGCCGTGCCAGAGGGCTTGATGGACCGAGTGGGAGTCGGCTCTCGCGTGCGCGTGCCGTTTCGAGACAAATCGGCTCTTGCGACGGTCGTCGCTATCACAGAGCAGAGCGAAGCGAAAGGCATCCGGCCAATCGAGGCGGTCGTGGGGGAAGCGCCGATCTTGAGCGAACAATTGCTCGAGCTAGGCAGGTGGATCAGAGCCTATTATTGCTGCCCGATCGAAACAGTAATGCGCAGCTTGTTGCCGCAAGTCATCCGTCGCGCGGAAATCGGATGGAAAAAGCAATTGTTCGTCCAGTCCGGGGGCAAGATCGACAATGAAGAATTTGAGAAGTTGCGAAGGCGCGCGCCCCGGCAGGCAGAACTTCTGGAGGCGATCTTGCGATTGGAAGCACCAATCCGCGCGTCGCAACTTCTGCGGCAAACCTCTCTCGACAACCAGACGCTTCGTGCGCTGGAGAAACGCGGCCTCGTGGAGTTGCGCGAAGAAGCAGTCGTGCGTGATCCACATGCTGACGAACAATTCATTGCGACGTCGAAGCTCACTCTCAACCAGGAGCAAACGCATGCGCTTAAAGAAATCACACAAGCGCTCAACTCGCCTGAGAATGCGCGCCCGATTTTACTTCACGGTGTAACCGGCTCGGGCAAGACCGAAATTTATCTGCAGGCGATTCGTGCCGTGCTTGATCGCGAAGGCACGGCAATTGTTCTCGTGCCTGAAATTTCGCTAACGCCGCAAACGGTTGAGCGTTTCAAAAGCCGCTTCGCCGACATGCAGGACGCGGTCGCGGTGTTGCACAGCCATTTATCCGAGGGCGAACGTCACGATGAATGGCATAAAATTCATTCTGGTCGCGCGCGTATCGTAATCGGCGCGCGGAGCGCGATCTTCGCACCGTTGAAAAACCTGGGGCTCATCGTTGTCGATGAAGAACACGAGACGACATATAAACAGGAAGAAGCTCCACGATATCACGCGCGTGACGTGGCGATCGTGCGCGCCAAGATTGAGAAATGCGTCGCGGTCTTGGGAAGCGCCACGCCGTCACTCGAGAGTTATCAGAACGCTGTAATTGGAAAATATCGGCTGGTTACACTTACTCAGCGGATAGATGAAAAGCAGATGCCGCTCATGCGCATCGTCGACCTTCGCCAGGAGCGGCGGAAAGAGAAGGCGGCAACCATCCTGTCAGAAAAATTGCGAGCTGCTATTGCCGATCGCATGGAGAAGCGAGAGCAGACAATTTTGTTTTTGAATCGGCGTGGTTTCTCCACTTCGCTCCTATGCAGCAATTGTGGCGAAGCGCGTAACTGTCCGAATTGCAGTGTCGCGCTCACCTTTCATCGTCATCCCGCGGTTGCGGGACGGTTGAGCTGTCATTTGTGTGGACACACCGCCGCGGTGCCAAAGAAATGTCCAGCCTGCGGAAAAGACGCACTGATTTATGCAGGCTTCGGCACGGAGAGGGTCGAAGCAACTGTGTCACAAATTTTTCCAAAAGCTGTCGTGCGCCGCATGGATGCTGACTCAATGACGCGCAAGGAAGCGTATCGTGAAACGCTGAGGAATTTCCGCACAGGCAACATCGACATCCTCGTCGGCACACAAATGATCGCAAAGGGTCTCCATTTTCCGAATGTGACGCTGGTCGGAATCATCAATGCAGACCTCGCACTGCATCTGCCGGATTTTCGCGCGGGAGAACGCACGTTTCAGCTTCTCACGCAGGTCGCCGGACGCGCCGGACGTGGAGAAACGTCCGGTGAAGTTTTTGTACAAACTTACACGCCGTTTAGTCCGTCGATCCAGTTTGCGCGCCACCACGATTTCGCCGGCTATTTTCAGCAAGAACTCGAGTTTCGCGAGCGCTGCGATTTTCCGCCATTCAAACACGCAATCCTGATCACGGTACGCTCTGCGCACGAGGGGCGCGCGAAACTTTCCGCTGAAACGTTAAAACGCCGTTTGAAAGAAGCACTCCCAGAAGAATTCATCCTGGGTGACGCAACGCCTGCACCTCTGGAAAAACTACAAGGGCAATTTCGCTTTCACGTCCTGATCCGTGGCGGAGCTATCATGCGCCTGAGCCGCCTCGTCCGGGAAACGCTCGACAAATTGCCATTCCCCGAAGACGTCACCGTCACAGTCGACGTCGATCCTTATCAGTTGCTGTAATCTTCTGGGGGCACGAGCTTGTTTGCTGGCGATCGCGCCTCGGCGGTTGTGAACTTAAGTAAACTCGGTGGAGGCTCTCGTTAGACCCTGCGCGCTCAATCTGCTGTCACGATCACGGTGACCGACAGCTAGCCATCGATGTTTCGCTTCACTCAACATGACAGACAGGTATCAGCGTGAAAACGACTTGAAGGCTACGTTCGGAGTTCCCAAAATACGAACCCCTTAATTGCGACAACCCTTCATGAAAAAATTGTTCTCCTCGATTCTGCTAATCGCAACGCTGACACCGCTTCACGGGCAAGCCCAACAGCCCAGCGGCACTCTTGCGAGCGTTCTCGCGAAGCAAGGTTTGGCTGGGGCAAAACTGGAGCGGCGCTTCGGCAATCATCTCTTTGTTCCGGTTTCCATTAACAATCGGCGAGGAGCGCTGATGATCGACACGGGAGCGCCCCACACGGTCATCGACGTGAACAGCGTGAATACATTCGGGCTCACAGTAGAAAAAACCGACTCGAATGTCGACGGCTTGTTTGGCCGGAGCTGGGAACGCTTTGGCACGAGCAAAGTAAAAAGCATCGCGCTCGGCAATTGTGTAGTGACGAATGTCCCGGTGGCGGTCGCGGATTTTTCCGACATGAACCGGGACCGTAGTGGTCCCGCGACAGGATCGCACATCGCAAGTTCTCGGAACCTCGCACACATCAATGGCATTCTGGGCGTAAACGAACTGGTTAAGTTTGGGATGATTATCGATTGCACCCGGCAAATGCTTTACATTGATCCAAACGGCCCACGCGGCGCTGTGAGCAGAAGCTTCGCCGCTTTCCTCGCCGCTCGCGGATTTACACGAATTCCAATGCGGCTAAATGCCAATCATCACTTTGATGTTCAAGGCGCGCTCAATGGACACACCACCCGCTTCATCGTGGATACGGGTTCGGCGACCACACTCATCGACAAACAGGCGGCGGTCCGGTCTGGAACATCTATCACCGCCCTCGCCGGAGTCGGCGCAGGTGGAGCTGGGGGCTTGGCCGAAGGAGTAGATCGCACGGGAGTCAAAGATTTGACGATCGGCAACTTCAAAATCCCAAACGCCGAAGTCGTCGTAGCTCACGTCTCGGGCGACATCCTGCTCACGAACTCCACGGCGGAATCGAACGCCGGCGTTCTCGGTCAGGAATATCTCTCATCGAATTTCGCAGTGATCGACATGGGCGGCATGGCGCTTTATCTGCGCCACCCCGATTCCCGTTAAGATTCGATTGAAGTTCAAACAATCGCTGACCACGAGCATCTCAGGCTCAACACTCGCGTTCGACAATATCGCTGCGCCTTTAGCGTTTGATCATTTTCGGAACAGTCGCCTTGGCGAGGCTCGTGAATGCGGCGACTGCGCTGTTTGCTGCTGAGTCGCTCAGTCGCAACAGACCGATATCCACCCCGAGCTTTTTGCCGTGCAAACGGATCGCCCTTAGTTTCAGACTTTCTCGTCCGCGCAATGCGATCTTTGGCATCAAGGCGGCGGCTTGCAATGGACCAAGCGAGCGAAGAAGGGTCTCAATAGCATTGATCTCCGCAATCACATGCGGACGGACCTGATGGTTTCGACAAATTTCGTCCGTCATTCTGCGCATCACAAAGGTGTCCGGCAATTGGAGCAGGCGTTGCTGGTGCAATTCTGAAAAATGAACCACCCGCCGGTTCGCCCACGGGTGATTTTGGGCCGCGATTAATGTGAACTCATCCGTGCAAAGGCGCTCGTAACGCAAGTTTGGAGAGTGGCGGGTCAGAAAACCCAGGCCAACGTCCATCCGGCCCTCTTCCAGTGCCGTCTCGATCTCGGTGGAAGAGATTTCTTCAACCGTGATGGCGATCGCTGGATGATCGGCGGCAAAAGAGCCGAGGAGTTGCGGCACGAGCGGCACATTCAGCACCGGGATAACACCCAAATGCAATGCGCCGCGTAATTCTCCTGGCTCGCTGTTCAGCTCCTGGAGAAAATTCTCCAACTGATGAAGGAGCGCCCGGGCGTGCTCCTGAAAAATCAGACCCCGCGGGGTAAGCAAAATCCGCTTCCCACGGCGCTGAAACAGAGGCACGCGAAGACCCGCTTCCAAATCCCGCATTTGCTGCGAAACACTCGGTTGCGAAATTCCGAGCCGGTCAGCCGCCCGGCTAAAGCTTCCCGCTTCGGCGACCGCCAGAAAATAGCGGAGGTGACGAATATCCAAAGGCTCCGGCATGGGAGAAGGAATATTGTTCGGTCGGCTTGCCAAATGCAATCAGGAGCTTGACTCCGAAAGCGCCAGCTCGCGAAAACTGTCGGAGTTCGGGGTTGATTGCGGGCTAAGATTCTGCTTCCATAGGCAAAACTTATCGGGCTATTTTCAAAACCTCTAAAGGCAGAAATGACTTCGAAGCTTATCATCGCCGTTTCGCTGACCGTTCTGCTGGTGGCAGGCTGCAATAAAAAGTCCAGTTCCATCGTTCGGAATTCAAACAAAGTCCGCGTCGGTTACATCGGTCTGACCTGCGAGGCTCCGATTTACGCCGCTTACGAGAACGGCTTCTTCAGGGAAGAAGGACTCGAGCCTGAATTGGTGAGGTGTAATTGGGCAACTTATAAAGACGCGCTGGCGCTTGGCAGCTACGACATCACCCATCACCTGGTAATGTACTTCCTCAAACCGATCGAACAGGGGTTGGACGTACGATTCCTAGCCGGAATTCATCGCGGATGTCTGCGGGTCCAAGCGGGCGTGAACACGAATATTCACACGATCGAGGACTTGAAAGGAAAGCGAATCGGTGTGCCAGGAATGGGCACACCTCCCTTCGTTTTCGCAAATCGTGTTTTCGGAGTGCACGGGATTGATGCCGGTAAAGATATTACCTGGAAAGTTTATCCGGCGGGTGAATTAGGTCTGGCGATCGATAAAGGGGAAGTGGACGCTGTCGCCGACGCGGAACCAATCGGAAGCCTGCTGATCGCTGAGGAGAAGGTAAGAAATATTGCCGACCAGATAATGGATGCGCCTTACAAAGATGAGTATTGCTGCGAGGTGATCGCGAACGGCAAATGGGTGGACTCCAATCCTGACGCTGCGGCTAGAGCGACGCGTGCTTTATTAAAAGGCGCCAAATGGGTCGAGACCAACCCGAAGGCAGCGGCGATCATGGCGGTGCAGAAAAAATATCTCGCCTCAACCCCCGAATTGAACACCGTCGCGCTCGCGCGCCTGCGTTATATACCAAGTGTCCATCTGGCCGAGGAATCGGTTTACACTGCCGCTCGGGAGATGAAAGTCGCCAAGATGCTTTCTCCGGAGACCGATACTGAGGCCCTCGCTAAACGTGCCTTCATGCATCTGGACGGCGTTTCAGACGAGTGGGTCAAGACTCTGGAAGTGGAAAAGATTGCCGGAGCCCAGGTCTCACCCGACGAAGATATCCGGCTAATCGCGGCGCTGATCCAGAAAGACACGGAGGATTCGTGTTGCCGAAGAAAAATGTTCGACCAACCGGACCAGGATGCGCCGAATCTCGCCGACCCTGACGCACCGTGCCTTCAGAAAAATACCGTAGCCGACCAGAAATAAGCGAACCGGCAACGCCGCCTCCGCTAGCTTTTGACCGAACACGGCTGGAGAACAACTCATAACTGGCGAGTCATGTTGAGCGGAGCGAAACATCTCTGTTTATTCCTTCGCGAACGGGACCCGAAATGATCCGAGATTTTTCGCTTCGCTCAGAATGACATCTATGAGACAACCGGTGAGAAGGGACGCCGCCGAGCTTACCGAGCATCGGTCGACATTGCCTTGGCCGATGCAGCTCGCTGTTCCGGTCGCAGCTTTAGGTACATTTGGAATTCACTTGTTGCTTTCCAAAAATGCGCCGCCGCTCGAGACACATTCTTACATGCTGCTGTTTTGGGAAGTTCTAGGTGTCTCAATTGTCCTTGCAATCGCGCAAAGTTTCTGGACTGCGTTACGCCAATGGATGCGCCACATATGGCCGATTTTTTCGGCAGCAATCCTGCTACTCGGTGTTTGGGACGTGATTACATTGGGTTTCCACTTGCTTCCGCTGCCGTATTTTCCCGGACCCGCGGCGGTTTTACGCAGCTTGATTAGCGATCGCACGCTTTTACTGGATAGCACTTGGCACTCACTCGTTTTACTCTTGAGTGGCTACACGCTCGGAGTGATCGTCGGACTTGTTACCGGTGTGTGCATCGGCTGGTCGAGTTCGGTGCGCTATTGGGGGATGCCGCTGCTCAAAGTTGTGGGGCCAATTCCGGCGACAGCATGGATCCCTCTGGCGATGGTAGTGTCCCCGTCAGCAATCGCGTCTGCAGCGGGATTAGTCGCGCTCGCCGTGTGGTTCCCAGTCACAATGCTGACTGCGTCTGGAATTTCCAATACTCGCGCGTCCTACCTTGATGTGGCTCGAACGCTTGGCGCAGGACGCGCCTACCTCATTTTTCGGGTCGCCATTCCCGCGGCAGTTCCGAATATTTTCATCGGCTTATTCATGGGCCTTGGTGCGTCTTTTCTGACGTTGGTGGTGGCAGAATCGGTCGGGGTTAAATCCGGTCTCGGTTGGTATGTCAGTTGGGCACAAGGCTGGGCCGAGTACGGCAAAGTCTTCGCCGCCCTGATCATCATGGCGGGCTTTTTCTCAACCCTGATGACGCTCCTGTTTAAGATCCGCGACCGCGTACTCGTCTGGCAAAAGGGAATTATCAAATGGTAGCAGTAGCTGAGACCGAACCGTCCTCGCTCCGCGTTCAGCAGGTCAGCAAAAGCTTTCCGGCGCCGGACGACCCGCTCACGCCTCAACAAGCTCTGAGGGATATTTCGCTATCCATAGCGCCGGGAGAATTGGTTTCGCTCGTTGGCCCGAGTGGCTGCGGCAAGTCGACGCTGCTTCGACTCATTGCCGGTCTAGATCTTCCCGACTCGGGCGAATTGTTGGTTGGCTCAGACCCAATTAATGAGCCAAGTGCGGAACGTGGTCTCGTTTTCCAGGATCCAAATCTGTTTCCGTGGCTCACTGTTCGTCGCAATATTGAGGCCGGCCTTGTTGCGCGCCGAGTGTTACGCGAAAAACGAAACGAAGTGGACGAGTTCATGCGGCTCGTCGGACTCGAGGCATTTGCCGATGCTTATCCGCATCATCTTTCCGGGGGTATGGCCCAGCGCGTTGCTCTGGCGCGCGCACTCATCAATCACCCGAAAGTTCTCTTGCTCGACGAACCGCTCGGCGCGCTCGATGCCTTCACGCGCATGCGCATGCAGGACGAAGTGCTGCGGCTCTGGGAAAATCACCGCACCACAATGCTTCTCGTCACTCACGACATCGACGAAGCCATTTACATGAGCGATCGAATCATGATCATGACTCAGCGTCCGGGCCGAATCGATCGGACCATTACTAATGCGCTGGCTCGACCACGTGATCGCAGCAGCTCCGAATTTCTTCGTCTCCGCGCAGATATTCTCGAACTTCTCCACTTCGCCGGCGAGTCGATCTCACTGTCCGAGTGATGGGCATGAGCCTGCGAGTTTGTGAAATCGCAGCGGCGTGATCAATCCGCGATGGGCAATTCGTAATCGACATGGAGCCGGCAGTCGGATTCGGCAGGGCGCCGTCGCGCGTTGCCAGGGTGACTCAGCCAAAGCGCGAACCGCCTTTGCCGCGGCGCGCAAAGAAGCGGAAAAGACTGTGGAAAGGCAGCCCGACTTCGCGGCCGCTCTCAGCCTGCTAGGCATGATCTACGCCGGCCTCGAGCGGAAGGAAGAGGCAATTTCTAGAGGGACGTCGCGGCTGTGAATTGCTGCCCATCTCCAAAGACGCTATCGACGGCACGGACCTAGCCATTAATCTGGCGCAAATCTACGC
>OEMD01000007.1_pt1 | contig 10637 bp, 11 predicted proteins | sample 1487651 | NCBI WGS metagenome assembly OEMD01 (sample SAMEA104379606, study PRJEB20068) | metagenome | biome: 1000743; feature: 77; material: 1998 | place: USA | collected 2012 | depth 25 m | reverse complement strand
ATCGTGACCCGGCGCGATATTTACCAAAAAACTTTTTCGCGCATGGACCGTTGTGTCGTCCATTCGACTACATTCGGCCGCAACAATCTGGCGATGGCGTGCGGATTGGCAGCACTGGAAGTAACCGACAGCGAAAAGTTAGTTGAGAATTCCGCGAAAATGGGCGCGTTGCTGACAGAAAAAATGGATGCGCTGCGCGCGAAACACTCGTTCATCAAAGAAGTGCGCGGCAAAGGGCTCATGATCGGGATCGAGTTTCATGAACCACAGGAGTTCAAACTGAAGATGGCGTGGAAGCTGTTGCACAAGATCGACAAGGTGCTTTTCGCGCAAATGATCGTGACACAAATGTTGAGCAAACATCGCATCCTTACCCAAGTCGCCGGCCACGCGATGGACGTGATGAAGATTTTACCACCGTTGATCATTGGCGAAAAAGAAGTCGACATGTTCGTCAATGCGCTCGACGACGTTCTTACCGACTGCCGCAAATTTCCGGGACCGATGTGGGAACTTGGGAATAATTTCGTCAAAGCCGCGCTTGGCTCAAGGCGCACGGTCGAAGCCCGGCCTGCTGTTTCTGCGTAAAACATCGGGCATGCGTTCTCGCTTACGCCGGCGAAAAGACAAAAGGAGCTGCGCGACCGAGACTTTATCATTTGTCGATCCTTTGTTCGGGCGTACGTTCTAACAGATGGAGGAAAACCTTATGAGCACAGCTGTTGCTGAACAGAAAAAAACTGAAACGAAACCGAATCAGCTCGAGCAACTGAAGAAATTTACCAAAGTCGTGGCCGACACTGCCGACTTCGAATCGATCAAGGATTTCAAGCCGCAGGATGCGACGACCAATCCGAGTCTGGTTTACGCCGCCACGCAAAAACCAGAGTACGCGCATTTGCTTGAGGAGGTGCTCGCCGATCGAAAAAAATCAGGCCTGAGCGGACACGAGCAGATCGAAGACATCTGTGATCATCTGCTTGTTCAATTTGGATGCGACATTCTCGGGATTGTGCCGGGACGCGTTTCAACTGAAACGGACGCGCGGTTATCATTCGATGTCGAAGGTTCGATCAAGAAGGCGAGGCGACTGATCCAGCTTTACGAGGACCGCAAAATTCCACGCGAGCGTGTGTTGATTAAAATCGCTTCAACCTGGGAGGGACTAAACGCCGCGGAGCAGCTGCAAAAGGAGGGGATCCGCTGCAATTTGACACTGATGTTTTCGTTGCCGCAGGCGGTCCGCGCAGCGGAAGCGAAAGTGCAGCTCATCTCACCCTTTGTCGGGCGGATTTACGACTGGTACAAGAAGGAAAACAAACGTGACTATGTCGGAGCAGAAGATCCAGGTGTCCAGTCAGTTAACGAAATTTATACGTATTACAAAAAATTCGATATCGTTACAGAGGTAATGGGGGCCAGCTTCCGCAATGTCGGCCAAATCCGTGAACTGGCCGGTTGCGACGCTCTCACGATCAGTCCCGAACTAATGAAGGAACTTTCCGAATCGACGGAGCCGCTGGAACGCAAACTCGATCCCCAAAAAGCAAAGTCGGCTAAAGTCGACAAGCTTGAGTTGGACGAAAAGAAATTCCGCTGGCTGCTCAATCAGAACGCGATGGCGACAGAGAAAACAGCGGAAGGCATTCGCAAATTCGCCGCGGATGTTGTGAAACTCGAAAAATTTGTAGCGACCAAGCTGTAGCCGTCACTTCTCTTCACCTACCTCTTCCGCTGCTTTTAACGCCTTGGGTTGGAGCAAGATTAAAACGAAGCGGACGAGGAAGCCTCGCGTGTTTAATGTTGTCCTGATTAGGCCGGAGATTCCGCCAAACACAGGCAACATCGGTCGGCTTTGTCTGGCGACGCAATCGACGTTGCATTTGGTCAAGCCGCTCGGTTTTTCGCTGGAAGATCGGCAATTGAAACGGGCAGGTCTCGACTATTGGGACGAGGTAAACTTGAAGCTGTGGGATTCCTTCGAGGCCCTGCGGCGATTACAGCCGCCGGATGCGAATTATTTTTTTCTGACGACAAAGAGCAAGCGCCCATATTACGAGGTAAGATTTCAGCGCGATGATTTTCTGGTGTTTGGTCCCGAAACAAAAGGGATTCCCGAGAATTTGCTCGTGGCTAACAAAGATTGCTGCATCAGCATCCCAATGCATGGGACGCGAAGCCTGAACCTGGCCACTGCGGTCGCAATTGTGTTGTTTGAAGCCGAGCGTCAGCAGCAGCACTGATCAAAAACATCGCAACGCACTGGCTACTTTGGGAGTTAAATTAGCAAAAGGAATAACAAGGGAAGAACCATGAAACATATTGTGTTTTTAACGTGCATTGGAAGCCTTGCTCTAGCACTGACGGCATTGATAAACGGGAAAACTCTGCTGGCCAGATGTGACTGGCCGTTGAATAAATCGCCAAACCAAAAGTCTAACACCACGAACGGACAAATCCTATGAGAACATTCCTTATTTTAGTTTGCAGCCTTGCGCTCGCCTGTTCCGCAGGCGCGGCGCAAAATGACAATAAATCAAAGAAGCAAGCCCAGAAGAATAGGCAGGCTCAATCGACGCAGCGCACAGCGACTGCGGGCGGACCTAAGAAGGCAACGCCCAAGCGCTATCAGCCAGCCTCAACCGCAACATCATATCAAAAGGCAAAAGGGCGGCAGGGCGTCAATAACCAGGTTTATCAGTCGAGATCGAATGTGAAAACGGCGAAAAAAAGTTCTCAGCAAATCGCCGCACAGAATGCGCAAGCTCGGACATATGCGACTAAGAAGACGAAACAAGCGCAACAGGGGGTTAACCGGCAGGCTTATCAGTCGGGCTCAAACGTGAAAAAGGCCAAGAAGGGTTCGCAACAATTCGCCGCACAGAATGCGCAGGCTGGACGCTACGCTACGTCTGCAAATTATTCCAAGAAGACGAAACAATGGAAAGGTAATACCGCTTCTGCCGCCGCATTCCAATCGAATGGTAAGAAATACAAGGCACAGCGTTTCAATCTGGCGTCAAACACGCGTCCGACAAAATTCACCGCTGTGACGTTTCAACAAAACAGGCGAATTCAGGGAAGCCAAGACTGGCAGGGTAAAAATTATTGGGCTTTCCGGAACTACAGGCCCGCGTGGCACGACAGGGGTTGGTGGCACAATCATTACAACCGCGTCGTTTTTGTGTATGGGGGATGGTACTACTGGAATTCGGGCTGGTGGTATCCAGCATGGGGATACGCTCCCAATGCATATTACGCGTACGATGGGCCGATCTACGCCTATAACAGCCTGCCACCCGATCAAGTAGTAGCCAACGTCCAGGCTGCACTGCAAGAGCAAGGCTATTATCAAGGCGAAGTGGACGGCCTGCTCGGGCCACTAACCCGCGAGGCAATTGCAGGTTACCAGCGCGATCACGGCTTATATACCACGGCAGCCATTGATCAGCCGACGCTGGAATCCTTGGGAATGACGTAACAGAATTCGATTAACCGGGAAGCCGCCGTCGATTACCTCAACGGCGGCTTTTTGGCGTACATAGGAGCGAGACGCTCTTGTGTTGGCATCGTGTTTGCGGCACATAAGGGACAAGCCTTCGTCGATGGATATGACAACTCCGCAACTAGTGGCGCGCGATCTTTTCCAATCATTCCGAATGGGGGCTCGCCGGATCGAGGTCTTGCGTGGCATCTCGATGGAGGTCAGGCGCGACGAAGCAGTCTTTCTTTCCGGCGCTTCGGGTGCAGGTAAGACGACGCTTCTTTACACGCTCGCCGGTTTGGAGCGGCCTCAATCAGGGACGGTCGAATTCGAGGGGCGAAATCTTTACAACGGCACGTCCGCCTCGCAGTCGCGATTTCGAAATCAGAAAATGGGTTTCATATTCCAGGGATATTTTCTCCTGCCGGAGCTGACTGCGCTGGAAAACGTCTCGCTGCCCGGAATGATCGGTGGAAAATCAACAAACGAACGGGCGGAGGAAAGCCTGACGGCCGTTGGTTTGGCCGGCCGCATGCACCATCTGCCGGCTGAACTTTCAGGAGGCGAACAACAGCGGGTGGCGATCGCGCGGGCGCTGACGAATAATCCCGAAATCATTTTCGCCGACGAGCCAACGGGAAATCTCGATTCAAAAACCGGGGACTCAATTATGGATCTTTTGTTGGATCTGACGCGTTCGCGAAAAAAAACGCTGCTCGTGGTGACACACGATGCTCGCCTCGCAGCACGCGGTGACCGTCAACTGCACATCAAAGACGGCGTGTTGCAGTAAAGAAAGTTGAAGAGTTAAAAGAATTACGGCGTTACAACGGAATTCGCGCTTCACCGCTTCAACGTTTTAACCATGTAATGCTTTTGATTTTGCAACTTGAATTGCCCGCTTAAGCGTTGGAGATTTTGTTGCGATTATGAAAACCACTGATGCGACGGTGTTAGACGAACCGAAAATTCACGAGCCCGGTGCCGAGGCAGTAACCGAACCCGCAGTCGAAAGTCGGCCGCGTCGGACAACCGGAGTCAAGGAAGCGAAAATTTACATCGACGGAAAATTCTACTCGGAAGCCAACGCGAAGATTTCCGTGTTCGATCATGGTCTGCTTTATGGCGATGGAATCTTCGAAGGAATTCGCTTTTACAACGGGCGAGTCTTCCGACTCGAAGAACATCTTCACAGGCTGTGGGATTCAGCACGTTCGATCTGTCTCGAAATTCCGATGACGATGCGGGAAATGACCGAGGCGGTGCTCGAGACAATTCGGCAAAATCATTTGCGTGATGGTTATATCCGGCTGCTGGTTACACGTGGGATTGGCAATTTGGGTCTGAACCCGACGCAATGTGAGTCCCCGAGCGTGATTATCATTGCGGCGACGATCGCCCTTTATCATGAGGACTTTTACCGGAAAGGATTAACCATTGTGACCTGCGCAACACGTCGCAGCAACCCGGCGTCGCTTAATCCGGCAGTCAAATCGTTGAATTATTTAAACAACGTAATGGCGCGGGTTGAGGCAAATTTAGCGGGCGCGGATGAAGCCCTTATGTTGAACGATGCAGGAAACGTTGCCGAATGCACGGCTGATAATGTTTTCATCGCTAAACACGGCCAAATTTTCACGCCACCCGTCGCGGCCGGCGCGCTGCGAGGGATTACACGCGCGGTAGTATTTGAAATCGCCGCCGAGCTTGGCGTCAAAGTTCGGGAAACTGACATCACGCGCCATGACGTTTTTGTTGCTGACGAATGCTTCCTCACGGGCACTGCCGCAGAGATTGTCCCAGTCGTAAAAGCGGATGGGCGATCGATCGGCAACGGAAAACCAGGGCCCATCACCGCGCGCATCATCGCGCGATTCCGTCAGGTGACACGCGAAACCGGTACACCAATTTTCGCCTAGAAATTGCGTAAAGCCGGTTCTGACGTAGAAACGTCATGGAAATATTGGGGTTGAATGTTTCCAAAACAACAAGGTCTAATTAAGCGAGATGTTGTGTGACGTTTGCAAATGCAATGACGCGACGGTCTTCCTGACGCAAATTCTGGAAGGCAAAATGCAAAAGGTGAATCTCTGCGACGCATGCTCCAAAGAGAAGGGCGTGCAAGATCCAACCGGCTTCGCGCTCGCGGATTTGCTGCTTGGCATCGGAGCAGCGGAAGAAATTGAAAAAGGAGCCCCGACCCAGAAGTGCCCAGTGTGCGGGTTTAGTCAGGCTGACTTTAAGAAAACCGGCCGCCTCGGCTGCAGCGAGTGCTACGTCACCTTTGGGGATGGCCTGAGTTCGCTCTTAAAAGCGATGCACAAGGGCACCGAACACATCGGAAAATTTCCGGAGCGGGCGCAGCGGACGATGGCACTGAACCACCGGATGCGTGCCTTGACTGAGCACCTGCAGAAGGCAGTGGCTGACGAGAATTACGAGACAGCCGCCTCGTTACGCGATGAAATCAGGCAACTCGAAAACGAGCTCTCGAAATCGTCATGAAAATCTCCAACATGCTGGCTACTGCCGGAGAATGGTTGCGCGGTGAGGGGCCGCATCACCAAATCGTAATCAGCAGTCGGGTACGGCTCGCACGCAACTTGCGCAACCGTCCTTTTCCGGGTTGGGCGAAAAAGGCGGAGCGCAGTTCCATCTTGGAATTGATCAGGTCGCGCGTGGCAGCGCTTCCGGAAATGCAGGAGGCGTTTGCGGAAAGCTTGCAGGACCTGTCGGCGCTAGACAGGCAGGTCCTGGTGGAACGCCATCTGATCAGTCGCGAGCATGCCGCCAAGGGCGCCGGCAGCGCAGTCGTCGTGAATCGGCGCCAGACTCTTAGCATCATGATCAACGAAGAAGATCATTTGCGAATGCAATCGATTCGTTCCGGTCTGCAATTGAAACAGGCATTCAAACTTGTCGATAAAATCGATAGCGCGCTCGAAAGCAAACTGGACTTCGCCTTCGATCCCCGGCTTGGATATCTGACCGCGTGCCCTACGAACGTCGGTACTGGAATGCGCGCCTCCGCGATGTTGCATTTGCCGGGACTTGTCCTGAGTGAGTTGATTAATCAAGTCATTCAAGCCGTGAGCAAAATCGGACTCGCAGTCCGCGGACTGTACGGCGAGGGCACGGAGGCAATGGGCAACCTTTTCCAGATTTCAAATCAGACCACGCTTGGCGAGAAGGAAGAGGAAATCATCAGTCGCCTGAGCAAAGTAATTGAAACAATCATCGAAAAGGAGCACAACGCGCGACAGATCTTGCTCCAGAAAAAACCAAATACGCTTTTGGACCAGATCGGTCGCGCGTACGGCGTTTTGACCTATGCGCACGCCATGGCTTCTAAGGAAGCGCTCAACCTGCTCTCGGTCATGAAACTCGGGATGGACCTGGGCGCGTTTCCGGAAGATCAACGTCTGCAAATCGATGAATTGTTCATTGAAACCCAGCCGGCGCATTTGCAGAAAAGCTCTCAACAAAAATTGAACGCGGAAGAACGCGACCACTTGCGCGCCCAAATTATTCGCGAGCGTTTGAAACTCTTTCCCAAACCTGATATTAGTAAGTTGACGAGGCAATCGGGCGGTGACTCGATTGTCGTGCCATCGAACGATGAATAATTTCACACCCCGGGCTCAACAGGTTCTCGCGCTTGCTCGTAAGGAAGCCGACCGGTTTAACCACAACTACGTCGGCACCGAGCATCTACTCCTGGGGCTGATCAAGCTAGGCCAGGGAGTAGCTGTCAATGTCCTGCAGAAGATGGGTCTCGATCTTGAGACTGTGCGCATGGAGGTGGAGAAACAGGTCGGCTCAGGACCGGAAACCAAGATGGTCGGGAACGTTCCTTATACTCCTCGCGTCAAAAAAGTACTGGCGCTCGCGGGCAAGGAAGCCAAGGCGCTCAATCATTCTTACGTCGGTACGGAACATATTTTGCTTGGACTTTTGCGAGAGGGCGAGGGAGTCGCTGCGAGAGTTCTGAAAAGTCTTGAACTCGACATCGAACGGACACGCAACGAGATCCTCAAAGAGCTCGATCCAAATTTCACGCCCTCTGAATCGGACCAGGAAGGCGGCGAGCCAACGAAGAAAGACGTCAAGACACCGGCACTCCGCGCGTTTGGCCGTGATCTGACCGATTTGGCAAAGAAAGGCGAACTTGACCCGGTAATTGGCCGGCGCAATGAAATCGAGCGGGTCATTCAAGTGCTTTGCCGACGAACAAAGAACAATCCAGTTCTGATTGGCGAAGCAGGTGTCGGCAAGACGGCGATTGCTGAAGGTCTGGCCCAGGAGATTGCGAGCGGCAATGTGCCTGAGTTGTTGCGAGACAGACGCGTTATCACGCTGGACCTCGCGTTGATGGTCGCGGGCACAAAATACCGGGGCCAGTTCGAGGAGCGCATCAAGGCGGTGATGGACGAGATCCGCCGTTCCAAGAATGTGATCCTTTTCATCGATGAGCTGCACACGATCGTTGGGGCTGGTTCTGCTGAAGGCGCGATGGACGCATCGAACATCATCAAGCCCGCATTGAGCCGCGGCGAATTGCAATGCGTGGGCGCCACTACGATGAACGAATATCGCAAGTATATCGAGAAAGACGCAGCGCTGGAACGGCGTTTCCAGACGATAAAAGTCGATGCGCCCACGGTGGATGAAGCCATTCAAATCCTAAAAGGTCTGCGTCCGAAGTACGAGGCGCACCACAAAGCGAAACTCACGGACGAAGCGCTCGAGACAGCCGTTAGATTTTCCGATCGTTATATCACCGGGCGATTTCTTCCCGACAAGGCGATCGACGTGATGGACGAAGCAGGCGCGCGTGCCCGTATTAACTCAATGACCCGGCCGCCCGATGTGAAGGACATCGAGAAAGAGATCGAAGAGATTCGGGTGGAAAAGGAAGGGGCGATCAAAGCACAGGATTTTGAGAAAGCTGCCGCGCTTCGCGATAAGGAGAAGCAAACGAAGGAAAAGCTCGATGCCATTCTAAACAAATGGCGCGAGGAGCGAGAAGAGAAGGAGGTCGTGGTGACAGCGGATGACATGATGCACATCATCTCGAAAGTCACAGGCGTTCCTCTCCAGCGTATAGAACAGGAGGAAACACAAAAACTCCTCATGATGGAGTCGGAGATGAAGCAGCGCGTCATTGGCCAGGACGAAGCCGTTACTGCGATTAGTAAGGCTTTGCGTCGATCCCGCGCCGATCTGAAAGATCCAAAGCGTCCGATCGGATCATTTGTCTTTCTCGGTCCTACTGGCGTTGGCAAGACGTATCTCGCCCGCACGCTTGCCGAATTCATGTTCGGCGACCCCGATGCACTGATTCAGATCGACATGTCGGAGTACATGGAAAAATTTACCGCTTCGCGTCTGATTGGTTCGCCGCCGGGCTATGTCGGTTACGAGGAGGGCGGCCAGCTATCCGAGGCCATACGTCGCCGGCCATATTCGGTGGTGCTTTTTGACGAGATCGAAAAAGCGCACCCCGATGTGATGCATTTGCTTTTGCAGATTCTCGAAGACGGCAAAATCACGGACTCGTTAGGGCGCAAGATCGATTTCCGGAACACGATCATTATCATGACTTCCAACGTTGGTGCCGACTTGCTCAAGAAACAGACAGTGATGGGCTTCGGGGCACCGATGGAAGGGCATGATTACGATTCGATGCGCGACAAGATTCTCGATGAAACCAAACGCGTCTTTAAACCCGAGTTTCTTAACCGGCTCGACGAAATCATCGTGTTCCATTCACTTGGCAAGCCGGAACTGTTGCGAATCGTCGAGCTGGAAGTGCACAAAGTACTGACCCGCATCAAAGCCAAGGATGTCCATATTGCCTTGCAGCAAAGCGCGAAGGAATTCCTGATCGAGAAAGGATACGATCCTCAATATGGGGCACGGCCGATGCGTCGTGCCGTGGAACGTTATCTCGAAGACCCGCTGGCGGAGGAATTGCTCCGCGGCAATGTCAAGCCGGGCGACCACGTCGAGGTTATGGCTACGGACGGGAAGCTTGGCTTTCACGTCGCCGAGCCGCAGGCACATGGAAACGCAGCGGCGCCCGCAGCGAGCTAGGTTGAGCCAAAGGTAGAAAGGACCGCCGGGTGTCCTGCGCTTGACACAAGCGCCACCACAATCATGCCCGCGGATGGGCGTCCGTGTAGGCTTTTTTTAACCGTTCGACTGTGACGTGCGTATAGATTTGCGTCGTCGAAAGGCTGGCATGCCCGAGCAATGCCTGAACACTGCGCAGGTCGGCACCGCGGTCGAGCATGTGCGTCGCAAAACTGTGCCGCAGTTTATGCGGACTGATCGAGATCGGAATCGATGTGAACCGCAAATAACGTTTCAGAATGAGCCAGACGGAGCGCGTCGAAATTCGCGTGCGTGATTTGTTTATGAATAACGGTCCCGAGTGCACGTTCGCCGCGGCGCGGTAACGCGAGATCGCCTCCAGCGCAGGCAAGCCGACGGGACACACCCGCTCCTTGCGACCTTTCCCGAATACACGGACAGATTCTGTGTAAAGATCGACATCGGCTACGTCGAGCGCGGCGAGTTCGCTCAGTCGCAAGCCGCTGCTGTAGAACAATTCCATAATCGCGACATCGCGCAGAGGCATCCAAGCCGGCGCAGATCTGCTTTTGCTCTCGCGCGTTGGGGCCGCAAGAAGTTCTTCAACCTGCTGGCGCGTGAGGACCAATGGAAGCTTCTTCTCGATCTTGGGCAATTGCACCTCGCGCACAGGATTGCCGCGCAAACCTTTTCGAGCTGCCAGAAACTGATAAAACGTGCGCAACGCAGAGAATTGCAATCGCACATAGGACCGCGCCTGTCCGCGCTTCGCAATTGCAAACAAGTAATCGCGAAAATCGTTTCCTCGGCATCTTTTCCACGGTGTTTGGTTTTCAGCGCGAAAAGCAGTCAATGCCTGGCGATATGCCTTTAACGTGCGCGGCGAAGCATTGCGCTCGTTTGTTAGATAACGCAGGAATTCCTCAGTAAGAGGATCCTTTTTGTGGGAAGCGCGCGCGCGTTCTGTCATGTCGAGCGGAGCCGAGACATCTCTAACTGTTTAAATGAGGTGCCTGCTACAAGCAACAGTGAGAGATTCCTCGACTTCGCTCGGAAT
>OEMD01000107.1_pt1 | contig 11115 bp, 10 predicted proteins | sample 1487651 | NCBI WGS metagenome assembly OEMD01 (sample SAMEA104379606, study PRJEB20068) | metagenome | biome: 1000743; feature: 77; material: 1998 | place: USA | collected 2012 | depth 25 m | reverse complement strand
GCCTCGAGACAGCGCGCTTCGAAATAATGTGCGGAAAGCGCTACCGCCGGTTCCTTTGATTTCCCGGCAGAACGGTGGAAGAGCGGAAGCGCTGCGGCATAATCCTTCTGTGTGAACGCCATCTCAGCGAGAGCGTACGCGGCGGGTCCGGCAAATTCGCTGTCGCCGTAGTCGTTGAGCACTTTCTGGAAATTTGTGCGGGCACTCGACGCGCGATTGAGATTTCGATAGCACTCCCCCAGCGAGAAGTAGGCGTTCGCCCGGCCCGCGCGCCCGGGATAATCGTCGAGATATTTTTGATATTCAGGTGCCGCCAGATCGTAAAGCTTGCGAGTGAACAGGCCGTTCGCGTAATCGAGCTGACGCTGAGCTGTCGCCTCGCCTTCATGCTGTGATGGCTCTGAAGACTCCTCCTTTAGAGAACGAAGAACTCTGTCGATTGATTCATCTGCCGGGAGAGCGCGCCGAATGGGCGGTTCATCGACGGGACGCGCCCGGCGAACTTCCGGCTCTGATTGAGCAATGGCGATGCTCGCCGTCAAAAGCAGCATCGCCAGTCCCAGGAGGCTGGCTGCGCTGCACCTCGTTTTCATTTTGCTGTTGCGAAAGCTACGTTGGTTACTCCTGCCTCGGTGCAAATGTTTAACACGCCGATGATGTTCTTGTAGGCACCGGCTTCATCGCCGCGGATCACTACAGCTTGCTCGGAGTTTAATTGGACCAGGCTTTTCAACAATTCGCTCAAATCGGCACCGCTCAAGGTGCGGCGGTTGACCACTACATTGCCGTCTGCCTTTACGTTAACAACCACGTCGCCAATTGGCGCAGTTTTCTCCTTGGCAGCCGATGCTTTTGGCACCTTAACATCGAGCTCATTCTCGGTCCGCGCCGCGTTCCACGTCAGCAGGAAGAAAATCAGCAAGAGCAATAGCACATCAACGAGCGGCGCCAGTTGAATGCCTGGATGATGCAGAGGCGCGTGACCACGCAGATTCATTGGAATAAACAGCTTTACAGTTCTTCCTCGATCAGCACAGGAGTTCGCTGGGGCCTGCCGTACTGCAAGGAAAGCAAAGCCAGGACGTGCGTCGAGGCAGCTTCCAATTCCGAGATCAACTTTTGTGCTCTGCCGCGAAAGAACGCGTAGAAAATCATCGCTGGAATACCGATGGCTAGTCCGGCAGCCGTGTTCACCAAGGCCTCGCTGATCCCGCGCGACAGCGCCACGTAACGCGCCGAACCGATGTCGGCTCCCAGCGCCCCAAACGAATGGATAATTCCAAAGACAGTGCCAAGCAGGCCCAGCAGCGGCGCAATCATTCCAATATCCGCGAGGTAAATGACCCGATTATTCAGATTGGCTGCGACTCGCGTTCCCTCCGTCTCGGCGATTTCACGAACTTGCTGAAAATCTGCGTTCGGGTTTTTGGTCGTGAAATCGAGCACTTTTTGCACGACCCGCGCAATCGCTTCCCCATGTCGATTGGAAACAGCCAGCAGACCCAAATAATCGCGTTTACGCAAAAGCGCGTCCGCTGTTGCCATGTAACCGCTCGAAACCACTGCGCCACGACGGATTGTCATTAAGTAAACCACGACCAACATGACAAAAAAGATTGACAGCAAAACCAGCGGAATCATTACGGGGCCGGCTTTGAGGAGCGTCTCCAGGATGGTCTGTGAGCGTCCAGGCACCAGAGGCGGTGTGGCTGTAACTTCCTGTGCTATCACAGGCGATGCGCTCGCCAGCGCGGCAAACAAGAGGACCCTAATCTTCATGCCAGAAATTTCGTAATGATATGCAGGGCGATTACCGGATGCAAATGCCGCCACTAGGGGATCAAACACACGCCGGCTCTCCAAGTTGCGAGACACAGCAAACCAAAGCTCAGCGGCGCACCAGAAAAAGATGCGCCGGTTGAATGTCGGGATCGAGCTCCACGTAATTGCGGCGACCACGCCAGGTGTAGGTGGCGTCGCTCAGTAAATCCTGCACCTGATACACGTCGCTCTCCATTTGCCCGAAGTTCTCAATCGGAACATAAACAAATGAATTTTGTTTGCGATGCGGATCAAGATTCACCACGACGAGAATGATGTTATCACGCGCGGCGGTCATCTTGCTGTAAAACAGAATGGCATCGTTCTCGGCGTCGTGGAACCGCAAGTTCGTGTAAAGCTGAAGGGCGCGGTTTTCCTTTCGGATCTTGTTTAGTCGCGCGATCCAGTCCTTGATGTTTCCCGGCGCATTCCAATCGCGCTCCTTGTATTGATATTTTTCGGAGTCGAGATACTCCTCGCGGCCCGGCAATGCTTCATTCTCACATAGCTCGTATCCGCTGTAGATACCGTAAAGAGGCGAAAGTGTCGCTGCCAGAGCTACTCGAATCATGAATGCGGGCCGTCCGCCCTCCTGAAGCACAAACGGCAGGATATCGGGCGTGTTGGGCCAAAGGTTTGGGCGAAAATATTCGCTCATTTCGGTTTGGGTCAGCTCCATGAAATATTCGATGAGCTCGCGCTTCGAATTTCGCCAGGTGAAATACGTGTAACTCTGGTTGAAACCGGCTTTGGTCAGTGCCTTCATCATCTTTGGCTTGGTGAACGCTTCGGAAAGAAAAATCGTGTCGGGATATTTCTCGCGCACGCCTTTGATCAAATACTCCCAGAAAGCGACTGGCTTGGTGTGTGGATTGTCCACCCGAAAGATGCGCACCCCGCGCTCGGCCCAAAACAACACGATGCTCTTCATCTCCGCCCAGAGTTCGCGCCAATTTTCGCAGCGAAAATTCAATGGATAAATATCTTCGTACTTTTTCGGCGGGTTCTCCGCGTATTTGATCGTGCCGTCGGGGCGTTTGTAGAACCAATCGGGATGCTCCTTGACGTACGGATGATCGGGCGAACAATTGATCGCGAAATCGAGGGCAATTTCCATTCCCCGCTTTCGCACCTCTTTCTGTAGCCAATCAAAATCTTCCAACGTACCGAGTGAAGGCTCGACCGCTTTGTGTCCGCCAGCTTCGCTGCCGATCGCCCATGGCACGCCCGGATCGCCCGGCTCACAGGTGATCGAGTTGTTCCGGCCTTTGCGATTCGTGTGACCAACGGGATGAATCGGCGGGAAATAAATGACGTCGAAACCCATTGCCTTTGCGTCGTCCACCCGAGGTAAACAATCACGAAACGTCGATCCGCGATCGCCCCGGCCTTCAGCCGAGCGCGGAAAAAATTCATACCAAGCTCCGATTAACGCTGCCGGCCGATCCACAACAACGCGGGGAGGAGGATCGTACTGTGTCGCGGCGGACCGATCGGGATAAGTTGCCATCAGCACCTCGAGCTCGCCCGATTGGGCTATGGCGTGAATTTCTGAATTCGCACCGGTCGAAATTTGCCGGGACAACTCCAGCAACCGCTTGCGATCAGCTCGATCGCGCGCGCGTTTGGCCGCAGCTTCTACCAAAGCCGCGCCTTCGAGCGCTTCACTCCGAAGATCGGAAATGCCGGCTTCAAACTTCTTTGCGAACTCGCCTTGCCAGCTGCGAAACGTGTCCGTCCATGCTTCTACCGAGTATTCGTGAATGGCCTCATCGTACAAAGTGCAGACGCCGCGCCATCGATCGTTATCAACGAAATTCATCGGCGTCTCCCGCCATGCGCGCTTCCCAAGAACACGCCACTTCAGGATCGCCGCCACGACGTCGTGCCCATCCTTGAAAATGTCCGCCTCCACAACCAGGTCTTCACCAACGATGCGCTTTATCGGGTAGTGGCCGCCATCGAGCAGCGGCAGCAAATTCTCGATGACAACGGAAGGAAAAGCCCGAGCCATGGGCCATCAATCAACCGAGATTCGTGGAGAGCGAAAGAACAAATCAATCAGCCTATTCGGGGCGATTTGATAGGGCGCGACCGCCGGGCGCGCGCCGAAGGGAGACGGACGGCCCAGCGGTCCGTCCCCACCCAAATCGCCTACTCCGCGAAATGAAATGCGCACTCGTATAGCCCCGAGTTGCGCATCATTTGCCGGCGCACCTTCGTGCGCAACACTGCCTCGAACATGTCCTGTTCCAGCCGGCCTACGATCGGGTAACGATCCAGAAGATTAAGAATCGGCGAATGGCACTCGAGAATCCTGGGCCCGCCATCCTCGTGATTGTTAACGAACTGGGACATGTAGCCCTCTCCATCGCGCACATTGGCCAGCCATTTGGCACGCTCAGCGACTGCGTCTCCTTTCGTCCTGGCCTTGAGCGCAGCCGTTTTCTTTTCAAAAATATTGTAGAGAAGCTTCTCCGGAGCATTAGGTCCGTAGATTTCCTCCGCCGATTTCAGCAGGTCGAGAGTAAGCTGATGGCTGTCGGCCTGAAAAAGATCATGGCTGCGCCGTGTCAGCCGATAGACCATCTCAGGGCGACCCATCTTTTGCGGGCGACGCCACGTATCCAGGTAACCGTCGCGTTGGAGGGTGAGACAATGCTGCTTGATGCCCATGTAGCTCATCTTCATTTTCTCCACCAGTTCGTTCACGGACATCCCCCTGGTGCGCTTGAGTGAGTTAATGATTTCAAGTCGTTGAGTGCGGCCAATTTCCGCGATTAAACGTTGGTTCATAAAATGACAAAGTGACAGTTAAGTGACAAAACTGAAGTGGGCGACTTTACACGGCGCAATCTTTATTACGCAAGCTTAAAGTTTACGCAACCAGCCAAACGAAAAGAAATTATGAAAGACGCGCGTCGGGGCACGGCACCCAGAGCCGCAGGAATAATGAGAATTTGAGTTAAACGGTCGGTCTTTGATTTAGGTCAATATCTGCTATTTCGCGGTGACAATGTCGCCGCTTTGGATGGGCCGCGGCAAGTCGGCCCACTGGATCGTGACATTACTGAAGTTCACTGGAATACCGGCGCACATCAACGGGTCGGGTTTATCGCAAACGTGAAAGTGCAGGTGCGGCTCGGTGGAATTGCCAGACGAACCGAGTTTGCCGATCACGTCGCCGGTTTTCACCTGGGTGCCGACGTGGACGCGCACACTGCCCGGCTGCAAATGCGCGTACAACGAATACTCATTCTTCCCGTGATCAATCATCACGTAGTTGCCTGTAATCGCCGTCAGGCCTTTCGCAAGCCGCTCTCCTTGCTCTTTCTGTAGCCGCGCGAAATATGCTTCCTGACTCTCGTTAGGACGCTGCATTGCCGAAGGATCCTCCGCCTGATCGTTTGCAGCGCTGATCACATGGCCGTCGGCCGCGGCGAGCACATCCGCGCCGTAAGCGTAATAATCATCGAATCGTGCACCGTCGCCTTTGTGGCTGAGTCCACTCTCACCGATCTTCGCAATGTCGAGTGCAAACTCTTCCGGAATAGCCCAGCGATGACCTGTGTGAAACGAAGCTCCGTTGCCAACGTACCAAATACCGCGCAACGGAAAGATGTACTTATTCGTTGCAAATTCAGATTTGATCGGGATTGAACCCGTGAATTCCGCGGCATGGCCGTCGACGTTGCCGTGCGCACGAACTCGGAGTGTGTCTCGCGCGCCGTTGAATGCGAAGACCTGGGATGCGATGAGCAGTGCTTGATCTCGAGCCAGGGTGGCCCCGGCTAATTTGATCGAAGGCGCAATCAAATCTGTTCCACAGAATTGAAATCCCACTTGTTGAAGGATGCCTGCTGCTTGCAATTTCGCGCCGCGATCAGCAATGCGCTGCACCGCCTCTCGATCCAGGTTGCGTGATTCAATAACGCGGTTCGATCGCAGCAATTCGATCTCGATGTTTTCAATCTTAAACGGCGCGCCGCCGTGATTAATCACGGCGACATTCTGCAACAAGAGACTTTGAAGGTCGCGTCGGCTTTCCAACGGATAGGTTCGAACTGCCGATGCGGGACAAAAACGAATTTCAACAGACTGCGGTTTCTCAGCAAAAGCGCTCAACAACCAAAACGCGAAAAGTGCGACGGTGAACTGTTTCATTGGGTCGGTCTTTCTTCTCGGAGCAACGTTGAGATGCGGCAATAAGCTGCTCTGGATTCAACAAATTAGCTCGAATTCGCAGTCCATGCGTCATTGGCACTCTAGACCCACCGTTTCCGCCATTTGTCATGTCGACCGAAGTGGAGACATCTCTGGATCTTACGAAATGCAAAAAGCCAGAGATTCCTCGACTACGCTTTGCTCCGCTCGGAATGACAAGCAGCGTTAGGAATACAGATATTCGTCGTGATACTCGCGCTGCGGCGCGAACTGGACCTGCTCGCTGCCGGTTTCCGGATACTCGAAGATTTTGCCTTCGTAATTCCTGATGACGATTTTCTCGTTATCGTGATAAAGAACATAACCGGGATTGATAGGCACCTTGCCGCCGCCGCCGGGCGCGTCGATCACGAATTGCGGCACAGCGTAACCGGTCGTATGACCGCGCAGGCCTTCGATGATTTCAATGCCCTTGGCGACAGAAGTGCGCAGATGCGACGAACCATTGATCAGGTCGCACTGGTAAATGTAATAAGGACGCACGCGGCACATGAGCAGTTTGTGCACAAGCGTCTTCATAGTTTCCAGATCGTCGTTCACGCCGGCGAGCAAAACGCTTTGGTTTCCGAGCGGGATGCCCGCGTTGGCCAGGCGCTCCAGCGCCTGCTTCACCTCAATCGTGAGCTCGCGCGGATGATTGACATGCACACTCATCCAGAGCGGATGATATTTCGCCAGTATCGCGCACAGCTCAGGTGTGATGCGTTGAGGCAAGAAAATCGGAACGCGCGTGCCGATGCGGAGAAACTCAATGTGCGGAATCGACCGCAACCGTGAAAGCAGCTTTTCGAGCCTATCATCGCTGAAAATGAGGGCGTCGCCGCCGCTCAGGAGGACATCGCGCACCTCGATATGCGCTTCGAGATAACGAAACGCTTCCTCGAAATTTGTGTGCAATTCCTGTTCGCCCACACCGCTGACGACACGGCTGCGAGTGCAATAGCGGCAGTAACTGGCGCAACGATCCGTTACTAAAAACAGGACGCGGTCCGGATAACGATGTACCAATCCCGGTACAGGCATGTGCGAATCTTCGCCGCACGGATCGGCCATGTCGTACGGGGATGTCCATGTCTCCTCGATCCGCGGAATGACCTGACGCCGGATTGGATCCTCGGGATTGTCCAGCGCCACGAGGTTAAAAAAGTGTGGCGTGACCGCGAGCGCGAGTTTGTCGCCCGAGAGCAAAACGCCGCCACGCTCCTCGTCACTCAACTCTAGGTGTTTTTCGAGTTGAGCCAAAGAGGTAACCCTGTTCTTGAGCTGCCATTTCCAATCGTTCCAGAGTTCCTGACTTGCCTCTGGCCAATAACCTGGCGCGTGCGAGATGAACTCTTTTCCGTCCCCTTTTTCTTGGGTGATCATTTTCAATTGTGGACGAAAAAGTTAAGACCCTTAAATATCGTGTCAATGCAGGCACTTAGTCGTGCGCTACGCACATCAAAGCGCGTCCTCTCGTCGGAAGCAGAGTGAAAAGAAGCTGACTATTTTCCCCCGAGCACACTCAGCTCCCAGCGGTAACCGTCGGGATCATGGAACCAAAGGCCCATGTTTTTCGATCCCGGAGCTTCCGGACCGATTTCATCGCCCGGATCCTCAATATCGGCATCGACGCTCTTCAAATGTGCGAGCGCCTTTCGCAATGTCGCCACGTTCGGCAGGTGAAACGACATGTGATCAATCGTTTCCGGCGACGGTTCGCCTTTGAACAGCGCAATTGTCACATTGTCGTTGCCAACCGCGACTCCGCTTTCGAAATCGAATTCTTTGCGCAACCCAAGCGCGCGCTGGAACCATTGCGCGCTTTTCTGCGGATCGCGCACAGCCAGACCAAAGTGACCAACTTCTCCGAGCGTGAATGGAACCTTCATGTTAAGGCGTTGAATCCTTGATCTCTAAATCAATCGGTCTCCGCTGGTTCGGAGCCGTTTCGAGAAATGAGGGGCTCCATGAAGTGCCGGTTGAAATCTTTCAGCGCATCGCGTGGCGTCTCTCCTAATCCACTGGCGCCCCGTCGCACTTCTGGTCCGATAAAGGCCAGCCAGATGTCGCCTACCATTCCCATTCTTGGGCGCAAGCGCGCGGCCGGGCTGAGCGGATGGTTTTTCGAGGAAATCCTCTACGTCTTCCTTTATCACCGCGGGAAGTTCTTCGATTGCAAGCGAGACCATATCCAAGAAAACGTGCGCGACGAATACGGTGGACGTGAGCAGGTGCGTGAATTCCTGATCAGACTCTGGGCGTCAAAACTTTCGGCCAAGCGCCGTGCTCACCATCACGATCGGATGGACGATCTTACTCGCGGCCCCAAACCATGCCGACGGAAGTCGTGAGACTGCCACCCATGTTGAACGTCAGGAATTTTCTCGTGTTCTCGATCTGCCGCGCGCCGGCCTGTTCCGTGAGCTGTTGATACGCTTCAAAAACCTGGCGAACGCCGGTCGCTCCGACAGGATGACCATCGGCGATTAAGCCGCCGCCTGCGTTCACCGGAATTTGGAAAGGTCCTTTGAATTTTTCCGTGCGCACCTGCGGCAAAGCCGTCGCGCCACTTTTCACAAGCTCGACACCTTTGCCGGACTCGGCGAGGCCGAGAATTTCGTAGGCGACAATTTCAGTAATGGAAAAGCAATCATGCACCTCGGCGCCCTGCAGGTCGCGCGGCGTCAGATTAGCCATGCGGAAAGCTTTCTCGGCCGCTTTGCGCGCGATCGAAAACGTTGGCGCATCTTTTTTGTCGAGCGGCAGATAATCGGTGGTGTGACCGTAGCCGAGCAGTCGGGCGGTCTTGCTCCGGTCGCGGCCGATCTTGTCCAGATACCTTCCGGAAACGAGAACAACCGATGCTGCGCCATCGGTGATTTGAGAACAATCGGAGACTTTAAGCGGCGGAGCGACGCTTGGATTTTTATCAGAAACCTGCGATGCGCAATCGAGCGTAAGATCGGCGTCGCGCATCTGTGCCAGCGGATTCAACTTGGCGTGCGCATAATTTTTCCATGCAACCAACGCCAGATCTGCCTCGGTCGCGCCGTATTTCTCGATATAAATCTGCGCGATCCGCCCGAACAATTTAGGGAACATGAAATCGCCGTACTCCGGCTTTTCATTGTGATAATCGGCGGCTGCTCCGAGCACATCCGACCCGTCAAGCGACGACATCGTCTTCTGCTGTTCCGCGCCAACGACCAGTACCACGTCATAAAACCCGCCTATGATCCATTCTGCGCCTAGCAACACAGACAACGCCCCAGACGCGCAAGCCGCTTCGGTGTGCATCGTCGGGATACCGCGCAATTTCGGATCAATCTCCGGAATAAACGCACCAAGCTGCAACTGCTTGGTGAACTGCCCTGCGTTGAAATTGCCAACGGCGCCCGCCTGAATTTCAGCTGGATCGATCTTCGCGTCGTCGATCGCCTTTTTGCCGGCCTCGATGATGATGTGCCGGATCGTTTTTCCCTCCTTCTTCAGGTTGCGCTTAAAATCGGTGCGCCCGCCGCCGAGAATATAAACTGACTCGCTCATACTTTACCTTAGCCTATTTCTTCAGCGAGTCATCCTGAGCGAAGTCGAAGGATCCCGTGTAACTGGCGTTCGGTTTCGCAACGGGATTTCCCCAACTTCGTTCGGAACGACGGCGTTTTCAGTTTAACCGCCGAAGGCATTGATCCCTGTAATGTCGCGGCCGACGACCAATGTGTGGATGTCGTGCGTGCCTTCGTACGTTGAGACCGTTTCAAGGTTCATGACATGGCGGATCACGGGGTAGCGATCTGTGATGCCTGCGGCGCCAAGTATGTCGCGCGCCTTCCGGGCGCAATCCAGCGCCATCCAAACGTTGTTTCGCTTCGCCAGCGAAATCTGTGCGGGACGCGCCGATCTCATCTCCATCATGCGCGTGAGGCGCAACGCCAATAATTGCGCCTTGGTAATCTCCTGCGCCATCCAAACAAGCTTTTGTTGCACTAATTGGAAGCCGGCAATTGGGCGGCCAAATTGTTCGCGCGATTTGGCGTAAGCCAGCGCCGTTTCGTAGCAGTCAATCGCCGCGCCGATCGCGCCCCAGGCAATACCCGCACGCGCGTGCGAAAGACAGGACAGCGGCGCGCCGAGCCCGGATGCGTTGGCCAAACGATTCTCGGCAGGTATGCGGCAGTTTTCGAACCAGCATTCCGATGTGCGCGACATGCGCAGACTAAACTTTCCCTCAATGTCGTGGGCACGAAACCCGGGCGCGTCCTTCTCTACGACAAATCCGCCCACACGTCCCTCGTCATCCTTTGCCCAAACAACTTTAATATCCGCAATCGAAGCATTGCCGATCCAGCACTTGCTGCCGTTCAAAATGTAATGATCACCTTCGCGTTTGGCGCTGGTTTCCATTCCGCCGGGATCTGAACCGTGTCCGTGTTCTGTCAGCGCAAAACACCCGATAAGTTTGCCCGAGACCAAACCCGGCAGCCAACGCACCTGTTGCTCCGGTGTCGCAAAAGAATGAATGGCGTGTATGACCAGCGGGCCCTGCACCGACGCCAGCGACCGCAAACCCGAATCAGCACGTTCGAGTTCCTGCATAATGAGGCCGTACGCCGTGTAGCTAAGACCAGCGCATCCGTGTCCTTTCAAGTAAGGCGCATAGAAGCCCAACGCGCCCATGCGTGGTATGAAATGTTCCGGGAACTTGCCTGCACGGTGGAAAGGAACAATCTCACGCATGACTTCCTCCTGGACAAAACGCCTGGCCCCATCGCGCGCTGCGCGTTCTTCCTCGGTGAGAAGCTCTTCAATGCCGTAATAATCCAGCGAGGTCATGCCAGTGAGAGCCCGAGTCATGCGCGCCAGTTTAACGACCACACGACGCAAACACAACGCTGGCTCTCCGCGCCCGTTTCCAGTGTCATGTCGAGCGAAGTCGAGACTCTCTCGATGGTTCTGAAGGAGTAAGAGATTACTCGACTGCGTTCCGCTGCGCTTCACTTCGCTCGGAATAACGGACGGTAATTGCGCGAAGATCTGCTCAGCGTACGACTGCGTCTATTTCGTTGTTGGTAAACCTGCGGCTTTCCA
>OEMD01000201.1_pt1 | contig 11603 bp, 10 predicted proteins | sample 1487651 | NCBI WGS metagenome assembly OEMD01 (sample SAMEA104379606, study PRJEB20068) | metagenome | biome: 1000743; feature: 77; material: 1998 | place: USA | collected 2012 | depth 25 m | reverse complement strand
CCGCATGAATGTGGCCTGGTTTGCTCACACCAATTCCTCCTGACAGCGCTTGTCCGGGACTGCGTGATCAAACAGCAGCATTCCCATTGCGCCGCCGTCGCAATCAAATTCATGGCAAAATCGCGAACACCCGCGCTGGAAACCCTGAGCCGCCTTTTGGTTTTGGAAAACTTACTACGGCAATTGCGCCGGCTTCCGGGATCTGATCGAGATTGGTAAGCAGTTCGATCTGATAATGGTTTGTGCTGAGAATGTACGTTTCAAGCGAGTAATCGTCTTTACTGGCGGCGACTCCCGGATCGGTATCCGTCGTCTCGTGACCTGACGCGGTAATCTTGCGCTGTTCATAAAGATACTTCAATGCCGGCAAACCCCATCCGGGATAATGTGCAATACCATTGGCATCCTTGTTTTCCATCCTTGCCGCGTCGGGCCAGCGCTTCGACCAATCGGTCCGCATCGCAACAAACGCACCGGCGGGGACTGGTCCGTGATCAGTTTCCCATTTTTTCACGCGCTCGAGCGATAGCGTGTAATCGGAATTTTTTGCAGCCTCGTCGTGCACATCGATGACCACAAGAGGCAGCACCATTTCTTTTAGATCGATCTGATCTACGGTGCGAAGCCCCTTTATGAAATGAGCAGGTGGATCCACATGCGTCCCCCATTGGCCAACATGCGTATACAGTTCGGAGAAGAAACCTGTTCCCATGACCCTAGGACGCTTCTCGTACCAGTAAATTGTTTTGCGCGCCTCATCGGGAAAACCCGGCCAGTGCGGGATTCCCGGTGCGAACTCGTGTGTCAGGTCCACATATCGTTTGCCGGCAAGAATCCGTTGAATTTGCCAAAGCGACGGTTCCTCGCCGCTCCATACCGAGGAAAATGCCGCGACGGACAGGACAACACCCCACAAGAAGATCCTCTTAATGGGCATTTAGTCTTGTTAAAGCATTTAGGATTAAGAAGCCAATATCTTCGAATAACTTTGAATAAGTCCCGTCCTTCTTCGAAAAACCAAAGCTGTCGGTATTCAATGCTGACGTTATCAACAGCTCATCCCGACGGTAAGCATGAGGCAAATACATCGTGCATTGGACTGACTTATTCCCAATTAGAAGAAGACAATTAGAAGAGTGAAACTCTAATCAAATTCATTACTAGTTGTGGAAAACTTTTTGACGCCGAAAAACGGAACGAGAACCGATTGTGCTACTGGAAACAACGATAAAATGGCGCGGGAACAGGTTCCACTTCATAAGCCAACAACAATTCCAAACGCGCGTGCGTACCAAGCTTACGAAAATGACAGTCTTTTCGAGCACGCCACCTGGGTTTATGCGTTCTGTCGCGAACATCTTTTTCGTGACGATACGAAACGCATTATCACGGCTCTTTGGCCGGAGGGACGTCCTGCTCTGGGAACAACTCTAATTGAACTTGGCTGCGGTCCCGGGTTTTACTCATGCCGATTGGGAGAGCGCTTTCGGGAGATGTTAGTTACCGGAGTTGATCGTTCTGCGAAACAAGTGCAGTGGGCGAACGAGCGAGCCGAGGCGCTTCACCTGACCAATTGTTGCTTTAAACGAATCAACGCTCTCAAGTTGTCGTGTCCCGATGCGGCCTTTGATGTCGTCCTGGCTTCGCGACTACTTACTATTTTGCCCGAGCAAGCTGGCGTCATCGCTGAGATGTATCGTGTGTTGAAGCCAGGAGGTCGCTGTTTTGTTGCCGAACCACGCTACGCCTTTTGGGCATCGATCCCACTTTTGGCGATGTGGCTTCTCGTGGGGTTCGTTCCCTCCGACAATGGCTACCGGGAACCACATAAAGCAACGGTATTTTCTGCGGACGCTTTCGCGAATCTCTTCCCGGCGCAACCATGGAAAGAAATCAGGACTTGGCAGGATGGACGCTACCAGTACGCTCTTTGCGAAAAAGGATAGCAACCGACGGCGCAACCAATGAGAATCGGTCATCGCGTTGTTGATCCGGCTAGGGCGGCTAAAAATTTTGGTGGCTGCTCCGCGTTGGCGCTGATGACCAAGGCGCCTCGCGCGGGACAGGTAAAAACACGCCTTGTCCCGCCGCTCACGAATGAGGAAGCCGCGCAACTTAACAAGTGTTTCTTGCAGGATACAGGTGCCGCGATTTCTGTTTGTTGCAGCGGACTCATTGCGCCAAACCCCGGCCGGCCAATTGTATGTGGGGTTGCGGTTTACACCCCGGTCGGTTCCGAGTCAGACTATACCGGTATTCTGCCCGCCGATTTCAGTTTGCTGCCACAGCGTGGCAAAAATTTCGGTGAACGCCTGTATTTTGCGACCGAGGACTTGTTTAACTGCGGTTTCAAGAGCGTTTGTCTGATTGATTCTGATAGCCCGACGATTCCCGCTGAGAATTTTACGAGGGCTATAGAACTCCTTTCGTTGCCGGGTGACCGGATCGTCCTGGGCCCTTGCGACGATGGTGGCTATTATTTGATTGGACTAAAACGATTCCACCGAGAGGTCTTCGAGCGAATCGACTGGAGCACCGAGCGAGTTTTCGAGCAAACAAGACAGCGTGCGAGTCAAATCGGCATCAGGGTTCATGAATTGCCTCGCGGCTTTGACGTGGATGATCGAGCGACGCTACATCGACTTTGCGATGAACTGCTGGGAGAAAATGCGCGCGATAGTGTCGCACCTCAGACTCAAGAATTTCTGCGCGAACTTATCGCGCGCGATGGTCGCGAACGTATTTGGTCGTTGTAGCGTGGGCGCTTTGCTTGCTGAACGTGAGAGCGACCGAAGCAGTTGTCCTATAATAGCTACATGATTAGCCTCACATTCGCATGGCAAAACGCGCATTAGTTACCGGCGGCGCAGGCTTAATTGGCTCACATGTGGTCGATCTTCTCGTAAACGAAGGCTGGCAGGTTCGGGCGCTCGATAATCTGGAACCGCAAACCCACCGTCGCGGAAAGCCGGATTGGATCAACAAGAAGGCGGAATTCATTCACGGCGATTTGCGTGATCGCGACACGATTATCGCCGCGCTAGACAAGGTAGACTTCGTTTTTCACCAGGCTGCCTACGGCGGTTACATGCCAGAGATCACAAAATTTGTGCATGTAAATTCGCTCGGCACTGCGCAAATGCTCGAAGTCATCCGCGAGAAAAACCTGCCGGTTAAGAAAGTCGTGGTTGCCAGCTCGCAGGCTGTGTACAGCGAAGGCGCTGGCGATTGTCCTAAACATGGATTGGTTTTTCCGATGCTGCGCCCGGTGGAGCAACTGCGCAACAGCGATTGGCAGGTGCATTGCCCACTCTGCGGCGCAACCACCACAAGCGCTCCGACTCCGGAAAATGCGCCGGTCGGTGGCGAAACCGTTTACGGCGTGACGAAAGTTGATCAAGAGCGTCTGGTCCTCTTGTGGGGGAAACAGCTTGGTATTCCCACGGTCGCGTTGCGTTATTCCTGCACATACGGACCGCGCCAATCGATCTTTAATCCCTACACCGGTGTTATCGCGATTTTTTGCACACGTTTGCTGAACAATTTGCCACCTGTGCTGTACGAAGACGGGCAGCAAACACGCGACTTTTCATTCGTGGAAGACATCGCCCGAGCGAATTTGCTTGCCGCGGAAACAGACGAGCTCGACGGATTGCCAGTGAACATTGGCAGCGGCAGCGGCACGCCGATTCGCGAAATCGCCGAGCAACTTTCCGATGCTCTGAAGATCGACATCGCGCCCGAGATCAACGGCGAATTTCGTCCCGGCGAAATGCGTCATCTCATCAGCGACACTTCGCTCGCTCGCTCGGCTGGTTACAAACCAGTTGTCGAACTCAGCGAAGGCATCGGTCGTTACATTGATTGGATCCGCGCGCAATCAGACATTCGTGATTACTTCAGCGAAGCCAGCGAAATTTTGAAGAACAAAGGCATCGTTCATCGAGTGAAGCGATGAACATCACCGCTACCATTCCCGATTTTAATGCGCTGGTCGTCGATCACGCGCGCAAGGATTTTCCGTTGCTCCGCGCGGGCATGACGGTAGGTGAAGCGCTAGAGCGCATCCGGCGTGAAGGCGTAGGTGAACGTGTCATTTATTTTTATGTGATCGACGAACAGGAACGGCTAGTTGGCGTCGTTCCTACACGTCGTTTGTTGACAGCATCGCTGGAAACACCGTTGCGCCAGATCATGGTTCCGCGCGTTGTGGCTGTTCCTGCCAGCGCAACGATTCTCGACACCTGCGAATTTTTTGTTCTCTACAAATTTCTCGCATTCCCAGTCGTGGACGAGCAACGCCGCGTGGTGGGCATCATCGATGCGAACCTTTTCGCCGAAGAAATTTTGGAGGCAGGCGACGGTACAGCCCGAGAAGCGGGGAGTCCTATGACGCAGGTGAGTCCGGAATTCTTTGAGGCTCTCGGCTTTCACGTTGAACAAATTCGCGGCGCGTCGCCGTGGCGCGTTTTCCGGTTCCGTTTTCCGTGGTTGCTGGTCACGGTCGCGGGCGGCACGCTCTCAGCAATCCTGGCCGGCTTTTTTGAAGCGACACTCGCACACAGTTTGGTGCTGGCGTTCTTTCTCACAATGGTACTGGGATTAAATGAAAGCGTGAGCATGCAATCGATGAGCGTAACTATTCACGCGTTACGTTCTGCTCAGGTCACGTGGCGCTGGCTGGCTACAGCATTTCGTCGAGAGTTGGTGACCGCGCTCCTGCTCGGTGCGGCGTGCGGTCTTGTGGTCGGCTTGGTTGTTTGGCTGTGGCGAAAGAATGGCGCTGCGGCGCTCGTCATCGGCGGCAGCATCGCGCTTTCGCTCGTCACAGCGTGCGGGTTTGGCCTGGGCGTGGCGTCGCTTCTTCACCGGTTCAAGCTGGACCCAAAAATTGCGGCAGGACCCATCACGCTGACGCTGGCGGATTTTTTTGCGCTGGTGATCTATTTCACCAGTGCGTGGCTGGTTTTGCGATGAGCAGCGTCTCGGTCATTATCCCCGCGCTTAATGAGGAGGAACCGATCGCCGGTGTCGTGCGCGAATGCCTCGCGACAGGTTTGCCTAACGAGGTCATTGTCGTTGATAACGGCAGTACGGATCGAACTGCCGAGCGCGCGCATGAAGCAGGTGCGCGCGTGGTGACCGCGCCGCGCGGATACGGACGCGCGTGCTCCGCCGGCGTTGGTGCGCTTTCGCCCAAATGCGACATCGTGGTTTTTCTCGATGGCGACGGCAGCGACGCGCCCGCGTTCATGAATCAGCTTGTTGAACCCGTGGCACTCGGGACGCACGATTTTGTGATCGGCTCGCGAACCCGCGGACAACGCGAGCCGGGCAGCATGAATCTCCAGCAAATCTTTGCCGGACGAGTCGCAGGATTGATTTTGCGACTACTCTACGGCGTTCGTTATACGGACATGTCCCCATTTCGTGCCATTCGTCGTGATGCGCTCGAACGCCTCGATATGCGGGAGCAGACCTACGGCTGGAATTTGGAGATGCAGATGAAAGCCGCGCGCGACGGCCTGCGAGTTCTCGAAATCCCTGTAAACCATCGCCGGCGTGCCGGTGGGGAATCCAAAGTGTCAGGCACGTTCCGCGGCACATTTGTCGCCGGTGCCCGCATCGCTGCGACATTGGTGCGTGTCGCTCTCGGATAGTCGATTCCATCTGGCAGTTCCTCGAGTTTTCGTGTAGCGTTGCCCAATGGTTTCGATGCTTGATCTCGCGAGATTTCGCACCACGCCGCTCACTCGTGAACCGTTTGAGTTTTTAATTGTTCCAGAGTTCGTAAAGGCTGAGGGCCGCGCTGCAATCGATAAGGATTATCCCGAGGTTGCCCGGGCGGGTAGCTTTCCGCTTCGAGAGGTGACTTATGGCCCGGCGTTTGCGAAGCTGATCGAGGAGATGCGCAGCGAGGAGTTTCGCAAAGCGTTCGAGGCAAAATTTGACGTCGATCTAACCGATCGCCCGGACATGATCACCGTGCGCGGATGTTGTAGCGAGAAAGATGGTAAGATACACACCGATTCTGAGACAAAGATCATCACTATCCTTGTTTACATGAACTCGGCTTGGGAATCCTCTGGCGGCCAGCTTCGCTTGTTGCGATCCGGGACGAGTCTGGAAGACGTCATTCTCGAAGTCCCGCCAACCGAAGGCACGCTGCTGGCGTTTCGCCGCAGCAATAATTCGTGGCACGGTCACAAGCCGTTCTCCGGTCCGCGCCGCGTCATTCAATTCAACTGGGTCACGAGTGAGGCGGTAGTGCGGCACGAGCAGAACCGGCATCGGTTTTCCGCGTGGATGAAGAAACTCCGTGGCGTGTTCGCAGGCGAAAAACAGGCGGCCTGAGCGCGCGACCAGGGAGCTGTAGCTACGTTGGCCGGTTTGGTTTACTTTTCAGCAATTGAACGGTCAGATTGAAACCCCGAGGAATTCCGACGCATTGGCACTGCGATCCGCCGAATTCTCGCGGATCTTGCTAATTAAGCCTTCGGCGCTGGGAGATGTTGTGCACACGATCCCGGTGCTGGTGAAGCTGCGCGCGCGTTATCCGCGTGCGCGGATTGACTGGCTCATCACGCCTGAGAACGCGGAAATCGTGCGCTGCCATCCGGCGCTTTCGAATGTCGTTCTTTTTGCTCGGCGCGATTTCTCGAAAAGAGGTCGCCGGTGGCGGGCGATGTTGGAATTTCTTGATCTGCTCAAACAAATTCGCTGCGCGAAGTACGATCTGGTGATCGACATGCACGGCCAGGTGCGTTCGGCTTTTTTCGCGCTCATCAGTGGCGCGCGCGTGCGCATCGGGTTTGATCGACCGATCAAACAGACACTTACAATTTCCACCGAGCACGATCTCAAAAATGTACCCAGCCATGGCTGGCGCGGCGCGCGTGAGGGTTCATGGATCGCATACACGCATCGCATTCCTATTCCGACGCTCGACGTGCATGCAATCGATCGTTATCTGTGGGTCGGAGAACTGCTTGGATTCGACGACAACCCGCCAGATCTAACAATTCATCTTTCTTCGGAAACCGTACGTAATGTTGAGCGGTTGCTAAAAGAGAAAGGTGTGGATGCGTCCCAAGCGTTGGTTGTTCTTGTGCCGGGAACCATTTGGGAGACGAAGCATTGGACGATTGAAGGGTTCGCAGGCGTCGCCCGGCATTTTCTCGGTGATGGATTTGCCGTCGCGTTGGCGGGCACCAAACGCGACCAGCCGCGCTGCCGGCAAATCGCCGCCGCGGCGCCAGGTGCGTGCGATCTTTCCGGAAAGACGACGCCCGCAGATTTGGCGGCCCTTATTCGACGTGCTGAGGTCGCCGTAACCAACGATTCCGGCTCGATGCACGTTGCCGCGTCGCTCGGCAAACCGATGGTCAGTATCTTCGGCCCGACCAACCCAGTTCACATCGGCCCGTACGAGCGACCAGAATCGGTCGTGCGCGTGGACTTATCGTGTTCGCCATGCAATTACCGTCGTTTGAGCCAATGCCCGTTTGGTCACGCTTGCATGAAGCAAGTTACTTCCGCGATGGTGGTGGAGCGCGTACGGAAAATTCTTGGAATAGCAGCGGATCGACCCGAACCAGCCGATTATGCTTCGCGGTAGCTTCCTCTCAAAAGCGCCGGCGCACCCGGCCCATTCCAAGACGCAAGCGCGAATTGAGTCGGCAAATTGCGGTCACGTTTTGGAGTGCGGCGCTGTCGCCCCGCTTTTCATACATGGGATTTCTCCAACAATTCGTTTGTTGGAGCGCGTAATTTGATTCCACTCCCGTGTCGAGATTGTAAGATCGGCAACAGCCGTGAGTAGAACGAATGGAATTTCCGCTGGGCTACTTGCCGGGTTGCTCGCCGGAGTCGTGATGGCCGCGGCCATGTTATTGCTCGCTGTGCTGGGTGTGGCTACACCACTTGTGATTATCGGCGATCGCCTTTCGGTTTTCATTCCACCCGGTCCGTTTCTTTCCCTTATGGGCAAGGTCGGCGGTTACAATCATCTCAAGCAACTCGGCGTTGGGTCGACGATAGCTGGTCAACTCGTCGTTGGCGCAATTGCCGGAGCGATCTTTGGATTGTTCTCGCGTCGCAAACCTGCGCGAGCTTCAGCACTTTGGACCATTTCGATATTCGTTTTGTTGCCAATCGTTGTGCTAGCAATTGCGCTTTGGCCGGTTTTGGGCACGAGCTACATTGGCCTGCCCATCGGCGCTGCGCGCCTGGTCACGCTCGTCGGTTTTGCCCTGTGCGTTTTTCTGTTCGAACGAACACTGGTGGCTGGTTTTCGATTTCTTACACAACGAAGGATCGGCGATCGGGACTACGAATTCACTCCGGCGATCGGGCGCCGTGCTTTTGTCCTTGGCGCGATTGGAGCTGCGGTTACGGGCGGTGGGATCGCGTTGGCTCGCAAGCTTTATCGTGCCGCGACCTTTAGCTACGACGGCACGCAGTACAAAGGCCGCATCGTCCAGCCCATCACGCCTAACGAATTGTTTTATTGCGTGACAAAGAACGTGGTCGATCCGCGGGTGGATGTCGATCTTTGGCACCTTGAAGTAGGCGGGCTTGTGAAGAACGCCGCTACGTGGCGATTCGACGATCTGTTGGGATTCGAAATAAAGCAGCAGGAAACAACGCTGATGTGCATCAGCAACGGTCTGGACGCGGGCTTGATCAGCAACGCTGTCTGGAAAGGTTTTCCATTGCGGGACCTTCTGGACCGGGCCGTGCCACTTTCCGGCGCTGCGCGCGTTCGCTTTCGTGGTGTCGATAATTACACCGATACAATTCCGCTCGAGAAGGCGCTGGAGCCAACCACGTTACTTGCTTATGAAATGAATGGCGTCGAGTTGCCTGATCGGCACGGTTATCCGTTGCGTGTCATCGTCCCAGGTTACTTCGGCGAAAAACATGTGAAATGGCTCACCCGAATTGAAGCTACCGACGCTGACGCGAAAGGATTTTACGAGACACAAGGCTGGGGGCCCGATTTTATCACGCCGACAAGATCGAGAATTGATGTGCCGGATCCCTGGTCGTCGTTTGCGTTAGGCAAATTGAACGGGCCGATTGAAGTGAAGGGGATCGCCTACGGTGGTGACCGCGCCATCTCGCGCGTGGAATTTAGCAGCGACGGCGGCAAATCGTGGCGCGACGCTGAGATTTATTATTCGGGCAGCAATCTGGCGTGGTCGCTTTGGAAGACAGAATGGATGCCGGATGCAGCAGGTGATTACACGTTGGTCGTCCGGGCCACCGACGGCGAAGGCGATGTGCAGGAATGGGAAGAAGATAGAGGCCCATTTTCCGGCGTAGCGGGCTTGCATGAGATTGGCGTGCGCGTAACGGCGTAGCTGGCTGTGTCTCCACCCATCTGATGTGCGAGGTCGCTTGCCACGGCGACGCGACGCCGCCCCGCAACAACTTGCGCAGTGTGCTAGATTTTATCGATGGAAAGAGTGATTATTGTTGGAAGCGGCTGCGCTGGATTGACAGCGGCAATTTACGCGGCCCGCGCGAATCTGAGTCCATTGGTGTTGGAAGGTCGTCAGCCCGGCGGACAACTCTCGACTACCACGCTCGTTGAAAACTATCCCGGTTTCCCGGAAGGAATCGATGGGCCTCAGCTCATCTTGAACATGCACAAACAGGCCGAGAAATTTGGCGCCCGATTTTCGTATGCCGAGGCGACCGATTTCGATGCCAGCAACCGGCATATTCGGATCAAAGCCGATGATGAATGGCTGGAGACGGAAGCCCTTATCATCGCCAGTGGAGCTTCAGCGCGCTATTTGGGACTCGAAAATGAACAGAAACTGATCGGCCACGGACTGACTTCGTGCGCTACGTGTGACGGCGCATTTTACAAGAACGTGCCGGTCTGCGTTGTTGGTGGAGGCGATTCTGCGGCAGAGGAATCATTGTTTCTCACCCGTTTCGCTTCAAAGGTCTATTTGATCCATCGACGCGATAAGATGCGGGCTTCCAAAATTATGCAAGACCGCGTATTTGCGAACAAGAAGATCGAACCGATCTGGGACACCGTCGTTACCGGGTACATCCCGGACGAAAAAGGCGAAATGCGCGCCGTGCGCCTGCGCAATGTGAAGACGAATGAAGAGCGGGAATTAGCCGTGGCCTGTGTTTTCGTGGCAATTGGTCACGATCCCAACACTAGGGCGTATCGAGGCAAACTCGACATGGATGGGGACGGTTATTTGATGACGAAGAACCTGGTCGAGAGCAGGCACCCCGGCGTGTTCGTGGCGGGCGACGTGGCCGATCGCGTTTACAAGCAGGCAGTAACGGCGGCCGGCTCGGGCTGCGCGGCCGCTATGGATGCGGAGAAATACCTCAGCGAGGTAGCATCTGTTGTTTGATCGCCGCTTCTGTAGCTGGTCTTTTTAGCCTCCATCATTGCGCCGCCCACAGGGCGACGGCTACAGTGCAAGCTTGAAAATCTGCGACCTCACCCAGTTTTACTCGCCACTAAGTGGCGGCGTAAAACGATATGTTCACGAAAAAATTGCATACATCAGCAGCTGTTCGCCTGACGACACACACGTACTTATCATCCCCGGACCGAAAAGTGAGGTAACAACAAATGGCCGGTCGCGAATCTATTCGATTCGCTCGCCATTAGTATCGAGAAGGTCGCGTTATCGCGCACTACTAAATCTCCGCGCGATCGAAGAAATTCTGGAGCGCGAGCGTCCTGATCTCATCGAATCGAGCGATCCGTATCAGATCGGATGGAAAGCGATTGCCGCGGGTCGCGCGCTGAGAGTGCCGGTCGTTGGTTTTTATCATTCCCATTTTCCTGAAGCGTATCTGCGCGGGGGCACGAAATTTCTGGGCAAACGCGGCACGCAGCGAGCGATGAAATTGACCCGCGCTTATGTGCATAGACTTTACAATCGTTTTCAAGCCACGTTGGTGCCATCCGAAAGGCTGGCCGACCTGCTTTCCGAATGGGGTGTGTGCAATGTGCGTTCCGTGCGGCTCGGGGTGAACACCGGCGTTTTCAAGCCCGTTCCTGGTGATGGGGCCGCCACTCGCCACTCGTTAGGCATCGGCCGCGGGCAGACGCTGCTTCTCTACGCGGGGCGATTGGCCAGAGAAAAGAACACACAAACATTGTTTCGAGCTTTCGAGCTTCTGCTCCAGCGGCGACAGAATAAATTTCACCTGTTGGTTATCGGCGACGGACCGCAGCGGAACAAAGTACAAAAGTTGCAGCGGCGCACTGGAAACGTTTCCTGGATTTCGTATTGCGCAGACTCTGTTGATCTCGCTCGTTACTATCGAGCAGCGGATCTTTTCGTTCATCCAGGCGTCCAGGAAACGTTTGGGCTTGTGGCGCTGGAAAGTCAGGCATGCGGCACACCAGTGGTGGGAATCCGCGGGAGCTACATGGATGGGATTATTTGTCACGAGCAGAAATCGTGGGCGCAGGAGAACGGGCCGGAAGCGCTGGCCGATGCGATCGAAGATTTTAGCGCTAAAAAATTGTCAGCTTTGGGGAGAGCCGCTGCAGGGGCAACGGAAAGACTCTATAGCTGGCCGCGCGTATTTGAGGAACTGTTTTGCAT
>OEMD01000173.1_pt1 | contig 11882 bp, 8 predicted proteins | sample 1487651 | NCBI WGS metagenome assembly OEMD01 (sample SAMEA104379606, study PRJEB20068) | metagenome | biome: 1000743; feature: 77; material: 1998 | place: USA | collected 2012 | depth 25 m | reverse complement strand
GTCCAAATGGAGACGGTGTCGCGCGCTGTCACACCGTTGAAGAGTCTTGCGGCAAATATGAGTGCGACAATTCCCGAAGCCGCGGTTCCGGAAACGGCGGCCACCTCCGGCGCGAACCTTGTGAATCCAAAGCCGAGCGCGATCAAAAGCGCCAGCGTCGTGATGGCAGGCTCTGTCATGCCTCGCGAGTAGATGTCGTGCTTCATCACCTTCATGCCGCGCGAGATGGAAGTACAAACGCGGTACAAAGCGATGCCCGGCAGCGCGCAGAGGACAAAGGCCAGCGCGGACAGCATCTCGCGCGGAAATTGCAATCGATCGCCAAACATTTTCAGGGCCGTGATGCCGATGGCGGCGACGAGAGTCGACTGGGTTAGAACCAGAACAACGGCTGCCCGAAACAGCGCGCGACTGCGCGCGAGATTGCCGGTCGCTTGCGAACGGGCGATAAAAGTCGTGATGGCGTTATCGAGTCCGAAGACCGCAATTTTGCTGGCCAGATCGGTATTCGCCCAGGCAACCGAAAACGTTCCCAAGGCAGCCGGTCCGAGGAGTCGCGCCACGAGAAAGATAAAGACGCCGCGAAGGTTCGACGCCAACATCGCGATCGTGTTCAAGAAGGCGCCGCGTTTGAGCTCTACTCCGGTTTCGTCTACGCGCGCTGGCGCATCCGCTGCCGGCGGCGGGATGTCGAGCGTACCCTCGATGGTGCTCATTGGCTTCTCACCGAGCAGGTCATAGGCTTGGGCGATTTCAGCGTTATCTGTCATACGTCATGAGAAAGAGTGCCTACGCTACAGTTGAGTGCTCGGGTCCGCCAAAATTTTCTCGCAAAGCGTCTTGGTCACGCATCAGTGGGTGATCGTAGCTTTTATTGCATCGAGCAGTGGCTGTCGCTACACTTGAGGTCCATTTCGCCCAAACAGCATGAGCATTCGAGCGATCACGTTTGAGCAGAGAGGGGCGAAAGAGACTCTCCTGCTTGCTAGCATAAAACCGCGAAAAGGCCGCCTTTTCCCCGAGCTAGAAAGTTTTCGCAAGGATTGACTATCTTTGGAGGGCAAGAAAATGGATCTCCCAGCCGGTATTCTAACTTTACAACGCACCGATCGCTGGGTTGGTGTGCCGCTTTGCGCCATTCTAACCCTTCTCAGAAGAATCTTTGAATGCGCCAGGCGTCCAGGACCCCACCAGGTTCGGCGCATTCTCTTCGTCAAGTTAGCGGAGCAGGGCTCTACCGTTCTCGCTTATCCCGCAATTCGTCGTGCGATCGACATGGTGGGACGTGAAAACGTTTACTTCGTTGTATTTGAAGACAACCGTTTCATTCTCGACGCAATGGACGTCATTCCCGAGGGAAATGTGATAACGATCGCTACGCACAGCCTTTTCAGGTTCACGCTTAGTACGCTGCGATCAGTGCATCGAGTCCGAAAAATCCGCGTCGACGCGGTCATTGACATGGAATTCCTCACGCGCTTCTCCGCAATGCTGACGTTCGCGACCGGCGCCAAAACGCGTGTGGGTTTTCATACTTTTTTTGGCGACGGACCGTACCGGGGTGACCTAATGACGCATCGGCTTTTCTACAATTCTCATCTGCATACCAGCGCGATGTTCGAAGCCATGGTTGAAGCACTGACCCGGGATCCGGCAGTGCTTCCGACCTTCGAGTTTACGCCTTCTGCAAGTCAACCACTTCCAAACTTTCGGCCTTCCCTGTCCGAAGTTGCGGAAATCGATGCCCTGCTGCGGCGCGAAAATCCTCGTATCGGTTCTGCGCCACTCATCCTGCTCAACCCGAACGCAAGCGACTTGCTGCCGTTGAGACGGTGGCCGGCGATGCGTTATGTCGAACTGGCACGGCGACTGCTTGAACGTTATCCAGACTTGTTTATCGGATTTACCGGTTCCCCGGCAGAAGCCGTTCCCAATAACCGGCTCGCAGATGAGGTCGGTTCAAGCCGCGTCATCCCGCTTGCCGGCAAAACGACTCTGCGTCAAGTCCTCGTGCTTTACACCCGCAGTGCGATTTTGGTGACGAATGACAGTGGTCCGGCTCATTTCGCCTCGATGACGCCGATTCACGTCGTCACTTTGTTCGGGCCAGAGACACCCGCGCTGTTTGCGGCGCGATCGCCAAACGCGATCGCCTTGTGGGCCGGCATCGCCTGCAGCCCGTGCGTGAACGCCTACAACAACCGGCAATCGGTCTGCCGCAACAATCTTTGCATGCAAGCAATCACAGTTGATGATGTTTTTAAAGAAGTTACGGGCATTTACGATTCTCTTAAGAGGACCACGTCCGGAAATTAATCTGCCGAATGATGGGTGTGCCAACTCATAGATCGCGCCAAATTCGCTTCGCCGCGCTTGGGATAATCCTCCTCACGGTTGCAATTCGCCTTCCGTCTCTTTTGCATCCTCAGCCACTTGACAGCGAAGCAATGTATTCGGTGGTGGCGAACGAGATAGTTGACGGAGGTCGACCCTACGCTGACGCAGTAGAACGCAAGCCGCCGCTTCTCTTCTGGACGTATGCGGCGGTATTCAAAATAGCTGGCAAATTCAATTGGAAAGCGCTCCATATAGTCGCACTCGTGTGGACGCTATGCGCAATGGCGGGCCTCTATGTAATCGGCCGCGAGTTGTTTGATCGCAATACCGGTTTGATTGCCGCGCTCTTCTACAGTGTTTTCCAACCCTGGGGGCTGTGGTCCAACCTCTCAGCTGACGGCGAAATGCTGATGAATCTTCCAATCATCTGGGCGTGGGCAATCGCGTTCCGCCGTAATTCATCGCGGATGCGACCCGAGCTCTTTGCAGCCGGTGCGCTTCTTGGCGCAGCTTTCCTCCTGAAACAGCCGGCCGCGATAGCAGCGATTCCGCTCGGCATTTATCTACTTCTCCCAAGCTATGGAGCCAGCCGCAGTTTGACGCGAACGAATTCGATTATTCAGGCAGCCATGCTCACGGCAGGATTTTTCGCAGCTCTCGGTCTCGTGACAATTGTGCTTTGGAAACAAGGCATCCTTCATGAGGCGTTCTATTGGACACTTGCCGGTCATGACGTTCCGCACGTTTTTTGGCAGAAGGGAGTCGTGAGAACATTGGCCTTCCTCGGAGCGTGTTTGCCTTTGGTAATCGGGTCGATCATGGCGTGCCGGGATGAGGATGAAATTTGGGCTGGGAAAATGCCGGAACGAACAGCGCTTCTTGGATTGCTCGCTGCCTCAGCGATCGGCGCTGCAGCAGGGGCACGCTTTTACCCTCATTACTATGTCCAATTGATTCCTCCCCTTGCACTGCTCGCAGCATCCTACTATGCGCGACTTTGGTCCCAGACGATTCAGCCGCCCCACTGGCTGCTGCGACCCAGGGTAACTTACGCGTGGCTGGCTCTCACAGTTATTACCTTCTCAATCATCCACTGGGCGGGCCTGGCTCCGCGACGCTTGCCGTCTGAGGTAGGACGATACTTGTTCACGCATTCGAACCCTGAGGATAGAATTTTCGTCTGGGGTCAGAAGATGAATATCTATCTAGAGGCTCACCGGCGTCCTGCCTCTCGTTACATCACAACCTTTCCGCTTACGGGCCATGTTTTCGGGGGACGCGTCCCAGGTTTGGATACCCGTAGCAGGATTTTGCCCGGCGCCTGGAGCACTCTCCAGCAGGATTTTGCCAGGCACCCGCCAGCCTACATCGTCGATGTTCAAGCCGACCCGAAAACGGCGCAGGATCCAGTGAAGGACTTTCCGATTCTGGCCAAACTTTTAGCCGAACGATACCAGCCCGTGGCGCGCACTGCCGAAGGGGTGATTTATCGGATGCGCTAGGTTTGACCAGCTGGTTGGAATGCGATCATTTTTGGAAATATCGGCTCGTCGCGCTGAAATCGCTTCGTCCGTTGAAGGAGAAAGTTAATTGGCGCCCAGCAGGTATGACCGACGCTCGACTTATCTCTGGCGGGTTGTCGCATCGAAGTCGTAGGCTGCATATTCAAATTACCGCAAGAAATTGTGCCAGAAAGGTTGTCGTGTTTATTGCGCAGTGAGTGCTTCGCTCCTTGTGGAAAAGCCCGCTCAGGTTCTCGGCAAGGAAATCGTTGCGCGCGCTGAACTCATTCCATCAATTTTTCGGCGTTCCTTAACTCCGGATACCGACAAAGCGGCGCACCGCGCCATGACAAATCCAGATGGAACGCATGAGGTGAACGGCCGCACTAACGGCAGCCCATCCGCAGATCACCGCGTAGCTTTGCGGAAAAGCGTCCAACAAAAAACCACACGCCAGTATCCAAACGTAAACGTTCCTTCTAGCTGCAATCAGCCGGAAAGCACGGTCGAACGGCGCGACGTCATCCAGCAGGCGGCCTTGAGCCATCGTCGCCCGGCGTTTCGCGAATTCATGCAATAAGCGCGACCCGACGAGCAACGCGAAAAAGTAAAACACGTTGGGAAATTGTCCGCTTCTCCACAAATGAAAAGCGATGGCCGCCCACCACGAGTTCTCGATAAAATAATCGAGATGATGTTCCCATTTCCCACGCTGGGTCGTTTCGATTTTGACACGCGCCTGCTTTCCGTCCAGTCCATCGACGATACCAAATATGAGAGCAGCGAGGATTCCGAGCCCGACGCGGCCAAGCGCGAATGCCGCGGTCGCGCTGCATCCGATGAAGAAACCTCCAATCGTAATTTGGTTTGGCGTGATTCGCGTTTTGCAAAGAAGCGAGATAATTGCCGTTTCGATTGGTCCGTGAATGTAAGCGGGCAAGTCAAGTGTTCCATTTTGCGCGGAATCGAGAATCACGCGCTCCGCTACGCGATAGTTCTGCCCTGCCGGCGCTGAAAAACAGACTGGCCTCACGCGCCGACGCATGTTGACGACGTAATCATCCTGGCCGGCCGCATCGACGATATCGATCCTACCGGCGTCGACCTTGCTTTTGAGCTCCTCAAAAAACGGCGCAGCCGGCGAAAGCGCAGAGAGAAAATCCCTTGTGACCAATGCAGGCCCACACGGATTTCGGATTAAAGACCGCGCGAATTCTGGTGGATCGGAATCGACAAGCACTGCGGATGAATCTTTTGCGCAGACAGCGGCAAGCAAACGCGCGTCACAATAAATGTTTGCCGGTACTACTAAGAAGCGCTCGGAGGAGCTTTGTTCCAACACGTGCTGAGAAGTAAGAGGCCCAATTGGGCCCGAGGCAAGATGGACAGTTATTTGTTCGCGTGCCCACGAGCGTTTCGCTAACTCAGCCCCGATGATTTCAGGTGTTGTGGAAAAAACAATCGCACTGCGAAATCCGAGCCGCTGCAAAATGCGGAGCAAACGTTCCAGTAAGTTGACGCCACACAGCTCAGTCAAAGCCTCGGGCGCATCCGCAATTAAGATTGGCAGGATATTCTCCATCGCCCGCGAGATTAACGGTGGACCCGCGAGCTGCCAACTGTCAGCGATCCAGTTGAGGCGTGGCTCTGCGATTGATTGACTTAAGAAATCGACCTTCTCGCGCCCTGCGGGTGGCTGGCGGTGATCAGTCCGTCTTTCATCTCATGGATCCAATCGCAGGCTTTGGCGATGACAGGATTGTGCGTGGCCAGGAGCAGAGCTTTGCCGCCTTCTTGGACGATATTTTGAAGCAGTTCAAAGGCGCGCTCGGAGTTGGCAGTATCGAGGTTGCCGGTTGGTTCATCGGCCAGAATGACACGCGGATCGTTAGCCAGCGCGCGCGCGATGGCGACCCGCTGTTGTTCGCCTCCGGAAAGATGGCGGCTCGGTCTGCGTAATTTGTCGCCCAAACCTACCGCTTCCAACAAGCCGGCAGCGCGTTCGCGCATCTTGTTATCGGAAAGTTGCCCCAGCTTGCGCATCGGAATCATCACGTTTTCCTGCACAGTGAAATCCTCCATCAAAAAATGGAATTGAAAGATGAAGCCGATGAACTTGCTCCGTTTATGCGCGAGCTCGTCATCACTCAGCTGGGACACTGGCTCCGATTCGATTGAAACGCGGCCAGCATCGGGCAAATCGAGGAGACCAAGAATGTAGAGCAACGAACTTTTGCCGCATCCCGACGGACCGACAACGGCGTGGACACTGCCGGGCTCGATATCGAGCGATACGCCCCGGAGGGCATGGACGCGCTCCTCTTCTTCGCCCAAATAACGTTCGATCCCTTCGCAACTGAGACATGTTTCCCCGTTCATCTGGAACCTCGAATCGTGACCACCGGTGGCAACTCAGCCGCACGGCGCGCCGGGACATAGCTCGCGATGAACACGGCCAGGAGCGCGAGCAATGTCGCAAACACGTAGTGTCTCCAGTCCCAAGTCACCAGAAAATAATTCGTGTACAGCAAACCGCGGAGACGAATGGGAATGTGCGACACGCCCCAGGTCATTAACGCGCCGAGCAGACAACCGAGCAGTGATCCTGCCGCGGCGATCAGCGCGCCCTGCCATAAGAAAATCGAGGAAATGTCGATGCGCCTGTAGCCCATCGAGCGCAAAATCGCGATCTCCTTGATCTTCGCGAGCACCGACATCGTAAGGACATTAAAAATCCCGAAGCCGGCGAGCAGAATGATCAGAGAAACGGTAATCGCGACTGACATTCTCAGCGTCAAAAAAAGTTGCAGTGTACTTTCCTCGCGTTCCTGCCAGCTCGAGGCGTTGTGTTGAAACAGCGTTTCGAAACGGCTGGCCAAAGCCGGTGCACGATTCGGATTTCGCAGTTTGTATATGATCATCGATGCGCCCGACGGTTGTTGCAGAAGAGCCTGTGCGACCCTGGCATGCGAATAGACGCGGGTTGAATCAATCGAGCCGATTCCTGCGCGAGCGATCGCAGCAACCGTGAATCGCCAGTACTCCCCGTTGGGCGCGAGCAATTGCACTGTGTCACCAACACGGGCCTGAAGTAACTCTGCCAGGCGTGAACCGATAATGATCGAACTAGTGTTGTTTCGAAAATCATCAAAATTGCCATCGGTCAACTGGTGGAGAATATCCGTCGTTTGCGCATGCAAAGCGGGATCGATGCCGTAAAGATCGACGGTCGCGTTCTCAAATCCCGCACGCGCGCTGAGCGTTCCGCGCAGGACTGGGGAACAGGAAACCACATTGGAAAATTGTCTGCTCACCCGCATGATTTCATTGGCGTTAGTAATGCCTTCAAAATAGAGACGGCGCCCAACGGTTCCCTTGGCGCCCTTCGCGGAAACCATCAGCGGTTCGTAGCGTGGGCGAAAACGCGATCTGATGACCAGCGCCCCATTGCTGCCGATTGTTGAGTCAATGAAATAGCGCGCGAAGCCCTGGGTTTGCGCCTGTGTGCAGATAAAGATTGCGACTCCGAAAACGACACCACTAAGGCTTAGAAGCAAGGCCCGCTTGCGATGCGTCAGAAAACGCAGGGCAATATAAAGCGGCGGGGTCATGATTCCTTCTGCGGCGGCGGCGGTGAATTGATCATCCGTTGCCGTACTGCTTCGCCGGGGCGGAATTTGTCCTGGTCCGAAACGATCACATGACTGCCTTCCGCCAGGCCGTTTGTCACTTCTGTAAAATCGAGAGTGCGAAATCCAACGCCAACCGTGCGATTCTCCACGATGCCATGTCTCACCACCAACGCTTGATCGACAAGGAGGGCGCGCGTCGGTACCAAAAGAGCATTTTGATGCGTGCCGGTAATGATGTTCATCTCGCCCGTCATTCCAACCATCAAATTGTCCGGCGGATTTTTCATCTCCAGCACGACGGTGTAGCGCTGCGTCGTTGGGTCGGCCGCAGGTTGAACTGATGAAACACGCGCCGTGAAAGTCTTCATCCGATAGGCATACAATTGTAGTTTTGCCTTCATCCCAGGCTTCACTTCACCCACGTCTTCTTCGTTTACTTCGCCGCGAACGTAATTCTTGTGCGACGACACGGTGAAGAGCTCGTTGCCGTCTGAAACCAGCTCCCCATCAATGGTCTGAACGTTAGTGAGAACGCCGTCGATGGGCGCGCGGACCTCGGAGTTCTTCATCTGGGCCTCTAGTTTCTTCGTTGTTTCTCCGAGCGAGTTGAGATTGCGATCGCGCTCGATCCGCTCCGCTTCCACTGCGCCTCGCAGCCGGTTCGCTTCGCTTTTCGCCTTCTGATATTCGACTGCAGGCACATTGCCCGAGCCGACAACCTTTTCGAGCCGCTGCAGATTGTCTTCAGCTGCCTTAAGCAACTCCGAAGACGGGAGCGGAAGAGCCGCGCGGTCGATCGCCGCCTGCAAATCGGCTCGGGCTTGCTTCAGTTCTCGGGATGTTTCCTCGTCGGCGATCGTCGCCAGCACTTGTCCTTTCTCCACGCTCTTGCCAATTGCGCCGCGACCAGCCGAGAAAGGTTCGGCCAACCGAATAAAGCCGTCGTTTTGCGCTCGAACCCGCACCACAAACGCCGGTTCGATCCGCACTGTCCCATAAACCGCAGAGATGGCCGTACCCCGGCGGACTGTGACCACTTCTGCCACCGGCATCAGGAAATAATATGTCAACGCGAAAAGGAGCACGAGCGCTGCTCCGCCGCCCAACAAAACTCCTTTTGATTCCGGCAATTTCAATTTGGAGAACTAGTGTGGTGTTCGCGATGCTTCTTTGCAATAAACTGGTGCCTTAGCGTTTTTCATCCTCATCCTCGCCTCTTGGCAGAGGTTCGAGAATGTTATTTTCCAAGACACCGCAGCGGAAACGTTCGTTCGATTGGCGAAAGAGAATTAGAAGATCGCCAGACGGTGTGCCGCGAGTGCCGAGCAGTTACTGCAGCCGCCTCATTGCGTCTACCGCGACTTCGTATTGTCGTCAGAAAATTGAAAATAGCGCCCCGTGGCGCGGTCCCATTCGGCCATGGCGAGATTGTGCTGATACAGGGCCTCTAGCAGTCCGCTCTGAGTCTCCAGAAGGAAATTTTGAGTAACCCGGTATTCGAGTGGGGACACCAGACCGCTGGCAAGATTTTGCTGCACTGCGCGCGCACTTTCCTCCGCGGCAGCCGTAGCGGAGGTGAGCGATTTTTCGCGAACCTCTGTTGTCTTAAGATCGTTCGCGATACGCGAAAGCTCGCGAGGGATATTCGTCTCCAGTTTCCGGCACGTTAGTTCGTTTATCTCTCGCGCCGAACGAGCCCTAAGAACCGCGCCACCTACTTTGCCGTTATCGACGACGCGCCACGTGTACGTCGCCTTCTCGCGAATCTCCGACCCAATAAAATCCTGTGTCTTGCTTGTAGATCCTTCGCGATGAATTCCTGTGACCGGGACGTACTCGCCTGGAATGCTTCCGATCACGGCGGGATAATAGTCGGCTGCGATAATTCGTTGATCTTCGTTGGCAGCGCGCACGAACAAACGCGCGAGTTTAAGATCAGCTCTCCTCTGAAGAGCCGCCGCTGTTTCGGAATCAACATCGGCGCGCATCGGGATGGATTGCAGCTCGCCTTCAGGCTCGGGCAGCGGTGCCCTTGCAGGATCGATCGCCATCGCTACGGCCAATTGCAGTTGTGCCTCCAAATAGGCGCGATGCGCGCTTTCGATTTGCGTGTCTAATTCAGACGCCTGGACGGTTGCACTTGTAAGCGCGCCCTTATCAACCAGCCCGGCTTCGTAACGAGTTCTTTGAGTAGTCACGTTCTCCTGCACTCGTCGCTGTTGTTCTCTGCGGATGGATTCCAACGATCGATTGTAAAGGGCGGCATAAAACGCCAGACGCGCCGCGTGCAACTGCTCCACGACGGCAACATTCAATTGCTGTTGCGCAATCAAAACTTCGACATCGCCCCGCCGCAGAGAAGCGGGCAGACCGGCGTTGAACAGGGTCTGGGTCAAGGCACCGCGTACCACGCCAAAGCCTTTTACTCCGCTTTCACCGGCGCGGTGGCCGGCCTGAACCCCCGCCGGCACGCCTAGTTCAACGTCAGGCCAGGCGACGGAACGAAAGACCAGCCGTTGTCCCGCAGCTTGTTCCAGGCCTGATTTTGCTTCTTGGATAGCCGGGTTTTTTGCCAATGTAGTTTGCAGAACAGTTTCCAGTGTGATGGCACTGGCTGGAGTTGCTAAACACGCGATTGCGACTGCTACAGACTGGCCCTGAAATAGAAATCGTTGCTTCATCGCCGGCTTAACTTTTCCGGTGGGCGCGCGACGTCGGCAGCTTGCGCCGCGCTGCGTTTTTCCTTCTTCGCATTCTCGATTTTTGATCCGAAATTAAGCGCTTCCGCGGAACTCGCGCAGGCGTGCGCCAGACGTGCAAGGGCCGCGTTGTGCAAATAAATTGCGCTTAGTCGGGTAGTGCGGGTCCGAGTGACGTCGGATGCGGCTTGCAGGATGTCGAGTTGTGTTCCCAATCCAGCGGCAAAATTGCTCTTCGCAATATCGAGACTTTCATCTGCCGCCTGAACGTTACTCGTCTCTGTTTCGAGCACGCGGTCAGCCTGTTGGAGATCAAAAAAAGCGCTGCGCACTTCCGAGCCAACAGCGCGCCGAGCCGCTTGCAATGCTTGCACAGCTGCTTCGCGTCGGGCGCGTGTGGCTTGCATGCGACCTTTGGTCGCAAACCCATCAAATATGTTCCACGTCGCGTTTATCCCCACCACACCGCCGTAATTAAATTCCTGACCGACGTCCGGATCGCGCTCGCTGTAAACTTCGTAACCGGAAAAAGCCCGGACGTGTGGCCGCATCGCGCTCCGGTCGAGGATATACTGCTGGTCTTCGATCTCGATGTCCTTTTGTCGGGCTTTGATGACTGGCCGATTTGCGTCGGCGCGCGCGAGGCAATCGTTCAGATCAGGTTGATTCGATTGATATTGTAATTCTCCCGAAACATCAAATGGGGCTGTCTCGCCTCTGGGACGGGCCTCCGTGCCGAAAAGGTCGCCGAGTCGGAGGTAGGAATTTTTCAATTGCGTCTGCGCGTTAAAAAGTTCTGGCTGCTCGTTGGCCAGAGCTACTTCAGCGCGTTGTACGTTCAAATTACCAACAATGCCGGCGCTGAAGCTTTGCTGCTGGCTCTTGAGTTCCTCCTCCAGGACTCTCACCGAATTTTGCCGCACACCCACCTTCGCCCGATTCAGGAGAAGTTCGTTGAACGCGATCCGCACATCCATTGCCACTCGACTGGCGGTCTCCTGCAACTCGTAGTTCTGCTTCTCGATATTTAACCGCGCGATGGCCACCTGGCTGGGGACTGCTCCGCCAGTGTACAGGTTCTGTTCGAGCTTCAGTATCACATTGTAATCTTCATCGCGGAGTCGAGTTTCGGTCTGCTGCTGTCGTTTATCGACCAGCCCCGTCGAGCTTAGCCACGGAAGATATCCCGAGCGCGCTTCGACCCAGCCGCCGTGAGCGCCTTGTACTTTCTTCCGCGCAATCTCGATTTCAGGATTGTGCGCCTGGGCGACGGCGACTGCTTGTTCGATCGTGTAAATGGGAGCCCCGAATGCGTGCAACGGGGCGGATAAAGCAGCGATCAGCGTCGTGATGGCTGCAATTTTCAAGCGCATTTCGTCTATCTCCTTGCAAGGGCCTTCTTTGCACCAAGAATGCCCGTGACTTTTCCCCTTATATCAGTTCTTGCAAGCTGGCGCGACTTCGGACACATTCCGCGCTTGCAATACTTAAGGCTACAGCCAGGCACAGCCTATCGTAATGAAACGGCCTAACTTGTGTCTTGCTCCGAATAACCTAATTCAGGTAGCCTTTCACCTTTAACAATTTAGAAATGAGAAAAATAAGAATTGCCATCGTCGGCGTTGGAAACTGCGCCAGCTCTCTTGTCCAAGGAATTAATTTTTATGGCGGCTCCTCCGCCAACGGCTCTGCCATCGGGCTGATGCACCGGG
>OEMD01000778.1_pt1 | contig 12100 bp, 12 predicted proteins | sample 1487651 | NCBI WGS metagenome assembly OEMD01 (sample SAMEA104379606, study PRJEB20068) | metagenome | biome: 1000743; feature: 77; material: 1998 | place: USA | collected 2012 | depth 25 m | reverse complement strand
CTATTGCAGGTTATCTTGAGCGTCTGGGGTATCACCATCGCTCATGCGACAGGAATTGAGCGCGCGATCAGAGAATTGGGATTGCGCGCCCCGATCGGGCGCGCAGCGATTTTTGCGTTTATAGCTGCTCTGCCAATGCTTATCGCGTTTGCGCTTAGCTCCAGACTTAATCAGAACATGTCCGTTCTCACTGTGGGAGTCGGCTGTTTTCTCGCGCCGTTCGCCGAAGAAGTGCTCTTCAGAGGCTACGTGTTTGGCCAGCTCTATCGCCGAGCACGCTGGGGTTTTTGGTTGTCAGCACTCGTCCCCTCCGTCCTCTTCGCGCTTGGTCACGCTTATCAGGCCACTGGAGTCCTCCAGCTCACCGGCATTTTTGCGGTGACAGGCTTGGGCAGCATATTGGGGTGCTGGCTGTTTGTTCGCTGGCAGTACAATCTCTGGGCTGTATTCGGTTTGCATTCCTTAATGAATCTTTGGTGGGAGCTCTTCGGCATCGATGACAGTGCGCTGGGTGGCTGGATTGCTAACGGAGCTCGTCTTTTGACGGTGACTATCGCGATTCTACTTACGATCTATAAGGATCGTTTTTGGCAGCCTTTCGACGCCACCTCGACTCACATGAGTGAATGGGACAACAAGAGCTCGAAGCAAAACCGTGCCGAGGCAAGCGTGCCCAATAACGATAAATTTTCCTTTGTTTGGCAACCTGCGGTTTGAGCGACAGCGGCGAATTGCTGCGGTTGGTCTCACGCGCACCCTATTGCGTCGCCGGCTGCCTTGAATCGCTGTTGCTAGCCCGCTCTTGGCGGGCCGAGCTGGCTTCGTTGACTTTGTTGTTCGCGGCTCTTTTGGGCTTCTCCTTGCTCGTTTCGTAATCCTGCAGCCAAGCGCTCCATTGCATGTTCTCTTTCCACGCAGTGATCCCAGAATGGCCGTAATGCTGTTCCAGCTCGTATTCGTCATCTTTTATGACAGGGCACCAGAATAATCTGCCGGCCCTGCGCCAGCCATCGAGGATGATTCCGTCTTTGAAAGGCTGGTTACGCGCAGTCACTACCAGGCAATTGTTTTCGCTCGATGTGTGATCGTAGGCCACACCCCAGTGAAGAACCAGCGTCTTGGGTTTGAGTTCTTTCAAATGCGCTCCGATATCGGCCGCCCAATGACCGCACCAGCCGCGCTTCCGTGCGCCGACGTTAACCAGGAAAGCTTGAAACTCCGGGTTTAGAACGACGTGATAATCGCGTGCGAGACTGCGCGCCGTGGTGTGAGCGATCACCGATATTCGCTCAGCCTCGGCAGGATCGACATCACGCGCGAGCGCCGACAAGGCCTTGCTCAAATCCTTGATCGATCTCTCGTCTCTCGCCCAGGCCGAATGGGTCAGAACGAGAAATACAACAACCCAAATAACGCGGCGTATCATTTTCGACATTTTCATTCGTTGGTCAGGCTTTTCGCACTTCTCGAGTGCAATTGCAACGATAACTGCATGCCTAGTGGCGCGTCAGCTGAAACAGACTCATTTTCGGCGCATACCAAGAATGCTGACGAAAAAACTGGAGAAAACTGTTTGAAAGCCAAGGGCGACGAGCGTTGCGCCGGGCACGACCAATCGCATCGTGCGTGCGTAATCCAGGTGGCCAAAACCGGTGAGCCACCATTGCCAGACTGCGGCCAGCAACAAACAGCCGCCGCTGAGGATCGCGAGGGCCGCTACGACCAATCCTTTTTCCAAATTCACGACTTCGAAAAAACGTGCCAAGTGCCGGTCTGGCGGAAGGAATCCCTCGGTAACGGCGAACGTTTTGGCGAATAGGGCGAAGAGGATCCATTGATAGCCGCACAAAATGGCGAGGCTTGCGAACAACAACGTATGAGCGTCGAACGTGCTATGCCCGATGCGCAAACCCGGCATGGCCACCAGATAACCAAGCAAACCAAAGGCGATAAAGGCGCCACCGGGGACCAGAAACAACCAACGCGGACTGCACATCAAAAAATAACGAAATGTGCGCCAGCCGTCTCGAAACGTTTTCAGATGCGGCGCGTGCGATGTGCGTCCGTCGCGGTGCAGGGTAATGGGCACCTCGGCGATTTTTTCGCCACGCAGGCTGGCTTTAATGATCATCTCCGTGGCGAACTCCATGCCCGTGCAACGCTGGTCAAGCCGTTCGTACATGGCCCTGGTAAAACCACGCAGACCGCAGTAAACGTCGTTGATCGGCGCGCGGAACCATTTTCGTGCGAGAAAGGAAAAAACTGGATTGCCAATCCAACGATGTAGAAATGGCATCGCGCCAGGCCGAATCGAACCACCACCAGCTGGAAGTCGGCATCCCTGGACGAGGTCGAATCCTTCTCTCAATTTTTCTACGATCTTCGGGAGTTCGAGGAAATCATAGCTGTCATCTGCGTCCCCGATAACGATGAATCGGCCGTTCGCCGCGGCAATTCCTCCCATTAATGCGCTGCCATAGCCGGGTTCTTTGACCGTTACGACGCGCGCTCCCTCACGCTCGGCGATAGTTCGAGACAAATCGGTGCTGCCATTGTCCGCCACCAGAATTTCCCCCGCGATGTTATGCTCGCGGAAAGCTTTGCGCACTTTCTCGATACAACGTGCCAAAGTATCCTGCTCGTTAAGGCAGGGAATGACTACTGACACTTCAATATCGTGGGTCTGATCTACGAACTGCATCGGTTCCCCTTTTAGTGCAACCAATCGTCAAAATCACTCTCCAATCGCAACATGGGCTGGATGTCATGCGCGCGAATGCCGCTCGTGTTTGAGCAGGGTTGATGATAGGTATGCCGTTTTCGTGACATGCACCTCCGTCAGCTCATTTATTGCGCGGTACTGATCGGAATTTTCGGCGCTTTTGCAAAAAGCGTGCCGCCCAGGTGGCGCGATTTGTGGCAAAAATGTGTGCACGGGCTATCCGCTCTTGCTCGTCACACGACTTTGAGTTGGGTCGGATTCGGCGTGTTCGTGCTCGTCGTGCGGGCGGCACTTCTTCCAATCTGGCCGATCCCCGAACCATCCATCTACGATGAGTTTAGCTATCTTCTACAAGCTGACACTTTTTCGCATGGCCGCCTAACGAATCCGGCGCATCTGCTTTGGCACTTCTTCGAAAGCACCTACATCCTTCAACAGCCTACCTACGCCTCTCGATTCCCACCAGGGCAGGGGCTTGCACTGGCAGTAGGAAAGCTACTCTTCGGGCATCCCTGGTTCGGCGTATGGTTGAGTGCAGGTATGCTGGCCGCAGCACTCTGCTGGGCGCTGCAAGGCTGGCTGCCCCCGGGCTGGGCGTTGTTGGGCGCATTCATTGGCCTCAATCTTTGTCTTCTCAGCTACTGGATGAACAGCTACTGGGGAGGGGCAGTGACCGCAATTGGTGGTGCGCTAGTAATTGGCGCATGGGTTCGCATCGTCCGCGCAAAGCAGTGGCGTTACGCCTGGCTTTTTGGAATCGGGGCAGTGATTGTGATTTTGGCGCGGCCGTTTGAGGGATTGCTGCTTGTTGTTCCAGCACTCATCGCGCTAGGTGTGGCAGACCGCACGGCGCGCGTCTGGCTACCGATCGTCATTACCGGCCTTTTGGGCGCTTCCTGGCTCGCGTATGACAATTACCGCGTCACCGGTCATGCGTTGCGTCTCCCATACCGGGAGTATTACGAGCAATACGAAGTTGTTCCTCCCTTTTCGATTGTGCCGACTTCCGCCACTCCGCGAACGTTTCGGCATTTCGATCTGGAGGCGAGGAATCGCGAAACCTACGAGCGCGGGCGGAGCTGGCATCTTTTTATTGACCGCCCATTGGATTGGCTCACTCTGCTGCGTTACTACTACGGCAACCTCATCTGGTTGCTGCCGGTTGTTGTGTTTATGCCGGCGCTGTGGCGTTCAAGGAGGACGCGGTTCGCCGTAATCCTGACGGCAGTCATCGGTGCAGCATCACTGATTGAAGTGTGGTGGTATCCGCACTACGGAGCGCCGTTTCTAGCGGCGATGTTAATACTCGTGGCGCAGTCGATGCGTTATCTCAGGCAATGGAAGTATCACGGGCGCCGAGTTGGCCGTTTCCTGGTGAATGCAATGCCGGTTGCGGTATTTGTGGTGATGATTGCCTCAGAAGCAGAGGCGATTGCGAAGCATCGGACGACAGATCAGATTCAAGCGAGGAATGCGCAAAACGCGCAAAAGGAAAACATTGAACAAGAGTTGCTGAAAAAGCAGCCGGGCCAGCACGTAATCTTTGTCAGTTATGCGGGGTTGCCCAGTCCGCATGAAGAATGGATATATAATTCGGCGAACGTCGATGCCGCGCCGGTCATCTGGGCGTTGGACCTGGGCCAGACGGAGAACGAAAAACTCCGCCGCTATTATCAGGGGCGATCCTTCTGGCGTTTCAAGCCGGCTGAGTCGATGAGTCTCAGACCGTATTAGACGAGTCCCTCAGCGGCATTCGCCAAACGGGAAGAAAGCTCGCATCAAGTCCACTGAGAGTACAGTTTGGCTTATCTCTATATGAAAGGCCGATCTCGCCAACTATTCCTTCCGCTCATTTGCATTTTCGCAATCGTACAATCACTGACCGCGCAAGAACCAAAAGCTGACAAGCCGAAGCAGTTCATTTATGTGTTGCGCCTCGTTCCGCGGTTATATGCGGATTCAGCTTGGACAAAAGAAGATGATGCCGTGCTCAAGCGGCACTTCACTCGGTTTCAGGAAGCCGCTAAGTCTGGTCAATTGATTCTTGCGGGGCGAACATCAGAACCAGGCGACAAGACGTTTGGTATTGCGATTTTTGAGGCGCCCGATGAAGCCGCAGCGAGAAAATTCATGCAAGAAGATCCGGCAGTCTCGGGCGGATTGATGACCGCAGAGCTGCATCCGTTTGCCGTCGCGCTTCAACGCAAGAATCCATAGAGAGGCTTTTGTACGGTAATCGACTGAGCTACTATCGATGCTGAGCCAGGGTCCTGGCAAAACGCCAGACTTCGCGAAAGGTATTGTAGAGGGGCGTAGGGGCGACGCGGATTACGTTGGGTTCGCGAAAATCGCATTTCACATTGGCGGTTTCGAGCTCCTTCAATAATTGTTTTGGATGCTCGTGTGCCAGGACCGATAATTGGCAACCGCGTGCGTCGGGCTCGCGCGGTGTGATGACAGTAAATTTTTTAGATCCAATTTCTGTTAACAGAAATTCGAGATAGCTGGTAAGCCTGACTGACTTTGCGCGCAGCGGTTCCATTCCGCCTGCGTCGTCGAAGATCGCGAGGGATGCGCGCAATGGCGCCATCGAAAAGATGGGCGGATTGCTGATCTGCCAACCGTCGGCCGACGCAACCGGAATAAATTCGGGTTCCAGATGTAATCGAAATCGGGTATTCGGATCGTTGCCGAACCAGCCGGCGAGCCGCGGCAATTTTTCGTCGGTGGCATGACGCTCGTGCACGAATGCTCCTGCGACTGCGCCGGGACCGGCGTTGAGATATTTGTATGAACACCAGACAGCGAAATCGAGGTTCCAATCGTGGAGTGAGAGCGGCACGTTCCCAATGGCATGGGCAAGGTCGAACCCAACGACGATGCCACGTTTTCGCGCTGCGGCCGTGATTTTCTCGATATCGAACAATTGACCTGTGAAGAAATTCACGCCGGCCAGCATCACCACTGCGAGTTGACCAGCGTCCTTCTTGATCAGATCGAGAATATCTTCCGTTTGGATTGCAAACTCGCCCTTGCGCGGTCGAGCGAGAATAAGCGTATCGTTAGGATCGAGCCCATGATGCGCGATTTGCGTTTTGATCGCGTAGGTGTCGGAAGGAAACGCCGGCTCCTCCATCAAGATCTTGAAACGCGATTTGGTCGGCCGATAAAACGTCGCCATCATGAGATGAAGGTTCACCGTGAGGCTGTTCATGCAGATCACTTCCAACGGCTTCGCGCCAACAAGCCGCGCGGTCGGTTCGCGCAATGCTTCATGATAGGTGTACCACGGCGTGCCGGTCGCAAGGTGCGCGTCGACCCCAAGCTTCGCCCAGTTGTCTAATTCTTCTTCGACAATCGCCCGGGCCGCCTTTGGCATTAGGCCTAACGAATTGCCGGCAAAATAGATCAGCGGTTTGTTATCTTTGCCAAGCGGGAGATGAAATTTCTGCCGAAAATGCCGCAGCGGATCCTCGGAATCCAGCTGCAGTGCGAATTGCTCGTCAGCGGAGAAAGTCATGGACGATTAGGACAACGTTCAACTCTCAACGCTCAACGTCCAACGCTCAATTCAAACGAAGCGCGGAGTCTCGAGCCATCAACTATCAACTGTTCGTGGTTGCTGCATGAATTCGATGGTCGTGCCGTCTGGATCGCGGACGTATACGACCCGCTTTCCAGCGTTCGGACCCGACTGAAGAGTTTGCGGTTTACCAGCAGCTTTCCAACCGGACGCGTTGATGGCGCTCAAAATCGCGTCGAGGTCATCGACGATAAGGGCGACGTGGACGGAACCGTCATCGCATGGCCGAAGGTCGACATGCCGTTTACGCTCGGGCGGCGCGAGATACTCCAGCAGTTCGATCTTGTGACCCCCCGGTGCTTTCACGACCGCAAGCTTGATCTCGGCACCTGCGACTCCTGTGATCTCACTGGCCATTTCGCCGGTTTGATGTGCCGTATGTGAAAGCTCGAAGCCGAGAAGGTCGCGCCAAAACGCCAGTGATCGCTCAAGGTTCGAGACTGTGATCCCGGTGTGATCTGCGGCAATGATGCGAAACAACTGACTCCTGCTCATGCTCTTGATCCTGCTCGTAGTCGAAAGCAAAAATAGCGAGATTCCTCGACTTCGCTCGGAATGACAGGAAGGAAAGTGTGTGCCTACGCTGTCGCCGCAATCACTTTGAGCTCAATAGCAATCGGCGTTGGCAATGAGCCGACCTCAATCGTCGTGCGCGTGGGATTTGGTTTACCGTCACCGGCAAAATGTTCGGCGTAAAGTTTGTTGTAGATGTGGAAATCCTTTTTCATGTTCGTCAGGAACACGGTGACATCGACAATGTCGTTCCAATTAGCCCCGGCGTCTTCGAGGACGAATCGCACATTTTCGAACACGGCGCGACATTGCGTTTCGATATCGTAACTGACGACATTGCCGGCTGAATCGACTGTCACGCCGGGAATTTCTTTGCTGCCGCGCTTGCGCGGCCCGATGCCGGAGAGAAACAACAGGTTTCCCACGCGTTTCGCGTGCGGAAACGCACCGACTGGTTCGGGTGCTCGCGAGCTTTCGACTGTGTCGTTCATTGTTTTTGATGCGTGACTACTTACTTGGGCCCGAATTTCTGCGCGCGCCATGGCAGCACTTCCGCCGTGAAGATGGAATTATCTTTATCGACTGTGATCGAATGCGGATCGAAATGCCGTCCCTGGTCCGGTGGTGGTCCATCAAGCGCGCCGACGACCTTACCGTCGCGGTTGATCTTTAGAATCCGGCTAGCAATCGCGTCGGACATGTAAATAAAATGATCGGGCGTAATGAACAGGCCAAAGGGGTGACCGACTTTCCATTCGCGAAGGTAATGACCGTTCAAATCGAAAATCTGGATGCGCCCGTTTTCACGGTCGCCCACGTAAACCTGGTCGCCATCGACTGCGATAGAGTGCGGGAGATCGAATTGGCCTGGTCCGCTGCCTTTCATTCCCCAGCCTAGGAGCACGTTCCCGTATTTGTTAAACTTCAACACACGCGAATTGCCTTCGCCGTCGGCAACGTAAATATTTCCATCGCGGTCGAAAGCGACATCGGTGGGTTGATTAAAATGCAGAACGTCTTCGCCCGACGTTCGCATGCGGCCTAACGACAACAACACCCGGCCGTCCGGGCTAAGTTTCAAAACCACATGCGCGCCGACATCGGTCGTCCAAATGTTATCCTCGGCATCGACCCGCACCGTGTGCGCGGTGACGAAGAGATCATCCGCGATGCTGCGAAGATATTTCCCGTTGGCATCAAATTCCATCAACGGATGTTTGCCGCGATGAAACACATAGATGCGGCCCTTGGAATTGACCGCTACTCCGGCGACCTCAACAAAATGTTCGCCAGGTGGCAATTGAAAGAAGTCGGGAACCGCTTCGTAGTTAAGCTTCGGAATCTGTTCTTCCGCGCGACAGGGAAAGGCTAGAGCTGCGCTGAACAGCGCAGCCAACATCGACGTTCGCAGCCAATGGATTTGGGCGCTCATAATTTGTAGCTACACACGCAAGCTTGAAAATGATTTGCTCATTTATCGATGATTGGGTTCGGTTTCAAGGTTCGAGTTTAAGGTTCAGAATTCGATTCGTTGACGATATCAGATTGTAAGCTTTTCACCGGCGGCAGGACGTCTTTGAAGGTGGCACCGTAGATGTCCCATACCGTTAAGAATAAGCCGCACACGATTGGTCCAACAATGAATCCAATTGGACCGAAGAGGAACAATCCGCCAAGAGTGCCGATCAGAATGAGAAGATCCGGCATCTTCGCATCCCTGCCGACAAGTGCCGGGCGCAGAAAATTGTCGACGGTGCCGACCACAGCCGCGCACCAAATCAGCAGCAGTGTCGCCGCCACATATTGACTGTTAACAAATAGAATGATGACCGCCGGCACCCACACCAAGGCAGGCCCGATGCCCGGCACGATTGAAAGTATCGTCATAATCGTTCCCCAGAACGCCGCTCCTTGGATCCCCGCCATCCAAAAGGCGATTCCCGCCAGCGTGCCCTGGATTATCCCGATCACGACAGTGCCTTTGATGGTCGCTCGCGTGATCGACGTGAAGCGGGCGAGCATTCGTGCTTCATCCTCATCGCTCAACGGAAGGTAATAAAGAATCCGTTCGAGAATTTTCGAGCCGTCTTTGAAGAAGAAAAACATGGCGTAAAGCATTACAAACAAATTGAGAATAAATGCGGCTGTGGTGGCGGTCATGCGCGAGAGGACCGTCACGAGAAAAGTGCCGGCGGATTTGGCGGCCGTGCCGACATGTTGCAGCAGTTGATCCTGGCTTGGGACGTAATCGGCCAGTGCGGGGAATCTTTGTACCAGCCAATCGTGCAGGTTGAAGGTGCTCGCCGCGCCCACATGTTCGCGCAGCCACGGAATGGCTTGATCACTCACGGTCAGGGCCTGTTGCACAACGATTCCCAGAAATCCGGTGACCGGCCCAAGGACCAGAATGAACAACACCAGTAAAGTGATTACTGCGCCGAGCGATTGGTGACCGCGCACCACCCGAGTAATCCAACGATATAGCGGGTGAAATAGCCCAGCCAGCAAGGCGCCGAGAAGAAGCGGTTCGAGGAACGGCCACGCGACGGCCAGGAACAATACACTGACCACGACCACCAGCAGCAAGACAAAAGCCGTGCGCAAATTTGCGCCGCTAATGGTTGGCGATGCCATGGTCGGCTCCGATCACGCTCTGCTTGATGAACGTCGCCAGCCAAACGTCGGGCATGATCTCGCGCTGTTAGCGTTTGACATGTTCATCAAGGAATCCAAACACATCGTGCTCCCACTGGGGCATCGCAAGATAAAGCAGATTGTGCCCATCCTCTGAGGTTTTACCAATGGACGGATAAATTTTCAGGAGATGAGGCTTGTGCAGACTCGCGAGCTCATCTGCCAATGCGTAACCTGGTGCAGTGCTGAAATCGTTGGCAGCCTGAATCAGCATGATGGGAGCCGTTCCATTGTCCGCCGCAGCCAGGAGTCGGTGGCGCAATTCGGATGAACGCTCCCATGAATTAGCTGCTGCCGCGAACGTCACCGCAGCACGAACGGTTTTATCCCGCTCGGTGGCGAGCAATGTTAGTTGGCCGCCGAACGAATGGCCTGCGATCGCAATACGCTTGGTGTCGATTGCAGGTGCGGTCTTCAGAAATGACAGAGCCGCCAACACATCATCGAGATGATCCGTGGTGGCCAGCACAACCTGTAAATGCTGGCGAGCTTCTTTTCCTTTCGTTGCTTCTTCGCGTTGCAAGATGTCTTGCATGAATGGGGCTTGGTCGGCTGAAAGACCTTGTCCGCGGCGGAACAGATAGAGAAACGCGTAGCCATGTTTCAGAAACATGGGCGCGAGCTTTTCGGCAGCTTCCGTAATCGGCAGCCCAGCCGTATGATCCGCGTCGGCGCCACCCGACCCGTGACAAAAGAGAACCGCGGGAAAGGGACCGGGCCCACTCGGTTTCCAGAGGAAAGCCCTGAGACGCAATTTTCCGCTGGGAACGACGACTTTTTCGGGAACGATGAATGCCGGTTGGTCGGTAGCCACCGACATAAATACAAAGAGAAACGCCAGCGTCCGGACTCTCAACAATTACCTCTCAACCATCGAACCCTTCCGACCTATTTCGCTATGCAGATGTTCTTTGGTTCAGTGAAAAAGCGCAATGCTTCTTCGCCCCCTTCGCGACCCACGCCGCTCTGTTTCATGCCGCCGAAAGGGACACGCAGGTCGCGCACGAGCCAGCAGTTTACCCATACTGTTCCGGTGTTGATCTGTTCAGCGACACGATGGGCGCGACTTAAGTTTTGCGTCCAGACACTTGAGGCCAGCCCGTAGTCGCAGTCGTTCGCATAAGCGATTACTTCCTCTTCGTTGTCGAAGGGAGTGATGGTCACGACCGGGCCAAAGATTTCTTCGCGATTTGTTCGGCAGAAAACCGGCAGACCAGTGATCACGGTCGGCTGGAAGAAACAACCATCACGACAACGCTCGTTGATCGATTCTGGCGCTTTACCCCCGAGCGCAATTCTCCCGCCTTCTTTCTGAGCTAAATCGACGTAGAACTTGATCTTCTCGAACTGCGTCTTGCTTGCGATCGCACCCTGATCGGTTTTCTCGTCCAGCGGATCGCCCATTTTCAGTTGCGACGCCTTTTCGATGAAGCGCTCGACGAAATCGTTGTAAGCGGAACGCTGGACAAAGACACGTGATCCGCACAAACAAACCTGTCCCTGGTTCGCGAACGAAGAACGCACACTGCCGGCAATGGCCGCGTCGAGATCCGCATCGGCAAAAATAATATTCGGATTCTTGCCACCCAACTCGAGTGAAACTTTCTTGAACAACGGCGCGCATGCTTCGGCCACTTTGCGACCCGTTACAGTGCCGCCGGTAAACGAGACGGTGTTGATCTTTGGATGCGCAGCGATCGCAGCACCGACATTTGGTCCTGTACCATGCACTACGTTGAGCACGCCATTTGGCAGACTGGCTTCGCGTACGATTTCGCAAAGCATGTAAGCCGTCATTGGCGTAAGCTCACTCGGCTTCGCGATGGCCGTGTTTCCGACCGCGATCGCGGGCGCGATTTTCCAGCTCAACAAATAGAGAGGGAGATTCCACGGCGATATTAGTCCAGCAATGCCGCGCGGCTGTCGCAGTGTGTAATTGAAGGCGACGTTATCAGTGACATGGGCTTCCGATTCGGTGTGCAGGATCGCCGTCGCAAAGAAGCGGAAATTTCTGGCGGCGCGCGGAATATCCAAGGTGCGCGCGAGTGAGAGCGGTTTACCCGTGTCGATTGACTCGGCGCGCGCGAGCTTTTCCAGATCGCGCTCGATGAGGTCGGCGATATGAAGCAGAATTTTCGATCGCTCTGTCGCGGATTTTTTAGACCAAACAACAAACGCTTGCTCTGCGGCCGCGACCGCGGCTTCGACATCGCGTGCGTCGCTATCGGCGACTAACGAATATGGCTTGCCGGTCGCAGGTTCGATATTGTCGAGATATTTTTCGCCGACCGGCTCAACGAATTCGCCATTGATGAAATTTTGAATGCGAAGTCGTTCGGTTTGCACAAAGGAGTTTAGACCCTTAAGCCGCGCTCGCCAATCGGCCGTGTGTAAGCTACGCCGGTTCGCAACAGCGGCTCAACTGCGATTAATGGCAGGCAGCTGGTCGAACGCGTCTTCGCATCCTAAGAGCTTTTGCCGGGCTGGGCCTGGGTCGCGGAAGGAGCTGACCTCCTCGGACTAACGCAATAAATCCAGCGCACCGTGTGAAGCGCGCAGTCGCTGCCAAACAACGTCGTTTAAAACAC
>OEMD01000006.1_pt1 | contig 12342 bp, 5 predicted proteins | sample 1487651 | NCBI WGS metagenome assembly OEMD01 (sample SAMEA104379606, study PRJEB20068) | metagenome | biome: 1000743; feature: 77; material: 1998 | place: USA | collected 2012 | depth 25 m | reverse complement strand
CATTTGGCGCACGATGATTTCGATGTGCTTGTCGTTGATCTCCACACCCTGCAACCGATATACCTCTTGCACTTCGTTGACGAGGTGCTCTTGCAAATCCTGCGGTCCGCAGACTTCGAGGATTTCATGGGGAACAACGGGTCCCTCAGTAAGTTGCTGGCCCTTCTTTACGAAATCGCCCTTGAACACGATAATGTGTTTTGTAAGTGGGATCAGGTGTTCTTCCTCGGCTCCGGTGTTGGGATCCTTCAAAATCAAGCGTCGCTTTCCGCGGACGGTGCCGCCCATCTCAACAACGCCGTCGATCTTGGCAATCTCCGCCGCATCTTTTGGCCGGCGCGCTTCGAATAATTCCGCCACGCGCGGCAAACCTCCGGTAATATCTTTGGTCTTTGCGACCTTCCGGGGTGTCTTGGCCAGCAGCGCGCCAGCACGCACCTTTTGGCCTTCTTCCACGATCACGTGGGCGCCAGCCGGAATGGAATAACTCGCGAGCACTTCCTTCTTGTCATCCGCGACAACAATTTGTGGATGCAAATCCTCCTTGTGCTCAATGATAACGGTGCCCATCAGGCCAGTCGCCTCATCGACGTCACGCTTGATCGTGACACCGGCGATCATATCACGGAATTCGATCTTGCCACTTTTGTCGGTGAGAATAGGCACGTTGTAGGGGTCCCACTGAACGAAGGTCTCACCCTTCTTAACCTCGGCTCCGTCGCCTTTAGAGATCATTGAACCGATCACCACGTTGTAGCGCTCGAGTTCGCGGCCTTCTGCGTTGTGCACGCTAATCGAGCCGTTCTTGTTCAGCGCGATCCAACTACCGTCGAGCGCCTGCACGGTGCGGAGGTCGTTGAAGCGCACCGTGCCGTCGTTTTTAGCCTTAATGATTGGTTGCTTGAAGGTCTGGCTGGCAGTGCCGCCGATGTGGAATGTGCGCATCGTTAATTGCGTTCCCGGCTCGCCAATCGATTGGGCTGCGATAATCCCTACTGCTTCGCCAAGCTTAACGAATTGGCCCGTAGCCAGATTGCGTCCATAACACATTGCGCAGACGCCCCGGCCGCACTCACAAGTAAGAACCGAGCGAATCTTCAAGCTCTCAACGCCCACTCGCTGAAGCTCCGCGGCGATCTTTTCATCAATCAACTGATTCGCTTTGACGATCTTCTTCTTTTTGTCCACCGGATCAGCGATCGTTTCGCAGCTTACGCGTCCGATAATGCGCTGACCAAGATCGACTACTTCTTCGTCGCCCTCGTAAATTGAGCGCACGACGATGCCGTTTACGGTTCCGCAGTCCTTTTCATTGATGATGACGTCCTGTGCAGCGTCGACCAGTTTGCGCGTTAAATACCCGGAGTCAGCCGTCTTCAGCGCGGTGTCAGCAAGACCCTTGCGAGCACCGTGAGTAGAAATGAAATACTCAAGTACGCTCAGCCCTTCGCGAAAGTTCGATGTGATCGGTCGCTCAATGATTTCGCCTGAAGGTTTGGCCATCAAACCGCGCATACCTGCGAGCTGACGGACCTGCTGGCGGTTGCCACGTGAACCGGAATCGACCATCAAGAAAACAGGATTCAATTCCTTACGGCCGTCATTGTGTTCCAGAGTGCGGAACATGGCACTGGAAATTTCGTCACCGGCGTGCGTCCAGATATCGATAATCTTATTGTAGCGCTCGCCATCGGTGATGATGCCCTTGCGATATTGTTGATCAACCTGTCTAATCTGCTTGTAGGCGTTTTCCAGCTCGGTCTCTTTTTCTTTCGGAATGATCATGTCCGAAATCCCAATGGAGATGCCAGCTTTGGTGGCCTCGGCAAAACCGAGCTCTTTTAATTTGTCCAGCGTCGCGACAGTTTCTGCCGGTCCTGCAATTTGATAACAGCGCCAGATGATGTCGCTAAGTTGCTTCTTGCCGGCGGGTCTGTTGAAAAATCCGAGCTGCTTGGGCCAAATCTCATTGAAAACGACGCGGCCCGCAGTGGTTTCAATCGTTTTGGCTTCGGCATTTCCGTAGATCGTTTGGTTGCCGAAATCCGGGTTCTTGATCCGGATACGGTCATGTGCGCGAATGCTTCCTTCTGCCATTGCGAATTCTACCTCAGCCGCATCGGCAAAGAGCGGAAGCCGCTGGCCATCTTTGCCGCCGCCACGAGGGCTTTGGGTGAGATAGTAGCAACCCAGGGTGATATCCTGGGAAGGCGTCGTGATGGGCTTGCCACTGGAAGGGGAAAAAATGTTATTCGGCGCAAGCATCAGCATGCGCGCTTCCATCTGGGCTTCGACCGAGAGCGGCACATGCACTGCCATCTGGTCCCCGTCAAAGTCCGCATTGTAAGCTGTGCAAACCAAGGGGTGAATGCGAATGGCTTCGCCCTCGATCAATTGCGGTTCAAAAGCCTGAATGGACAATCGATGCAGAGTGGGCGCGCGATTAAGCAGCACCGGATGACCTTTGGTCACTTCATCGAGAATGTCCCATACCTCCGGCGTCTGACGCTCGATCATCTTTTTCGCGCTGCGCACCGTGTGCACGTAGCCCAGGTCTTTCAGCCGGCGGATAATGAACGGCTCGAAAAGCACAAGCGCCATCTTCTTCGGCAATCCGCACTGATGCAGCTTCAGCTCCGGGCCGATCACAATTACGGAGCGGCCTGAGTAATCGACGCGTTTGCCAAGCAGATTTTGACGGAAACGCCCACCCTTTCCCTTGAGCATGTCGCTCAGGGACTTCAGAGGTCGATTCCCGGCGCCGGTTACGGCGCGACCATGTCTGCCATTGTCGAACAAAGCGTCCACCGCTTCCTGCAACATCCGCTTTTCATTGCGAATGATGACGTCCGGCGTTTTAAGCATGAGCAGGTTTTTCAGCCGGTTATTACGATTAATAACCCGGCGATAAAGATCGTTCAGGTCTGAGGTGGCGAAACGTCCGCCCTCGAGGGGAACCAGAGGGCGCAGATCCGGCGGAATAACCGGCAACACATCCAGAATCATCCATTCCGGACGCGCATGCGAATTTTGGAAGCCCTGGATGAGCTTGAGACGCTTCGCGAGTTTCTTGCGAATCTGTTTGCTCTTGGTGGCAGCCATTGCCTTCTCAAGCTCTTTGTTGAGCTTGTTGAGATCGATCTCGGCCAGAAGTTTTCTGATCGCTTCCGCGCCCATGCCCGCTACGAAATCGTCGCCATACTGCTCCTGCGCCTCGCGGTATTCGACTTCGTTAAGCAGTTGTGTTTTCTGTAACGGCGTCTTGCCCGGATCGATGACGATGTAATCCTCGTAATAGATGACCCGTTCGAGCTGCCGGGCGCTCATATCCAGCATGAGCCCGATGCGCGAGGGCATGCATTTGTAAAACCAGATGTGCGAGACGGGTACGGCCAATTCGATGTGGCCCATCCGTTCACGGCGCACGCGAGCCAACGTAACTTCGACGCCGCACCGGTCGCAGATGACGCCCTTATGCTTGATGCGCTTGTATTTTCCGCATGAACATTCCCAATCGCGCGTCGGACCAAAAATGCGTTCGCAGAAAAGACCGCCCTTCTCCGGTTTGAAGGTCCTATAATTGATTGTCTCAGGATTTTTGACTTCGCCTTTGCTCCACGAGCGCATCGTGTCACTCGACGCGACGCCAATCGCGACTTGATCAAAACCCACGGGCCGCTCTTCGCCCACTAACTCACGCCAGGAATGTTCGTTCATGTTTTTTCCAAATAATTTACAATTTAAAAATTATGCGACGCTCTCCAGAAACGTAGGCGGTTGGCCACCGACCTTCACGTCGAGGCCCAGGCTCTGCATCTCTTTAATTAGAACGTTGAAAGATTCAGGTGTGCCCGCTTCAAGTGAGTTATCACCCTTGACGATCGACTCATAAATCCGGGTCCGCCCTTGGACGTCATCGGATTTAACGGTGAGCAGTTCCTGCAAAGTATAGGCAGCTCCGTAAGCTTCCAGCGCCCACACTTCCATTTCACCAAAACGCTGACCACCGTATTGCGCCTTCCCGCCGAGCGGCTGTTGAGTGACGAGCGAGTACGGCCCTACCGCGCGAGCGTGAATCTTGTCCGCCACCAAGTGGCCGAGCTTCATCATATAGATGTAGCCAACCACCACTTCCTGATCGAAAGGATCGCCGGTGCGTCCGTCGAAAAGCTTTGCCTTGCCGCTTTCCTGCACCCAGGTGAATCCCTCCTTCTTGCGGGCGTCATGCAAATATTCGCGAATCTGTTTTTCCTTGATTCCATCGAACACCGGGGTCGCGACCTTGAATCCGAGTGCCTTCGCGGCAACACCCAGGTGTGTTTCGAGAACTTGTCCCACATTCATGCGGCTGGGCACGCCTAATGGGTTAAGCACAATTTCAACCGGCGTTCCGTCTGCCAGGAAAGGCATGTCTTCTTCGGGCACGATGCGGGCGACAACGCCTTTATTTCCGTGGCGCCCGGCCATCTTGTCACCGACGCTTAGTTTGCGCTTGCTCGCGATGTAAACCTTAACCTGCTTGATGATTCCGGGATCGATATCGTCGCCGCTTTCCACCCGGTCCATGGCGCGATCGCGTTCGAGCTCGAGCTCGGCGAACTTGTGTTCATACGCGCCAATGATTTCCCGGATCTTATTGCGGATCGGGCTCGGATCGATCTCGATGTGATCGTGCGCTGTCGCCAGCTTTCGCAACAAGGTCTTGGTGATTTTGCGATTGGCTGGAATAATGATCTCGCCGTTCTTGGCGTTGACGACATCGAGAGGAACTTTTTCGCCGAGTAGGACATTCGAAAGCGAGTCGGTCAATTGCTCGATGAGCGTCTCTTTCTTGCGTTTATGTTCTTCACTAATGGTTTTGAGTTGCCGTCTGGTTTCCGCCGGCGTGAGTTTTTCGCGCGAAACTTCACGGCGGGACGAGACTTTTACGTCCATCACAATCCCGTAGGTGCCTGAGGGAACAGTGAGCGACGTGTCCTTCACGTCCGCTGCTTTCTCGCCAAAAATTGCACGCAGTAGGCGTTCTTCCGGCGCCAATTCGGTTTCGCTCTTCGGGGTGATCTTCCCGACCAGAATGTCGCCCGGCTTCACTTCCGCGCCGACCCGCACAACCCCATCAGGTCCCAGGTTGCGCAGAGCTTCTTCGCTGACATTGGGGATATCGCGCGTGATTTCTTCTGGTCCGAGCTTGGTATCTCGCGCGCCGATCTCGAATTCATCGATGTGGATCGAGGTGTAAACATCCTCCTTGACCACTTTTTCTGAAATCATGATGGCGTCTTCGAAGTTGTATCCATTCCAAGGCATGAACGCGACGAGCACATTGCGCCCCAGAGCCAGCTCGCCGTGATCGGTGTTTGGACCATCGGCGATGACTTGACCGCGTTTCACGTGCTGACCTTTGTGCACAATCGGCTTCTGGTTCACGCATGTGCCGGCGTTTGAACGCATAAATTTGCGGAGCTCATACACGTGAATCCCCGCCTCCGGATCAGTCTTGAGCTTCTTCTTGCTCTCGGGTAGATGACCATCTTTCGTCACAACGATTTGGTCTGCCGTAACCGAAGCGACCTTGCCGCTGTCGGCTGCCAGAACAACCGCGTGAGAATCTCGCGCCACTTTGTCTTCCAAGCCCGTGCCCACCAGCGGCGCCTCGGAAACCACGAGAGGCACGCCCTGGCGTTGCATGTTAGAGCCCATCAGCGCCCGGTTTGCGTCATCGTGTTCGAGGAACGGGATCAGGCCCGCCGCCACCGATACAAGCTGTTTCGGTGAGACGTCCATGTAGTTCACCTTGGAGGGATCGACTTCGAGAAAGTCGCCACGGTAACGCACCGATACTTTTTCACCTGTGAAATGTCCGCGTCCGTCAACAGGCGCATTGGCTTGCGCAACGAGAAAATTCTCTTCGCGATCAGCAGTAAGATATTCGATCTGATCCGTCACGCGGCCTTTTTCCACTTTACGATAGGGCGTTTCGATAAAGCCGAACTCATTGATGCGCGCAAACGTGCTCATCGAGCTAATCAGGCCGATGTTTGGACCTTCCGGCGTTTCAATTGGACAAATGCGCCCGTAATGGGATGGATGAACATCGCGCACCTCGAATCCGGCACGCTCCCGGCTGAGACCACCCGGCCCAAGAGCCGACAAACGGCGCTTGTGCGTTAGCTCTGCAAGCGGATTCGTTTGATCCATGAACTGCGAAAGTTGCGACCGGCCAAAGAAATCGCGGATGACTGCACTGAGCGCTTTCGGATTGATCAGCTTTTGTGGTGTCATCCCATCCACGTTGATGTCGAACAGAGTCATGCGCTCCTTGACCAGACGTTCGGTGCGAGCAAGACCAACACGGCACTGGTTCGCCAATAATTCACCGACGGTGCGCACGCGACGGCTACCCAGGTGATCAATATCATCAAGGGTGCCTTCGCCCCGTCGCAGATTGATCAGGTATTTGATCGCAGCGATAAAATCTTTATCAGTTAGGATCCTCTCGGTAGAATCAACGTTGATCCCGAGTTTTTGATTAATCTTGTAACGACCGACCCGCCCGAGGTCGTATTTCTTTGGATCGAAAAAGAGCCTTTTGAGTAGAGCGCGTGCATTGGCCACTGTCGGGGGATCGCCAGGGCGAAGGCGCCGGTAAATGTCCTTGAGCGCTTCGTCCTGGTCGTGCGCCGGGTCTTTTCGAAGCGCCTTCACGATGGTGTCATCGTTAGAAATGTCGATCACTTTCACCTCGTGAATTTTAAGCGCCATGATCTGGCGGATGGTCGCCAGGGTGAGCGGTTCGAACGCGCGCGCCACAGTCACATCACCGTCGCGGATCTCCGCAGTCAGCACTTTGGTGGCGAGCTTCTCTTCGTCGAGTTTCTCGCTCAGCTTCAGGGTCTCGATGTTGTAAAAAAGCTTGATGACGTCTTCGTCAGATCCGTAGCCGAGGGCGCGCAGGAACGTGGTGGCAAGAAACTTCCGGCGTCGCTTGCGTCGGTCGAGATAAATGTAAAGGAGGTCAGCCGTATCAAATTGGACCTCAATCCATGATCCCCGATCTGGAATGATCCGGAAACTGTAAAGCACCTTGCCGTTTACGTGGACAGTAGATTCAAAGGCGATCCCCGGAGAGCGATGCAATTGGCTCACTACGACCCGCTCTGCGCCGTTAATGACGAAGGTCCCTTGGGGCGTCATCAGGGGGATTTCACCCATATAGACTTTCTCTTCCTTCGTGCCTTTTTCTTCGCGCAATTGGAACGTGACATGCAACGGCGCGCTGTAGGTCTGTCCTTCCCGCTGCGCCTCCAACGCGCTTAACTTGGGCTCCCCGATTTCATAGTGGCTAAAATCGAGGACCGCTTTTTCGTCATAGCTCTCGATCGGAAAGACCTCTTTGAAAACAGCCTGGAGTCCCTGATTTTTTCGCTTTGAAAAAGGGACGTCCTTCTGAAGAAAATCAACGTACGAATTGGCCTGAACCTCAATTAGATTCGGCGGTTCGATCCCTTCCCTGATGCTTCCAAAGTAAATGCGTTCCGACATAAATCACTAGCCAAGAGTTAGCCTCGCAGCGTCCACGCCCCAATTCGTGGACGAAACGGGCAAGATTTTAGGGGCTCAGCAACGACCGAAGGGCACAAAAATGCATCCAAAACGGCGCCTTGTCAAATTGACCACCGTTCTGCTGCCATTCTTGTGCTTTGCCGTTGAGGGCCGGGTTAAAAATAAGTTCTGCCTGCTTCTAACAGAAAAGCACACTAGCCTAAAATTTCTGCTCCGCAAGGAAAATGTGCCACGGGTAGTCTTTACGCATCCTTCTGAATTATGGATGGCGACAAACAACCCCGACCTAGCGAGTCGTCGCGCTATTTGATTTCGACCTTTGCACCAGCGGCTTCGATCTTTTTCTTGATCTCGTCCGCCTCCTCTTTTGTCACGCCTTCCTTGATTGTTTTCGGGGCGCCTTCGACAAGCGCCTTTGCTTCCGCCAAGCCAAGTCCCGGCACCGCACCGCGAACCTCCTTGATCACAGCAATCTTGTTCGCGCCCATCTCTTTCAATATCACGTCAAAGGTAGTCTTCTCTTCTGCCGCTGGAGCTGCCGCTCCGCCAGCTGCCCGCCCAGCAGCCGGACCAGCCGCCACCGCCACCGGAGCTGCTGCGCTTACACCCCACTTTTCTTCCAGTTGCTTGACCAACCCAGCAATCTCCAGCACCGACAGGTTGCTGAGTTGCTCCACCAATTTATCTGTGTCTGCCATTTTTATTTACCTCCAATTGCCGCTTCCGAAAGCTTTCGGAAAATTAAGGCCAATAGCCACTGGCCCGGACAGTTTTCATTTCACTTCCCCACCCGCCATTGCGGGCGGAAAAATTATCTTACGCCGTCGCTTGCGCAGCCGCGCCCTCCTTTTCTGCCTTCGCGTTCAATAGCCGCGCCAATGCGGAGCCCGGTTCGTTCAGTAAGCGCACCAAGCGCGTTGCGGGAGACAAGAACAGTCCCAGTAATTGCGCCTGCAAAACTTCGCGCGCAGGCAGGTCCGCAAGCTTTTCCAATTCTGCAGCGGAAAGAATCTCCCGGTCAACAAAGCCAATCTTCAGCGCGGCGACTTTGAATTCGGCCGCGAATGTCTTGAAAATCTTGGCCACCGGCGCCACATCTTTGTCGCCTGTAACAACCGCTGTTTGACCAGTCAGCGTCTCGCCCGCTTCCGGAAAACCGGAATCGGTCATGACACGTTTGAGGAAATTGTTCTTCACGACGTGCATCTCCGCACCGGCTGGCGCCAGTCGGTTCCGCAACTCGCTAAAATCGCCGACCTTCATTCGCTGATAGTCGGTTACGAGCACGAACGGAGAGCGTTTCAGCCTCTCGGTAAGATCAAAAACAACGCCGGCTTTTTCTGGTCTCATTCTATTTCGATATTGTGCCTTTTAGGCTACACACTCAAATACGGCGCTGGATCAACGCGAACTCCGGGGGACATGGTCGCACTGATTGTCATGCCTTCAAGGTACCGCCCTTTCGCGCTGGCGGGACGAGCCCGAACCACTGCCTCGATCACCGCGTTTCCATTTTCCACAAGCGCATTTTCCTCGAATGAAAATCTTCCAACGGGCACCGCCACGTTGCCGTTCTTATCCAGCTTGAACTCCACGCGACCGGCTTTCACTTCCCGCACCGCTTTGGCTGTGTCGTCTGTGACCGTTCCGGTCCGCGGATTCGGCATCAGTCCGCGCGGTCCAAGCACCTTCCCCAATTTCCGCACCTCTGCCATCGCTGCCGGCGTCGCGATCGCGACATCAAAATCCTGAAAACCTTCCTGACACTTCTGAATTAGGTCCTTCATCCCAACAAACTCCGCGCCTGCTTCCCTGGCTGCCTGTGCAGCTTCGCCCTCGGCAAAAACCAGCACACGAACCTGTTTCCCGCTGCCATGCGGAAGGGGACAGGTTCCGCGAACCATCTGATCGGATTGCTTGGGATCAACACCAAGCCGGAATGAGACCGTCACGGTCTGATCAAACTTAGTCGGCGGAAATTTTTTCAGCGTCGAGACGGCCGCGGGCAGACTGTAAGCCTTTGCCCGATCTACCTGTTGCGCGGCTGCGCGATAACGTTTGCTTCGATTTCTTTGCATGTCGGTGTGCAGTTCTATCGCCCCGGCCTCTTGAGAGAAAACACAGGGCTCCTGCCAAAATATTAAGCCGCCCAACCCGGCGGCGGATGGGAAAGTTAGCGGCGATCCTCATCTTGTCAAAATCAACTTCCCTCCGCTAATCGCCGCCGGCGCGTTAATCCACTGGAGCCACAATGTCTGCAGGGTCTGTCTCTTTAGCGCTGGCGTGGGCAGTCAGCGATCCCTTCCTGATGATTTTTCCCTCTTTCATGACAAAGAAAACCCGCTCGGTTGCGGTGATATCGGTAGTCGGATCACCTGGTATCGCAATGATGTCAGCGAATTTCCCTTTTTCCAGGGTGCCAGTTTTTTGCGCGATGCCAAAAAGTTCGGCGTCATTGGCAGTTGCAGATCTTAGCGCTTCGATCGGCGGCATCCCGAGATCGACCATCACCTTAAACTCTCGCGCGTTTTGACCATGTGGAAAAACAGCGGCATCGGTGCCGAAAGAAATTTTCACTCCTAATTTCACTGCGTTGCGAAACATGTCCGACCGCGCGGCTGCTGCGGCTTTCGCTTTGGCCTGCAATGCTGGTGGATAATTCTCCAGCTTGCTCATGATCCATTCGGTGGCCATAAGTGTTGGCGTCAGGAAGACGCCGTTGTTTTTCATCCGGGTGAGCGTTTCCGGTTTCATAAATGAGCCGTGTTCAATGGAATCAACGCCGGCCTCGATCGCTTCCCGGGCAGCTTGGTCGCCATGACAATGCACTGCCACTTTTTTGCGCAAGCGATGGGATTCATCAACGAGTGCCGCCATCTCAGCTGCCGTCAATTGCGGGGTGTCCACTTCGTCTGCTAAAGAAAGAACGCCGCCCGAGACTGCAGCCTTAATTACATCAGCGCCATTTTTGACTTCGAACCGCACCGCTTTTCGCGCGTCATCCGGACTATCGATAATTCCATCCGTGAAATCTGGCTCACGCCCGAAAAGGAAATCACGAAATCCGCTGGTCGGATCGAAGTGACCGCCGGTGGCGCCGATTCCCTTGGTCGCAACCAACATGCGCGGACCAACGGCTACTCCTTTGTTAATTGAATTGCGAAGGGCAACATCGACAAACTCGCGGCTGCCCACGAATCGGCTTCCGAGATCGCGCACGGTAGTGAAACCTGCTTCGACAGTGGCGCGCGCGTGCGCCGTGGCAATGATCGCCTGCTCGGAGACGTTGAGATCGAGCTCTTTCAGTCGGCGCACATTGTAATCACCGGAGTAATCCAGTGTCAGATGTGTATGTGCGTCCATGAATCCCGGCGCGAGCGTGGCTTCGCCCAGATCGATCACCTGCGCATCGCCTGGAACAGCCAGATTGCTACCCACATCGACAATCTTATCGTCTTGAACGATAACGACGCCACTTGGAACGAGTGATTTCGATTTCCCGTCGAACAAGCGCGCGGCTTTCAGCGCGATGACATTGTCAGCCGCCCGAACTGGAATCGCCCCAATGGCGAAGGCCAGAATTGCCGGAACAACGCGCGACCATCGATCACAAGCCAGGACATTCATTCCCGCGCATATAAAAGGTTCGCGCGAACAAAGCAAGACGACGCCGGGAAAATGACGAAGTCCCAATGACGAGCGAAGCTTGAATCAGCGATTGATGAAACGAAGACTACGCTACGGTCTCCTCGCTTTCGCGGCACTTTCGGCGAGCCCCTGCCGCGCCAAGGCGAGATCCGGATTGAGCGCGAGCGCTTGTTGGAAAGCAGCAATGGCGCGCTCATTTTGACCAAATAAAGCCAGATAGCGTCCGCGATTAATCAGCATGTTCGTGTAGACCGGTATTACTTTAACGTTTACTGGATCGCCTTTGGCGAATCGCAGTGTCCCGTCGGCGAGGCCGCGTATTTGCAGATGCACATCAGGCGAATCATGAAAGGCCTCACCGTCCGCGAGATTAAAGACAAGCCCTTGTGGAACAAGTTGATATTTTTGACTAAGCCACCTCGTCAGCTCGCCATTGACTGAGTCGGAGGAAAGCAAATCGTTCGTCATGTAAACCGGTGCAAGCCTGCTTTCGTTCATCACCATTGATTGAATCATCTCTAAAAATGCTGCGCTGATTCTTTGAGTGAGCGCCGGGCTCCTGGCAAAAGCTCCGGGATCGCGCTCCCATTCTTTGAGATTTTCAACAAATGCTTCGATCTTGTCGCGCGATCGCTCGACCAACCCGGGATAAGCACGACTTAGGTAATCGAAATACCACGAGCGACGCAGGAGATTGATATCCACAACCTTAACGTCGCGCCGCCGTTGTTCTATCTCCTGCGCATAGAACATCGGGGAGACAACCTGCCAGTCGAGCGTGAGCAAGAGGCTGTTGGGCGCGATCGTGCTCAACAGATTTTCCACGTAATCATGCGCGATAAAGTATTGCCTGCGATTATTAAAAGGCCAGTTAGCAGCGAGAGTGATCGCGCAAACAAGCAAAACAACGGTTGCAACCACCACAGATAGCTTCCCGACTAGCACGGGCTTGGAAACGGCCCGTCGAATCATCCATCGAATGCCAAGACCAGCGGCAATCGCGATCGAAATAAATGCGGGCAGATAGTACGCATCTTTGTCCTCCGCAATTTCGTAGCTGAGGGCGTAAGCCAAATCGGCGATCACGATAGTCAGGAGAAACCAGAAAGTCGTACGGTCTCGCTTGAAAGC
>OEMD01000700.1_pt2 | contig 13216 bp, 15 predicted proteins | sample 1487651 | NCBI WGS metagenome assembly OEMD01 (sample SAMEA104379606, study PRJEB20068) | metagenome | biome: 1000743; feature: 77; material: 1998 | place: USA | collected 2012 | depth 25 m | reverse complement strand
GTCTTCGGAGAAGCCGATCCGCCTGTAGAATGCCTGGTTCGAGTAGCGGTGAGTTTTTTGCTCGCTTTACGCCGCGCTTTTCGATAAAACAGCAATTCCCATGATTTCACTTTTGCGAGGGGCTCGTTAGACGTCTCTACATTCACTCCCAATGCATACGCTCGAAGAGTGGCAGCAGTGGTATCAGTCGGCTAACGTGACAGGATTCGAGGAACCTGTACTCGAAGCGTGGGACAACCGTTTAACCGCGCAGAATGTTTACTTTGATATGTGCGTCGCTAAACAAATTGGCCACGGACACGTTGTTGATGAGAAAAACGTCGCGTTTCTTCGAATTGATCAAGGATTGGCTAAGTCGGCGATAGAAAAGGCCGTGGCCGCGTTTATCCGGGAGGGCTCCTGGCCCGCTCTGACACATCGTGAGCATTTGCATTTGATCGTCCGCATTCAGCTCGCTCGAAAAGTTGTAGCAGCTATTCGGCAGGGCACGCCTCAGGGCATGGTTGTTAAGAGTCAAATGCCCGATCTTGGAAATCGTGAGCACGCTATCCAGTGGTTCCTAGTGGAGCTTTGGAATTTGGGAGGCAAAGCGTTCCTTGCCGCGATGGCTCATGATTTCTTGGGAAAGCGAACGGAATCCGTAAGCGATAAAAGCCAGGTCGAACAGCTGGCTAGCGAACGAACAAGTTGATCTCGCGATTTGGTGCTCGGGGCGGGACTTGAACCCGCATGCCTTTCGGCATACGCCCCTCAAACGTACGTGTCTGCCATTCCACCACCCGAGCCTTACTCGCGCGAGCGCCAAAACTTTCCGCAGTCCGGAGCGGCTGGCAAGTATCGTTTCGTGCTCGTGCTCATGTTCGTAATCGTGATCGAAAGTCTAAAGCGAATCCCACTAGAGCATGATCACGACCAGGAGAATGAATTCCCTGCCATTCACGGCTAAGCTTCGAGTACGAGCATGAGCACGAGCAAGAGTGAGACTGAAGAATGGATCAAAATCGATTTGCACATTCATACGCTCGATGACCCCAAAGACGCGGTGGATTACTCCGCGCATCAATTGCTAGAACGCGCGCGCACACTTGGTTTTCGCGTTCTTGCGATCACCTTGCACGATGCAGTCTTTGGTCGACAGGAAGTGTTCGCGGATGCGGCGGCCATGGGGATTTTACTTATCCCTGCCGCAGAGATGCGTCTGCACGGCGCAGACGTCATCGTGCTAAATGTGACCGCCGAGGAAATGGCGGAACTGAAGAGCTTTGATGACCTACGCCGGCTCCAGGCGCAGCGCGGCGACTCAATTTTTACAATTGCGCCGCATCCCTTTTATATGTTCGGGGGCTCGATTGGGTCGCGATTACTTCGAGAAATAGATTGTTTCGACGCGATCGAGTTTTGCCATTTTCACGTAGGCCTGTTTAATCCGAATCGCCGCGCGAAAAGAGTGGCCTCGCGCTTTGGCAAGCCATTAGTCGCCACGTCAGACGCGCATCGGCTGCACGCGTTTGGCCGCCATTACACGAGTATCCCCGTGCCCTCTGTGCTGACCGCCGAAAATGTTTTCGCAGCCCTGCGCAGTGGCCCGCTGCGCCTAACGAGTCCTGCGTGCAGTTTTACCGATCTTGTGAGCGCGATCTATTTTGTTTTCCTTGCGCATCCATTTCGAATGCGTAGGAAGATCGCGGCTTCCAGGAGACAATCCTCGAGCAGCGAAACCCGGGTCGCGCCTTAGCGAGAAGGCGATTCAGGTGCCAGATCGTAGATTGCGCCCCAGTCGCCCGATGCCATGCGCCGTGCGGTCGTTTCCCATGGCCGGGTGCTCCCCTGATAATTCGCCGTCTCGTCACGACCCCAGAAAATGTAGCGGACGCCCAGAGACTGCGCAGCTTCGCGCCAGTTGGGCGCCCCACGCATTAATGCGGTCAACTGCTTATTGGGATTGTTGTAATCGAATCCTTCCGTCCACAGATGGCCTGGATATCCCAGAACGACTTTACGGCCTTGAAGCAAGAGCGGATGATTGTAGGTCGGGTAGGCAGCGAAACGAGCCTCAACGGGCAAAGGCCGAACCGCCGTGCCGATTGCATCGAGTCTCGCGCGGTCAATCAGTCCAAAGCCTGGGTGCCCGGCAGCCAAACCGCCCAGCAACGTGATAAAACCGGAAGCGAAGAGTGCAATGCAGGTAAGTGCTCGTTCTGGGAACGCCCAGCGCCCAATCAAATCGCTCCACAAGAATGGGAGAATGAGAAAGTACCCCCAAACCATCAGTTTGAGATTATCCCAGTCCCACGGCGCGGTTTGAACGAAGTACCCAATGGCAAAGATCACAACCGCAGACAGCACGAACGCGACGTCCGCCGGCGGTTTCTTACCCCAGCGCCAGCCGGCTTTCCAAGCGCGCCAGCCACACAGCGCTACCAATGCCAGCGCAAGCAGGACCCATAAGCCAAAGTTCGTTAGCCAGAACTGAAAGAACGGTGCGATTACGCCGTTCCATGTCTTTTGCAACAGCGAGCCGAACGCCGTGGCAGATCCAAAATTCGCAGCGCCACCCATTCGAAAGAAGGGAGCGCCGAAGTCCGCAGAGTCTTGCACCCAGCCCGGGTGCCATTTCACCATTGATTTTGCATGGAACTGGTCGGTAACCAGCCAAACAAAAAACGTTGCCGGAATCAATGCACTGGCTAGCAGCGCGATGGCGTGTTTGCGTATCGGTGCGTCACGGAAAATTTTTGGCCACATGGTCGGATGCAAAATCACGCGACCAATCCCGCGGGTTCCTTCGCGTTGAGCGAGGTTGACGATAAACTTCAGTTCGCTGGCGCGCTCAAAAAGCAGCGCAACAAGCAGCACGATCGTCAGAGCAATAAAGGTATGCACGTGAAAAAGGGGCATCGATGCGTAAAGGGAGAGTTCGACCCAGAACGGCAGAGGGCCCTTGCCGTTGCCGCGGGCGTTGACCGCGGTGGCTCGACCGACATCATCGGCCGCAACCGGAGGCTGAGCTTCGGGATCGTCCCGTTTCGTCCCAGCCTTTGGAGCCGCTTCGGCCGAAGAGACGTCTGGCGCGGACAAGTCCCGATGAGTCACGACTATGGGAGTCTCACGAAGGTATTTCTCACGCCAGTGCCACAGCAGAACCAGCGCCGCCGGGATTGCGTAAAGCCATCCGCGCTGAGTTACGAACATGGAAAGCGGAATGCTCTTCCAGGCGATTTTGTTGCCGCCCTGGTAATCCAAAAACTTCAGCGTCTTCAAAAATTGGAAGCCGGCTATTCCGCCGTTGAACAAAAAACCTGCTACACCGAAAGTGCCGCCCCATCGGAAAAACGCATAAAACGTTGCGAGCGAACCAAGCAATCCGGTCCAGACCAGCCCGCGCATTAGATCGACGTGAACGAGGCAAAGCAAAGCGTTGAACAAATCGATCCCAGCCGGATACCTTAGTTTGCTAAAGGCGTAGATCGGGCTGTCCGGCCAAAGCTCGACGCCATTCGCGAAATTCCTGATCAAGGCGACGTGGAGGGAAAGATCACCCAGGTTATTGGGGGATTGAATTTTCAAGTCGCTGCCGTCGATGTAGAGCAGCCAGCAAAACGATCGCACGGCAAACAGCGCGAAAAATGCGGCCACCAACCAGAACCAGATTTTTCCGTAGCGCCAGTCAGGCTTGGAAAGCCTTGCCCCAGAACTGCCTGGTTTATCAGGGTCAGAAGTTCCCAGCCAGGCAGCCACGGCAAAGGCAACACCGCATATCAGCGCGAGGGCCGCGCTCAATGCATTCAGGCCGTGGCCGACCATTCCCAAAAGGAGGCCGCAAACAACCGACAAATTGACAAAGGTTAGACCTGCCGAAAGCCACTTCATCGAAATGAGCGTTGTCTAGCCTGGCCCTTTTCCGACAAAGTCCGGTGCCTTGCCCGGAAAAAATTCTTTGAATATCTCGGCCTTGAAGTAAAGCTTCGACGGATCTTGATAGTTACGAATGGTAACCGTGTCGGTGTAATAGGTTCCTTTCAACTTCGATTCGACCTGTTTGATTTTGTCTTGCTGCACGAGGAGAAAATCACCGTCGACATTCGCTGGCATGTTTCCTCCTTCGTAGTAACCGACTCGATCGAAGTCTCCGAGCATCCACGGAAGCGGATAGGTGCTGGAGCGAATGAGGTGGCCAGTCAGGTGATAGTAGGCCGGATTCCGTTTTGCCAATGTAAGAAGCGGTTTGGTTAGTTTAAAGACGTCGTTGTACGTCTGGACGTATGCGTAAGGCTCATCGGGCGAACTGCAGCGGAAGTAGTTTAACCAAATGCATGAACCGAGCGAAATGCATAAGAGGACGCCTATGGCGCGATACGCGATCCGCAAATGTTTTGGACGCACCAGCAGAACCGCCGCGCCAAAGATAAAAAGGAACGGCCACGCAAAACTGATAATGCACCAGGGCGTTTTGTATTTGACGTAACTATAGGCAAACAAGGTCCCCACCCCGTAGATCGCCAGATAACGCAAACTGAGATTCTTAAACTTTTGACAAAACACGCAAAGAATTAATCCGGCCAGCATTGGCAGTTCGTAGCCGAGAAAATCAGCGCGGCCGCCTTCCAACGATGGCCCCATCAATTTCAACCAATAGTCCCACGGTTTTTCATGGCCGTGACCAGCGGCGCCAGTCTCGGTCCAGGCCTTAAATGCTTGATACAGACCTTTGACGCCATTCCAGTTAAGAAAAGTTCCCGAATAGAAAACGACGATCGCGGCTGCGCCCACACCGAGGACCATCGCAAGATCGATGTACCTCCACGTTTGCTTCGCTGGCTTGGCGTCGGGAACGCGGCTTAGCGCACAGGAAACCATCAGAACTGGAAAGGCAAGCACCGCGCAGGCGAGATGAATTGCGTAGGTTTCCTTCGTCAGAATCATCCCGGCTATGCCCATCCCTGCGTACCAGAGGTAATTCACTCTCCCGGATTTCCACAGGCCGAGCAGTCCCAGGATGAACATCGTCGAGAAGAATTGCAGCCACACTTCGTGGATCGCGTACCGCCCGTAGAAAACGAACCCGGGAGAGACCGCCATGGCCAGCGCTGCTATTCGACTTACGTTTCGCCCGACTAATGGCTCGAACTTTAAGGTCAGCCAGACGCAACCAATGCTCACTAGCACAACAGGCAGCCGCAGCGCCCAGAGATTCCGGCCAAGCAAACTTTCTGACAGCAGCAGGACGTAGAAGTGCAGCGGCCCGTGGTAATTCGTGGGATCGTATCTGTAAAACCCATTATGCATGACCTGATCCACAAACCAGCCATTGATGCCTTCATCGAAATGCGGCGGCTTGATGCCGAGCAGAAAAAAACGCAGGAACGCTGCCAGCCCCAGGATTAACCAGGGAGCCCAACCAGTCTCTGCCAGGCGGGCTCTCCACGCTTCCAGGTGAGCGCGCAGACCCGCGACCGCGGGAGAATATTCTGCTGGCGCGTCGCCTTCGGCGCTGCTAGTACGCGCTGCCATGCGCATCCTTGTAACCGGTGGCTGTGGATTCATCGGGAGCAATTTTATTCGGTATATTTTACAACATTACAAGCCCGCGTACGTGACCAACGTCGATGTCCTCACTTACGCGGGCAACCTCGCCAATCTGGATGGCGTGGTCGAAGAACATGGCGAACGCTACGAGTTTTTCAAAGCCGATATCGCGAACGCCGATCAAATGGACGCGCTCATGACCGAGCATCAATTCTATGCGGTCATCAATTTCGCGGCTGAATCGCACGTGGACCGCAGCATCAACGATCCGCTCAATTTCATTCACACAAATGTCATCGGCACGAGCGTGCTGCTCGATTGCGCACGCCGGCACGGTGTCCAGCGCTTCATCCAAGTCTCGACTGATGAAGTCTATGGCTCGCTTGGCCCTACCGGCAAATTCACTGAACAATCACCGCTCGATCCAAGTTCGCCCTATTCGGCCAGCAAAGCCGGTGCCGATCTGCTCGCGCTTGCCTGTTACAAGACCTACGGCCAGGAAGTGCTGGTGACCCGTTGTTCGAACAACTACGGACCGTATCAGTTTCCCGAAAAACTGATTCCGCTCATGATCATCAAAGCGCTGCGTGACGAACCACTGCCGGTTTATGGTGACGGCCTGAATGTGCGCGATTGGATCCATGTCACAGACCATTGCGCCGCCATCGTGGCCGCGCTTTTCGAGGGGAAACCTGGCCAGATTTATAATTTCGGCGGCGACGGGGAGATGGTGAACATCGATCTTGTAAAAATGATTCTTGATAAACTGGCCAAGCCAGACAGCCTGATTTCGTTTGTGACCGACAGACTCGGCCATGATCGCCGGTACGCGATCGACTCATCGTTTGCGCAGCGCGAGCTGAACTGGAAACCGCGCCACAATTTCAAGGAAGGCCTCGATGAAACGCTCCAGTGGTACATCGAGAACCCGTCGTGGTGGCAACCGTTGCTTGAACGCGCCGGGCGTTATTGAGCGCTGAAATTCCGATTGAAATATGGCCCCACTGAGGCCAAAATATGGCCATGGAATCTGTAAGCGTCGCTGCGTTAAAAAACAATCTTAGCGGGTATCTCGCGGCCGTGAAAAAAGGCAAAGAGCTTATTATTACGTCGCATCGGCATCCGGTGGCGCGACTGTTGCCTGTGGTAAAAAAGGCAGACGACTTGAAGATTATTCCCGCGAAGAAACCGGTCTCGTCGCTCAGGAAAATTAAAGGCATAAACCTGAAGTTCGATCTCGTGGCGGATCTGCTGGCAGACAGACGGCGACGGTGAAAGTCTATCTCGACTCTTCAGTGGTATTGCGGAGGTTGCAGCGCGAACGTGCTCCGGTCCTACATTGGGCACGGTGGGAACGTGTATTTAGCAGTGAGTTGCTTCGGGTGGAGGTACTGCGCAGCATCGATCGCAATCGACTTAAGGGCGCGCTCACGGACCAGGACGTGGCGGAGCTTAGTATGATGGCGCATTCGATCTTTGATGCCATCGAATTCGTCGAGCTGAACGGTGCGATTTTAGACCGGGCATCGCAGTCATTTTTAACGCCGCTTGGCACTTTGGACGCCTTGCATTTGGCAAGTGCGCTGCGCGTCGCGGAGTCCGGTGGAATTGAGCTGACGTTTCTCACGCATGACACCGAGCTTGCGACAGCCGCACGAAGTATGAATTTAAAGGTCGAAGGTGTGTAAATTAGAACTGCGACCAGGACGACCGGCCCGAGGACTGATGAAAATTGTAATTCTTGGCGCGGGCGGAAGACTTGGCGCAGCGCTCCTGCGCGAATATCGCGACAAATTCGACGTCGCTGGCTTTAATCACACGCAACTCGATCTTTCGGATTTAGGTGCTGTGCGCGAGAAACTGCGGAACACTAGTTTTGATGTTCTGATCAACGCAGCGGGTTTCACGAAGGTCGATCTTTGCGAAACGCAACCGGACCGCGCCTTTCTCATCAACGCAGAGGCGCCGCGTGTTGTCGCAGAGATTTGCGACGAGAAGAACGCCAGACTGATTCACTTCAGCACCGATTATGTGTTCGATGGCTCCAAGCGCGAACCGTACACCGAAGAAGATCAAGCTAGTCCGATCAGCGTTTACGGCGAGTCAAAGCTGGCCGGAGAAAACAATGTCCTAGCCGTGCAAAATCAGAATCTCGTTGTACGCGTCTCCTGGGTTTTTGGCCCGGATCGTCCGAGTTTTATCGACGCAATGGTCCAACAGGGGCAGAAAAATGACGAAGTCGATGCCGTGGCAGACAAATTTTCAACGCCTACCTACACGTTGGATATTGCGGCGATGCTCCCCCGGTTTTTTGACGGAAATGTTTCGGGAGGGATCTTGCATTTCGCGAACGCCGGGCAATGCAGCTGGCGGGAATACGCGCAATGGGCAGTGGATTGCTGCCATGTCGCCGGCTTGCCTCTCAAAACACAGACGGTTGGCGCTCGGAAATTGCGAGACATGGCCAACTGGATCGCCCGTCGCCCTGTTTATTCTGTGCTTTCCACCGCGAAATACACGAGGTTGACGGGGATATCACCTCGCACTTGGCGCGAAGCCGTCTCTGATTATATTACGCGCTTCTATTCTAAAACATGAAAACCCACATTCTCACTCTTACATTGTCGTTCATTTTTTGCCTGGCGGCGCGTGCCGAATTGAAATGGGAGCAAACTTCCGTTGAGCTGCACCCAGCGCGTGGTGACAAACAGGCGATCGGTCATTTCAAATATCAGAACGTCGGCAAGACTCCCATTCATTTTAAGTCCGTCCACGCCTCATGCGGCTGCACGGCTGCGCAATCGCAAAAGGATCAGGTTGGGCCCAGCGAAAAAGGCGAGATCACGGCCACGTTTAACATTGGCGACCGGACAGGTACTCAGATCAAAACCGTGACAGTAGAAACTGACGAGGCCGCGAATCAGAAAACGGTCCTGACTCTCAAGGCTATTATCCCGCAGGAATTAGAGATCAGTCCGACTTTTGTGTTTTGGCAACAAGGCGAAAAGCCGGATCCGAAGACGATCACGGTCCGCACCGGGAAGGATTTTAGCGTGAAACATATCAAGGTCACCTCGTCGAGTCCGGATTTTCAGACCAAAGTCGAGGAAACTGGCGAAGGACAGTTCAAAATTGACGTTCAACCCAACGAAACGAGCCGTCTCATTGCTTCAACCTTGACGATCCAATCCGAGAATTCGCCAAAGACATTTTACGCCACCGCCCGCATCACGACTGCTCCGGGTGCGCCGGTTGCTCCGGCTGGTCAGAAAGCTCCGGCTGCTCCGACTGCTCCGGCTCGTCCGACTGCGCCGGCTGGTCAAACACATTGAAATTTTTACTGGCACGCCAGGCGCTCATTCTTGCAGCGTTCTCGCTTCTTCCCGGTATAGGGCAAGCGCTCTATTTTCGCGACAAGATCTCGTGGCAATCACCAATTCCGCCTTCGGAAATGGTGAGCGTCGATCAGGCGCGCGCCTGGGGTGACAGCACCATCTGGATCGATGCTCGCCCGGATGACGAGTTTGCTCGTGATCACGTGCCTGGAGCGATATTGTTGAATGAAGATCATTGGAATGAGTTGCTGCCGCAATTCTTGGCAGCGTGGTCACCGGGGAAAAAGGTGGTTGTTTATTGCAGCGCGCAAAGTTGCGATCTCGCCCGTGAAGTCGCCGAACGGCTGCGCAAGGAAGCACAGCTTCCTCATGTGTTCGTGCTCGAGGGCGGCTGGGAAGCCTGGGTGAAAAAGAATCGTTAAATGGTTAAATCGTTCGTCTGGCGAATTGTCGATCTTATCATTGCCGCAATTTTCATTTATGCCGGCATGCTTAAAGCAATCGATCCGGTCCAGTTCGCCCACGATATCGATCATTACAAAATTCTACCGTGGACCATCGGAGTGGGGCTGGCGTTTTATCTGCCCTGGTTGGAAATTTTTTGCGGCCTCGCCCTGATTTTCCGCCTCTTCTATCGCGGCGCATTGTCGATTTTGACTGCGCTAGCTGTAGTCTTCCTCGTTGCCACGATTGCTGCAAAAGTTCGCGGTCTCGACATCACTTGCGGCTGTTTCGGTCACGCGAGCGAGAACTGGAGTTTCCCAGCGCACCTGGCGCTGGATCTGGGGATTCTCACCGCTCTGGCTGCCCTTTGCTACTTCAGCGTAGCCCGAGCGCGTCGAAATGCCGCACCAACGCCCATGTCATGAAGTTTGATATCAAGACAGCATGATCAGGAAACTCAAGTCTGGCAAATATCGGTTGTACTCACGAAAGAAAGATCCGAAGACAGGAAAGCGCCGGAATTTGGGAACCTTCAAGACAAAGGCGGCGGCCCAAAAACACGAGCGCGCAGTTCAGTACTTTAAGCGGCATTAGTCTCGCGCGCTTCTCGAATTTGCTACGGTACGAAGATCGGCCGCGCCGTTTTCACCGCGCTCGATTTTTGTCGGCTTGATTTGGACGACGCTCTGTGTTCCACACTATGGGCGTAGCGCCCGATGAGACTATTGCGGCTTACCCTTGAATGCTCGCTTTGTCTGGCTGTCTTTGCGACGGCTGGGTGCGGGCGAAAATCGAACGATCGAGTTGTAAGTGAATCGCCGGCGGCCCAGTCGCCTTCACCGCCTGGACTTTCCGCTTCGGTCCAATCTTCAGTTTTATCGCCGTCGCCAAGTCAGGCGCCGCAGTCACAGACTAAGGAGCGCCCAGCGCTCGATTTGTCACGACTGGAGAACAGCATTCGGCCGGCAGTCTTCTGGATCACAATGTTTGATTCGTCTGGCAAATTGTTGCGCACCGAGACTGCTTTTTTCATTTCAGGCGATGGCAGATTCATTACGACCGCGCATGCAATCGAAGGCGGGATCAATGCTGTGGCGAAGATGGCCGATGGCAGAATTTATAATGTGAGCGGGGTCCTCACAGCTTCCACAACGCTCGACCTGGCTGTTCTTCAAGCCGATGTGAGATATGTCCCATTTCTGACGTTGAACAAGAATCCAAACCTCGAAACTGATAGGGGGATCGGAGTGGTGGGCAGCGGGCTGGCCGGAACTGACGGAGCCCCTCGCGATGTGAACATCTCAACACAGCAATCTGATCGCCTGGAAATCGCAGGCCCAATTTCTTCAAATTCGATCGGCTCGCCTGTTGTAAGCGAGAACGGGGAAGTTGTCGGTGTTGTGATATCAGCCGGTGAAAAAGCGACGGTTCGACCTTCGAGTGCTGTGGACTCGTTGCTGGGTCGAATTGCATCGGACGCCAAACCGCGATGGCCGGAGGTTGCTCAAGCTGCTGTTACTCCTACACCGCGCCCAACGCCAAAGCCGCGATTAGTCTATGCGCCTGCGCCGTCGTTTCCACCCGGTATGTCTCGGCCTGGGGTTTCAGGCACAGGTCGCTTCCGCTTGAACTTCGATGCAAAGGGCAACGTCACAAACGTGCAGGTCGTTAAGTCCACTGGCAACCCATATTTTGATTCATCGGCCATTCAAACGCTTCGGCAATGGAAATCATCGCCCAGTCAGGGGTGGGCAGTTACAGTGCCTGTGACATTTCAAACGAGGTGAAGCCGCAAACCGCAACCCTCGGGTTTCGCGTAAAATCGGGCTGGGCATCTGTTGTGTTGCTTACGGGTCCAATTGGTTCGCCTGCGCTACGTGATAGTCGGGTGATCGATTTGTCCGATCCACGAGTTCCCGAGACGCGCCAGCCGTACCACGCGACGTTTGGACAGCTTGAAACGGACGCGAAGAAGACAAACCGGCGCACGGATATCGTGCATCGCGTAACAAAACAATCGGTCACAAAACTTCTCTCAGATTGTCGGCGGAAAGGTTATTCGATCACGCGCGCCTCTCTGGTGATTGGAAGTCAGCTCGATCCTGCAACAATCGCAAATCCGCACATTCGTGCGCACGCGCTCGAGGGTCAGTTATTTCGCTCGGCGCTCGAGCAGGCTTTGAACGCGCACGGCATTGGCACGTTTATTCTCCAGGAACGCGATGCTTATGCCAAAGCCGGCGCACAATTGAAACAGTCTTGTGATGATGTACGGCAAACGATTCAAAACCTTGGACGATCTATTGAAGGGCCCTGGCGCGCAGAGCAGAAACTTGCTGCGCTCGGCGCGTGGCTTGCATTGCGCAAATAGTCGGTCTTTTCTTGTATCGCTTTATGCGCGGAGGCGGTGGGAACAACAAAAGCGATGCGCAGACGTATTGCACTTCGTGGCGAAATCAATAAAACGCCTGTTCATCTCGTCGGGCAGCGGCCGGATTTTCGGAGTGCGCGCACGTCCTCGCGTCGGTTTTTATCGTCTACACAGTTCCCATGAGGCGTAGTTCGCTAAAGATTCGATCAGCGACGAATAAGGATCGCGATGGGATCTGGCGTATTTTTCACGAGGTTGTCGCGACCGGAGACACTTACGCATTTGATCCGGCCATCTCGCGGAGAGACGCATTGGCGTATTGGTTTGCGCCCAGAACGCACACATACGTAGCGGCAAGAGAATCTGCAGGGGACGGCGTCGCCGTCCCAGGGAAGCCAACGGCTTCCCCTACGGCTACAGCGGTTCAGGATCTGCAAATCGTAGGCACCTATATTTTGCGGCCTAACCAGTCTGGCGGCGGGTCGCACGTTGCGAACGCGGCGTTCATGGTTGCTCCTGAGGCGCGTGGTCAGGGTATCGGTCGCGCGATGGGTGAACATTGTTTGAGTGAAGCGCGCCGGCTCGGCTTTCTGGCGATGCAATTCAATTTCGTGGTCTCGACCAACGAATCTGCAGTCCGTCTTTGGCAACAGCTCGGTTTCAAAATCGTCGGCACTTTACCCAGCGCGTTTCGACATCCTGAAAAGGTTTATATCGACGTTTACGTGATGTACCGCTCGCTGCTTGAAGACCAGGCTTAGCCGTTTTCTCCAAACAAACGTTGCAAAAGAGATGATTTCCTGTTGAACCTAGGTGGATGCAGACAGTGATCCAAGTCATCACGACCGGGCGTGGATCGCTGCGGGAAAAGATCATGACCGATCCTCAGCTCGGGCGGTTTGATCTGATTCCCACTGAACATCAACGGCCCGGTCGCCCGCACGGTTGGGCCAAAATCCATAGCGAGACCGCGCACGGCGCGATCAACCTGGAATGGCACGGACGCAGCCGCACTTTGATTTGCCGGGTCGTAACGAAATTGGGAAACAAGCCCAACTCGATCATCGGTGATTTCATCGATTATCTGTTGGCCCGTCATCAAAGCCGCATTCTGGCCATTCACATCATGCGACGATGAATTCGGGAAAATAGAGGTGAAGCATGCGCGAACTTTTCATCACCGATGCGCCTGCGGCTACCGTCCTTGTGCGAGTTATGACCGGTAGCGTCTTTCTATCCGAAGGAATTCAGAAGTTTCTTTATCCGGATGATCTTGCCGCTGGACGCTTCACGAAAATTGGCATTCCCTCTCCGGAAATCATGGGCCCGTTTGTCGGTGGATGCGAAGTCGCTTGTGGCGTTCTGTTGATCATCGGATTACTAACCCGGCTCGCAGCCATCGTGCTACTGATCGACATTAGTGTTGCGATTGTTTCGACCAAAATTCCCGTGCTTCTGGGCCACGGCTTCTGGGGATTTTCGCTGATGAAGCTGCCGCGATATGGTTTCTGGAGCATGATGCACGAGGCGCGGACGGACT
>OEMD01000090.1_pt1 | contig 13975 bp, 7 predicted proteins | sample 1487651 | NCBI WGS metagenome assembly OEMD01 (sample SAMEA104379606, study PRJEB20068) | metagenome | biome: 1000743; feature: 77; material: 1998 | place: USA | collected 2012 | depth 25 m | reverse complement strand
GATCCGGTCAGCCAATCTACAACCACCAACAAACTCTTATGAACGAACCAAAAAGTACGGATCTGAAATGGGATGAGCAGTGCGTCGTCTGCGGCAAATCTGTCGGACACGGCGAAGGCTTTAGCCATCTCAATATCAAGGGCCAGATGATCGCGCTCTGTTGCCCACTCTGTTTTGAAACATTCGAGAAAGACCCAGCCAAGTATCTGCGTCGCCGCGCTCTGCGAAAAAACTCCGAAGACACACATCCACCGGGATCTTTTTCGTCTTTCGACCAATGAAATATTTTTCCACGCTGGCGGCGGTCGGGCTGATAAACGCGCCAATTCTAACGGCCGCCGCCGACAGGCTTTCGCCCACCGAAATCGTGAACGTCGCTCTGCGTGACAACGCATCGATCAAAGCAGCGCGCGCCAAATGGGAAATGATGAAAGCGCGTGTGCCGCAAGCGAGGGCGTGGGAGGATTTACGTGCGGGCGTCGATTCGGTGACGACGCGTTCCGTCAGCATTCCACCGAACTCGTTCATGGATCAAACCGCAATGCTGGAGCAGGAGGTGCCCGTCTCGGGCAAAAATCTGAGCCGCGCTCGCGCTGCGACTGCTGAGGCCGGCGCAGCGTTTGAGGATCTGCGCCGCATGGAACTCGATGTGATCTCTCGTGCGCGAATTGCTTATGCGCGCCTCGCAAACGGCTACGCGCAGCTCGAAGTCAACCGCCGTAACGAAGATCTGCTTGGCCAGTTTGTGCAAATCAGCCGCAGCCGCTACGAAACCGGAGCAGCCACGCAAGCTGACGTGCTCATCGCGCAGACCGACGCGGCGAAACTGTCGGAAACGCGCGCCGACATCGAGCGCCAAATTTCCGAAGCGCAATCCGCGCTCAACGTTTTGTTAAACCGCCCGGCCCAAGCGCCGCTCGGCCGACCAGCCGCACTCGTCTTTGTCCGGCGGACGCTTTCATTGCAAACACTGCAAGCAACTGCCATTGCACGTCGGCCAGAGTTGCAGCGGGCACAAAGCCGAATCAACGCGGAGAGATTCCGCCTCGAGCTTGCAAACCGTCAGTGGTTCCCCGATCCAGCGTTGAATGTCAAGGCACAGCGTTACAACGACGCGTCTCAGGCAATCAGCGAAGTCGATGTCGGTGTCTCGTTTCCCATTCCGTGGTTGAACTCGAAGAAGTATTCCGCAGGAGTTTTGGAAGCGCGTAAGAGCATGGAAAATGCGCAGCAGGAGTTCGACGCCGCACGTGTCGAAGCGCTCGGATTGGTACGCGATCAGCTCAAAAAAATCAAGACATCAGCTGAGCAATACGAACTTTATCGCGACAAGATTCTTCCGGTCGCGCGGCAGACGGTTGAGGCAAGCCGGAGTGCTTACGAAGCCAGCACCGGCGGATTTTTGGAGTTAATCACGACGCGGCGGACCCTTCAGGATGTCGAATCCGCGGCGCTCAATCATCTGGCGGATTACGAGGCCGACCTTGCCGAGCTGGACGCAATTATCGGAAGAACCACGGCGGACATTCAGAGCAGAGGCTTAAAATGAAATTAATTTCCATTCACTTGGTTTGTTTTTTGGTCGTTGTGACGTTCGCGCCATCATGCTCGAAGAAGACGAACCCTGCGGAGAAAACGCTCTACACCTGCAGCATGCACCCGCAGGTCGTGCAGGATCATCCCGGGGATTGCCCGATTTGCGGGATGAAGCTTGTGCCCGTGCGCAAACAACCCGCGCCGAGCGCCAAAAACGTCAGCACCGAACGCAAAATCAAATACTACAAATCAACCATGCTGCTGGGCGAAATCAGCCAGACCCCTCGCAAAGACAGCATGGGGATGGACATGATTCCGGTGTACGAGGGCGAGGATCAATCAAAAACAATCACAGTCGATCCTACGACCGTGCAGAAGATGGGCGTGCGCAGTGCGGTCGTCACGAAAGGTCCACTCCGCCGAATCATCCGAACGGTCGGATCAATTGATTACAACGAGACCGCGCTGGCGGACGTGACGACGAAATTTCGCGGCTGGATCGAGAATCTCTATGTCGATTCCACGGGCAAACAGGTGCATAAAGGCGAGCCGCTGTTCGATATCTACTCGCCCGATCTCTACAGCGCACAAAACGAGTATGTGCTCGCGCTGAATCAGGGCGGCGCATCCGGGCTCAAAGCCAGCGCACGCCAAAAGCTGAAACTCTTCGACATCTCCGAAGATCAGATCGCGCAACTGGAAAAGAACCGGCAACCACAGCGAGCGCTGCGAGTTGATGCGCCAATCGATGGAATCGTTGTGGAGAAAATGGCCGTGCGCGGTCAAATGGTCGAGGCGGGAATGAAATTGTACCGCCTCGCTGATCTCAGCATCGTGTGGGTGCAATCGCAGATTTACGAACAAGATCTCGCGCTGTTGAAGTTGGGGCAGGAAGCGGAAGTCAGCTTGTCCTATTTGCCCGACCGGAAGTTTAGCGGCCGCGTCACTTATATCTATCCGACCGTTGATGAGAAGACGCGCACTGCCCGGGTGCGGATGGAATTTCACAATCCCGGGTTGTTCTTGAAGCCGGGAATGTTCGCAACAGTTGAACTGCGAGCTGAACTCAAGCCCGCTGCGTTGCTCGTTCCCGACTCGGCGGTGCTTCGAAGCGGGGAGAAAAACACCGTGTTTGTCGCTGGCGACGGTGGCCATTTTGAACCACGCGAGGTAAGGCTCGGTCCACGCGCGGACAACAATTCTTACGAAGTGCTCAGCGGACTAACGAAAGGCGAACGTGTTGTGACATCGGGACAGTTCATGCTCGATTCCGAAAGCCAGCTTCGGGAAGCGATTCAGAAAATGCTGAATCCGAATGCAACGCCTGCGCCTTCTGAGCCGCCAGATCATTCCGCGCATCAAACATCACAACCAGCGACTCCGCCGACGGAAACCGAGCCTGCACCGAGCAGTTACGTCTGCCCGATGCCGGAGCACATCTCGATCAAATACAACCATCCCGGCAAATGCCCGATTTGCGGAATGACTCTAATTCCATCGCCGGAAGAAAAAGGCGCTGCGCCGACACCTTCGCCGACTGCTATGCCGCGGGAACATCAACATTAGAAACCGATGCTTCAGGCTATCATCGATTTTTCGCTGCGGAACAAGTTCATCATTCTGCTGGCCACGATCGCGCTGACGCTTGCTGGTATTTTTGCTGTTCGCAACATTCCGCTCGACGCGATTCCCGACCTCTCCGACACGCAGGTCATCATTTACACCGAGTGGCAGGGACAAGCGCCACAAATCGTGCAGGACCAGGTCACGTATCCGATCACGACGAAGATGCTCTCCGTGCCGCGGGCGAAGGTCGTGCGCGGCTATTCGTTTTACGGCTTCTCGTTCGTTTATGTCATCTTCGAAGACGGCACGGATCCGTACTGGGCGCGAAGCCGTGTTCTCGAATACCTCAGCTCGCTTGGCGGCAATCTGCCGAAAAATGTGACGCCCGCGCTCGGGCCTGACGCGACCGGTGTCGGTTGGGCGTTCATTTATTCGCTGAATTCCAAAGAGCGTAGTCTGGCGGAGCTGCGCTCGATGCAAGACTGGTACTTAAAATATCAGCTCACGTCTGTCGAAGGCGTGGCCGAGGTCGCATCAATCGGCGGGTTTGTAAAACAGTACCAGGTAACAGTCGATCCAACGAAACTCCGCGCTTACAACCTTTCAATAGGCGACGTCAGCATGGCGATAAAGAAGAGCAACGGTGAGGTCGGTGGCCGTTCCATCGAAATGGCGGAAAAGGAATTTATTTTGCGCGTTCGTGGATACATCCAATCGATCGATGATCTGCGGAAGGTGGCGGTTGGAGTCGGCGCAAACGGTGTTCCAATTTTGCTCGACCAGGTCGCGAACGTGCAACTCGGACCGGAGATGCGACGCGGCATTGCCGAGTTGAATGGCGAGGGTGAAACCGTCGGCGGCATTGTCGTCGTGCGTTACGGCACGAATGCCCGCCAAGTCATCGGCGACGTAAAGAAGCGACTGGATCAGGCTATGAAAGGATTGCCGCCGGACGTGAGCTACACAGTCGCTTACGACCGCACGGCCTTAATTGATCGCGCTGTTGCCACGCTCGAAGAGAAGCTCGTCGAAGAGAGCATCGTCGTCGCGCTAGTGTGCATCGCGTTCCTCCTGCATTTCCGCAGCGCCTTGGTTGCGATCATCATTTTGCCGGTTGCCGTGTTGATCTCGTTCGCCGTGATGTACCGGCAGGGGATCAGCTCGAATATTATGTCGCTCGGCGGCATCGCGATCGCGATTGGCGCCATGGTCGACGCCGCAATTATCATGATCGAGAACGCGCACAAGCACATCGAACGCGATGGTGGCAAAAAAGCGCACTGGCAAATAATTCGTGACGCGTCGATCGAAGTCGGGCCGACCCTCTTTTATTCGCTGCTCGTTATTACGGTTTCGTTTATTCCTGTTTTCGCGCTGCAAGCACAAGAAGGCCGGTTGTTTAAACCCCTGGCGTTTACGAAAACTTACTCGATGGCCGCAGCAGCGCTGCTTTCTGTGACGCTCGCGCCGATCCTTATGGGTTACTTCATCCGGGGACGACTGCCAGCAGAAGAGCGAAACCCGATCAATCGATTTCTGATCTGGCTTTACCATCCAGTGATTGATTTCGTGATTCGCTGGCGTTGGATCGTCATTGCGAGCGCCGCATTGATCGTCGCGTGGGTCTTTCTGCCGTGGAATCGGCTCGTCACCAATTATCTGCCGCAAGGTCCGCTCCGCAGCGCTTCACTTGTCGTCGGAAAACTTTTCCCATATCAGAATATCGGCTCCGAGTTCATGCCGGCGCTCTACGAAGGTGATCTGCTCTACATGCCGACCACTTTTCCTGGAATTTCGACTACAAAAGCTCGTGAGATTCTCCAGCAGACCGACAAAATCATTAAAGGCTTTCCCGAAGTGCACCATGTCTTCGGCAAAATTGGCCGCGCTGAAACGGCCACCGATCCGGCACCGATGGACATGATCGAGACAACCATCATGCTGAAAGACGAAAAGGACTGGCCCGCGGTCGATATCAAAAATCAAAGCGGCAAGACCGTCGCGCATCGAAAGCGCACGGTGGACGAACTGACTGACGCGATGAACGCCGCAATTCAATTCCCTGGACTCAACAACGCCTGGACGATGCCGATTAAGACAAGGATCGACATGTTGGCCACGGGAATCAAAACCCCCGTCGGCATCAAAGTCGCCGGAGCCGATCTCGCGCAGCTCGAACGCATCGCCGGAGAGATTGAAACCGTAGTCCGTCAGGTGCCGGGGACGTCAAGCGTGTTCGCCGAGCGCGTGATGGGCGGCAATTACATCGAGTTCAATATCAATCGCGATGAAATCGCGCGCTACGGTCTCGCGTTAGGCGACGTACAGGAAGTTCTCGAAGTTGCGCTCGGCGGAATGCCGCTCACGACGACGGTCGAAGGCCTCGAGCGTTACAGCATCAATCTTCGTTACGATCGCGACTTTCGTGAGAACTTGGAGGCGCTCAAACAAATCATTGTCCCGACCCCGAGCGGTGCGCAGATTCCGCTTGGCCAGATTGCAACCCTGAATCTCGTCCGTGCGCCAATGGGCGTGAAGAGCGAAGGCGGTGTTCCCAACGCCTGGATTTACGTCGATGTCAAAGGCATTGACGTCGGGACCTATGTGCGAATGGCGCAACGCGCTGTGAACGAAGCGGTCGCGAATAAGCGGGTGATATTGCCGAGCGGTTACAATCTGTTTTGGAGCGGCCAGTATGAATACATGCAGCGCGCCAAGCAGCGCCTGGCCGTCGTTATTCCGATTACGTTGCTCATCATTATTTTGATAATCTATTTGAACACCCGGTCGGCCGTGAAAACCGCGATAGTGTTGCTCGCGGTTCCATTCTCATTGGTCGGCGCGTTTTGGCTGATTTATCTCGCTGGCTATAACCTAAGTGTTGCCGTGTGGGTCGGCATCATAGCGCTGGCCGGTCTCGATGCAGAAACCGGAGTTGTCATGTTGTTGTATCTCGATCTTGCCTACAACGAGTGGATTAGGAATGATCGAATGCGGGGCAGCAATGATCTGCGCGATGCGATTTACCACGGTGCGGTGAAACGTGTTCGCCCGAAAGCGATGACTGCCGCCGTCATCATCGGGGGACTTTTACCAATCCTTTGGAGCCACGGCGCAGGGGCTGACGTGATGAAGCGCATCGCCATACCAATGGTCGGCGGCGTCGTAACATCGACGTTGATGGAGTTACTCGTCTATCCCGCGATTTTTTTCATCTGGCGCTTGCGCAAACTCGAGCGCCAACCGGTTTCGCCAACTGCGGAAGTTGTGCCCGCGTGATCGCATGAGCGAGAGGAAACCAACATGTTACCCGTAGTCGCGCTCGGTCGGCACTGCTGCTCGTTGGCCACGAACTTGGAGAACTATCGCCCGCTCGTCGGCGACCAGATGGCGGATGAAATCTACGACTTGGCGCGCAGACTCAGTAGCATTCGCATTTGCCATCTGAATGCGACTTCCGTCGGCGGTGGCGTCGCGGAATTGCTCACTCGCTATATCCCGCTGCTACGCGCACTCGGCATTAAGGCCGACTGGCATCTCATTCACGGCCAGCCAGACTTCTTTACCGTTACCAAGCGAATTCACAACGCGCTTCAAGGAGCCGACTACGAGCTGACCGACGTCATGCGCGGCACATATCTCGACTCCAACGAACAGGCGGCGAAGTTGCTGGACATCAAATATGACGTGTTCGTGGTGCATGATCCGCAGCCCGCGGCGATTCGGCACTACGCGGGGCCGCGGGATGCAAAATGGATTTGGCGCTGCCATATCGACAGCTCGTCGCCAAATCCGCAAGTGAGCACCTTCATTCTGCCATTGATCCGCGAGTATGATGCGCTGGTGTTCACGATGCGGGAGTTTGCGCTCCCGGGACTCGAGGATAAGCCGCTCGCGATCATTCCGCCCGCGATCGATCCGCTGGCGACGAAGAACACCGAAATTCCGCTCGATTTGTGCAAGCGCATCATAGCCGACGCCGGGGTGAACCTGAAAGCACCGCTGCTCCTTCAAGTGTCGCGGTTTGATCCGTGGAAAGATCCGCTGGGCGTGATCGAGGTTTATCGTTTGGTGAAGAGGGAAGTGCCCGGTGTGCAGCTTGTCTTGATCGGTGGCATGGCAGCGGATGACCCCGAAGGTTGGGTCATGCTTGACCAAGTGCAGGAAGCTGCTGCGCATGACCAAGACCTCTACGTGTTCACGAACCTGGGTGGCGTCGGCAGCATGGAAGTGAATGTCTTCCAGCGCGGCTGCGACGTCGTGATTCAGAAATCGTTGCGTGAAGGTTTCGGATTGGTCGTCGCGGAAGCCTTTTGGAAGGAACGCCCCGTCGTCGCAGGAAGAGCAGGCGGCATACCGATGCAATTTCCCGCGGGATACGAAGCGAACCTCGTTGAATCAGTCGAAGCCTGCGCCCAGCGAGTGGCTAGTCTGCTGCGTGATAGGGAGCAGCGCGAAGCATTTGGCCGCGCGGGGCGCGAGCATGTGCGTAAGTCATTTCTGTTGCCACGTCTTCTTCGTGATGATTTGCGGCTGATCCGTGAGCTTGTTGGGAGGTAATCGAATCAGGGTGCATGCGTCTAATACGCCGCGCCGTTATTAAATCCCGGCCGCCCGTTTTTGTTTGCATTTCTCCGAGCATTTGCAAAGGAAGAAGCTTATAATTTTCTTAACAACCCTAAGGAGAAACCATGAGAAATAAGAATTTGGAGTCTATCGCAAGAAAACTTGTCGCCCCGGGGAAGGGGATACTGGCAGCGGATGAAAGCACGGGGACAATCGAGAAGCGATTGAAGAGTATCAGCGTCCCTTCGACGGAAGAAAATCGACGGGCATATCGCGAGGTCTTGTTTACTACAAACGGCGCCGGCGAATTTATCAGCGGCGTGATTCTATTCGACGAGACGATTCGGCAGAAGACGCACGACGGTCGCACTTTCGTAAAAGCGTTAGAAGAGCAGGGGATCATCCCTGGGATCAAAGTAGACAAGGGTGCCAAGGCGATGGCGAATTTTCCGGGCGAAAAGATCACGGAGGGTCTCGATGGTTTGCGCGAGCGGCTCGCAGAATACAGGCTGTTGGGGGCGCGCTTTGCTAAATGGCGCGCGGTGATCACCATCGGCGATAATATTCCTACGCATACGTGCATCGCGGCGAATGCCGAAGCACTCGCGCGCTATGCCGCTCTTTGTCAGGAAGGGGATTTGGTGCCGATCGTCGAACCGGAAGTGCTCATGGATGGCGCGCACACGATTGAGCGTGATTTCGAAGTCACACAGGAAACGCTGGAGCGCGTCTTTCATGCCTTGTATGCGCATCGTGTTGCATTGGAAGGGATGCTATTGAAACCGAACATGGTTCTTTCAGGAAAAGATTGTCCGCAGCAAGCTTCGGTGCAGGAAGTGGCCGAAGCTACTGTGCGCTGCATGAAACGCGTCGTTCCCGCGGCGGTCCCCGGTCTTGTCTTTCTCTCCGGCGGGCAGACTGATCAGCAGGCTACCGAGCATCTCAACGCGATGAATCAGTTCGGTGACTTGCCCTGGCAATTGAGTTTTTCCTACGGACGCGCGTTACAAGCTCCGGTGCTGAAAGCCTGGAAAGGCGAACAGGCGAATGTGGCCAAGGCGCAACAGGCGTTCCACCACCGCGCCTGGTGCAATAGCAAAGCACGCTTTGGTAAATACACCGAAGACATGGAAACCGCCAAGGCGGCGTGACCCGTGGCGTACTGCGTAGGAGCGGGAGGCAAGGTACAAACCTGCCACGCAATTACGTTGTCGCTCTTTCGTCATTCGACATTCGGGCTTCGTTATTTAGCGACATCGCGGTGTGATGCTCCAAAGAGTGTCGTTACAACGCAATTCTAACGAACACTCACTGGCGTTTCCATGATCTACACCTGCCCAATGCATCCGGAAATCGAGCAGGATCACCCGGGCGCGTGCCCGAAATGCGGGATGACTCTGGAGCCGAAATCTATTGGGTCCGAGGAAGAGGAACAAAGGGAAACGCGATCGCTATCACGAAAATTCTGGATCGCGCTCGTTCTCACGATCCCCGTGCTATTCCTGGCAATGGGTCATGCCATCCCAGGCTTGGAGATCGATTCAATTGTCCCAAAGCGAATGGGAAAATGGATTGAGTTTGCGCTAACAACACCAGTGGTCCTTTGGGCTGGCGGCTTTTTTTTCACGCGCGCGTGGCAGTCGATTGTTAATCGCAGCCTCAACATGTTTACGCTCATCGCCGTGGGTGTTGGCGCGGCATATTTTTACAGCGTCATTGCAGTAATCGCGCCTGGAATTTTTCCCTCTTCTTTCCGGCGCCACGGGGAAGTCGATCTTTACTTTGAAGCGGCAGCGGTAATTACAACTTTGATCCTGCTGGGACAATTGATCGAGGCGAAAGCCAGGAGCCGAACCGGACATGCGATCACAGCGCTGCTGGGTCTTGCAGCGAAAACTGCGCATCGAGTCCGAGATGGCCAGGAGCATGAAATCGCGGTGGACGAAATCCAAAAGGGAGACGTGCTTCGCTTACGGCCGGGCGAGAAGATACCAATCGATGGTGTGATCGTCGACGGGAAAAGCAATATCGATGAATCGATGATCACTGGCGAACCAATGCCGGTAAGCAAACAGGTCGGCGAGAAAGTGATTGGCGCAACAGTGAATCAGACCGGCTCGTTTTTAATGCGCGCGGAGCGAATCGGTTCAGAGACGGTTCTCGCGCAAATTGTGCAGATGGTGGCGGACGCACAACGCAGCCGCGCCCCTATTCAGAAACTGGCTGACACAGTATCCGGTTATTTTGTTCCTGCGGTGATCGGCGTTGCGATCATTACTTTCATTGTTTGGTCGATCCTTGGACCTGCTCCGTCGATGGCTTATGCACTGGTGAACGCTGTCTCAGTCCTGATCATTGCCTGCCCATGCGCGCTGGGTCTGGCAACGCCGATGTCGATCATGGTCGGTGTTGGACGCGCCGCGCAAACCGGAATCTTGGTTAAGAACGCCGAGGCAATAGAGGTCACTGAAAAAGTTACGAACCTGGTTACGGACAAAACAGGTACACTGACAACCGGTAAGCCAGAAGTCGTCAACCTGATCGCCGCGAATACCGTAAGCGAACGCGATCTTTTACGGATTGCAGCATCGGTGGAATCCCAGAGCGAGCACCCGCTTGCGCGAGCAATCGTAGAAGCCGCCAAAAAAGAAAAAATCGAGTTTCGGGAAATAACCGATTTTCACTCCACCACTGGCGGCGGTGTCTTCGGCAACCTTGACGGTAAAACAATCCTTATCGGCAAAGAAAAATTTCTCGCTGATTCGAATGTCAGATTCCCAGAAGACCTAACAAAAGAAGCGCATCGCTTACAGGAAAGAGCAGAAACTACAGTCTGGATCGCGGTAAACGGAGATGCAGTTGGTGTTCTGGGTATTGCGGATCCAATCAAGCCGACGACCAGAGAGGCCGTGCGCAAGTTGCACGAAATAGGCCTGAAGATCATCATGTGTACGGGCGACAATCAGCGAACCGCTGAATCTGTTGCGCGACAGTTGGGCATCGACGAGTTCAAGGCCGAAGTAATGCCCGATGAGAAGATCAAAATCATTAGAGATCTTAAAGCCCAAGGCGCGATCGTGGCGATGGCGGGAGATGGAATTAACGACGCGCCTGCTCTGGCGGCGGCAGATGTCGGAATTGCGATGGGGACCGGGACCGACGTGGCGATCGAGAGCGCCGGTATCACGCTCGTGAAAGGCGACCTGATGGGAATCGTCAAAGCGATCCACCTCAGCCGCACCGTAATGCGAAATATCCGGCAAAATTTGTTCTTCGCGTTTATCTACAACGCGCTTGGCGTGCCGATTGCCGCCGGTGTGCTTTACCCATTCTTTGGGCTGCTCCTGAGTCCGATGATTGCCGGGGCTGCCATGAGCTTCAGCTCGGTTTCTGTTATCGTGAATGCACTTCGCCTGCGATCGATCAAATTATAAACGACCGGCAATTCGAAGAATCATTCGCCCCGGGACGTCAGGAGAGGGTTGCCAGACTCACTAACCGCAATCGCAACTCTTTCCACAATTGCACGCCTTATTGTCGTTCATAGGGCAATTCTTGCCGGTCTTCTTGCAGTTTGGCTTGTCCGCCGCGAAACCCACCGTGCAAATCGCAGCCGCCAGGATCGAAAACAGAATTTTGAGATAATTTTTCATACCCAACCGTCGCTCGCGAGTATCGCGAACGCCAGTCAAAAAGGTTAGAGGCGCGAGCAACCCGGCAAGCGAAGCGCTTGCCCTACAACGATTCGTCCGGCAGTTTGTCGCAGAAATGCCGAAGACGTTTTTCATCACCACAGCTATCGATTACACCAATTCGCCGCCGCACATCGGGCACGCTTACGAGAAAGTGCTGGCCGATGTCATCGCGCGCTATCATCGGCTCAAGGGTGACAGTGTCTTTTTCTTAACTGGCGTCGATCAGCACGGCCAGAAGGTTCAGCAATCGGCCGCTAAAGCGGGAGTTCCTCCAGCTGAATTCGTCAAAGAGATCACGCAAAAGTTTGTCGATCTGTGGAAGAAACTTGACGTGAAATACGACGACTGGGCGGAGACAACGAGCGACAGGCACAAGAAAGTTGTTCAAGGAATCTTGCAGCGGCTTTTCGATGCCGGCCAAATCTACAAGGACAAGCAGGCGGGTTACTACTCAGTCCGTCAGGAGCAGTTTCTTACAGACAAGGAACGCGGTCCGGATGGTCAATTCGGTCCGGAGTGGGGACAGGTCGAATTTCGCGAGGAAGAAAATTATTACTTCAAGTTAAGCGATCACAAACAATGGTTGCTCGATTACCTCAACGAACGCGATGACGCGGTTATTCCCGATTTTCGCCAGACGGAATTGCGAAATGCCGTGGAGAAACTCAGTGGGGATCTCTGCATTTCGCGTCCGAAATCACGGCTCGACTGGGGAATCGAGCTGCCGTTCGACAAAGATTTCGTGAATTACGTCTGGTTCGATGCCCTAACGAACTACATCAGCTTCGCCGGCTACGATCCCAAAATCGACAATTACGAAGAGCAGTCGCAAGACTTTCGTAGTCGGTGGGAGAACGTGCTGCAAGTTATCGGCAAGGACATTCTCGTCCCGGCGCACGGGATTTACTGGCTGATCATGCTGCACGCGATTGGGTTCCCGACTCACCAAATGCCGCAACTGCTGGTTCACGGCTGGTGGAATCTCGGCGGCGCAAAGATGAGTAAAAGCTCTGGGAACATTATCGATCCATTCATCCTCGTCGATCAGTACGGCGCAGAGGCGCTCCGTTATTATTTGACGAGCGACATTACCACGGGTCAGGATGCAGACTTTTCCGAGGAACGTTTGATTGAGCGTTACAACACCGACCTTGGAAACACATTAGGAAACCTAGTCAATCGAACGATCAACATGATCCGCCGTTATCGCGCTGGTATATTGACCAAGTTCGAGCGCGTAGAGTTTCCTCCAGAATCTTCTTTCGGAGAATTGGTCGCAAGCACTGTTGAACAGTATCTGCAAGAGTTGGAGCATTGTTCAGTTGATGACGCAATTGAACGCGCGGTTAACCTGGCACAACTCTGCAACCTCCAAATCGAGGTATCCGCTCCTTGGAAGTTAGCCAAAGAACAAACTAAAGAGACGTTAGATCAACTTCTGTTTGGAATTAGCGAGTGCCTGCGCGTCATCGCTATTTTGATTTCGCCAGTCTTGCCGCAAGCCGCGCACCGCATTTTTGACCAACTGAACTGGAAGACGGAGTTGAGCGGAAAGGAAGGGCGGTTCTCACTGACAGACGCGGAGTGGGGGAGATTGCCGGATGGACACGTCGTCGGCAAACCAGTACCATTGTTCCCGCGGATCGAATCCTGAAGCGGCGCGCCGGCGGTCGCGCCCTACCTCACTGCGCGCACTCTTCGAAGGCGGCGGGTTTGCCACGCAGATGGGCAATAACTTCGCCCGCGAAATGAAGTGAACCGGTGATCAAGATTGGATTCGGTTTCGCGCGCGCAAGCGTTAGCGCCTCAGCGATTGAAGGAGTGATGGAGTAGGGGAGTGGTGGAGTAATGTTGGCCAAGACTTTTGCTAACTCTTCTGGATCAGCGGCGCGTTCGCTGCGAATTTTTGGTAGTAGCACTGAGTCGGCAATCGGCGCAAGCGCTTCACAGATTGTGCGTAGGTTCTTGTCAGCAAGTACTGCAAGAATAAGAGTCGCTCGCCGATCGCCAAAAAATTCGTGCCATGTTTCGGCGAGCTTGCGTGCCGCGGCGGGGTTGTGCGCACCGTCAATGATTGTCCGTCGATCCCATCTTTGAAAACGTGCAGGCCAATCGATAGAGGCTAGTCCCCGTGCAATCGCTGAGTCGTCGACATCGATTTTCGCTGCGCGAAGCGCGGCAATTGCAAGAGCTGCATTTTCTTTTTGATGCGACCCAGCGAGTGCGATCGGAGCATTGTCATAAGGATTGGTCGCAAACTCGAGCGGCGCTTCGGATTCGGCGGCACGCGCACGAATTTCTTTTTCGGCTTCCGGTCGCTGGGTGGCAGAAACAACGGGAACACCCGGTTTGATAATGCCAGCTTTTTCAGCCGCGATTTCGGAAATTGTCTTGCCCAGCCATTTTTCGTGATCGAAATCGATTGGCGTGATCACCGAAACATCTGACTGAATGGCGCTCGTAGCATCGAGCCGGCCACCTAGACCAGTTTCCAGGATAACGATCTCGACCCTCGTGTCCGAGAAGTGCTTGAGAGCGAGCGCGGTCACAACTTCGAAAAATGTCGGATGCGGATCCCAGGTTGCGATAAGATTGCGAATAGTCGTTAGGCC